>Ga0075030_100000787_pt1 | contig 28265 bp, 25 predicted proteins | sample LitLauG_LLR_2012_FD_71393 | JGI IMG/M metagenome (GOLD analysis project Ga0075030, IMG submission 71393) | Freshwater sediment microbial communities from Pennsylvania, USA - Little Laurel Run_MetaG_LLR_2012 | ecosystem: Environmental > Aquatic > Freshwater > Creek > Sediment | place: USA...
ACTTCGTCGGCAATCCAGCGGCGACGAGTCATAAGTCAGGTCTCAGGTCTCAGGCGTTAGGTCTCAGCCACAAACTACTGGCTACAGAAAAATGGGGGGCTTGACCCGAGACCTGAGACCTGACACCTGAGACCTTCTCTACGCGAACATGTCTTTCACGCGCCCCAGCAGCGAGCGGCGTTGCGGCTTATTTTCCACCGGAGTCAACTGTCCCAACTCGGCCAGCAGTTCGCGCTGACGCTTGCTCAGTCTGCCCGGCGTCTGCACGCGTACTTCGACAAACAGATCACCTTTGCCGTGCCCATTGAGCACCGGCACACCCTTGCTGCGCACACGAAACGACGTTCCCGACTGCGTGCCCTCAGGAATTTTGAGCCGGTAGTCGCCCTCGAGTGTCGGAATCATAATTTCAGTGCCCAAGGCCGCCTGCGGAAACGAGATCGGCACCACACAGTAGAGGTCGTTGCCCTCGCGCTCGAAGAACGGGTGTTCCTTGACGTGCAGGACCACGTACAAGTCACCGGATGGGCCTCCGAAGGCGCCCGCCTCGCCGAGCCCTGCAAACCGAATGCGCGTGCCGTCCTCGACACCGGCGGGGACTTTCGCCTCCACGGTGCGCTCCCGCAACAGGCGCCCTTCGCCCTTGCACTTGGCGCACGGGTCGGTGATCACGCTACCGGCACCCTGGCACGTCGGGCAGGTGCGCGCGATGCTGAAGAATCCTTGCTGATAGCGCACCTGGCCACGACCGTTGCAGGAGCGGCAGGTCACAGGAGCCTTGCCGGGGGCGGCGCCTGTTCCATGGCAAACGTCGCACGCTTCATGCCGCCGGACCCTGACCTGCTTCTCTGTGCCGAATACGGCCTCGTCGAACTCCAGGCTCAGGTCTTCGCGGAGATCCGCTCCACGCTGGGTGCGGCTGCGGCGCCGGCCGCCGCCGCCTCCGAAAATGTCGCCGAAGCCGAAGAAGTCTCCGAAAATGTCGCCGAAATCCTGGAAGATGGCCGGATCGAAGCCCGCCGTGGCTCCTCCGCCACCACCCACGCCCGCGTGTCCGAAGCGGTCATAGAGCGATCGCTTCTCGCCGTCCGCCAAAATTGCGTAGGCTTCGGTCAGTTCCTTGAACTTCTCTTCCGCGTCAGGATTGTTCGGATTGCGGTCCGGGTGGTAGGTCATCGCCAGCTTGCGGTAGGCGCTTTTGATCTCGACATCGGTAGCCGTACGGGTAACGCCGAGAACCTCGTAGTAATCGCGTTTGCCGTTGTTGGCCAGATTGCTCCTTCGGATCGCTGGTAGTTTCTGGAAACCGATTTCGGAAAAAGGTTCGGGAAGGGCACGGCTTTAGCCGTGCCGCTCAGTGCCAAAACAATGTGCGCTTTAGCCCCTGAGGGCTGCGCCCTTGGCTCACGGATCGACTATCCCTTCGAATTCCGCGCTACCCTCACCATCGCCGGACGCAGCAGCCGCTCCTTGTACTTGTAGCCGCGCTGCAACTCATCGAGCACGTGATGATCAGCGACTTCGGTGGTATCGACCATCTCGATCGCCTCGTGCACGCGCGGATCGAAAATCTGGCCGACCGCGGGAATGGCTTGCACGCCCATTTTCTGGAGTGCGTCCTGAAACTGGCGGTAAATCAGCTCAATCCCGCTGCGAAAATCACCGGACTCGCCGCTTGCAGTTTTCAGCGCGCGCTCCAGGCTGTCGAGGATCGGCAAAATCGTCTTGATCACATCGGCGGCGGCGAACTCGCGGAACTCCTGTTGATCGCGCGCCGCGCGCTTGCGTGCGTTATCGAATTCCGCTTGCAGGCGCGCCAGCCGGTCGAGCAGTGCGTCGCGCTCGGCCTTGAGCTTTTCGAGTTCCGACGTGACTCCGGCCGTGGCTGCCTCTGGCTTGGCGGCGGCAACCGACTCATCCCCACCCTCGCCCGCGGGCAATTCGTGCTCCAGATCCAGATTCGTGACGTCGCTCTTTCCGTTTCCCTTCCGCATACTTTCTCAACTACTCCGATTCATTCAAAAGTTTGTCGAACAGCCGCGCGATATAGGACACAGCCGACATGGTGTGCTGATAATCCAGGCGCGTGGGACCAATCACCGCCAGCGATCCCATCACTTCGCCTCCCACACGCGCCGGAGCGCCGATCAAAACGAAGTTCTGCATCGAAGGCAGCGTCTCGTCGAGGCCAATCACCACCCGCACTGCTTCCTGGCGCGTGTCCAGGTAGGCGCTCAGCAGCGCGACGACTTTTTCCTTTTCTTCCAGCGTGCGCAGCATGTCCTGCAAACGCTGGCGGTCTTCCTCTCCGGTAACCAGGTTGGCTGCGCCTTCGACAAAGACCGCCTCCGTCCCCTCATTCGAAGCCAGCGCACCCTGCTTATACAGTTGTTCGATCGACTTCATCAGCCGGTCGTACTCGCTGCGTTCCTGTTCGATGCGGCGGCCGAGTTCAACCCGCATGTCGTCCATCGTCCAGCCGCGAAAATTCTCGTTGATGTAGCGCGCCGCCAGGTCCAGATCCGCCTGCGGAATATCCAGCCGCAGCACTCGATCGCGCACCACGCCCGAGCGCGTAACCAAAACGGCCAGCACTTTCTGATCGCCCAGCCGCGAAAAATAAACATGCTCCAGCGCGTTCCGCGGTCCGCTGCTCGCCACCGTCACGCCGACGCTATGCGAAATCAGAGAGAGCACGTGCGAGGTCCGCTCCATGAACTCCTGCACGTCCGTGACTCCGGTCAGCGTGTCCTGAATAATGCTCTGGTTCTCGTGCGAGAGATGCGCTTCGCCGCTCAGCTGTTCGACGTAGTAACGGTATGCTTCCGCGGTCGGAACACGGCCCGCCGAAGTGTGCGGCTGCTCGAGATACCCGGCATCGGCGAGGTCGGCCATCACGTTGCGGATCGTGGCCGCGCTCAGCCCTTCGCGGCTGCCGCGTGCCAGCGTCCGCGAACCCACCGGTTCCCCGGTGGCGATAAATGTCTCAACGATGGCGGTCAGGATTTCCCGTTCCCGTCCGCCGCCTGGTCCTGGTGGCATATATACTCGAACGCGAGGGCTGACGCTCATCCCTAAACTCTTTAGATGCAGAGGTTTAGAATACGACTCTCGCGGCTTCTATTGCGATGATAGGGAGCGTGGACGAGGGTGTCAAGGATGGGGAAATGGGGGGTATCAACTAAACGTGTTACCCAGGAGTCATGCGCTCATTTGCCCGTGTGCCGCGACGGTCGCCCAGGAGCCTTGCGGAACCAGCAAGCGCGCAGATGTTGGCCGGTGATGAACGACTTATCGTAATACCAGGACTGGCTGCCGGCCTCATGGTGCAAGCTGGCATCGCCCCCTGACACGAACTCAAGTTCTTTTGGAATATTCTGCACCTGCAAAGTTGCTCCAAGGGTGGCTTCGCCAAAATCGGTCACGTCACAGAACTGCTCGGGCATGGTTACGCGATACCTCCACATGACCTGACACACGGACTTGTCACCCGTCCGGACTGGTTTCAGGCTTATTGGCGGCAGAGCACTTGCGGGCACTCGTCTCAGGTTGAGCTCATCCACGGTTTCCGCTTTCGATGAAAGGTTCTCCTCCGAAAAACTGTGGATCTTCCTGCCCGCAATTCCATACTCCAGGAATCGAAACTCAGGCTGAAAAAAGGTCTCGGCTGCGATCTCCGGCGCATAATCCCGTCCTGCGTCCGAGTAGTTCCTTACCTCATAGCGAACTTCGATATCCACCTGCACGTGCCCATCCTCTGGAACCGAAAAAGCATAGGACTTCACATAGTGATCCCTGACCAAATCCGTGCCTACAATGTCTCGAATCGGCGCTTGCAACTCTGCCGGCAAACCTCGCCCGATCAACTTCTGAGCCAGGCCGTCGGAAACTCTTTCGACCAGGAGTCTGGCCGAGAAGAGATCCAGAAACACACCCAGCAACGCGGCGACGATGAACGAGTCAGCCACAAAAGAGACAAGCTCGGGGGCAGGCCACCAGTAGGGATACCTGAGTCTGGCGACCCCGCCTAGAACACCTGCGACGACGAGCGGCAACAGCAATCGTGCGTGGTCCTTGAGCGTCAACGGGCGAAATCGCTGGACCCTGGTCTTAGGCTCCTTGACCAAGGGCGCTGCTGAAGGCTCACTGGGTTCTACCGGTTCCGCGGCAAGAATCTCAAACGCTGGCATCGCGCCACCTCTACTCCCGGTATCGTTTGACAACCGGCGTGTATTTTTCGCTCTAAATCTCGCTAACACGAAAGCGGCGCTTGCTGTTCTTCACTCCCGGTCGGTGGCTCACACTACCGTGGGGGCCATACTCAATCGCGTGACATGCGAATGAATGGATTTGTCATAATCTGAACCTCATCTGTGTGCCAGTCAAGCACGGAAGGTCCGTGCCCCTCCGGCCATGTTTCTGATTGTTCATTCTCCCGTTAACAACGGTATGCACCTTGGAAATCCGCCTTCCTCTGTGTATGGTGTGATGGTCAATCTATGAACGAAGATGGACTGCGCCCGGATCAGTCTCCGCCCTCCCGGCTGTCCCGACGCACAGTCTGCAAGCTGGGAGTTGCCACTGCTCTACTCACTGCGGGACAAGGGCTCGCGGGCGCAATCCGGTTCGCCACAGTGCATAATTCTTCCGGAACTCTATCCATGACCACCAGACTTCACATTGCCGTAGTCGGCGCCGGCGCATTTGGCGCCTGGACAGCACTCTACCTTCAACGCGGCGGAGCCCGCGTCACGCTGCTCGATGCCTGGGGACCCGGCAACTCGCGCGCTTCTTCTGGAGGCGAGACCCGTGTTATCCGCGGCGCCTACGGGCCTGACCAGCCCTACACCAAGCTGGCTGCGCGCGCCATGGAGCTATGGAAGGAGCACGAGTCGCAGTGGAAACGGAAATTCTTCTTCCCTATCGGCGTCTTTTGGATGGCCGAACGCGAAGACGACTTCGAACGCGGATCGCTCCCGCTGCTGAAAGACGCGGGCGTTCCCTTCGAGCAACTCTCCACCAGTGAGATGTCACGCCGCTGGCCCCAGATCAGGTTTGAGAATGTCACTTGGGGCATCTACGAACCGCACAGCGGGTATCTCCTCGCGCGAACTTCAGTGCAGGCCGTGGTCGACCAGTTCGCGACCGAAGGCGGAGAGTACCGTCAGGCGACGGTCGCGGCGCAGGGCCTCGACAGCGGGGAGTGGAAGGAACTCTCACTTTCCGATGGATCCAGACTCGCTGCTGACCAGTACGTCTTCGCCTGTGGTCCGTGGCTCGGCCAGCTATTCCCGCAGACGATCGGTCCGCACTTCGTCTCCACTAAGCAAGACGTTTTTTTCTTCGGAACTCCCACGGGTGACCTGCGCTACAACGAAGACAAGATTCCCGTCTGGGCCGATCATGCCGATCACTTCATGTACGGCATTCCCGGAAATCAAGGACGCGGATTCAAACTCGCCGACGACACCCGTGGGCCTGAATTCGATCCCACCTCGGGCCAGCGACTGGTCAGCGAAGACCAACTCGCCGCGGCCCGCCGCTATGTTGCCTACCGTTTCCCGGGGATGAAAGATGCTCCCCTGGTTGAGACGCGGGTCTGCCAGTACGAGAACTCGACCGACCACAACTTCATCATCGACCGTCATCCGGCCAATCCCAAGGTATGGATTGTGGGCGGAGGTTCCGGGCACGGCTTCAAGCACGGCCCCGCGCTGGGTGAGATGGTGGCTCGCCTGGTGCTGAAGGATGAAACGGCAGAGGCGGTGTACAGGTTGGCCAGGTTCCGAAAGAAACAAACAACTTGATGCCTGACGTGTCTACTGAATTTGAATCACGCCCTCGGAACTGCTCGACTTGATTTCCTCAACGCGCGCCACCACCTTGCGCGCGAATTCGTACAGCGCTTTCGCGTGGGGCGAGTCTTCGCCCTGGAGCACGGTCGGTGCACCGCCATCGCCCGCCTTGCGAATCTCGGGGTCCAGCTCCACGCTTCCGAGAAAAGCCACGTCAAAATGCTTGGCCATCTTCTCGGCGCCACCGCGCGAAAAGATATCGATCTCGTGGTTGCAGTGCGGACAGACAAAATAGCTCATGTTCTCAACCACACCGACGATATCCACCTTCATCTGGCGGAACATCTCGATCGCCTTGCGCGCATCCTGCAGTGAAACATCGGACGGCGTGGAAACTACGATCGATCCCGTCAGCGGCACGGTCTGAATCAGCGACAGAGCCACATCGCCTGTTCCGGGCGGGAGATCGACCACCAGGTAGTCGAGTTGTCCCCACTCGACCGAACCCAGAAACTGCCGGATGATCGAGTGGAGCATTGGCCCGCGCCAGATCAGCGGCTTGTCTCCCGGGTTGAGGAAGCCGACCGAGATCACCTTGAGGCCATGCGCCTGGATCGGCGAGATGTGATTCTCGCCCATCACTTTGGGCTGCTCACTGGTACCGAGCATGAGCGGAACGTTCGGCCCGTAAACGTCGCCGTCCAGCAATCCTACTTTGTGCCCCATCCTGCTCAGCGCGATGGCCAGGTTCACGGCCAGCGTAGTCTTGCCGACTCCACCCTTGCCGGAACCAACCGCGATGATGGCGTTGACGCCAGGGAGAGGTTGCGGAGTGGGCTGCTGGCCAGGAGGATGGGAATGAGCGCTCATTCGAATGATTATACGGGAGGGAAGGGGACGCTATCAGCTGTCAGCTTTCAGTTCTCAGGCCATCGCTGCCCTGAACGAAAGAGAGGGTGGGGATTGACTGAAAGCTGATGGCTGACGGCTGACGGCTAATAGTGCCCTTCCCCCAACTCCACCTTGCCGCGAAACTTGCGGTACACAAACACGAAGTATGCCACCGCAAGCGCTGCACCCAGAGCCCACCACATCAGCCCCACCGCCAGGCCGTGACTGCCGGCGGCCGTGTTGTGGATGGTCAGATCATATTGCTGGTCGCGCGCGGGCAGCACCACTGGATAAAGGGCAAAGGCGGCTCCCACCAGCATCCCAGCGATGTAAAAGCACGAAGCAGCAAACGCAAGCTTCTCCCGGCCGCTGGGATTGGCCCAGAGCATTGCGCCCAAACTTGCGACAACCACCACCGGCACCAGCAACCCGACGCTATGTTTTTCGTAGTTGGCAAGGATTGCCGGCCGAATGAAGTACGTTGCCACAAACCCAGAGCAAGTGAGGAAGAACTGCAGTGGCCAGCACAGCAGCGCGAAACCCCGCGCGCGACGGCTGAGATCGGCATCGGTCTTGAGGGCGACGTAGTATGAGCCGTGTGCCGTCAACGTAACCAGGGAAACCACTCCGATCAGCACCGTGTACCAATCCAGGATGCCCGTCTGCGCTCCCAGTCTGAAGTTGGTCCAGAGCGGCTCGAAGAAGTAGCCGGAGGAATCCAGCGGCACGCCGCGCACCACGTTGCCCAGTGCCGCCCCGAAGAACACAGCCAGCAGGATACTCGACACACTGAAGACCACATCGAAGAATTCCTGCCACATCGCGCTTTCAACGTGAGCGCGAAACTCGATGCCGATTGCACGCAACATGAGCAGCCACAGCACCATCATGAGCGGCAGATAGAATCCGCTGAAGCTCGACGCATAAAGCCGTGGAAACGCAAAATAGAGCGTAGCCCCGGCGGCCAGGAGCCAGACTTCGTTGCCGTCCCACACCGGACCGATGGCGCGAAGTATCTTACGGCGTTCGTCGGGCTCTTTCGCCGCGATCAGATAAATCGCGCCCGCGCCCAGATCGAATCCATCGAGCACAGCGTACGCCGTGACCATGACCGCGACAATCCAGAACCAGAGACTCGCCATGGTCATCTTGCCTCCGCCGCTTTCATGGGATTCAATTCGTGCCCGGCGACCGGGCCGAGTTCGATTTCACGCCGCAACAGGAACAGGAACAGGATGCTGAGCACCGTGTACATGCCCATGAATCCCAGCAGAGTAAACATTCCGTTCCCGGCGGAAACGGCTTTAGAGTAGCCGTCCTCGGTGCGCATCAGCCCGTACACAAGCCAGGGCTGCCTGCCCAGTTCCGCCGTCATCCATCCAGCCGTGTTGGCGATGTAGGGAAACGGCGCCGACAACATCAGGATCCAGAGCATCCATCTGGCCTGGAACAGCCATCCGCGCCAGAGCAGGAACGCTGACACCACCATCACGGCAACGAAGAGCGTGCCCAGGCCAACCATGATGTGGTAGCTGTAATAAAGCAGCGGGATATTGCCGGGCCAGTCTTGCTTCGGAAACGCGTCCAGCCCCTGAACATGCGCGTTCCACCGCTTGTAGGTCAGCATGCTCAGCATGCCGGGAACTTCAATCGGATTGTCGATTTTGCCCTGCTGATCGTTGGGCTGGCCCACGATGACCAGCGGTGCTTTCGGCTGGCCCTGAAACAATCCTTCCATGGCCGCCAGGGTCACCGGTTGATGATCCGCTACCTGTTTGCCTTGTGCATCCCCCGTCGGGAAAATCTGAAGGATGCTGAACAGACACCCCGCAATCACTCCAACCTTGACGAAGATGCGGGCGTGCTCGGTCCACTTGCCGTCGAGCAGATAGAACGCACCGATGGAGGCCATCACAAATGCGCCCGTGATGGCCGCGCCGGTCATGTTATGGGCATATTGCCAGCCCGCCCATGGATTCAGCACCAGGGCCCAGAAACTCGCCAGCTGCACCGTACCATCCGGGGCCTGTAAGTAACCCGCTGGGTGCTGCATGAATGCGTCGGTCGCGATGATGAAGTAGCCCGACAGCCACGACCCGGCAAAGACGGCCACCGCAGAGAGCCAGTGTGCCCGCGGGCTCAGACGCTTTTCGCCGTAGAGAAATAAACCAAGGAACGCAGATTCGAGAAAAAACGCAAACATGCCTTCCATGGCCAGCGTCTGACCGATCACGCCGCCGGCAAAAAGCGAAAAGTGCGACCAGTTGGTCCCGAACTGAAATTCCATTGGAATCCCAGTTACAACGCCCAGCACAAAATTGATCCCGAAAATCTTTCCCCAGAACCGCGCCGATTCGTTGTATACGGGATCGTTCCGCCGCAAGCCAATCGTCTTGAGCACCACGATCAGGAGCGCGAGTCCCATCGTCAGTTGCGGGAACAGATAGTGAAAGGTTGCGGTGAAGGCGAAGTGAAGGCGGTGAACCAGAAGTGCGCTATCCATAAAGATGGTCTCAGGTCTCAGTTGTCAGGTCTCAGCCCGGGGCCCGAATCTGTAGGAGAGAAAGTAAATTATCCGGTTTCGACCAAGTTGGCGGATGTGACGGCCATCACCGCGCTCCAGGTCGAGCCATTTTTCTGCGTTCCGACTCCGACCGCCGGATCTCGCGCCGCCGCGCCGCATCCTCATACCGCCGCTTCTCATCGTCGGTTTCGGGGATCACCGCCGGCACTGCCAACCGGTGTCCCGCCTCGTCAATCGCAACAAACGTCAGATACGCCGAACTCACGTGCTGGTTCTTTTCCGAACGATAATTCTCCACCCAAACCTTGACACCAACTTCCATCGAGGTATGAAACACGCGATTCACCGACGCCCGCAGAATGACCAGGTCGCCGACCCGCACCGGCACCAGAAAATCCATGTGATCAATCGACGCCGTCACCACCCGCTGGCGCGAGTGCCGGTGAGCCGCCATCGCCCCGGCCAGATCGATCCAGTGCATCAACCGCCCACCCACTAGAGCGTTCAGTGGATTGGCATCGTTCGGCATGACGATTTCGGCCATTTCGGAAATGGAATCGCGCACCGGCCGAGCACGCGTGAGTCTTTCTCTGTCGTCGTTCATAGATCGCTTGTTATTCGATGAAGGCACTGGTCTCGCCGGAACGATATGTTTTGAGATAGCATTCTGCCAGCCGCTGCACGCGCGAGTCCGAGTGTGCGTTAACCCACGCCTCGCGCCTCAGATCAAACGCCAGCTTTCCATGCTCAACCGGCGCATGGCCCAATTCGCAAACATACCAGAACGTGACCTGGTCGCGCCCCGACGAGGCTACTGAAAACCGCACCGCATCCCACTCGCGTTCGCGCGGAAGATGCGGGCAGGCGACGGCGTGTCCCAGATTGCAGAACTCCCGAAGCTCGCTATCAGCAGGCGTGATTTCCGGTCCCGAAGCGCAGCATGCGCCAGTCCAGCCCGCACCCAGGGGCAACCGCGAAGGATGCGGCCACGAGCCGTCGGTCAAGATTTCGCGCGGCACAAAATAAGGGCAGGCCAAACCGTCGTCCTCGGAGAAGAGCCATTGTATCGCGGGCCGTGATATGAATGGAGAAGGGCCGCTGCTAGCTCCTGGCTACTAGCTACTCAGCTTCGGTCTGAAAACCAAATCCTGAGACCTGCGACCTGACACCTGAGACCTTCTCCATGGACCGCATCGCACTGCTAACCGAAATTCTCACCGCCAATCCGCAAGACTCCTTCGCCCGCTACGGCCTGGCTCTCGAGTACTCGAAGGCTGGACAAACCGAGCAGGCACTCGCGGAATTCAAAACCCTGATCGAGAAGAATCCGGACTACACGCCGGCGTATTTCATGGCCGCACAAACGCTCTCCAGCGCAGGCCGCGTCGACGAAGCGAAAAGAATGCTGGTCGACGGCATCTCCTCCGCGACACACACCGGTAATGCCCACGCCCAATCCGAGATGACGGCCATGCTCGAAGAGCTAGGCGGGTGAATTGCTCGTGGAGAAACGGGCGACCCGCCCGTCCACGGAGCGAAGGCCTGCAGGTTGGTTTTCCTGACGGCTGATGGCTGATGGCTGACAGCTCCTGCTACACTCTCCTGTTCCGCGGAGGCACGTCATGCGCCGTCTGGTTTTTCTTCTCGTTCTTCTTTTTTCTCTTCCCGCATCCCCCCAAGCGAAGCACCCATTCACCTTCGAAGACATGATGAAGCTGAAGCGCGTCGGGGAACCGGTACCATCGCCGGATGGCAAGTGGGTGTTGTTCAGCGCCGTCGATGTTGATCTTGCCACCAACAAAAAGACGCCGCACATCTGGATCGTACCCCTGAATGGGGCGACGGGCGCCTCGCCCGTCCCAGCAGAGCACATTCTCATCCCCGATCAGGATGGCGACCGGCCGCGCTGGGCGCCCGACGGCACGCGCTTTGCCTTCCTCTCGAACAAAGAAGGCGGCTCGCAGGTCTGGATTGCCGACTTCGACGGAGCAGCGGGCAGTGTAACGGGCGTGCACAAGCTGACTGCGATTGCGACCGAAGCCGGCGGCGAGCTCTGGTCGCCCGATGGCAAGAACATTCTGTTCACATCGGATGTTTATCCCGAGTGCGACGGCGCGCCCGACGCGGAAGGCGCTTGCAATGCGAAGAACGTGAAGGAAGCCGAAGACTCGAAGGTTAAGGCGATCATCTTCGATCGCCTTCTTTATCGCCACTGGAACGCCTACAAGCACGGCATGCGCACGCACATCTTCGTGGTCGCAGCACCCACCCTTCCCAAAAGCGGGGAAGGGTGGGGCACCCCCATTTCTGTGGCCCACGATCTGACGCCGGGCGACTATGACTCGCCGGTGTTCTCGCTTGGCGGGCAGGACAACTACGCCTTTTCGCCGGACGGGCAGGAGGTCTGCTACACCTCGAATCACGACAAGGTCGAAGCCACGTCCACCAACAACGATCTCTGGATCGTCCCGGTGAATAATGGAGCGACGGGCGCCCCGCCCGTCCACCCGAAGAACATCACGGCCGACAATCCTGCCAGCGACTCGACTCCACTCTATTCGCCCGATGGCAAGTACATCGCCTACCGCGCCCAGCAGCGTCCGGGATACGAGAGCGACCGCTTCCGGCTGATGCTGTACGAGAGAAAGACCGGAGAAAAGCATGAGCTTATGAAGGACTTCGATAGCTGGGTCGAGTCGTTTAGCTGGCTTCCAAACTCAAGGGGGCTGCTCTTCACAGCTGAGGAAGTAGGACAATCGCAACTCTTCTGGGTTTTGCCCTTCGATTACAAGAAAGGCCCGACGGGCCCCGGAACGCTAAAAGAGAGCGGGAAGGAACTGATCGTAGTTGTGGCCAAAGGCTTCTTTGACGCTCCAGTCGCAATCGATATCGATACGGTTGTTCTGAACGGGATGTCGATTAAGGCTCCCACGGAAATCTACACAACAAGCTTGGCTAGAATCAGTGACATCCACTCATCACCCGAAGGAGCGGCCTCACAACTGACGCATTTGAACGACGCTCCCCTGTCTCAGATCGACATGCAACACCTCGAATCCTTCTGGTTCGAAGGCGCCAAGGGCGACAAAGTCCAGGGCTTCCTGGTCAAGCCGCCGAACTTCGACGCCAACAAGAAATATCCCGTGAAATTCCTCATCCACGGCGGCCCGCAGGGCGCCTGGGGAGACGACTGGTCGTACCGCTGGAATCCCGAACTCTTTGCAGCCAATGGATACGTGGTCATCATGATCAACTTCCACGGCTCGACTGGATACGGGCAGAAGTTTATTGACGCGATCAATGGCGACTGGGGCGGCGCTCCGTTTGAAGACCTGCTGAAGGGCCTCGACTACGCCGAGAAGACGTATCCGTTCATCGACAAAGACCGGGAGTGCGCGCTGGGCGCGAGCTACGGCGGATACATGGCCAACTGGGTGCTCGGCCACACCGACCGCTTCAAGTGCATCGTCTCGCACGACGGCATGTTCAACAGCATCTCCGCCTGGGGCACCACCGAAGAACTCTGGTTCAACAACTGGGAATTCAAAGGCACGCCGTACACGAACCGGGAGATGTATGACAAGTGGTCTCCGAGCAACGCGGGAAAGAATTTCAAGACGCCTACGCTCGTCATCCACGGACAACTCGACTACCGCCTCGACGTGAGCGAGGGCTTCCAGTTGTTCACCACGCTGCAGACGATGGGCGTGCCGTCGAAGATGCTCTACTTCCCCGACGAAGGCCACTGGGTGCTGAAGCCGCAGAACTCGCAGCTCTGGTACAAGACCGTGAACGATTGGGTCGACCAGTGGACGAAGAAGTAGATGTGGGGACGGGCGACTCGCCCGTCCACTGCCTGTGTGGCGCGGACACTCCTGTCCGCGCAAAGTGTGCAGCTCATGAAACTCCGTTGGGAGAGAGACGCGACAATCCGCGTCTCTACGTTTTCCAACAGCATGGCGACGTAAGGACGCAGTTTTGCTCAATCGCGGCTTTGCGCGGACAGGAGTGTCCGCGCTACACGAATCACGGGCGGCTTCGATTCCTCACATGGTTGAGCTACGAAGTTCCGATCGTCCGGCAAATCCGAACAGGCGTTCGAGCTGGAATCGAGCGGCGGGTCGGGGCTCGAGATGACTTCTGGCACAGCAAACCATATGGCTCCGGGACCGATCAACGACTGCAGTCCAGCCTGGTTGCGTCGCACGACACGCTCGTTTCTTAGCGAGTCCTCTTCGGCCGCGGTCACGATTTGCAGATCAAACTGCGCGGCCGCTGGTCCTGCATTCACGGTAATGAATAGATCGCACGGCCCTCTGGCCGCCCCCGGGCTGGGCACGATCGACCCAAGTCCGTCCTCGTCGGTCACCGCTTGAATGGAAGACGATCCCAGAATGACCGGCATCGCAGTTCCCCCGACAGTCATGTCGCCGTCGGTTCGCGGTCGAGAACCTGGAGGCACGCGGGCCACCGTGGTATTGAACGCGACCGTCACGCCCATGACCGGGTTCGCAGACGACGAGCCGTCGGTAACCCGCATGATGAGCGGCTGGAACGGCTTCCCATTCTCTACCACCTGCTCCGATCCGCTGATGGCTTTCAGCGCCCAAAGTGAGGCCGGCGTGGCGTGAAGGGTGAAGGTCTGGCACGGCGCATTGTCCGGAGCAACGCAAGCGCTGACCTGCACATCGGCACTGTGATTCGCCAGATGCGCACTGACGGAAGCATATCCCGAGCCGTTGGTGGTCGCGCTGGCCGTGGACAGCGTCGCCGTGCCCACGGTCAAACTGTAATTCATCGTTACGCCGGACTGCGGCACGCCCGCTTTGAGCGCCCGCACAGTCAGCGGAACATCGATAGTCGCACCCTTGCCAACCCATTTGGTGGGCGTCACCGCAGCCAGGTCGAGCGGGGAAGCGATTGCCACCAAAGTGATTTGCGCCGACGGCGGTGAAGGGTAAGCGGCGGGCGCTAGAGTCGCTGTGATCGTGCTCTGCCCGACCACAGTGGGAGTCACCCAGGTGGACGATTCTCCGGCCTGGTCACTGAACACGGAACAGACTGTTCCCGCGCCGCACACCGAGAGTGTGGTGCCATTCGTCGTGCTCCAGGCTACCGTCGCGCCATAGACGGGTGTCACCCCGTCCGATGCAACCACTCGCACGCGAATGGGACTCGCCGCTTGCGATCCAACTGGAGTTGCCGTCTCGGCGCCCTGCAGGAGAAGCAGTTGATCGTCGGCGGCCGCGCCATAGGTCAACGCGTTGACCATACGGGAAAAGCCGCCACTCACCGGGTCGGTGACCTGAAGCGTCACGGTTCCGTCCAGCGCCGCGGGGGGCACCACCACCTCGATCTGGGTCGAGGACGCAGCCAGGATCCTGGCTTGCTTGCCCGCTGCACTCACCTGCAATGCGGAATTGAACCCGATGCCGCTCAGGGTGACCACGCCGCCCGCGAGACTCACCCGAGCGGGTGTGGCCGTATCCGCATACAGCACACTCGCGACGTAGGGAAAGTCGGGACGCCCGTCGCCGCGGGAGTCGGCAACGCCCAACCGAAACGTGTCGCTCGCCGAAAACTGCACGTCCAGGCGGCTCATCCCGAAGTTGAAAGTATTGAATGCAGACTGGTTGGATGCCGGAGCTGGTCCGCCGCTCTGGTCGCTCAAAAACCAGATCCCAATGGCCGGCATCAACTTGGATTGGGTGGGTTGGCCGGATTCATCGAGCGCGGTCACCGAGATCGACGCCGTCCGGTTGGAACGTGCCGCGAACTGGAACCACTCGGCGTCGCCGTAGCCCGAGACCCACGACGGCCATGCCCCGCCCTGCGGAAGAGGGGCAGGCTCCGCGTAGGTCGCACCACTGTCGGGCTGCGGCCCCTCCTGCGCGCTCTGCAGCATCAGGATGTCACGCTCCACGTTGGTGCCCGGCTGCACCGTGACCACCACAGGAGCAAACTGGCCCGAGGGTGAGACCTGGCAGTAACAGGAATTGTAGGGTTCGATACCGGCGGACCAATTCGCATCCAGCGCTTCCACACTCAGCTGATAGAGCGCAATATTCTGTCCCTCGGGAACCACCAGCCCCCGCAGATCGAAATACCCTTCCAGGTCGGGATCGTCCGAGCCCCAACGGTCGTAACGAAGGCCTGTCCCATCGGCAAAGCCGTTGATGATGTTTCCGGCATTGCCTCGAAACAAGAAACCGGAAACGGAGGTGGCCACATACTGCCTCGAGGCGCGGCCCATGCTGTCCAGCAAGCGGGCGACCACGTTCACTCCCTGCATGGGCTGCACGGCCTTCCCCGCTGCGTCGGTGAAATACACGCTGCCGTGAATTCTGGCGGTCGGCTGTTGCGCGACCAGGGGCGCGGGCGACTTCTGCGGCTGATGGAGCGTCACTGGATACAGCCGCACCAGCGACGCGGTGTCGTCCATCTTCAGCGTCGCCGCATCCGGATTGCAGCTGCTGATCGGCACACACCCTACCGGATCCTTGAAATGCATCAACGGGAACCCTTCATAATCGGCGCTGGTGGGGAGCGGATTCCCGGTGATTACGTTCAAGTTGGCCTGGGACCATCCCAAGCCGATCACGCGCCCCAAGGTCCGCATCAGCCGGTATTGCACGTCCGGCAGCTGCGCCGCGCTGGCCGCGCAGACACCATTGATCACGATCAGCGCATGCACGATGTTCCCGGCGCTGCTCAGGTTGTCCGGCCCGCCATACACTGCGTTGGTAAAGCAGAAGTCTGCCTCGCCCGCGCCGGCGCCCAGCAGGGCGCTGGTGACCGCACCGTCGTAGTCGTAAACAATTCCCAGCGGCGTCGCGGTCGCCGCCGGCTGAATGTCGGCTGGGATCGAAAAGCTTCCGTTGGGATATCCCACTACATTTGTTCCGTTGACATCTTCCGCGAGATGCCCTCCTTGGGAAGCGGTCAATGCGGAGTCCAGAACACTGGTCCACGAAGTGAAAGCGTTGGCCACAAAGGCGTCGGCCTGCGCGTTCGTCAGGATGGGGCTCAAGTCTCCCTGGTCGGTGAAGTATTCGACGTAATTCCCCGCCCAGACAATGGGCTGACCTTTTACCCCGGGATTGAAGCCCGAACCGGCAACGTAAGCTGGGCCACCAGCACGGGCTTGGAGAGGAAAACAGAGGAACAGAGCAATGATGATGGCAAAAAATCGGGCGCGCATGCTTACTCCTTGCGAGCACTCCGGATGGCCCGCTCCAGTTGCAGTACGCTGATGGTCTCCGGGCGCTGAGCAACCTCGGTGCCGCTCGAATCGAGGGCAACCTGACCCAGAGCGCCGCTTACAGGGCTAGTGAAACCCAGGGGGCTCGGCGGATACAGAAGCAGCAGCACATGCTCGCCGGCGAGCATCGGGCGATGCATGGACCATGCTCCCGCCCACTCGCGAACGGCCAGAACCTGTCCTGTTTCGACGCCTGCAATCGCCCGATCGACTCGCACCTTCCACTGAATCGTGGGTAAAGCGTGGTCGTTTGCGGACGAAGCTTGCACGCTTACCACGGTTCCACTGAAGACCATGCCGGCGGTGCGAGCTATCTTCTTCCATTCCGGCCCCAGCACGCGCGCGGCCCCCAATTGATCGGATGGCTGAGCCGCTGCTGCGACACTCCCTAGACACACGAAGACCCAGGCGGCCAACTTCCAAAGTGACGACACATCAGCCTCTTTTCTGAAGGGAACGGACCGGGAGAGGTCCTGGAAGTAGATTCAGCCTAACGCGCGGGCAGAACCCAAGTATGTGCAGTGCGTCACGCTAAATTTGTGATGAATCCAGAAACGTGTGGCGCGGGCATTCGATTCGGGAGGTTTCCACGAAATCCAGCTTCAGCACCGGAGACCGTCGGTGAGCGCATTGCGGGATTGCCGGCAGGGTGACGGCGCTACCTACTGGCTTGCCAGACGGGCTTTTTCGAACTCGTCGCCTTTCCTCCACGCCACGGGGTGCTGCTGATTGGCAGCTTCCCATCCGAGGGCAAAACCGAAACGAGCCATGGCGGCGTCAGACGTCCAATCCATCCCGGGACGATACTCGTCGCTGGGCTGGTGGTAGCGATGCTTGGTGTAGTCTTCCTCCTGCGCTATTCCCCACGCTTCATCATGGCCTTTGAACTTGGCGCCTTCATTCACGGAAAACGCAGGGATGCCGACTCGTGCCAGGCTGAAATGATCGGAGCGATAGTAGTATCCGGCTTCGGGAAAGGTATCGGGACGGATGGCGAAGCGGAAATCAGTCGCAGTGGCCTGCACGGTGGGATAAAACGTGGTGCGCTCGGCGCCGGATACTTCGACTTGCTCGGGCGCGCCGAGCGGCTTTACATCATCGAAGTTGAGGTCGAGCGAAATCTTTCCGGCGGGAATCGGTGGATGCTTGCCTAAGTATTCCGAGCCGAGCAACCCCTGTTCCTCAGCAGTCACTGACGAAAAGAAGATGGATCGGCGCGGTTTTTGCGCCGCCTGGGCATACACGCGCGCGATTTCCAGGAGGATGCCGCAGCCGGTGGCATTGTCCATGGCCCCGTTGAAAATGTTGTCGCCCGCCATCTCGGGGCGGATGCCGAAGTGGTCGTAGTGGGCGGTGTAGAGGACCCCCTCGTCGCTCAGTTTCTTGTCGGAGCCGGGCAGTACCGCGATCACGTTGGTCGATTCGAACGGACGAATTTTGCTGGTCATGCGGGCGGACAGCCGGAAGTTCATGGGAACCGGCTTGAAGTCGCGCGACCGGGCATTGGCCATCATCTTGTCGAGATCCATCCTGGCTGCGGAGGCGAATTTGCGCGCGAGGTCCAGGTGAATCCAGGCGGCAGCCTTGAGCTTGGGAGTGCCGTCAAGCTTGAGATACGACTTCTCGCCCGAGTTGGAGTTGCGCACGACCTCCCAGCCATAACTGGCCATCTCGGTCTGGTGGATCAGGAGGACGCCCACCGCGCCTTTGCGCGCGGCTTCTTCGTACTTGTACATCCAGCGGCCGTAGTAGGTCAGGGCTTTGCCATGGAACAGGTTGGGATCGTCCGACGGCTGGTTGACCAGCATGAGCAGGACTTTGCCTTTGACATCGACGCCTTTGTAGTCGTCCCAGTCGTATTCGGGGGCTTCGATGCCGTAGCCGACATACACGATATCGGCGTCGATCTTTGATTCTGGCTGCTGCGTCTGATCGTAAGCTACATATTCGTCGAGCGGCTTGAGGTCAAGCGGCGGCCCGCTGGCGGGCACCAGGGTAAAGCGCGTGTCGGCTCCGGGCGTGATGCCCACCATCGGAACTTTTTGCATGTAGGTGTGGTTGTCGCCGGCCGGCTTCAGGCCGTAAAGCGCAAACTGCGTGGCGATGTATTCGGCAGCAAGTTCGCCGCCGCGCTGACCGGTGCCGCGTCCTTCCAGAAGATCGTGCGAGAGGAAGCGGGTATGCTGCTCGATGTTTTCGGGGCGGATGCTCTGCATTGCGGCAAAAGCGGCGGGCGCGAGGTGGGTTCCGCCGCGCGATTTCGATGGCTTGTTCTGCGCGAGCAGGGCAGCACTGAGCAACAAGAGGACGGCAGACAGAACGGGCTTGCGAGCAATCATCTCGACCCTCGGAACACAGTTGATGGAATGTCGGTTGATTGTAATTTATGCCAAGGCGGAATGGTCTGTTACAAGTGGACAAAGACCCGCCGGCTCATGCGAGTCTGATGGGCACGTCGGGTACCCATTGGCCTTCAGTGATCTGGAAACAGCACTCGGCTGGCCGAGGATGTCGGATTTGTCCCGCGACCGCGGGATCAATTTTTAGAACTTCAACCAGCGCGGAAGTCGGTGACTTCTTCTCCTGATTGGAAGATCGAAGGCGGCGGCGCTGGCTGCGCGGCGGCCAACTTGCGGTTGATATCTTCTATTTCCTGCTTGACCCATCCAACACTGGTGATTTCGATCTGGCCGTTCTTTCCTACCAGGAACAGACTGGGAACATTGGTCAGGCGATAGGCATTCGAGACCACGTAGCCGTTCGGATCGTCGAGCAAGTTGCGGAACGTGATTCCGTACTCTTTCACGAAGGCGGCGGTGTCCCGCTGGCTGTCCTGCGAGACGCCCATGATCGTGATCTTCTTGCCGCCGTACTCTTTGTGCAGCCGTTCGAGATAGGGGAACGTGTACTGGCAGACCGGGCAGGAAACCTTGTAGAAGGCAGCGAGCACCGGCCCTTCTTTGATTTCAGCTTGCAATGAAAACCTGCCGCCGTCGAGCGCAGGCAGGTTGATTTCGGGTGCTTTGGTTCCGGCCGGCAATGCAGCCATATCTGTCGGTCCTCCAAACAAGCGGTTGAGCCACTCCATAAGCGTCTCTCGATTTTAGATGATGGCGGCGGCTTTCAGGATCTTTCGCGTCAGGCCGGTGATGGGGAAACGCGGGATGCTGGCAACCGGGATCCACTTGCCTTTAGCGGCCGAGGCTGGGCTTCGGAGCACGTGGACGGTGTAGTCGGTGATGGTGATGGAGTGGCGGAAGGTGCGCCAGGGTGCGGAAGGCGGCGTCTGACGCGGCTTCCGGGACAGGTGCGGCAGTTCCCACATCCCAGGCATGAGGGACGAATTGCCCGGGCGCTGCACGAGCCGGACTTGGCCTTCGCGCTGACTCAAGACGCACCAGACCTGTTTCTTTACCTGACGGCCCTTTAACGTCGACGCCTTGCCGGGCGAGGATGCCCGGCGCTCCATTATTATTGACCTCTGCGTCGCGCACCACTTCCGGACGGGGCAGGCCGGGCACTTGGGATCGCGCGGCAGACAGACGGTCGCCCCGAGTTCCATCATCGATTGATTGAAATCGCCGGGGCGGGATGGGTTTAGAAGCGACTGAGCGCGCTGCCAGATTCTCGGCTGCGCCAGGTCGCGGCCGTGCAGTCTCTGAACGACTCTCTCGACGTTGCCATCCACGACCGCAATTGGTTCATCGAAGGCGATGCTGGCAATGGCGGCTGCCGTGTAGCGTCCAATGCCGGGCAGAGTCTGCAGGGCCTCCGCACTCTGTGGGAACCGGCCGCCGTCGTTCTGCACAAGTTCCTGCGCGCACTGGCGCAGCATGCGCGCTCGCCGGTAGTAGCCCAGTCCGCTCCAGGCAGCGAGCACCGCGTCTTCCGGCGCCGCGGCCAGCGCTTCCACGTTAGGGAAGCGTTCGAGAAAAACGCGGTAGTGGTCGAGCACGGCGGCGACGCGCGTCTGCTGCAGCATGATTTCGGAAAGCCAGATGCGGTAGGGATCGCGAGTCCTGCGCCAGGGGAGATCGCGGCGATTATGGTCGTACCAGCGGAGGAGAACGCGGCGAAAAGCCACCAGGTCCTTGCTGTTGTCTGGAGACCCGGCTGGCCGCGTCTTTACGGGGATGGCGGCGCGAGCACGCATCTATAGGCTGACGCTGTGGGCGATCACGACCCATCCGGATTTTTGTTGTTGCCACACGGTCATCATGTGCTGCGGCGCGGTGGGCAGCGCCTCGGAACCAGCGGTTCCATTGAGCGTGATCGTGTAGGTGACTACGATGGTCGATCCATTGAGTTCGGTTTGCAGATCGCCGAGCGAGTAATCCTTCAGTTGCCATTGGCGGTATTGGGCGAGCGTCGCCGCGCGATCGAGAGATCCGCCCGGCGCGTTACCCACATAATTGGAAGCGAGAGCGCGCTCGACTTCGGTCCAATTCCCCGCCTTTACATGCTTCCAGAAAATGCGCTCCAGACCTTCGCCGCCGGTGGCCTCGGAAAAAGCCCGGGCGGGATGATCGCCGTAAAACGTACAGGCCGAAACCAACATCATAGAAATGAAGAGCGGTGCCACGGCCAGCCTCGAACGCATGGCGAGATTGTACCGTGAGTCGGGGGGATTATCGCCTTTGGGCCGCAATCGTTCCTCGGGATTGACCTTGCGATGGGAGAACTCGATAATGAATGTGCCTGGCAACCGCGACAGACGCCGTGACAATCAAGCCGCTCGGGCAGGATGGATATGACCGAATTCGATCGCAAAGTGGAAGGTGCCTCTGTGCGCTTCAATCGCTCGGTAGCCAATATCGCCGGGACTCTCGAAAAGGAGACGGCCGACCTGGTTGTCTATCTGAACGACGAAGTAGTGCCCGCGGCGCGGGCCCACTCTTCGAAGGCGTTGCGCAAAGCGGCGGAGAAACTAGCCGAGTTCGCCGACTATCTGGAAACCCAGCGGAAGAATTCCTGAACTGCCTTCCCCATCGCATCGAACGACGCCCACGGCGGGTAGCGACTTCTCTGCTCATGGTCTTGACGATCGTTCTGCTCAGCAGTTGTGGCGGGCACAAACGGACGCAGGTGCAGGTCCCGCCGCCGCCACCGCCGATCCCGCGGGAAAAACCCGCTCCCGCTCCCGCGGAAACAACCACCGAGGACGAGAAGATCGCTGTCCCCGCCGGCGCGAAGCCGATCTTTGAAGAGACGGGCATGGCGAGTTGGTACGGGGCGCCTTATCACAACCGTCGCGGATCGAATGGCGAGATTTACAACATGCATGCCATGACCGCGGCACATCGCACGCTACCGCTTGGATCGATCGTGCGGATCACGAACGTGAAGACCGGGAACTCGGCAATCGTGCGGATCACGGACCGCGGCCCCTTCATCGAAGGACGAGTGGTGGACCTGTCCCTGGCAGCGGCTAAAGCTGTGGATGTGTATCAGCCCGGCATCGCGAAGGTGCGATTGGAAGTGCTCGAGGCGCCCGCCCCCCTGGCTACGGGAGGACGATGGGCGGTGCAGATTGGTTCGTTCGTGGACGAGAACGGTGCGGGCGAGTTAGCTGAACATCTGCAGAAACGCTATCAAACGGTGAAGGTGCTGAAGTTTGCGAGCCCGGCGGGCGATTGGTGGGTGCGCGTGCGCGTGCGGGATGACGACCGGCAGCGCGCCGAAGCGCTGGCGCAGGAAACGGAAACCTCGCAAGGATCGATTTTTCTGGTGCGCCTGGATTGACCTCTTCACTGAAGAGCGGCCGTTGCCTGACGTCCGCCAATTCCGGGTTGGCCGTTTATTAACTCAAATGATATCGTTACTTCGTTAGATCTCCACGTTGTCTTTTCCAGGTTGCTTGCCCGGGGAACGGATCTCCGGCCAGCGGATGTATGCTTATGTCGGATTGTCTGTTCTGCCGGATTATGCGCGGCGAAGTGCCCTCGAAAAAGGTATACGAAGACGAGTACACCTTTGCCTTTGAAGATAACAACCCGCAAGGTCCGACGCATGTGCTGGTCATCCCTAAGAAACATATTGCAGGGCTAAAAGAAGCGACCGCGGATGACACGGAATTGATCGGGCGCTGTCAACTGACGGCGGCACGCATCGCGAAAGAGCGCTCGATTGAAGACGGCTACCGCACGGTGCTGAATGTGGGCCCGCGCGCGGGTCAATCGGTTTTTCATCTCCATGTGCATTTGATCGGCGGGCGCACGCTACATTGGCCGCCCGGATAAATCCTCCAAACCGTCGGTGCTGTGCCCACTTCCTTGCCAGGTGATGAGCCTGTGTGTTTCCGGCTGGCTTACAATCGGTGGATGGCAAATCTGACTCTGGTGTACGGTTTGCGCCTGCTGCCAGCGGACGAAGTGGCGGAAGTCGGCGAAGCAACCATCAGACTAAAAAACGGGCGGAATGCGCACGTCACGATGCACATTCTCGAGGGTGGCAAAGACGAGATCGAGAAGCAACTGAAGACCAGTCTGGAAGCTTTCTTCGACTTTTACCCGGAAATCTGACCGCGTTCGGTGGCATCCTGCAAATCAGGCAACGGGATGAGACTCGTACCTTTGGAGATCGAGAGCAAGCTGAGAGAAAAAGGTCTCTGGCCGGAGACCTGGACCGCGCGCGCCGCGATCTACGTGCTCAGCGTCGATCTGGTTGTCTTTGCGCTCCAGTTGCTGCTCAGCCCACTGAGCCCGGGCGCATCTGCGAGCCTGGCAGGGTGGGTAAGTTTTCTCAGTTTCCTGGCGGCCACTCTCTATACGGTCGTCGCCTTCCGCTGGCTGCGATCGCAATTGTTGTGGCGGCTGCGCAACCGTCTGATCGTGACATACGTCTTTATCGGCGTGATTCCGGTCGTCCTGCTGGCTGCCATGTCGATCATCACGATCTATATTCTGGCGGGGCAATTTGCCAGTTACATCATTGCGCAAGGAGTTTCAACGCACCTCCGGCACATGGAAACGGCGAACATTGCCATCGCGAACGAGCTCGCCGTGAAACTGGAAAGGCATGAGGAACCGAACGCGGAGTCTTTGCTGGGGTTGCGAAAGAATAACCGGCCGCAGTGGTCCAAGCGCCGGGTGTGCGCGCGGTACGGAGATCGTCCGCTTCCCCTGTGTTCTGACAAGAACGAGGACGGATTCTTCGATGCACCCAAGTCTCTAGCCAGTGACTTCAGCGAGATTGTGAGAGATCACAACGCTTTTGAATTGCGGACCGCAAGTACAGTAAAGGTCGGAGATGAGAACCTTCGCATCATATCCAGTGAGCCTCTGGACCAGGCGCTGCTGGCTCGCATTTCGGAAAACCTGGGCGAGAAGGGTCTGGGCGAGATCACGCTGGGACCGGGGGGACCGGATGCCGGGGCAGCGGACTCCCGGAGCGGAGAGCGCGCGCCGTCCCGGCCTTCGCCTCCTACGTTTGTGGTGGGAACCTTGCCGCCGGCAAGCGGTTTCTTCGATCGCGAAATCAGGTTTGCGGGAGCTCTATCGGTTGTGGACTGGGCGACGGGGAAACGCGAGCGCGACGGAATCGTGCTTGGGGTACGAACGCGGCCGTCAATTCTTTACGAACAACTTTTCGCGGCCCTGGGCGACTTTGCACGCGGGTATGAATTATTGCTGGAGGTGACCGCGATCGCGTTCGCCATCATTGTGCTTCTGGCGCTGGTTGTGGGCACCAAGCTCACGCGCAGCATCACTTCGGCGGTGGCTCAGCTCTACGAAGGGACCAAGCACGTGAACCGCGCGGACTTCAGCCATCGCATCGAGGTCAAGTCGAACGATCAGATCGCGGCCCTGGCGAATTCATTCAATTCGATGACGGCTTCCATCGAGAAGTTGATTCAGGAGCAGAAGGAGAAACAACGCCTGGAGGGTGAATTGGCGATTGCGCAGGAAGTGCAGGCGCAGTTGTTCCCGAAAGAAGTCGTGCAGTTGGAATCGCTGGAGGTGCACGGCTTCTGCCGCCCCGCGCGAACCGTAAGCGGGGACTATTACGATTTTCTCTCGCTGAACTCCGACAAGATGATTCTGGCGGTGGGCGACATCAGCGGAAAAGGGATTTCGGCGGCCCTCCTGATGGCAACGATCCACTCGGCCGTGCGGGCCTACAGCATTGACAGCATGCCGCAGTTCCGCGAACCAGCCGCAGTAGGTGCGGCGGCGGGCTCGGGACTGATGCTTGCTTCCGAGATCAAGGGCGCGGAAGTGTCCCCGGCGTCACTGCTGGGGCTGCTCAATCATCAGCTGATTGAGAGCACTCCCGAGGCGAAATACGCGACACTTTTTCTGGGCATCTACGATGGAGCCACGCGGCGGCTCACCTATGGCAACGGAGGGCATCTCCCGCCGATCCTGATCTCCGAGGATGGATCGTCGCAGCGGTTGAGTTGCGGCGGAACGGTGGTTGGACTTCTCGAGAACGTGGACTACCCCGAGGCCACGGTTCAACTCCAGCGCGGGGACTTGCTGATCGCATACAGCGACGGGGTGACGGAGCCAGAGAACGACTACGGCGAGTTCGGAGAGGAGCGGCTGATTCAGATTGTGCGCGAGAACAGGCATCTGCCCCTGGTCCGCATCACCGAAATCGTTACCGCTGCTGTCGATGACTGGATTGGCGACAAAGAACAGCCGGATGATGTGACGCTGGTGCTGGCGCGAGCACGGTAGGGACTTCACCTTCAGCTTCCGGTTCCTAGCTCTTCTTTCGGCTCCCTTCCCGGTTGACAACACACCTGCGTGTGAGGCAACTCACGGCTGGACGTGGCACGAGTCACGGTGCTCGTTCATTTCCCGGCGTCTAATTAAAACTGGATCAGGTTGTCGTTGCACGGTCGAAGGCCCGGGGGAATTTCATCATGGCGGAACAGACTGACAAGCTGAAGTGCCCACTCTGCGAAGGGCGGGGGGAAGTTGTGCGGTCGGAAATGGTCGAGCGGTTCACCAATCCGGGGCTGCGCAAGCGTCTCGATGTGCGGATCTCGGAGATTCTGGAATCGAGCCAGATGGCGGAAGTCGGCCCGAAAGTTCGGGATTTTGAGAAAGAAGTGCACACCTGGAATCCGACTCTGCCCATGTGGCAGCGGAGTCCGAAGGAGTAACGCTCGCAACCGGATTCGGGGAGAGACTCTGGCGAGGCTGTTCTTCTGAACAGTTGCGCCAGCCAGGCGGAGGGATCAAACCAGATCCTCCGCCTTTCGTTCTTGAAAACCCGTCTGATTGCTAATTGCACCTCTTGGCTTCGTTGCCTACCGGCTTCCGGCCTGAATTTCACCGACGATGTGGTCCAGGTGGTACACCTTCCGCAGCCCTTCGAGGAGAGCGCGGCTGTCCACCGCCACGGCGCGGTTCTTCGCCGCATCGTAACCGTAGTCGCCACCCAAAGAAAAAATATTCCCGTCAAAGATCAGGCCGACAACGTTGCCGTCCCGGTCGATGAGCGGGCTGCCGGAGTTGCCGCCGATGATGTCGTTGGTGGTCGACAGATTCATCGGCAGAGCCAGGTTCAGGGACGCTTTCGCGGTGAGCCAACTTTGCGGAAGGGCATACGGAGGAGCGCCCGTGGCGCGCTCGAACAGGCCCCCGATTGTCGTGTATGGATTGACGGACCGGCCCTCGGCATTCTCGAAACCCTTCACGGTGCCGTAGCTCAACCGCGCGGTAAAGGTTGCGTCCGGATCGACGCTGGTGCCATAAACCGCAAAGCGCGCTTTCGCAATCCGTTCCGCAGCTGCCCTGGTGGGTGCATCCACGCGAGTCTCATAGTCTTTCCGCACCGCGAGCAGGTCATCGTTCATGGAGGCGGCAAAACGGATCATGGGATCCGCAGATGCCGCCACCGCCGCCTGGCCCCCGTTGTATAACTCCTCCCGCACCTTCGCATCTTCCAAATGCGTGCCGCTGACCAGTCGGTGCGCCAACTGCTCCGGCGACTCCTTGCCCAACATCTTGCGCACGAACGCGTCGTCGGCGCCCAGGTCACGCCTTATGACTGTGAACCCGAATGCCAGGTTGAGTTCTTCAAGGTCCTTGTAAGCAGGAATGGGAGCCGTCAACTCTTGCTGCACATTGACCAGAGACTGATCGGTGTATTCCGGCAGGCGTTCGCGATTGGGCTTGGCGCGCTCGGCGGCCGCCTGCACCAGGGTCACTGCATACCCGAGTAGTCCTGCACGAAAAGCACGGCCGTTAAGCCTCATCATGCGGACATACAGTTGGGCGCGCACCTTCTGAGTCTGCGCGACGTCCTCCCACGCCGGCGCGTATGCAGCCAGTTTGGGATCGTGCCCCACCGCATCACGCAGACGTTGCTCCTGTTGCTGCATGCCGGCCATGAACTGCGGATCGAGCAGCGCCTGCTGTTCCCCGAACAGAGCTTTGAAAGTGTTCTCCACAAAGAAGAGATCTTGGTTTGCCTCCCGCGCCTGCTCCGGTCCTCGCTTGATGAACTGCTCCAGTTGACCGCGATACTCCGCAACTCCTGGCAATACACTTGGATAGAAATTGTCGCGCTCAAAGTCCATTTGCGTCATGGTGAGTTCCCGGCTGGTGCCGCCCGGGTTCCCGGATACGAACACCAGATCGCCGTCCTTTGAACCGTTCGCGCTCCAGCGCAAGAACTCAGGACTGGCGGCAGGCTTGTCTCCTTCGTAGGCCCGCAAAAGGCCGATATCGAAGTCGAAGCGCGGGAAATTAAAGTTGTCCGGGTCGCCCCCGAATTGCGCGATCGTAAATTCCGGCGCGAACACCAGGCGCACATCGGTATAACGTTTGTAGCGGTACAGATCGTAGACCCCGCCGTAGTACAGCGAAACCACGTCGCAGCGGACGCCCGGATCCGATCCACAACTCTGCTGCAGTTCTGCTTCCTTGGCATGCAGCGCCTTGTTCGCCTCATCGCCTGTCTTGCCGGCCAGCACGCCCTGGATGTCTGACGTCACGTCCCGGATCTGCACCAGTTGATCGAGTTCGAACGCGGGGCACTTGCGTTCCTCGGCGATCGTCTTTGCAGAGAAGCCTGTCGCGACGAAGTTCTGCTGTGGCGTCGACAGTTGTTCCACGCAGTCGACGACGCAGTGATGATTCGTCATCACCAGCCCTTGCGGAGAGATGAACGACGCCGAGCAACCGCCGGCGATCCTTAAAGACGCCGAGCGCACGTGGTCGAGCCACGATTGCGAGGGCGCGAAGCCATAGTTGGCGCCTATTGTCTTCGACGGAAAATTGTCGAAAGTCCACATGCCTTCTTCGGCTTGCACGGGGTGGGTCAGCGCCACGCACAGTAGCAGTACGCCCGCAAGACAGGTCGCGAGCCTTGATTGCATATCTTTCTTCATGGAATTCCCTTTTCTTAGAGAGCGGTACTACAAAGACGAATTGTGACCGTGTTAGTTAGCTGGCCGAATCAACCGCCGGTAACAGAAAAACGGGAGGGATTGCTTGCTCCCTCCCGTGGCAACTTCGATGGAGCGCCGGGCGTCCCCGCCCGGCAGGACACGCGAGACGCCGGTCCCTCCTACACCTCTTGCTGAGCGCAGCTTCGGAACTGCTTACACCAGCCCCTGATCCAGCATCGAGTTGGCGATCTTCAGGAAACCGGCAATGTTGGCTCCGTTCACATAGTTGCCGGGCGTGCCGTACTTCTCGGCCGTTTCGTGGCAGTTCTGGTGAATGGAGATCATGATTTTGTGCAGACGCTCGTCGACTTCTTCCCGCGTCCACGAGAGCCGCATGCTGTTCTGCGACATTTCCAGTCCGGACGTGGCCACTCCGCCGGCATTGGC
>Ga0075030_100000799_pt1 | contig 28090 bp, 26 predicted proteins | sample LitLauG_LLR_2012_FD_71393 | JGI IMG/M metagenome (GOLD analysis project Ga0075030, IMG submission 71393) | Freshwater sediment microbial communities from Pennsylvania, USA - Little Laurel Run_MetaG_LLR_2012 | ecosystem: Environmental > Aquatic > Freshwater > Creek > Sediment | place: USA...
ACTGGCCGGTGCGCAGGTGTGTCTCGATCAGGAAGCGACCCTTGTCCACAGAAGACCCTCCTCAGCAGGTGTCTCCTATGTCTTGACACAGGTGTCGCTTAAGTCATGAACTCACACACCGCACGGCCCACCAAGGAAACCCCAGGTCGGATACTCGTATCCACCGGGGGTTTCTTCGCGTGCGGGATGGCGAGATCCCCTGTCGGGACAGGTGTGCGCGGGTAGGTTGCGTTCGTTGGCGGACGACGGCGAGGTGACCAGGTGAGCGATGGCAGCCAAGGGCCCGGATGGTGGCTCGCGTCGGACGGGCGATGGTACCCACCGGAGGCCGCCCCGCCGACGCCGACGCCCACCGACCTGACCCCGCCCTCGGACGCCGTGGGCCCGCCGGTCGACGGGGGGCCGGTCACCGCTCCCGCCGCATCTCCGAACCCGGCGGCACCTCCCTACCCGTATGCGGCAGCTCCTCCCTACCCGTATCCGACCCCGACCCCGTACCCGGGGGCCCCGCCTTACGGCTACGGCCCGGTCCCCATGGGCCCGCCGCCCAAGTTCAACCCCATGGCCATCTGGGCGTTCGTCCTGGTCATCGTGCTCGGCGGATTCGGCGCGCTGGTGGGGATCCCGCTCGCCTTCGTGGCCCGGTCGAGTATCAAGCGGAGCAACGGCACCCAGAAGGGGGCCGGCCTGGCCCTGGCCGCACTGATCATCGGGTTCGCCGGGATCGCCCTGTTCGCGGTGCTCATCGTCATCGGCGCCACCTACCACCCCGGACCGTCGCTCCCGGACCTGACCGCCGATGCACGCGCCCAGATCACCGGCACCGGATCCGACGGCTTCGGCGTCAAAGGTGTCAGCCGGGTGGTGTGCAACCCGCCGTCCGAGTGGACGCCCGGGGCCACGTTCACCTGCTTCGCCTACGACTCGTCGGACAACGAGCTGGGCGAGTACGACGGGACGGTGGAGCCGGACGCGTCCGACGGCACGTACCAGTGGAACGCCAACTGGGTCCCCTCGGGCTGAGCCTGCCGGTCCCGCCCGGCCGCGGCCGGGGGTCACCGGTACACTGCCCGATGGTGACGGCGGACCGTGACGGCGCGGTCGAGCCCACTGCGTCCGAGGGGGCGGCACCACCCGTCGAACCCCCGGTGGTCCCGGACGTCCCCGACCCCGATCCCGTCTTCCGCACCCTGCGCATCGTCGGTGCGGTGGTGCTGGCCCTGTGGACCGTCGCCCTGGTCGCCTTCTCCTCCGTCATCTACCACCGGGTGTTCCTGGGCGAGGACTTCGCCACCTACAACCAGGCCTGGACCCTGATCGGCCAGGGCCACCTCAACCCCTACGACACCGTGTACGGGTTCCCCTTCGTCAAGGCCGATTTCGAGCTCATCGTGTGGCCGCTGGCTCTCGTCCACCTGGTGGTGCCGAGCCCGATCGTCCTCCTGTGGATCCAGGACCTGGCGGTGGCCGGCAGCGGCCTGGTCGCCTACCTGTGGGCCCTCGAGTACCTGGAGCGCCGCCGGGTCGACCGCCGGGTGGTGGTGGCGGCCGCCGTGGCCGTCCTGGTGGCCACCATGGGCAACCCGGGGACGGTCAGCACCCTCGGCTTCGACGTCCACATGGAGCCCCTCTCCACCTGCTTCCTGCTGCTGGCCGCACGCGAGTTCTGGCGGGGACGTCCGCGGCGGGGCTGGATCTGGGTCGCCGTCGTGCTCCTGTGCGGATCGTTCGCCGCCCTGACCGTGGTCGGACTGGGCGTGTCGGCTCTGCTCGCCCGTCCGGACACCCGGCGTTCGGGCGTGCTGCTGGTCGCCGTCGGACTGGCGTGGACGGGGCTCATCTCGGTGCTCCACGCCAATCAGGGGTCAGGCCTGTCCCAGTACGCCTACCTCGCCGGCCGCACGACGCTGCCCAGTGCGGGCGGCGTGGTCCTGGTCCTGGGGGGTATCGCCGCCCACCCCTCGCGGGTGGTGCACCAGCTCGGCTCGCGGCTGGGTGCCATGTGGGTGCTGATCAAGCCGGTGGGCATCGTGGGACTGGCCTCGGCGTGGGGGTTCGGGGTTCCTGCCGTGGTGCTGGTGACCGATGGGCTGAACTCACAGGCCGACTTCCTCAACAACGCCTTCCAGAACTTCGCCGTCTTCCCCTTCCTGCTGGTGGGTACCGTGATGACCCTGCTACGGCTGGGCCAGCGGTTCCGGAGGGGCTGGGCGCCGGCTGCGGTGGTCGCCGTGGTGGTCACCCTGGTGGCGCTCGACTACGGCTACCGCTGGACCCCGGCCTTCGTCCGGGGCGCCGTCGGCCAGGTCCAGCCGGGGCCGGCAGCCCGACTGCGGGCCGGGTTGGCCGCCACGCCCCCTGACGCCCAGGTGATCGCCTCGCTCGGCATCATGGGGCGGTTCTGCTCCCGTGCGTCGTGCTGGTTCTCCGACCCGAACGTTCCCCGCCCCATCGAGCGCCGCACGGTGGTGTTCGTCATCTCGGCGCGCAACGACGCCACCAACACGCCGGCGGGCACGGCCCGGGGCATCGCCTACGTGCGCAATACGCTGCACGCCCGGGCCCTGGTGGTCGGCGACGGTGTCGCGGTCTTCCTGTGGCACCCGCCGCCCGGTGCCACCCGGGTGACGGTGCCGGGCGTGGTGCCACGCGCCTGAGCGGGCCGCCGGTGGCCGGACCGGACGTGGGTCGCACGGTGGGTCGGCAGTCAGGCCCCGGCGGGCGTCCCGTCGGCCGACGGGGCCCGCACCCAGGTGTAGGTGCCGATGACCAGGGCGATCGCCGCGCCGCCGAGCACCACGTCACGGACCGACGTGGCGGTGGCCAGCGCGCCACCGACCAGCAGCCCGAGCGGCACCGTGCCGCCGAACCCCATGATCCACAGCGCCATGACACGGCCCCGCACCTCGTCGGCGATGTGGGCCTGCAGCGCGGTCGACAGGGACGTCACCGTCACGAAGTAGGCGTAGCCGACGACCAGCACCACCGGGTAGGCGACCCAGATCTCCCCCAGCACGGCGAACACGCCCAGGGCCCCACCGAACCCGAGGAGGCCCAGTCGGATCAGCAGTGTGCGGGGAACGGCGACGAACACGGTGCCCACCGAGATCGCCCCCAGCGCCGCACCCAGTCCGAACAGTGCGTACAGGCCGCCGTAGACGGCGCCGGCCGGGTTGATGTGCAGGTCCCGGGCGGCCACCACCGGCATCAGTCCGATGAAGGGAAGGCAGAAGAAGGAGATGGCGAAGATGGTCACGAGGCAGTACCGGACCAGCGGATCGGTGCGGGCGACGGCCAGTCCCCCAAGCAGGCGCCGGAGCCCGGCGTCGGCGGGAGCACCGCCGGGCGGCTCTCGCCGGGGCAGCGACACCCGGGCGATCACGTAGATGGCGAAGCCGTAGGTACCGGCGTTGATCACGAAGATCCCCCAGGCGGCGACCACCGGCAGTAGGAGCCCGCCGATGGCGGGGCCGATCACCCGCGACAGGTTCATCTGGACGGACTGCAGCGACACCGCGCCGGGTAGGTCCGGCCGGGGCACCAGGGTGGGCAGGATGGCGGTGAACGCCGGCGCGTTGAGCGCGTTGCCGATGCCGACGGCCAGGACGAGCAGGAACACCAGGGTGGTCGAGGGGTGGGCCCGCGATGCGGCCCAGGCCAGCACGAGGGAGAAGACCAGCTGCTCGACCTGACAGGCGATGAGCAGGCGTCGGCGGTCGAACACGTCGGCCAGCGCCCCGCCGACGATCGACAGCAGGAAGAGGGGGCCCAGCTGGGCGAACCCGAGCAGCGCCACGTAGGTGGCCGAGTGGGTGAGCTGGTAGGCGAACACCCCGAGGGCGATGTTCTGCATCCAGGTGCCGACGTTGGAGGCGAAGGTGCCGAGCCACACCGATCGGAAGGAGCGGTGGCTCAGCGCGGACCGGGCCGTGCCCGGGGTGTACGGCAGGTCGGCGTCGATCTGGGCGTCGTCGGACTGGTCCAACCCCGCCGGTGGCGCCACCTCGTCGTCGGCCCGGGTGCGGCGCAGGCGCGGCAGCCTCACCGAACGGGACTGCTCATGGGGCCGGCCTGCGCACGGGGCCAAGCTACCGGCGCCGTAGCGGGTGCGGCTCCGGAGCGGACGGATCCAGGGCCGCCCCTAGGAACCAGGTGAATCGGGTGCGATCCGGACGACCTCGTCGTCGTCGGTGATCGACAGTCCCGAGTGCATGGTCTGGCCCCGGAAGAAGGCCGGCCGGGTCACCTGCATGGCGAGCATGCAGCCGAGTCCGACCACCGACGTGACGATGCCGACGATCAGCACGCCGCCGACGGTCCAGTGGGGTGGGAAGGGGAGGGTCCAGGTGGTGAAGCTCTGGTTGGGATCGCAGTAGGTGTAGATGTTCCAGCCCAGCAGAGCGAAGAGCATCACGCCGCTGAGTCCGGGCATGATGCCCTGCGTCCACAGGGTGCGCCCCGAGGTGAACATCGACCGGCGGTAGTGCCACACACAGGCGAACCCGGTGATCCCGAGGTAGAGGGCGATGAAGAAGGTTCCCGCCGACACCGAGTCGGCAATGACGTTGCCCCCGGACACGAAGTTCATGATGACGTAGAAGACGATCGACAGGGCGCTGAACGCGATGGTCGACACGGTGGGGGAGCGGTACTTCGGGTGCACCCGGGCGAACGCGTCGGGCAGTGCCTTGTGGAACGCCATCGACAACGTGGTGCGGGCGTTGGGCAGGATGGTGGCCTGGGCGGTCGCCGCCGTCGACGTGAGCACCATCAGCACGAGCAGGCGACTCGCCACCTGGCCGATGCCGGACCCGCCGAAGATGGCGCCCCCGAGCACCGACAGGACGTCGTTCTGGTTGTCGGGGTTGCCGAGGCCGATGCCGTGCACGCCGATGCCGGCGTAGGACTGGACCGACAGGATGACCACCAGGAACGTGACCAGCAGGATGACCGTCGAGATCACCCCGGCCGTGCCGGGGATCCGGGTGGGCTCGTCGCTCTCCTCGTTGAGCGACACGGTGGTGTCCCAGCCCCAGTACATGAAGAGCATCAGGAGCATGCCCTGCATGAAGACGCCGAACGAGCTGATCTTGAACGGGTCGAACCAGGTCCACGACGGGGTGAGGTGACCGACGGGTGCGTGGCCGGTGCCCACCTTGATCAGTGCGGTCGCCGCCAGGACGGCCAGCAGGATGACCTCGATGACCACGAGCACGACCTGGAGGCGGGCGGACACCTGGATGCCCCGGTAGCAGACCCAGGTCAGCAGCACGATCCACCCGATGCCGGTCAGGAGCACCCAGGGACTGGTGGCGTTCTGTCCGATGGCCGTCGCCCCGAACAGCAGAAACAGGTACTGCCCGGCGACCTGGGCGTAGCTGGCCATGGCCAGGAAGTCGGCGGCGACCGTGCCCCAGCCGCCGGCGAACCAACCGGTGCGGGGTCCGAGGGCACGTGCCGCCCAGGTGAAGCTGGTGCCGCAGTCGGGGTCGGCCCGGTTCATCTCCTTGTTGGCCCAGGAGGAGAAGAACATCGGGATGAACGCCAGCACCACGAGGAGCGGGGCCTGCACGCCGATGATGACGACCACGAACCCCAGGGTCGCCGCCAGGCTGTAGGCGGGGGCGGTCGACGCCATCCCGACGGCCGTGCTGGTGACGAGCCCGATGCTGTTGGGGCGGAGGCCCTTCGGCACCAGTGGCTCGTCGTACTCGCTGCCCGGCTCCCGGTGCTCGCTGCCTGTGCCCAACGGTCCTCCTGTGCTCGACCCACGCCCGTCGGCCCTGTCCGCCGATCGGCAGCACGCTATCCGACTGAATTCCTGATCAGCAGGACTTGCGCGGTGGCGGTCCGGACTCGGCATCTGTCAGTCCAGCTGTCTATAGTTTGCCGAGCGTCTGCAGGCAGCGGACCCGAACACCCGGAGGCCCGGAACCATGACGAGCGACACCCCGCGACTGATCGACGACGTGCGTGGCGTGCGGTACGGCGAGGTGATCGGCGCCTTCGAGCGCGAGGGACGCTTCGAGGCCGAGGTCTACGGCACCCAGTTCCTCAACGACTGCCCGCAGGACCTGTGGGACGGACTCGACGCCACGGCCATCGCCGCCGAGCTCGGGGCCGTCTTCGTCAAGCTCAACGGTCCCCGGTACTGGGTCCTCGACGGCATGGGCACCAAGGTCAACGCACTCGAGCCCGTGCTGCGCGAGTTCAACGGACTGCTGATGCGGCGCCTGGCCGTCATCGACCTGGGGGACCACCCGGGCACGGCGCCGTACACGGACAACCACGTCGACCGCGGGGCGGTCTTCTTCTTCGACGCGGGCAAGCCCGTCTACGAGCTGGTCAACCCCGACGGGTTGGCGTACGTCATGCAGGCCTACTGCGTCGGTGTCGACCCGGCCACCGACGAGGCGAGCCTGGCGACACTGGGCGAGCGTCTGGCCATGCCGGAGGGCTGGACCTACCGGGTCCGCACGCTCGAGGACGAGCTGGTGGTCGACACCACCGCCACCATCGCCACCGTGCTGCAGGACGAGTTCGAGAACTCCTACACGCTGCCGGAGTGAGCGGCGGAGCCCGGCCCGGCCGATGGGGCCGCCCCGACGCATCGGGTCAGGGGCCGGAAGACGGCACCTGGGCGAGGTAGACCCGGCCGCCGGTGGCGGTGCCGGGTGGGTCGGGCTTGAAGTACGACACCACCATGCCGGTGCCGGTGCTGAGTTCGGGTTGGGCGATGAAGGAGTAGCAGAAGCCCTGTGGCGTGGTGCTGCAGCCAGGCAGCGTCCCCGAATAGCCGGCCGTCCACGGACCGGTCGGCGCGGCCGACGAGAACACGGTGAACGTCCCGTTGGTGGAGGTCTGCTCGATGAGGCGCAGGCCGCTCGGGTAGGCCGCCACCGTCGCGCCGAACGGCGTCCAGGGCACGGTGCCGTCGGTGACGGCCGGGTGGGAGACGTAGTTGGTGGCCACCCGCATGGCCGCCACACCGGAGGACACGGTGGTGGTCCACACCGAGCCCGAGGTGCAGGCGGCGGGCAGCGACGTGCACTGCGAGGCGAAGAGGGTGAGCTGGCCGTTGGCGACCACGGGGGACCCGTAGGCTCGGTCGGGCGGCAGCGCCGCCCCGCTGGTCGTCGGGGGGAAGACGTCGAAGGTCTGGGTCCGGACCCGCCCGCCCCGCAGGCCGTAGGTCACGAAGCCCCATCCCTCGACGGTGGCCGCGGTGGGCGACGTGACGCACACGTCGGTGTAGCTGACGTACAGCGTCTGGGTGTCGAGCAGGGCCGCCCCGGTGGGCCACCGGGCCGCGTACAGGGCGCCGTTCGCCCGCGTGCACGCCCGGCCGCTCCCGTCCGGCATGCGGGTGTCGGAGGGTGCCGGGACGATCTGCAGCGGCGTGGTGGTGCCGACCGGGACCCCGAACGGCTTGATGTCCTTCAGGAGGCTCGGTGCACGGACCGAGGGACGGTGGCCCTTCCCGGTCTTCCCGGTCCTCCCGGATCCGGTGGTGGCGCCGGACTGATCCGTGGTGGCGATGAACAACGAGGAGTCGCCGAAGATCCACAGGTCGTGGCCGTTCGGCAACGCCACGCTGATGCCGGTGTCCTGGGCCAGCGCCGGACCCGTCGTCGACGCCGGGTCGGCCTTGAGCGGGCCCAAGTAGACGATGTCGGCCGAACCGCCGGCCGTGCTCGACGGGGTGATCGTGGCGCTGCGGAGGGACGGGGCGCTGGCGCCGTACTGGTTGTGGGCGGTGACGGCGAACGAGTAGAGCGTGTCGTTGGTCAGTCCGGTGACCGTGCAGGTGGTGGTGGTCGAGGTGCAGGAGCCGCCGGCCGGCGTCGAGGTCACCGTGTACGAAGTGACCGGCGAGGTGCTGAACAGCGGTGCCTTCCAGGTGAGTCCGACGCTCGAGTCCCCTGGGGCACCGGCGACTGCGGAGGGCGGCCATGGGACGCCTGCCCGGAAGGCGATGGTGAGGGACGGGCTCCGCCCGGCGGCACTGATGGACTGCACGCCGATCGAGTAGGCCTTCCCGTTGGTCAGCCCGACGATGGTGCAGGTGGTGCCCACCGATCGGCACGAACGCCCCCCTGGTGCGGCGGTCGCCACGTAGGAGGTGATGTCGCCGCGCTGGTCGGGTGCCACCCAGGTGACAGCGGCGGCGCCGTTGCCGGGCAGGGCGAATCCTGCGGTCGGCGTTGCGGGTGCTGACGTGCCCGGTCCGCATGCCGCGGCACCTGCTCCCACCAGGGTGAGGACCAGTGGACCGAGCAGCGCGCGCGCCGACCGGTGTCGGGGCGGAGCGGGTGGAGTTGGGTGCATCGGGCGGATCCCCCTGCGACGTGCTGTCGGTTGCCCCGGGCCAACGGCCGGCGGGAGAGCGTACCATCGGGCTGACCTGCGGGGACCTGCGGGGGTCGCCCATCGACGGGTCACGCGGTCCCGGGCCCGTGGGCACCCGGCTGAGGGACCGGTGCGCCCCTGCCCGGATGGGGCGATCGCCGTGCTGGGTGGTGCGATCAAGCCGTGCACCGGGCCGAGGACCCACGCCTGGGCCCAACTGCTCCACGTCTCTAAACGAACCAGGTCCTGATTCCGTTACACCACGGATCCAGTGGCAAGAAATACGTTGAACAACGGATCGGGCTCCTGGACGGGGACCTCACCCAGGTGTATAACACCACCTGGGGACGCACCACTCCACGGTGCACGAGACGGCAGGTGGCTCGATTGTTGGACTTCGGTGGGACGTTGCAGGGGGCGCAGCGGGGCGACGAAGAGGCCTTCGCGCGGCTGTGGCGCGAGTTCCACCCGGGGCTGCTCCGGTACCTCCGCATCAAGGCGTCGCCGGCCGCCGAGGACCTGGCTGCTGACATCTGGATCCGCGTGGTCCGGGCCCTGCCCACCTTCGAGGGTGACGAGCAGGGGTTCCGGGGCTGGCTCTACACGACCGCCCGCAACCGCCTGACCGACTGGTACCGCAGTGGCGAACGCCGCATCGATGCCATCGAGCACGCCAGCCTGGTGATCATGCCGTCGGCGACCGACGTCGAGGCGGAGGTGGCCGAGCACTCCGCCACCGACCGGGCCGTGGCCCTGATCGCCGAGCTGCCGCCGGACCAGGCGGAGGCGGTGATGCTCCGCATCGTCGTCGGGATGGACGTCGCCCGGGTGGCCGAGCTCATGGGTCGCACCCCCGGATCGGTCAGGGTGCTGTGCCACCGGGGGCTCAAGCGCCTGGAACGCCGACTGGTGGAGGCGGGGGCCGCCGAGCCGCTGCCCGTCGCCTCGGTGCCGTCGGGAACGACGGTGGTCACCGCCACCTCGGCCACGGTCATCGTGCGCGAGGAGGAGCGGCTCCATGCGTGAGGACCCGATGCACTCCGCCGGAGACACCCTCAGCCCGGGCGTGGGCGATGCCAACGTCGTGGCACTCCCGAACCTGATGAGTGGCCGACTGGCCGACCTGCTGGCAGCAGCCTCGGGTCCCGCCCAGGAGCACGAACTCGGGGGGGAGGCCGAAGCGCGGGCGGCCTTCCGGACCGCCAGCATGTCGTGGCCGGCGCCCAGGCGTCGTCTGCGCCGCACGCCCGCCATCATGGCGGTCACCACCGTGGCGGCCATGATGGTCGCCACCACCGGACTGGCCGCGGCCACCCAGCTCCCTGGAGGTGCGGGCCAGGCGGTGCAGGGCATCCTCGGGTCGGTCGGTGTGACCGATGCGCCCACCGCCCCGGTCGTCGACGTGCCGGCGGCCACCGCGGCCGGCCCGATCGTCGTCCCCACCGAGTCCGGTGCCCGCCAGGTCGGTGGGCCGCACGCCGGTTGCGGCAACGGCGCCTCGGGCGGTGTCCAGGCCGCATCGTGCACCATCGCGCTGGGCCCGCACGCGGCACGGGTGACGACGGCATCGCCGTCGAGCGCCCCTCGCCGTCCGGTGCACCAGCCGTCCGGCTCCGTGGTCCACCGTCCGGCCGGCGGCACCCACCAGGGTGGCCAGTCCGGTGGCGGCACGAGCGGTGGCTCCGGATCGGGTTCCCTGGGCGGCGGCACGACCCGCGGCGGCAACCAGGGCGGCGGCGGTTCGTGCGGCACCGGGGGCTCGACCGGGACCACCACGACCACCACGACCACCACGACAACGACCACCACCGGCACGACGACGACCGGCACGACGACCTCCACCGATCCGTCGGGCAGCACCGGGTGCGGCACCGGAGGCCACCACCATCGCCACGGTGGCACCGGTCAGACGACCACCACCACCACGACCACCACCGCACCCTGACCGACGGTCGGCGACGGTCGGCGCCGATCAGCGCGGGTCGGGGTAGCTAGCCGGCGCCGAAGAAGGGTGCCCCGTAGGCGAACACACCGCCGTCGGCCGCCACCAGCCAGTACCCGCCGGTGGCCGGATCGGCGGCCATGCCGGTGACCGGAGCCGCCAACGCGAGCCCACCGGCCGAGCCGTGGAATCCTGCGTCGCCGTAGGCGAACACCCCGCCGTCGGAGGCCACGAACCAGTAGCCGTACCCATCGGCGGTGGCTGCCATGCCGTTGACGGGACTCACCAGGGCGAGCGCCCCGGCCGAGCCCTCGAACGGGGCCCCGAAGGCGAACACCCCGCCATCGGACGCCACCAGCCAGTAGCCGCCGGTCGCCTGGTCGGAGGCGATCCCGACCACCGGCCGGTTCAGTGGCGTCCCGCCCATCGAACCCTGGAAGGCGGCATCGCCGAAGGCGAACACGCCACCATCGGACGCCACCAGCCAGTAGCCCCCGCCGTCGGCGGTGGGTGCGAGGTCGACCACCGGCGCGTTCAGCCGCTGACCACCCATCGACCCGAAGAACCGGGCGTCCCCGAACGAGAAGATGCCGCCGTCGGCCGCCGCCAACCAGTAACCGGCTCCGTCGGGAGTGGGCACCAGGTGCTCGATCGGCGCGTTGAGGGGCCGACCGGACATCGAGCCCCGCGCCGCGGCCGAACCGTGCGACGACACCCCGCCGAGCGCGTTGACCAGCCAGTACCCGTGGCCGTCGGGTGCAGGGGCGATGCCGGTGACCGGCGGGGCGAGGGGGAACGGGGTGACGGTGGCCGGAGTCACGAACAGGCGCCTGGCCCCGCCGCAGTCGTAATTGGTGCACGTGGCCGGCCACGCCGCATAGGCCAGGTCCCACGAGCCGGTCGCATCCTGGACGAGCATGCCCCCTCCCGGGCCCTGGGCGTTGCCCGAGGAGACGAGGAAGGGTCCGCCGACCGGTTCGTCGCACGGGCCGACCGGCCCGTCGCACCGGACCGCCACCTCGCCGTAGGAGGAGCTGTCCCAGTTCCCCGCCGAGAACAGCAGGAGGTAGCCGCCGCCGGAGGCCACCAGCTGCGGGTTCTCGATCGTGGTCTCGAACGGGTGCCGCGCCGTGTCCTGGATCTGGAGCAGGTGGGGCTGGCCGATCAGGGTCCTGCCGTCGGCGCCCAGCGGTTGCGACCACAGGCGGGCCGGTTGGTCGGACCCACCGTCGTTGGACTTCCAGGTGAGGTAGGGCCGGCCGTCGGCCGGGTCGACGAACGGCATCGGGTCGATGGCGCCGCCCAGGCGGGCGTCGCACAGCAGCGGGCCGGATGACGTGTCGGTGAACACCGGGTCCTGCGGGCTGAGGGCGGCCGACGTCGCCACCGACAGGCAGTTGAACCCGGTGTTGCCGTGGTGGTGCAGCTGGGCGGCCGTGTAGAACAGGATCCACGTGCCGGCCCACCGGTAGACGCCGGGTGCGTTCTGGGAGGCCCGCTCCTGCCACGCCGGCGGGTCAGGTAGGGCGGATGCACCGTGGGCGGTGCCCGGGCAGGGCGCCCAGCCCACCAGAGGCGCCCCGGCCGCGGCCACCGGAACGCACAACACCTGCAGGTAGCTGGCCAGCGAGGTGCCGGTGGAGAACGCGTAGTACTCGCCGCCCGCGGCGCCGGACGGGTCGAGGACCACGTCGGGGTCGGGGGCGTCCCCGGGGTAGGCGGGTGCGGACGCCGGCACGACCGACACGCCCGGCGGAGGCTGGGCGGCCGCTCGACCGGGCAGGGGCACGAGGGTCGCCCCGAGGGCGACGGTGACGATCATCAGGATCGGACCACGTCGGCGTGAGGTCATGGTGGGTAGCCGTGCGCAGCGGGCCGCACCCCACGTGGGGTGGAGACCCCTGCTAGACCCAAGGTACCACCGGGGGTCCGTGTTCCGACTGGATCCGACCCCGGACGAAGCGACGAGGAGCCCGCCATGACCGACCCCAGTCCGCACGCCGTCGAACCGGCCGACGAGGGCCGCCACACGCCCGCCGACGACCCGCTGTGGAACGAGTCGCACTACCTCGACTTCGTCTCGCACGACGGCGCCGTGTCCGGCTACGCGCGCATCGGGCTCTATCCCAACCTGGGCGTCACCTGGTGGACGACGACCGTCGTGCGCCCGGGGCAGCCGCTGGTGGCGTCGGTCGCCTACGACCTGCCGGTGGCACCGACGCCCGGACTGGCGGTGGACGCCGCCGGCTACGAGTTCGCCGGCATCATCGGACGCCCGCTGGACACGTTCCACCTGACCGGGTCCGCACCCGCCGTGCTGCACGACGACCCGGCGGACGTCTACCGGGGCGCGCCCGGCACCCCTGCGTCACTCGACCTGGCCCTCACCTGGACCACCGACGGGATCCCGTACCACTATGACGTGACCACCCGCTATGAGATCCCCTGCCTGGTCGGCGGCACGGTGACCGTCGGGGGCGAGCTGATCGGGGTCGAGGGCCACGGGCAGCGCGACCACTCGTGGGGGGTCCGCGACTGGTGGGCCTTCACCTGGTGCTGGTTCGCCGGCCGGCTCGAGGACGGCACCCGCATCCACGGAGCCGACATCCGGATCCCGGGCTCGCGGATCCCCTTCGGCTACGTCCAGCACCCGGACGGCTCCGTCGTGCCGGTCACCGGGCTCGACGTCACCGAGGAACTGGGCGCAGACGGCCTGCCCACCGCGGCGCGTGCCCGGATGGACCCGGTCGGGCTCGACCTGGCCATCGAACCGCTCGGGTTCGGTCCGCTCCTGCTGACCGCCACCGACGGACGGACCAGCCGGTTCCCCCGGGCGGCGGCACGCATTACCGCCACCGACGGGCGGACCGGCACCGGGTGGATCGAGTGGAACCAGCCCGAAGGCGTGACGGCCGGGCAGTAGCCTCGCCCGGGTGCGCCTTTCGTTGCAGCCGCCGCTCGACCCGTCGGCCTACCGCTACGCCCACACGCTGCGGACCCGCTTCGCGGAAACCGACGCCATGGGCATCATCCACCACGGTGCCTACCCCGCCTACCTGGAAGAGGCCCGGGTGGCCATGCTGCGCGACGCCGGCCATCCCTACGAGCTGGTGCGCTCGGGCCCGGACGGTGTGGACTTCGCCGTACTCGAGCTGTTCGTGCGGTACCGCCGCCCGCTGCGCTTCGACGAGGCGGTCGACGTCCACGTGCTGGTCGGTGCACTGACCCGCACCACCTTCCAGGTCGGCTATCTGCTGGCGGTAGCCGGCGAGGCCCGGGCCACCGCGGTCACCGTGCACGGCGCCGTCGGCCCGTCGGGCCGCCCGTCGAGGATGCCCGCCTTCCTGGGCGCACTGGTCGAGGCCCGGTAGCGGGATGCGCGTCTCCTACGGGCTGCCCACCCACCGGGTCGACTGCGGCGAGGAGTTCCTGGCCCCGGGGGCCATCGGCGAGCTGGCCGCCGCCGCCGAGGCCGCCGGGTTCGGCGCCGTCTACACCACCGACCACCCGTTCCCCGGTGACGACTGGCTGGCCCATGGGGGCCACCACGCACTCGACCCGCTGGTCGCACTGTCGTTCGCGGCGGCGGCCACCACGTCGGTGCTGCTCCACACCAACCTGTTCGTGCTGGCCTACCGCAACCCGTTCCTGGCCGCCAAGGGGATCGCCACACTGGACGTGCTGAGTGGCGGCCGGACGGTGGTCGGGCTGGGCGCCGGCTACCTCGAGCCGGAGTTCGCCGCCCTGGGGGCCGACTTCGACGGGCGCAACGACCGGATGGACGAGGCCCTGGCCGCGCTGGACGCGGCGTGGACCGGGGAGAGCGTCGCCTTCGAGGGCTCCGGCTACCGGGCCACGGGCAACACCATGCTGCCCCGGCCCCGCCAGCGTCCCCGCCCGCCGCTGTGGATCGGGGGGAACAGCCGCCGGGCCATCCGCCGGGCGGTGGAGTCGGCCGACGGGTGGTGCCCGTTCCCCAACCCGGCCAGGTTCGCCGACCGCACCCGGACGGCGCCGCTGGAGACCGCGGACGACCTGGCCGTCGCACTGGCCTATGCCCGCGGGCACGCCGCGCAGGTCGGCCGGACCGAGCCGCTCACCGTGTGCTTCATCCCCGAAGGCCTGTCGATGGGTGCCCGTCCGGTCGACGAGGCGCGGGTTCTCGCCTCGATCCGCGAGCTCGAGGCGATCGGCGTGACCTGGGTGAGCGTGGCGCTACCCGGCGACACCCGCGCCGCACAGCTGGCCGCCATCGAGGCGTTCGGCCGTTCGGTGCTGTCCGAGGTCTGAGCCGTACGTCCGGCACCCGGTTCCCCGGGACCAGCGCTCGCCGTCGGTACCCTGGGCGGGTGAGTGCACCGCGGTGACCCGATCGGACCGCCCTTCCGGGGGCGCCGCAATGGCACGGTTCTTCCGGTCCGACGTGGCCGGGAGCTGGGTGCTGGTCCTCGCCGTCGGGGTCGCCCTGCTGTGGGCGAACGGGCCCTGGTCGTCCACGTACGCGTCGGTGTGGCTCCACCCGACCCGTGGCGGCGGTCGGGCCTTCCAGGACTTCACCACGGTCCGGGACTGGGTCAACGGTGGCCTGATGGCGGTGTTCTTCCTGGTGGTGGGTCTGGAGATCGGCCGTGAGCGCCGCCACGGCGACCTGGCCGACACCCGGACCGCCGTGCTGCCGGTGGCCGGGGCCCTCGGAGGCATGGTCGGGGCGGGGCTGGTGTACGCCGCCGTCGCCCACGGCGGGCCGGGCTCGTCGGGCTGGGGGATCCCCATGGCCACCGACATCGCCTTCGCCCTGGGCGCCCTCGCCCTGCTGGGCCGGCGGGTGCCGCCCGGGCTGCGGGTGGTCCTGCTCACCCTGGCCGTGGCCGACGACCTCGGCTCGGTGGGGGTCCTGGCCCTCTTCTACTCGTCGCGCACCTATGTCCCGGCCCTGGTTGCGGCCGTCACCCTGGTGGCGGCGCTCGTCGTGCTGCGTCGGACCGGGCGGGTGTCCACGCCGGTGGCGCTGGTCGGCGGAGCCGTGCTGTGGGTGCTGCTGGCCGCCGGCGGGGTCGAGCCGGCACTGGCCGGCGTGGTGGCCGGCCTGCTGGTCCCCGGTCGGTCCCGGGGCGGCGGCGACCCGGCGGCATCCCTCGAGAGCCGGGTGGGACCGTGGTCGGCGTTCGTGGTGCTCCCGCTGTTCGCGGTGGCCAACGCCGGCATCACCTTCCACGCCGGCATCTTCGGAGCGCCGGGCGCCACCGCCGTGTTCGTGGGCGTCGGCCTCGCCCGGGTGCTCGGCAAGCTCGGCGGCATCACGGCGGCCTGCCTGGTGGTGGTGCGGCTCGGTCTCGGGCGTCTGCCCGACGGGGTCCGCTGGCGTCACCTGGCCGGAGGGGCCGCCGTCGCCGGCATCGGGTTCACCGTGCCCCTGCTCATCGCCGAGCTGGCCTTCGCCCACGACCCGCCGCTGGTGACGGCAGCCGAGCTCGGGCTGTTCGCCGGCTCGGCGGCCGCGTTCGCCGTCGGGGCCGGCATCCTCGTCTGGGCCGGTCCCGCCGCCCCGGCAGCCGAGTCGTCCGGACCGCCGGCCGACCCGGGACCCGGCATCCCCTGGTGACCACCCCCGGTCGGTGACCGGCGACGGCCGGCGAACCGTATGCTGCGTGCAACGGCGGCAGCACCCTGTCCGTCCGATGCAGCCAGCCGGTGCCCACTCCCGGGACGCCGGTGACCCGCCCACCCAGGAGAGCGACCATGAGCATTGCCGTAGGCGACCGGATCCCCGACATCCAGGTCATGACCACCGTGGGGGGCAACCCGACCCACGTCCAGACCGCCGACGTCCTCGGGACCGGCAAGGTCGTCCTGTTCGCCGTGCCGGGCGCGTTCACCCCGACCTGCTCCGACTACCACCTGCCGAGCTACGTGATCCGCCACGACGAGCTGGCCGCCAAGGGCGTCGACACCGTGGCGTGCATCTCGGTGAACGACCCGTTCGTCATGAGCGCCTGGGGCGACTCGCAGAACGTGGGCGACACGGTCGTCATGCTGGCCGACGGGAACGGCGAGTTCGCCGCCGCGGTCGGCCTCGAACTCGACGGCAGTGGGTTCGGGCTCGGCACCCGCTCGCAGCGCTACGCCATGGTGATCGAGGACGGCGTGGTCACCGCCTTGGCCGTCGAGCCCGGTGCCGGTCTGACCGTGAGCGCGGCCGACGCCGTCCTCGAGCTCCTCTAGGCCGGACGGTCGTGGACCTGGCCGACGCGCTCCGCTCCACCGGGGCGGTGCGCGACTTCACCGACGAGGCGGTCGACGACGCCACCGTCTACCGGCTGCTGGAGACGGCGCGGTTCGCCCCCAACGGCGGCAACCGACAGGCGTGGCGGGTGGTCGTGGTCCACGACACGGCCACCCGACGGGCCCTGCGCGACAGCTACCTGCCCGGCTGGTACCAGTACCTCGCCCAGGTGTCGGCCGGCCTGACCCCGTGGGCCGTGGTCACCGACCGCGAGCTGGAGGCCGCCTCGTTGGCGGGAGCGGACGACATCGCGTCGGCGGCCGCGGCGGGGCCCGGCGGGTTCGCCGAGCACCTCGACGAGGTGCCGGTGCTCCTGGTGCTCCTGGCCGACTTCACCCGGCTCGCCACCGTCGACCGGGACATCGACCACTACACGATGGTCGGCGGCGCCTCGATCTACCCGTTCGCCTGGAGCATCCTGCTGGCGGCGCGGACCGAGGGCCTCGCCGGCGTCATGACCACGATGGTGGTGCGCGAGGAGCAGGCCGTCCGCGACCTGTTGGGCGTGCCCGACACCTTCGCGGTGGCCGGGCTGCTGGCGCTGGGGCACCCGGTGCACCAGCCGACCCGGCTGCGCCGCGGATCGGTCGAGGAGTTCGCCACCGTCGACCGGTTCGACGGCCCACCCCTGGCGGCCGGGTGAAGGTCCGCATCGGGGTGGGCATGGGCCCGCTCGACGGCGACCCGGTCGGACTGGGCCGCCTGGTCGACGACCTGGAGGAGCTCGGCTTCGACTCGCTGTGGCTCCCCGAGGTCCTGACGGTCCCCACGCTCGACCCGCTGGCCGCACTGGCCTATGCCGCGGCCCACAACCCCCGGCTCAAGCTCGGCACCACCATGCTGCTCCCGGGGCGCAACGTCGTCCGACTGGCCAAGCAGCTCGCCACCCTCGACCGACTGTCCGCCGGCCGGCTCCTGGTCACCTTCGTGCCGGGTCTGGCGCAGGTACCCGAGTCGGGGGCGGTGGGCGTGGCCGGCAAGGACAAGGGACCACGGATGGAGGAGGCCTTCCCCCTGCTGCGCCGGCTGTGGGCGGGGGAGACCGTCGACCACGACGGACCGGTGGGGACGTTCGCCGGCGTGACCCTGGCCCCGCTCCCGGTCCAGGAGCCGCTGGAGCTCTGGACCGGCGGCATGGTGCCGGCCGCACTCGAGCGGTGCGGGCGCTACGCCGACGGATGGCTGCCCTCGGCCTGCACCCCGGCCGAGGCGGCGGCGGGCAGGCTCGTGGTGGACGAGGCCGCCGCAGCAGCCGGGCGGGTCATCAGCCCCGAGCACTTCGGCGTCTCGCTGGCCTACGCCCCCGGGCCGCTCGACCCGTCCCTGGTGGCCGCCCTCGGGCGGTCGCGCAAGGGCGTGGATCCTGCCGCGGTGGTCCCGGCGGGGCTGGGTGCGCTCCGGACCTGCCTCGAGGCCTTCCTCGAGGTCGGGTTCTCCAAGTTCGTGGTCCGCCCGTTGGCCCGACCCGACTCGTGGCGGACCGAGCTGGAGGCACTGGCCGCGGCGGTGGGGGACCTCCAGACGTGACCAGGAGCCGACCTGCCGAGTTCGGGTTCGTCGCCCACGACGATGCCGAGCTGCTGGCCCGGATGGCGACGGTCCAGACCGGGGGGACCGGCTGGATCAACATCGAACCGGTCATCGACGAGGAGCACCGACCGCCGCCGCCCGGTCCGTTCGCCTTCCTCGGCGGGTCGACGCACCAGGTGCCGGTGATCACCTGGATGCCAGGCCGGCGCCAGGACGACCGACCGGCCAAGCCCACGACCGTCGGACTGCAGCACGCGTCGGGCCCGCGGGTGGCGTGGCGCCTGCGTGACCTGGGTCAGCCCGTTCCCGAGGGCTGGCGGGTCACCCAGGACCATCCGCGCCGTGGCCTGGTGGCCGAGGTGCCGGCCGACGCCGACAACCGGGCGGTCGTCGACTGGCTGCTACGGGCCGCCACCACCGTGTGCCAGGTGGAGATGACCGGTCGCTGGACGGGTGCCGTCCACGTCGGACTGCCCTGAACGAACGGAAACCGGCGCCCACCGGGTCGCACCTCACCCGGTCGCACCTCCCCGGGGCGACGCGTACAGTCGTGGCGGTGGCGCCGGTCGGCGGCGTCGGTCCGAGTGGAAGAGGTGCGTCGATGATCAAGGAGTTCAAGGAGTTCCTGCTCCGGGGGAACCTGCTGGATCTGGCGGTCGCCGTGGTCATCGGCGCTGCGTTCACCGCGGTGGTCACGGCCATCACCGTCGACATCATCACGCCCTTCATCAAGGCCATCTTCGGGGGGAGCACCCAGTTCGACGGGCTGGTGTGGACGATCAACGGGTCGAAGATCTACTACGGCAAGGTCCTGACCGCACTGCTGAATTTCGTGATCGTGGCCGCGGTGATCTTCTTCCTGGTGATCAAGCCGGTCAACGCCATGATGTCCAGGCTGGGACGCACGCCGAGCGAGGAGCCGGTGCGCGAGTGCCCCGAGTGCCTGTCGAAGGTCCCGGACGCGGCGACGAAGTGCGCCTACTGCACGTCGGCGCTGACGCCCACCGCCGGCTGACCCAGGTCCGCGCCGTCCACGTCCACGTCCACGGCGTGGAGCTCGGGGTGGACGTGGCCGGGCACGCGGCGCCACACCACGGCGGTCACCACCAGCGCACACGTCGTCAGGGCGGCCGCCGACACGAAGGGCAGCCAGGAGGCCACGGCGAAGGCCGCCCCGGCCACCGCCGCGGAGACCGCGGTCAGCGCCGTCTGGGTGGTGCCGAACAGTCCCTGGATCCGACCGACCTCGGACGGCTCCGACCCCTGGGTCAGCAGTGACTGCAGGGCGGGCATGGCCGCGGCGAACCCGAGGGCCTCGGTGGCGCCCAGCACCATGAGCAGGGGAACGACGTGGATGAACGGGTAGGACGCGCAGAACACCACGGCGAGGCCGAGGCCGCCGAGTACGAGCAGCCGGCGGTCCATGTGGTCGGCCAGCCATCCGCTCGGGCGGGCGGCGATGACGAACGGCACGGCGAACATGGTCCAGGACACGCCGATCTGCCAGCTGGTCGCCCCGCGCGACACCAGCAGGAGCGTCCAGCAGATGTCGTAGACGCCGGTGGTGAGACCGAGGGCCGCCGCCGCGATCAGCGCCCCGGTCATGGACGGGCTCCACCGCAACTTTGCCAGGCGCTCCACCGTGCCGTCGTCGTTGGTGCGGGCCTCGCGCAGCGCGGCCTCCTCGGCGGGCTCGACGATGCGGACGGCGGGGACGGCGGCCGCACAGGCCACGACGCCCGAGGCGAGGAACATGATCCACATGTGGTGGGCGCCGACGATGGACCCGATCAGCGGCCCGACGGCCATGCCGGCGATTTCGGCGCTGAAGATCGACGCGAACGCCCGACCCCGACGCTCCACGGCGACGGCGCCCGACACCATGGCCAGCGACGCGACCGCAGCCGCACCGGCGCCCAGGCCCTGCAGGCCCCGCAGGAGGATCGCCATGGCGGGAACGATGGGGAGCAGGAAGGCGAAGCTGGCGACGGCGTAGACGGCCAGTCCGGCGAGGAGCACCGGCTTGCGTCCCACCCGGTCGGCCAGCTTGCCCACCGGGTACTGGAAGAGCACGCCCGCCGCGAAGAACGAGGCCATGACCATGCCGGCGAGCGCGTCCGTGCCGCCGAGGCCGCGGATGTAGACCGGCAGCATCGGAATGATCGACGTCGACCCGAGCCACAGCAGGAAGACCGTGACCGTCAGGGTGCGGATGAGGGCGACCGAGGCGTCGCTCGGGGGCACCACGGGCGTGGCGGGGCCGCGGCGGATCACGACGGCTCCCGGGTCAACTGTTCGAGGACGGCGCCGACGGCGGTCAGCAGGTCCCCGTGCGGGGCGGCCAGTCCGAACAGCCCGCACAGCCACATGCCGTCACAGGCCATGCGGATCAGGGTGGCGACGGTTGGGTCGAGCCCGTCGTCGACCAGACGGGCCTGCCAGCCGGCCGCCGCCTCCTGGAGGGGGACCACGAGCTCGGGCTCGGCCGCGGCCGCGGCCAGCAACGCCGCGCCCAGCCGCTCCTCGCCCGGGGTCACCGGCTCGAGGGTGGCGCGCACGTAGGCGCGGGCATAGGCGCCGGGACGCGTGGCGTCGGGGGTGCCGGGCTCGGGCAGGTAGGAGGCGATGTCCTCGTCGAACTGCTCGATGATCCGGGTGACCATGGCGGCCACCAGTGCATCGCGGGTGGGGTAGTGGTAGAGCACGCCGCCCTTGGACAGGCCGGCCTCGGCGGCGGCCGCGTCGAGCGTCAGGTGCCCGACACCGTCGCGCATCACCACGTGCTCGGCCGCGTCGAGGATGCGCCGCCTGGTGGCGGTGCTGTCCCGGTGGGTCGACCGGGTGCCCGTGCGGGTGCGCGTCGGCTGTGCGGTGGTGGCCATACGGAAACTATACCGTCCGGACGGTACAGTTCGTACGGCGGCGCGGATGTCCAGTGCAGCGCCCGTGGGGCGGGCGGCGGGTGTCGTCACCGATCCTCAGGAGAAGTCTTCGGCCTCGCTGGTGGTGCTGCTGTGGTCGCGGGCCACGGTGACCGCCAGGAAGTAGACGGCCGGGACCGACAGGAAGATGATCGCCCCTGCCCCGGGTGAGGCGACGGCCACCGTCATGGCGACCAGGTAGGCGGCGATCGGCACCAGTACCAGGAGGAACCCGAGCCCGGGGTGGTCGCCGAGCGCGCCCGGCCACAGCAGTGCCGGGTGGCGGACCACGTACCAGTAGAGGCACAGGCGCAGGAGTGAGCCGAGGATCAGCACCCCGCCGTAGAGCTGGACGGCGCGGGAGTCCTCGGGGTACTCGCCGAGCACGGACGCGGCAAAGGGGATCAGCGCACACGGCAGGAGGAAGAGCAGGTTCAGCCACACCAGCTGGCGGTTGACGGTGCGCACCCGGGCGAAGATGTCGCGGTGCGCCACCCAGTACATGCCGGTGATGAGGAAGCTGATCACCCAGGCGATCAGTGTCGGCCGCAGCTCGCGGAACGCCTCGAGGAGTGACTTGTGGGGGAGGTGCGGCGGGACCTTCAGCTCCAGGACGAGGATGGTGAGGATGATGGCGAAGACGCCGTCGCTCAGCGCCTTGATCCGTTCGGAACTGCCGAGCTGCTCCACGACCGACCCCGGGCGGCCCGACGGCGCCATCGCGACGGGCGCCGACCCGACGCCCGTGGTCTCTCCTCCGCCGTCCACCGGTCCTCCCCGACGCCCGCACCGTCCGGTCGGACCGGCGCCTGGCGAGCGTAGCCCCCGGCGGGCGCGACCGACTGCCCCGGGGTGGGACAGGCGTCAGTCCCTGCGGTTGGCCAGGTGCCACTGGCTGCAGATGCCGCAGGCGTAGGGATCGAGGTCCACGCCGTGCTCCAGGCGGGCCTGGAACGCCGCCCGGTTGGCCTCGTCGACCGATCCGAAGCCCACCTTGGGGGCCCCGTCGGCCCGCCAGTGCTCGCGCCGGCCGCCCCCGGCGTCGGGGTCACGGGGGCGACGGTGCTGCTTGCGCCCGCGACGGGCCTTGGCCACGGCTGCTACTCCGTGTACACCGGGGGCCGCTTCTCCTTGAAGGCGGCGGCCGCTTCGGTCAGGTTGCCGGTGAACCCGGCCAGGAGCTGGGTCCGGTTCTCGAGGTCGACCGCCGTCTGGAGGCTGCCCACCTCGAGCGCTCCCCACAGGGTGTCCTTGGTCAGGGTGAGTCCGAGCGGGCTGAGTGCGGTCATCCGGACGGCCATCTCCACCGCCCGGTCGAGCACGACCTCGTCCTCGACCAGCTGGGACACCAGCCCGATCCGCTCGGCCTCCTCGGCGTCCACCTTGCGGCCGGTGAGCAGGATCTCGTTCGACCGCGACGTGCCGATGGCCCGGGGCAGCAGCCAGCTCACCCCGAGCTCGCACCCGGTGAGCCCGTTGGTGATGCCCGCCCCGCAGAACACCGCCGAGCGCCCGGCCAGGCGGATGTCGGCGCCCAGGCTGAGGCACATGCCCCCGCCGTAGGCCGGACCCTTGATGGCGGCGATCACCGGCTGGGGCAGGTTGCGCAGCGCCGGCACGATCCCGCCCATGAACTCCATGGCCCGCAGGCCCATCCGGTGGCGACCGAGTGACTCGGCCCCCGGCGGCAGGCCGGCGTGCTCGAGCTCGAGTCCCGAACAGAAGGCCCGCCCGGCCCCGGTCAGGACGACGACCAGGCAGTCGTTGTCGGCGGCCACCGTGGCGATCGCCTCATAGAGGTCGCCGACGAGGGCGAACGACATCGAGTTGAGGCGGGCCGGGTTGTCGAGGGTGATCACTCGGACATGGGGCGCGGCGGTGGTGACGGATACGAGTGCCATGGCCACAGCCTCACCCACGGCGCCGCGGCGCGCCATTCATCGGCCGGGTCCACCCGCCGGTGTCCCCGGATCGGCGCGCCGGCGTGCCGGGGGCGGGCCTGATGCGCCATCATCGGTGGGTGCCGATCGATCCGTTCAGCGAGTTCGACCCCTACGCGGGCGAGCCTGCCCCCGACGCGCTGCCGGGCCACCTGCTGGTGGCCACGCCCCAGATCGAGGACCCCAATTTCGCCCGGCGGGTGATCCTCCTGCTCGACCACGGTGTCCACGGCGCGCTCGGCGTGGTCATCGACCGGCCCGGCGGGGTGGCGGTGGACCAGCTCCTGCCCCGCTGGCACGACCTGGCGACGGCTCCGGCCGAGCTGTTCACCGGTGGCCCGGTGGCCCGCAATTCGCTCATCGGGCTGGCCCGGCTCGCGTCGCGCGACGTGGCCGTCGACGGTGCGCCCGGCTGCCCGGCCGGCTGGCGGCTGCTGGTGGACGACGACCGTCCGATCGGGACCATCGACCTCAACGTCGACCCGGCCGGCAGCGCCGACTCCATCGTCGGGGCCCGGTTGTTCTCGGGGTACGCCGGGTGGGAGACGGGCCAGCTGGAGGACGAGATCGAGGAGGGCTCGTGGTACGTGGTGCGGGCCGAGGCCCGCGACCCGATCTCGGCCGACCCCGAAGGATTGTGGCGCCGGGTGCTGAAGCGCCAGGGCGGGGCCCTGGCGCTTGTGGCGGGCTACCCGGCCGACCCGGCCCACAACTGAGCCGGGCCGCCCGGATCGGTCAGGCGCTCGCCCCGGTGACCGTCGCCGTGTGGGCGTAGGGGGCCTCGGCGCTCGCGTCGCCGAATGGCAGCGCGTGGCCGTCGGCGGTGAGGAGCCAGTAGCCGGTCCCGCTCGGCGTGGCCACCAGGCCGACGACCGGGCTGGGCGTGCCCCCCGAGCCCGGGGCCGAACCGTAGAAGCCGGCGTCGCCGAAGCCGTACACGCCGCCGTCCGCCCCGACCAGCCAGTACCCGTTGCCCGACGGGGTCGAGGTCACCCCGACCACCGGCTGGGCGGGATTGATGCCCAGACCGGGCAGTGACCCGTGGTAGCCGGCTCCGCCGAAGCCGTACACCCCACCGTCGGCGCCGGCCATCCAGTAGCCGCTGCCGGACGGTGTGGCCGCGGTGCCCACCACCGGACGGGCCGGCACGATGCCGAGCCCGGGCAGCGAGCCGAGGTACGGGGCGGCACCGAAGGCGTACACGCCGCCGTCGGCGCCCACCATGCGGTAGCCGTCACAGGTGCCGGTGACCGACAGTCCCACCACCGGCCGGGCCGGCACGATGCCGAGCCCGGGCAGCGATCCGTGGTAGCCGGCCGCCCCGAAGGCGTAGACGGCGCCGTCCGTGCCGGCCAGTGCGTAGCCGCCGGTGCACGAGCTGATGGCGTCGACCGGTCGGACCGGGTGGACGCCGAGGCTGGTGAGCGAGCCGTACGAGGGGTCGGTACCCACGTTGTAGACGTTGCCGTCGGCGCTGGTGGTCCGGAAGCCCTGGGAGCCCACCTGGAACGAGTCGACCTCACCCGGGTTGAGGATGGTGAACCACATGGTGCCGCCCGGTCCTGCGGTGATCTGGCCGCCCTGGCCGGAGAGCGTGGCTTCGTTGGTGATGACGCCCGAGGTCGTCACCCGCTGGAGCACGGCGGGGCTCTCCCCGGACAGCCACAACGCCCCGTCGGGGCCTGCCGCGATCCCGGCCCCGGATGCCCCGGGGTCGGGATAGACGGTGACGGCACCTGCGGTGGTGATGCGGTCCACGCTCAACTGGTCGTCCGTCACCCACAGGGCGCCGTCGGGACCCGCTGCGATCTGGCCGGGAGTCGACTGGCGCACCAGGGCGGGGACGGTGACGTACGACACCGCCCCGGCCGTGGTGAGGCGTCCGACCCGGGAATTGGCGGGGTCGGTGAACCAGAGTGCGCCGTCAGAACCGGTGGCGATGCCCTCGGCCCCACGGTTGGGGCCGGGGATCGGGAACTCGGTGATGGTGCCGTCGGGGGCGATGCGACCGATGCGGCGGGCGGACTCCTCCGTGAACCACACGGCGCCGTCCGGCCCGGCGGTGATGAACTGCGGGCTGCCTCCCGCCGGGAGGGCGTACTCGGTGACCACGCCGGCCGTGGTGACCCGTGCGATCTTGTTGGCCTGGAATTCGGTGAACCACAGGTTGCCGTCGGGCCCCGCGGTGATGGCGTCGGCGCTGGCGTTGAAGGTGGGGACGGGGAAGTCGGTGACAACACCTGCCGGGGTGATCCGGGCCACGAACTGCCGGTAGGAGTAGGTGAACCACAGGTTGCCGTCGGCGCCCTCGGCGATACCGTTCGGCTGCACCGTCTGGTCGGCCACCGGCAGGGCGTGGTGCACGATGGTCACCGCCGCGCCGGCCGGCTGGGCCGCGACCACGGCGGCCGTCAGCGGCGCGGCGAGCGCCAGTGCGGCGATGCCGACTCGCAGGGATCGGGACCGTACGGATCGCATCGTTCGTCTCCTGTTCGCTGGACGGCCCGACCGAACGGTCGGAGCCGCACCGACAAGGTAGTACGCGGCGACCCTCGGTTGCCGGTCCGGTAGGGACCCGGCGCCAGCAAGGCTCGGACAGGCGCCGGTCGTGTCGCCCGCAGCGCTCGACGGTCCGGGGTGTACCGGCGCCACCGGTCGTCCCGGGTCAGACCGGCAGGTGGAGGCCCTGGGGCCGGCCCTCGGGCTGGGCCACCGTGGTCCGCAGCAGGTCGATGAGCGCCCGGGTGGGCGCGGACGGCAGGCCCCGGCTGCGCTGGGCCACGCCGACCCGCCGGCGGGGGAGTCCGGTGATCGGTACCGGGCGGAAGCGGTCTCGCAGGATGCCCGGGATGGCGGTGGCCGGCAGGATTGCCGGCCCGTAGCCCTCGAAGGTCAGCGAGGCGATCAGCCGGAGCCCGTCTATTTCGGCGGCGGGCAGCAGGGCGATGCCCAGGGGCCGGGTGAGGGCGTCGAGCTCGTCGCGGTAGGAGGTGCCCGGCAGCGGCAGCAGCAGCTCCAGGTCGGCCAGGTCGTCGAGGGTGAGCGGCCGTTCCACGCCGGCCAGGTCGTGGCCCTCGGGGACGACCAGCATCAGGTCCTCCTCGAACAGCAGCCGGGTGACCAGGTCCCGACCGCTGACCGGCAGGTGCAGGACGGCCACGTCCAACTGTCCGTTGGCCAGCTGTGGCTCGAGCCCGGTAGTGGTGCCCTCCACGATGATCAGGCGCAGCTTCGGGTGGCGCTGGGCGACCGCATCCATCAGCCGGGGGACCAGCCAGCGGGCCGTGGTGCCGATCATGCCGACCCGCACCGTTCCGGTGACCTCGTCCTTGCAGGCGGCCACGTCGGACAGCAGGGCGTCGAGTTCGGACAGGATGCGCCGGGCCCGGGCCACCACCACGGTGCCCTCTTCGGTGAGCCGGCCGTCGGCGCGGTCGATCAGCGGTGCGCCCAGCTCCTTCTCCAGCCGGGCGACGTGGGCGGAGATGTTCGACTGCACGGTGCCGAGGTGGTCGGCGGCGGCCGAGAAGGTCCCGTGGTCGCTGATCGCGGTCAGTGCCTGCAGGTGCCGGAGTTCCATCGCAGGAGACGATACCAGGTATCTAGACAAACTGGTTGACTGATTGCTCGCGGTTGTTATACATTTGGTTCTGCGACCACAGGACTTAGGAATCCCCCTCCTTTCCTTGTTGAGTCAGTGCGAAGGGACCACCTCTCCCCCCCCGGTGGTCCCTTTGCCGCGTCCAGGGGCCTGTTCAACTGACGTCGCTTCGCGCCAGGGTGTTCCGGGCCCGTTCGGATGTCGCACGGTCGCCGTCCTGCGTCCTGCGTCCGGCCACGGCCGCTACCCGGCCCCGGTGGTCGGCAGTAGGTTGAGGGGATGACCGACGCCACCGGTGCCGTCTTCGTCGACCTGGACCGCACGCTGATCCGTTCGGCCAGCGGGCCCGTGCTGCAGGCCGCCATGGTGGCCGAGGGCGTGCTGCCGGCCGGGCGGTCGCTGCCCGGCGAGCGCTACCTCTACGGGTTCTACAACACGTTCGGCGAGACGGCGCCCTTCATGGCCCTGGCCCGGGCGGCGGCCCGTCTGATGAAGGGGCGCTCGGCCGACGCAGTGCGCCGGGCCGGCGAGGCGGCGGTGGAGGAGCTGATCGACCTGGTCCAGCCCTGGGCGCTCGAGCAGCTGGGCGAGCACCGGGCCCAGGGCAGGCTGATCGTCCTGGCCACCACGTCGCCGGTCGACCTCGTGACCCCGCTCGCCCGGGCCCTCGACTTCGACGACGTGATCGCCACCCGGTACGAGGAGGTGGACGGCGCCTACACCGGACGACTGGTCGGCAAGTTCGCCTGGGGCCGTGGCAAACGGGACAAGGTTGCCGAGTGGACGGCAGCCAACGCGGTCGACCTGGCCGACTGCCACGCCTACTCCGACAGCGTGTTCGACGTGCCCGTGCTCAGCGCGGTCGGCCACCCCCACCCCCTCAACGCCGACCCCCGCCTGGCCGCCGTGGCCCTGGCCCGGCGGTGGCCGCTCGAGAACTGGGACCGACCCCCGGGCGTGCCCAACGTCGCCGGCCTCGAGCCCTACCACCTGCTGCGCCCGTTCGTGCGACCGGAGTCGTTCCCCTACGCCCGCTTCACGGTCAACGGCATCGAACACATCCCGGCCGACGGACCGGTCCTGCTGGTCTCCAACCACCGGAGCTACTTCGACGTGGCCGCCCTCGCCCTGGTCGCGGCACGGCTGCGGCGCCCGGTCCGCTTCATGGGCAAACAGGAGCTGTTCGACGCCCCGGTGGTGGGCCAGCTGGCCCGGGCGCTCGGCGGGATCCCCGTCGACCGCGACACGGCGCCGGGGGAGTCGATGGCCCGGGCCACCGCCGCGCTCCGGGCCGGCGAAGCGGTCTTCGTCCTGCCCCAGGGCACCATCCCGAGGGGCGAGGCGTTCTTCGACCCGGTCCTGCGGGGCAAGACGGGGGCGGCCCGCCTGGCGGCCGCCACCGGCGCCCCCGTGGTGCCCATCGGGGTGTGGGGCACCGAGAAGGTGTGGCCCCGCTCGTCCAAGGTGCCGAACGTGGCCAACGTCGCCCACCCGCCCCGGGTGACGGTCACCGTCGGCCCCCCG
>Ga0075030_100000800_pt1 | contig 28086 bp, 26 predicted proteins | sample LitLauG_LLR_2012_FD_71393 | JGI IMG/M metagenome (GOLD analysis project Ga0075030, IMG submission 71393) | Freshwater sediment microbial communities from Pennsylvania, USA - Little Laurel Run_MetaG_LLR_2012 | ecosystem: Environmental > Aquatic > Freshwater > Creek > Sediment | place: USA...
GTCTTCCCCGCAATCCGGGCCATCCGCCCACGGCTCTGGTCTGTCCACATCCAGAGCTTGAATCATAAACTCAGCCCGCAAGGAATCCCGCAGAGACGATTTTCAAAACGCACTCTAAGCGCGCAGTGCGGAATCGGCGGCCATAGATGCTGCCGATGGCGACTCGTCGCCACCGCGAGAATCGCGACATTGGTCCCAGTCCCTCAGCGATGATCATCGCAGCGCCGCCCATAAAACCGCATAAAGCCCCCACAAGGCGCAATGATGTCATTCTCTCGTTGCGCGTCAGAATATGCGCAGCAAGCACGGGTAACAGAGGGGTAGTCGCGTTCAGTATGGCCGCCAGCCCGCTGGCCAGATCGTCTGGCCCCGTGCTATCAAACAGAACGGCACCATATTGTTGATCAGCCCTAGGCTGGCGAAGACTATCCACATCTCACGCGATCGCGGCATTGTAAGGCCGGTGAGAGGCGCGAGAATCAGCGCCGCGATCGATACGCGCAAAGCGACGATTGTCAGCAGTAGCGGGTGCTTGACGGCGACTCCGATACAGAAGAACCGGCCGCCCAGAGCAGCGAGAGTATTAATCGATCATTTTCTCGTTGCTGGCGCGGCCTGCAGGGGTCTAATTGAGATACAAAGGCGGTGCCCACCCGACTCCTGCCTTCAAAGTTTTCATCCGCTATTGCCGTCATTGGTGAAATGGAAAGCAACATGGACCATCGCAAACTTCAACGCGTTGCACTCGTCGCGCTCATGAGTTTGGTTGTCGCGATTGGCGCTATGGCGAGTTCTGCGCCTGCCGATGCGCGCGGACATGGCCATGGCGGCCATGCTAGACATGGCGGGCATGCTAGACATGGCGGGCGCGGGTGGCACTGGCGCGGGCACACCGGGCACATCCATTGGAGGCAACGATCGGACATACGCGCATGTTCACCCTACCAATCGCCAGTGTGGACGCCATTGGGGTGGCAGTCAAACGGCTGCTGATCGTGTCAACGCCTTAATCGCTTGGTCTGGCTGATGTGCCGACTGGCGGAAAACGCGCCATCGCTTCCAGATCGTCGAGCGGAATGGTGTTGCGAACGTAGCTGCGCGATGCGTCGCGGTATGGTTGAAAATCCCACGTGCGCCGCTCTCCAACATTGAGCGCCGCATCGACCATTCGCCGCCGGCGCTGGCTCTCGCGCACTTCGGTGTCCAAATCAGAAAGATCCCAACGCCGCACTATCTCGGCGGCAAAGTCTGTGACGCGGGACCGCTGGTCGGGATGGGCCACAAGGTTGGCGCGCTCAAACGGATCATCGATAAGATTGAACAGCATGTCGGGGTTGGGCGCGCTATGGATGAATTTCCAAGGCCGTCGCCGGATCATCACTATAGGGGCAATCGCGCCCTCGCGAGCTGCCTTCGAAATAATTCATCTTGAACCAGAGCCCCCGTTCCCCGAGCATTTCGCCATGGTCGCTCAGGAAAATAGCGATCGTTTCTTCCGTGAGTTTTGTCGCGCGCAGTGCGCGCATCAACCTTCCGACATTGTCGTCGACATACGAGATCGCGCCATAGTAGGCGCGCCGCGCGGCACGAATGTGGGCTTCGGTGACTTCGGCCGAGTCCGTGCCACAGACGTGGCGCAGCCGGTGGGAATGGGGATCGAGCTCCTCAACTGGAACTAGATAGCGGGGCATGTCAATATCGGCGTCGCCATAGAGGCTCCAGTATCTTTCGGGGATGGCGAACGGATCGTGCGGATGCGTTAACGAGGCCACCAAGAGGAATGGTCGTTTGTCGGGCGAGCGCGCATGATCGTAACGCGCTCGCTTAGAAGTGAACACAACCTCATCATCAAAATCGAGTTGGTTCGTGCGCACACACAGACCAGCCTCAGTGACCGAACTCATGTTGTGGTGCCAGCTAGGCCGCTCGCGCGGGTTATCCCGATCAGGCGTCCAGCCATAATCGGCTGGATATATGTCCGTAGTCAGCCGCTGTTCGAAGCCGTGCAATTGGTCGGGGCCGCAGAAGTGCATCTTCCCAGAGAGAATCGTGCGATATCCGATCAGTCGCAAATGATGCGCGTAGGTCGGAATATCCGCACGAAATTCAGCGGCATTATCATAGACGCCAGTCTTCGAAGGCAGCCTACCACTCATGAAGACCGCGCGAGATGGCGAACAAAGCGGGCTATTGCAGTAGGCGCTGTCGAAGACGACGCTCCTGCTCGCCAACGCCCCGATGTTCGGAGCCTTGACAATCGTTTTGCCATAGATGGGCAAGAATGCCGGCGCCAACTGATCAGCCACTACGATCAGAATATTTGGCGGCTTGTCGGCCATCGTCGTCGATCCCCCGCTTGCTAGCGCGTGGTGCGCAGTCGCGCCCATTCCTTATCGACCAGCGCAGTCAAAGCAGGGGTGAGCGCTCCTACCGGCCATAGGCGCTTTAGCGTGTCGTCGTTGCCCGTCGCGTCGCCGCTGACGACATTGGCCGCTGCTGCATTGCGAGCGCCGATATCCGAGCGAAGCAAAAAGTTAGCGAGCGCGTAGGATTGCGATAGGTTTGGCGCATCCGCGGGAATGGCGATGGCATCGACGGACATCGGTCCACCCTCTCTTGGCAGGGCAAAGCGAACGTTGCGAGGCCCCCCGCTCGCTGCAGCTCGCGCCATTGCAAGACTCGCATCGCGTTCGCTGCCGAAGCCAAGGCATGCCGAACCGTTAGTCAAAGCACTAGGTAAATCGGGCGCGCCAAACATTAGGATGCCCATCTTCGCGTGCGCAAGCAAATCGCCAGCCCGTCTGACGTCCGCCGGTGTAACCCTCACTGGATCGACGCCAAGATAGCGCCAAGCCGCTACAAACAGGTCGTCGCGCGCATCCGGCGCGACAATGGCGCAATCTGCGAGCTTTCGTGTCTGGTCGGACGAAAACAGCGCGGCCCATGAGACGGGCGGCCCGCCCGAGCGAAAGGGAGATGCATCAGCGTCGTAAACCAACCCGGTCGCGACCCAACCATACGGCAGCGCGTAACTCCCTGACTTGTCATAGGCGGAAAACTTCGCTGCCAGCTCCGGCGAGACTTTCGATGAATTGGGAGCTTTTGCTTTGTTGAACTTTTGCAAGCCGCCTACGGCGATCTCCCGCGCGACCTCCGGCCCAGGAATGATCAAAAGGTCATAGGGTCCCTCTCTAAGCTTGCTGGGAATCGCGTCGGGGGACTCATAAGAATCATACGCGATCTGATAGCCGGTGGTGTCTTCAAACTCGGCGAATGTTTGGGTATCTAGGTAGTCAGCGAAGGCGAGAACGCGGACGCGCTGCGGCTTCTCGGCAGGCGGCGTCGCGAATGGAGACTGTTCCTCGGCAAGAACGGGAAGGACCTCCAAACACAGTAGAGCAATGATAGCGCAGATCAGCCTCACGTGCGCTGCGCCAATCGCATAACCGAATCGAGGCGCGCAAGTGCACTGTCAAGCTTCGCGTCGGCCTTGGCGAAACAGAAACGGACAATCGAGCGCACCGGGTGAATGGCGTAAAAGGCCGACACGGGAATTGCCGCCACTCGGTGGCGCCTGACCATGTCAGCGCAAAATGCGAGGTCATCTTCGAAACCGAGTTTGGATATGTCGATATTTAAAAAATACGTGCCCTCGCTGGGCACAACCGAAAACCCCCTCGCGATCAACCCCTTGGCAAAACGATCGCGACTGCGCTGAAAGCCCGAGCGCATGCCATCAAAGTAAGCAACATCCTTCATTAGGCCGTAAGCGACGGCGCTTTGTAGACTGGGCGGCGTCGTGAATGTGATGAATTGGTGCGCCTTGGCGAGGACGCGCAACAATGCGGGCGCCGCGCAAATGAATCCGACTTTCCAACCGGTCAAAGAGAATATCTTGCCCGCTGACCCTATCTTGATACAGCGACGGCGCATCCCCTCCAAGGCGATGAGCGGAGCGTGTGTGCGTCCGTCGAAGATAATGTGCTCCCAGACCTCATCGCAGATCGCAACAAGATGGTGTTTTACGCAGAACCGAGCCAGGGGTGCCAGCGCCGCGCGGTCGTAAATGATACCCGCGGGATTGAGGGGGTTGTTGAATAGAACCGCGCGAGTGCGGGTCGTTACCACCGCTTCGAGGTCGCCTTCGTCAAAAGTCCAGCGCGGCGGCCTCAGAGTAACAAATCGAGCGACGCCGCCCGCGCGCCGCACGAGAGGCAGATAGGCGTCGTACATTGGCTGGAATAGAATGACCTCATCGCCGGGCTCAATCAGCGCTATGAGCGCGCCGGCCAGCGCCTCGGTTGCGCCGGAGGTGACCATGACCTCCTCATCCGGATCGAAGTCGAGATCCTGAAAGCGCTTGTAATGATGCGCAACCGCCTCACGCAGTTCAGGCAGCCCCATCATCGGAGGATACTGGTTCCAGCCCGACATCACAGCTTCGGCAGCCTTCGCGCGCATATCCTCCGGACCCGGATCGTCGGGAAAGCCCTGGCCAAGATTGATCGCGTCGTGCTCGCGCGCCAGACGCGACATCGTCTCAAATACGCTGGTGCCAATGTTGGCGAAAACAGGGTTCATCGGCACGCCGGTGAGAAAATGCGCTCGTCGCGGCGAGAGCGGCGCTTCGGGCGCCTTGTAGCATTGGATCGGGGAAGGAGAAAGTGCCCCAATCTAGGATCTCAGTGCATCGAGATAGACGCCAAGCGTTTCGTGCGTCATCTTCTCGAGGGAGAATGATCCCTCTACGTGCGCGCGCGCTCGTCTTGCCAATGTTTCGCGCGAGGATGCTCCCAAATCGAGTGCTGTTCGCAGCGCTTTGGCCAGAGCCGGCGCATCGCCAGCCGGCACCCGCCATCCAGTGCGCGCTTCGGGCGGTGATTGTGGGGGAGCCCGAACAGTTTCGGCCACCGCGCCAAGGTCGGAAACGACAACCAGCGTACCCATCGCCTGCGCCTCGACTGCCGAGCGGCCGAACGCCTCCGGTTCGGTCGAGGGAACGGCGACGATGCTGGCGGCGACCAGCGCCGCCGGCATGTCGGCGCAATGGCCGACCCGGCTGACGTTCCCCGCAAGGCCACTCTTTTCGATCTGCGCATCGAGTTCGCGTACGTAGGCGGTCCGGCCTTGAGCGTCTCCCGCAAGGATAAAGCGCACTCCTTCGAGCCCTTGCGCTTTAAGCAGGCGTGCCGCCTCGATCAGAACCTTTTGGCCCTTCCAGTTGGTCAGGCGCGCCGCAAGCAGCACGATCCGCTCATGCGGCGAGACACCCCACACCTCGCGTAGCCGGGCGACGCGCGCAGGATCGATCGCCGCAGGTGAGAATCTAGCTAGGTCTGTTCCCCGGTGGATGACGCGAATGCGTTGGCGAGCCTGCGGATAAAGCCGCGCGATCATGTCGGCAGTAAAATGCGAATTGGCGATGACGAAATCGCCGCGCGCCATAACCGAATTATAGCGCAGTTTGAGCGAGGAGCGCCCGCCGTAGGCCCCGTGAAATGTGGTAACCAAGGGGCGCCCGGCGATGCGACACGCGCCGAGGGCGACCCAAGCGGGCGCTCGCGATCGAGCGTGCACGATATCGACACCTTCGTTAAGCAGCAGGCGCGCGAGACGACGAGTGTTGAGCAGCATGGAAATCGGATTTTTGCTGGCGGCGGGAAATGGAACGGCGACGCCGCCGACGGCTTGCAACTCCCCCGCCAGCCGCCCGCCCTCCGAAGCGACAAGTGCGCGGGCGCCTGCCCGCACCAGCGCCGCTGCGATATCGATCGTTGTTCGTTCCGCGCCGCCGGCATCGATATGCGGAATGATTTGCAAAATCGTGCGACCGGCCAGCGATAGCTTTTCTTCCGTGCCGAACGGAGCCAGTTCGGGGCTCACAGACAGTATCGCGGCAAGTGGGAAAGCCGCCCGAGGCGGAATCCGGTCCGGCGGAAAGTCTCCACCACGTTGACAGCGCAGGAGCTCATTTGGTCATTGTCTCAAAAGCACGAATCAAAGGCCACTTTAGGTTTGACAGAGCCGGAACTGCAATTGCTTGAAGTTGGCGCGGGTCCTACAGCCAGGCGGATAGCATTTCGCGGCCTGTCGGGGGCCGGGCCGGGCCTCGTCTGGCTGCCCGGTTTTAAATCTGACATGACTTCGACCAAGGCTGTCGCGCTTAATGACTACTGCATCGCGAAGGAGCGCGCGCTACTGCGATTTGACTATTCGGGGCACGGCGCTTCCAGCGGAGAATTTGAAGCCGGTACAATCAGCCGGTGGCTTGAAGAAAGCCTCTCGGTCTTTCGCGCCCGTACGAGTGGTCCGCAAATACTGGTCGGCTCGTCGATGGGCGGTTATCTTGCACTGCTGCTGGCGCGCCAACTTGCTGCTTTGAACGAAGCGGGACGTCTCTCAGGCATGATTTTGATCGCTCCGGCAGTGGATTTCACCGAGCGGTTGATCTGGGAGCGCGCTTCCGACGAGGTGCGCCAAACAATTACACACTTCGGCCGTTGGCTTCGACCGACTCCTTACGCTTCACAGTTCTACCCAATCACCCGCAACCTGATCGAGGATGGTCGGCGGCATTTGCTGCTGGACCGCCCCATCCGCACCCATGCTCCGACGCGCATCTTGCAGGGCATGCTGGATGAGGACGTGCCTCACAGGCATGTGCAGAGGTTAGTCGAGCATGTTGCCGGCGATCCGGTCACGCTTACCCTTGTCAGGGACGGGGATCACCGCCTGTCGCGACCGCAGGATTTGGCGATGCTTATCAATGCGGTCGAAGCTTTGAGCTGATGTATCACTCCGACTTGGCGCCATAGCGGTGCAGGCTGGCGCCATGGGTCTTCAACCACGCCTCCGCCCTGTCTGTCTCAGGAAATAGTCTCCGGGTGACGCGCCAAAATGACAGCGAGTGGTTCATGTGGACGAAGTGGGCGACTTCGTGCGCGGCGAGATAGTCGAGAACGAATGGCGGCGCCAGGATCAATCGCCAGGAGAAGCTGAGCCCGCCGGTCGACGAGCAGGAACCCCAGCGGCTAGTGGTGTCGCGCAGGGTCACGCTACGCGCGGATAGGCCGAGCGCTTTGGTATGGCGGGCGACGGCGCGATCAATGTCCTTGCGCGCTTCCTTCTTGAGAAAGTCTGCAACACGGCGTGCGACGTGAGCGCGCTCGCCCGAGACGCATAGTACCGCGCCCCGTTCGTCTGCGTCCGTCCAGACGACGCCCCGCGCACCGGGGCAATGGACGATGCGATGCTCGACTCCGCGCAACGGCGCAACCGAACGGGGCTCGAAACTGATGGGTTTGGGTAGCCGTGCAAGCCGAACGCCAATCCAGGCAGCATGGCGCTCGGCGAATTCGCGCGCCGACTGCAGCGACGAGCGTGTTGGCATGGTTAGGACAACGTCGCGGGTGGCCGTGCGCACTCGCAAGGTGAATCGGCGGGATGAAGCCATGCGTTTGAGCGCAACGCGATACACCTCCGCGCCATGCGAAATATCGACATGGGCGGTAGTCGCGACCGACGGTCGGCGCTGAAACAGGCGCAGCATGGTACGAATGTAGCTCAGGCCCCGCATGAGTCGCTAGAGCATTGGGATGGGAGCGAATGGTTTGTCGTCAAAAATGCCCTTTAGGTTAATTGCACCACGCCGCGCACGCACACGTCCGAAAACGCCCTGTCCAGGGTAGCACATTTGTAGTATGTTATATAGTCACTTCCGCTCGCCGCTCAGCGACGTCCGCCTGCATGTCGGCGGCGTTTCCGCCGCCCAGAAGGTAAGTCGTGGGCGAGCCTCAAGCTATGAGAGGGATGGCCGACGGTGCGCGGCGAGAGCCGCATTTCTGGGTCCTTCCCGGGATTCCGAGCCCGGCGATGCCTCGCTTGGACCGAGCACTTGTGGGTCCGGAGGCCGTCCACTTTGGGGGCTGACGAGGCTATCGACGGAACCAACTCTTTACTCCGAGTAACCAAAGTAGTTAACTAAAGATGAACGATTTCATCGACAAGAGAAATGACATTTACCTACATACCCTGAGGTAACCGCCCCCGCACACACTTCTTGTCGTCCTGAACTGCGACAAGCGGAACGCTCGCGTAAGCCGAAGGACAAGAAAATGAGCCTCGCGATGAACACACTATCGTTGCTCACTGCCGGACTACTTGGAGGAAGGAATCGGGAGGCGCTTGAAGAACCGGCGCCGATTCCGGAACAAGCTGTTGATACTGCCGATAAGAACGCTTTAAGCGACGCGCAATTTCTTTCCGCGGTCGGCCGTGAAAACGAGGACATTCGCCGCCGCCACGAAAGTATTATTCGTAAAGCGAGTCTGCTCAGTTCACTCGAGGACGATCTTTCGGAGATTTTTGGTCACACAAGCCAAATTCTAGATGATCTGGAGAAGACAAAATCCGAACTCGCTCAGAGAGAGGCACTCATCAAATTCGAGCGAGAAACTCGGGAAGCCGCGCAATCGCGGATCAAGGAACTGAGCGAAATGCTTGAACACGCCCAGTCGGAGCTCGATCTCTTGCGGCCTGAAATGGGGCGGCTGTCGAGCGCACTCGACAAAGCGGAAACGCGCATTCAGCACCTTGAAGCGGAAGGCGCTCAATCGCGCGACCAATTGGCCGAGTTGTCACGTGATCATGCCAAACAATGCGAATTGACCGGCTTTACCGCGCAGGAACTTGAGGCGGCGCGCAGCGAGTTGAAGAAGAACGATCTCTTGATTGCCCAGCGGAACACGGATGTTGCGGAAAGTGCTTTGCGCGCCGAACTCGCCGAACAGGCGGTTGCAACGTTTAAGGACATGCTGACAGAATCTCAGAGCGCGCACGCGCGCTCCACCACTGATCTGGAAGACGCCCGCATCGGCCTGCATGCGTCCGCGAATCGCATTGCCAATCTGGAGTCCGAATTGCACGATTTTCAGCAGGAGCACACGCGTATGCGCGGTCTTTGGCAGCGCGAAGCCGATCAACATCGCGCGGACGTGGCGGGTTTGCAGGCGCAGCTCGATCAGGCGACCGGCATCGGCAGCGTGCATGAGCGATTGCTGAACGAAGCACGCGCGGAATTGCAGCTCAAGAACGACGAGATCAAACGTGCGGAGCGGCGCGCGCAGGAAGCGGAATTGGCGGTCGATCACGGGGAGCAGAAGTCCAGGGCCGCAGAGGCGGCGCGCGACGCGGCGCTCGTCGAATACGCCACGGCCAAGGCGCAACAAAAAACAATGTTGCGCCGGGTCCGGCCCCTGATCATTGCTTTACGCGAAAAGCAAGTTGAAGCGCGGCAGTTGGGGTTGCGCATGCACGATATGGAGAGCCGTCTCGAAATGCGAGCAAGCGAATTTGCAGCGCTTAGCCTGAACTCGGAAACTCGAATGCGCGCTCTCATTGAAGAACTGGAGGCTGAGCGTTCGCGCCGCATCCTCGCAGAAGGAGCTCTCAGCGCCGATAGAGATAGCCGAACGTCTGAACAGGACAGGCAAAATGTATCCGGCAGCAACGACATCTCGTCGCAGTCCAACGATAGCGAATTGCTGTCCCCACAAACCCCGCGACTGCTGCTTGGCCGCCCGCGGACGGGTGGAGACGTAGCCAAACTGAAGCGGGGGCGCCGGCCTTTTGAAGCTGCTTAAAGATAACAGCAGGTCTATTAAATTCAACGAATGGCGGCCCATCGCCGCCAACGGTCTCAGAGCGGAAGGAGTCCGTCTCGCAAGTTATTGAAAACGGACGATCGTTTACGAAACTGGGGGCTTTGGTCTAAATTGCTTGTGACGCCAACGATGCCAGTGCGCGCCTAAACCAGAGTGATCGACAACGCGGGTGTGGGCTTCAGCAATGAGGGCAACCCAGCCGTGATAAGCACAACGGCGTCGCAAACGTACCCGATATTCTGGTTAAGACGACCGTGTGCATCGCGAAAGTCGCGTCCCAGCTTGCCTTCCGGAACAAGACCGGATCCAAGTTCGTTTGAAACGAGCACGACAGGGCCCTCAAGCTCTTCAAGTACGGCGCATAACTGCCCCGTCTCGTCCGCCGGTTGCCGTCCTGCCAACATACAATTGCTGAGCCACAAAGTCAGGCAGTCCACGAGTACGATCCGGCCCGGCCGTGCTTCAGATCGAAGCGCCGCTGCGAGTTCCAGCGGCTCCTCCCGGGTAAACCATCCGCCGCAGCGCTCCAGCCTATGCCGGGCAATGCGCGCAGCCATTTCCTCATCAATGGCGCTTCCCGTAGCCAGGTAGACCCGCTCCGCGGTTCCGGCCTCCGCTAGCCTTTGCGCATACGCGCTTTTGCCTGAGCGGGCGCCGCCAAGGACGAGGACGCGGCGTGCTTCCATCAGTTCTGCTTGATGAAGGTGCCGTCCCGCAGGTCGCGCACGGCCTGTCGCAATTCTTCCTGGGTATTCATCACGATCGGGCCGTGCCAAGCCACCGGCTCGCGAATTGGACGCCCCGATACAAGAAGGAAGCGGATTCCGTGCTCGCCCGCCTGAACCGTAACTTCATCGCCACTATCGAACACTACGAGCGATCGATTGCCGACCTTCTCCCGTACAAACAATTCCTCGCCGTCAACTTCCTTTTCGTGCAGCACGCCGAACGGCTCCGAAGCGCTGGCGAAAATTCCGTCTCCTTCGAATATGTAAGCGAAAGCTTGGCGATAGGTCTCCACTTTGAACGTCTTGCGCTTGCCGGCAGGAACAAAAATGTCAAGATAGCGCGGCTCCGCGGCAATTCCATCGACCGGTCCAGCCTTTCCCCAGAAATCGCCGCAGATAACCCGCACGCTTGTGCCATCGTCATCGATGACTTCGGGAATTTCGAGGGCAGGTATGTCCTGATATCGCGGTGCGGTCATCTTCAACGAAGAAGGCAGATTGGCCCAGAGCTGAAAACCATGCATGCGACCTCTTGCGTCGCCCTTGGGCATTTCCTGATGCAGGATGCCCCTGCCGGCTGTCATCCATTGCACATCGCCCGCGCCTAAAGCGCCGACATTGCCAAGGCTGTCACGATGATCGACCATTCCCGCCAGGACGTAAGTAATGGTCTCGATGCCGCGGTGCGGATGCCAGGGAAAGCCAGCGCGGTAATCGCTGGGTTGATCGCCGCGAAAGTCATCCATCATCAGAAAGGGATCGAACTCGCTTGTGTCGCCAAAACCGAATGCGCGTCGTAATTTAACCCCCGCGCCTTCAATCGTAGGCGTCGATTCGGAAACGCGCTTAATTGGGCGAATGGACACGCGGAGAATTCCTCTGGGGGACCAAGTTGGGCTTTAGATGGAGCTTGGCGTCAAAAAAGTCCAGACGCAGTAATTTTAGAATGGATGGTACTGAAATAGCCAGGTCTCTGTCAGCGTCTCCGCGTCTGACTTGAAAAAACAGCGCATTTCGACGGGATCCGTGCCGTCGACCGCCAGATCGAACTGTACGCGCCAGTGGCCGGGGATATCATCGGGCACCGCCTCAACCAATATGTAAGATAAAATTGTCCCGCGCGAGACGCTGATTACCGGCTGCGGCTTTACACCATAGGGCAGCTTAGACAATGGGCCACCGAGAAACTCCACCATGAACTTTCGCACCCCTTTGGGACGCGGCAGACCTGGCTGTCCTCCATTGCTCAGGCGGGTAGCTACGCAGCGACCCAGCGACGAGGGGTAGGGTTCGTCCGCTAGCCAGTGCAGGCGGTACCGCAGCGTCGCTTCCGAGCCGGCGGTGATTGGCTTATCCGGCACCCACATCGCGACAATATTGTCGTGGATTTCATCGTCGGTAGGGATCTCGCACAGCTGAATCGAGCCCTTCCCCCACCCCTCTCCAGGAGTGTTTGCCAGCGGTTCGACCCAAACGCTGGGACGACGGTCGTAGTTTACGCCATCAAGATAATGATCGAACACGCGGTCGCGCTGCAGTAGGCCGAAACCACGCGGGTTGTTATCGCCGAAGGCCGAGATCATGATTCGGGGAGGATTATTGAGCGGGCGCCATAGGCGTTCGCCGTTGCCGCTCCACATCGCCAGACCGTCCGAATCATGCACTTCCGGGCGCCAGTCGATAGCCGTCAGCTTCTTGGTCTCCGAATACCAGTACATCGACGTCAGCGGAGCTATCCCAAAACGCGAGACTGCCTCTCGCATGAACAACGACGCTTCGATTTCCATGACAACGCCCTTGCCGCGTTTCATTTCGAATCTGTAGGCGCCGACGACCGAAGGGCCTTCCATGAGCGCGTAGAGAACAACGCCGTCGGTGGGTTCGCTCGCCTCAATATAGAATTTGGTGAAGTCCGGAAATTCTTCCGCATGGTCGGCAACAGCCACATCCAGCGCAATGCCCCGCGAGGACATTCCATACTGTCGCAATTCGCCGATTGATCGGAAATAGGCGGCACCCAGGAAGGCCACCCAATCGTTCTTGTGCCAGTCAAGTGCGCCGTCGCGCGATTCCTGGATACGAAAGCCGGCGAATCCGGCGCCTTCGGGCAACTTGCGCGCAGGAGAATCCGTAGGCATGTCGAAATAGGATTGGTCGTAAACGACATTTCGCGACTGACTTGAGTCAATAATGTGAATCTCGATGGCCTTCTGGAAGAAGACGCCGAGGTGGAAGAATGTCAGCGGAAATCGGCCAGGACCATCGGCGAATATTGCATGATCGTCGCGAAACTTGATCTTGCCCCACTCTTCGTAATTGATCTTTTGGACAACGTCGGGCGCCGGCCGCGGCGGTCCAGCATATGGCGCCTGGGCCAAGGCACGGGCTTGGCTCTTGAACGCTTCGTACGAGAACGCGACCGGATCTCCCAGTTTCAGACCGTCGGTCCAAGCGGCAGCGGAGGAGATGTCGGTTGTTGCAATACTCGCTGCAGTCGCGGCTGCCCCCCTTAGCACCGTCCGCCGGTCAAGCTTGTCACTCATTGCGCTCCCCTCAGCCTCGCAGAGTTCTATCGTTCGGTCTGATCAGCCGAATCGGCATTTCCGGCTGCTATTCCGCGCTTCATAGCGAGTTTGCCGGCGTCACACACGCCAAAATGTCAGGTAGGACGATGTTCGGCCCTCACGTTGCGCTTTTGCCTCATATCGCGTGGGTCGCCAGCCAGGCCATGGTTTCAGCCAATCCGACGATAGACGCGACTGCCAGCTAAAAGCTGTCGAGTCGAGAAATCGCTGCAAGGCCCAGCCGCAATAATCGTCGACGTCGGTTGCGAAGAGTAACTGCGCGCCCGGACGCATTACGCGCCCTAAATTGTCGATGAATTCGGCTGAGATAATGCGACGTTTGTTGTGTCGGCGCTTAGGCCATGGGTCCGGGTAGAGACAGAACGCTCGTGAAACAAAATGGTCGGGCATCGATGCGACCAGGACGCCGGCATCCCCGGAATGAATTCGTACATTCGACAAGCTCAACCGGTCGATATTCGCGAGAAGCTTGGCGACGCCATTGACGAAAGGCTCGCATCCGACAAAGCCAATATTAGGTCGCGTGGTTGCTTCGCGGACCAAATGTTCACCGCCGCCAAACCCGATTTCCAGCCAGAATTCTCTTGTTGGCGCGGGAAATAGCCCGCCCGGATCAGCAAGGTCGGCGCGCCCAACCTCGAATCTTGGCAGAAGCTCCCGCACCAGCCGCGCGTGGTATTCGCGCAACCTCTTCCCGCGCGAGCGACCAAAGATCGTCTGCCGGCGCGGCTCGACAGCGGGAGCAGCGACGGGCGCAAGGACCGAAACCGCTTCGTTGAGCGCTTCGCTCAGGAGGCAAGTCCCTTCAATTGCGCGGCGAGATCCGTCTTTTCCCACGAGAAGCCGCCATCGGCCTCCGGAGCGCGACCAAAATGCCCGTAAGAGGATGTGCGGGCGTAAATGGCCCGGTTAAGGCCGAGATGCTCGCGGATACCGCGTTGCGAAAGGTTCATGATGTCCTTCAGCGCCGCTTCGAGTTTTGACTCTTCCACATGGCCGGTCCCATGCAGGTCCACGTAGATCGAGAGCGGTCGGGCGACGCCGATCGCGTAGGAAAGCTGGAGGGTGCAGCGGTCCGCGAGCCCTGCGGCGACGACGTTCTTTGCAAGGTAGCGTGCGGCATAGGCCGCAGAGCGGTCTACTTTGGTAGGATCCTTGCCTGAGAAAGCGCCGCCACCGTGCGGAGCGGCGCCGCCGTATGTGTCAACAATAATCTTGCGTCCCGTGAGACCGGTGTCGCCATCAGGACCTCCTATGTGAAATTTTCCCGTTGGATTGATATGCCATACCGTGCGCGGGGTAATCCAGCCGTCCGGCAGTGCGGCGCGGACATACGGTCGAACAATCTGACTCACCTCGTCGGAGGATAGTGATTCGTCGATGTGTTGATGCGAAACGACGATCTGCGTCGCCTCAACAGGCTTCCCGGACTCATAGCGCACGGTTACCTGGCTCTTGGCGTCTGGGCCGAGGCTCTTTTCGGCGCCGGAGCGGCGCGCATCGGATAGCGCGTGCAGTATCTTGTGCGAATAGTAAAGCGGTGCCGGCATCAATTCCGGAGTTTCGCGGCAGGCATAGCCGAACATAATGCCCTGATCGCCCGCCCCTTCATCCTTGTTGCCAGAAGCATCGACACCTTGCGCGATATCGACCGACTGGGGATGAAGCAAGATTTCGACCTTGGCATCCCGCCAGTGGAAACCATCCTGCTCATAACCGATATCCTTTATGGCGGATCGGGCGGCATCTTCGATTTGTTGAAACGGCAACTTGGGCCCACGTACCTCCCCGGCGATCACCACCCGGTTGGTCGTCGCGAGAGTCTCACAGGCGACGCGAATTTGGTAAGGATCAATGCCGGCCTTTGCGCCTTCGCGGAAATAGAGATCGACGATTTCATCCGAAATCCGGTCACACACTTTATCCGGATGTCCTTCGGAAACAGACTCGCTGGTGAACTCAAAATTCTGCCGGGCCATCGACCTTGCTCCAATTGCGGATTTTATGTTGGGGACGCGCCCCTGCACGGCCCAAGAGGGGGGCAACGCACGGCGCCTCATTCGAGCCGGGCAGCTTCTGACAGGAGCTGTTCGTTTCGTCAAGCCAAATGAAGAATTGCGTTCTTTTTATAGAACGACCAGCCTGCTATTGGATCGCTTGCGCCAACAATGAAACGAGCTCGATAATGCGCTTTCGAACTTTTGGATCGCGAATGGCCGCGAACGAGCGGTTCAACTGCAAACCTTCCGAGGTGGAAAGAAAGTCCGTGACACGCGAACTTGAATCCATTTCGGCAAGGCCGGAAACCTTAGCGACGCTTACCGGGGCACCCTCGAAGAAATATGCTGGTGGGACCTCTAACACGCGCGCCAATTCTTGGAGCCGACTGGCGCCAATGCGATTCGAGCCTTTCTCGTACTTTTGAATTTGCTGAAAAGTTATACCAAGCGCCTCTCCAAGTTTGCTTTGGCTTAACCCCACAACAACGCGGCGCAGTTTCAAGCGAGCGCCGACATGACGATCGATCGGATTGGCGGGTCTGTTCATCGCGGGTTCCCGAATCAATTCTTTGGCCCATAACACGAACGCTGGGGAGCAGACGCAACGAAGAACCTCTGACCTTTGGCACGCTACCCGATGCTCGCAATACGCGCAACTGGAAGGCGATACAATTGGCAATACCAACAGTTCACGATCGCCGACGCGCCCACAGACTTGTAGCGACGCACGCGAGCCACAGTAGCAGCGGCACGATTGACCCATATTTGCTAAATACCGTCGTGGGCTGGGCGGCAGGGAGTCCCGAGTCTATGACCCCCTCTACGCCGAGCGGCAACTCTCCGACGATGCGCCCAAGACCGTCGGTCACCGCGGAAATGCCGGAATTTGCGGCCCGCACCAACGGAAGGCCCTCTTCAATTGATCGAAGCCTTGCCTGAGAAAAATGTTGATACGGTCCGGGCGTAATTCCAAACCAGGCGTCATTGGTCAAGTTGAGCAGCCAGCGAGGTCGATGGCTTTCGGAGACAAATGTTGCGCCAAATTCCTTCGGGAAGATCGCCTCATAGCAGATCAATGGAGAGAGTTCAGGAAGCCCGGGGATATTGAGCGATTGCTTCGCCGCACCAGCATCGAACCCACCGGGAATATCGACGAACTGAGTAATGCCGGCGCCAGCAAGCAGTTTCCCAAACGGCAGATACTCGCCGAAAGGTACAAGATGGCGCTTGTCGTAATGTTCGAGCAGCGTTCCCCGCCCATCAACGATTTGGATCGAGTTGAAAAAATGGGGCTGCCGATCGGATGCGGTCACTTCTGACATTCTCGCTGCGCCTGTGATCAGAGTCGGCCCGCCGTGAAGGAAATCGGCGATCTGCGCCAGAGTCTGGGCGTCGCGCGCTAGCAGAAACGGGAACGCGGACTCCGGCCAAATCAGATGAGTGACGTCGGCTATGCCATTGGAACTCGGCGCGGTCGCGCGGTCCGACAATGCGAGATAGCGCCTCATGATCGCATCTTTGTTGGAGGCGCGAAAACTAGCGTCCTGCGGCATATTGGGCTGAACAATCCGCAGTCTGGTGTTCGGAATATAGTCTGCTGGGGGAGCCGAAAGCCGCCACACACCGAACAATGCGATGCCAGCCAGTGTTGCGAGCGCAAGGACGACAGGGTGGCTTGCCCAGCGCCGCTGTTGGTCGTCGACGAGCGCGGCGGGTGACGCGAATATCGCGATGCTCAGCAACGTGAGGCCGTGCAAGCCGACGATCGACGCGATTTGGCCCAGGAGTAAGTCGCGACCCAGGGTCATGCCCAGTTCGTTCCAGGGAAACCCCGTTAGGATGTTGCAACGGAGCCATTCACTAAGGCCGAGGCCGGCGGCCAAACTTAGCACGCGTGACGCGCGACCTGACCAGTTGAGGCGACTCAGGGCAAATCCCAAGGCAGGAAATAGCGCCAGGGCGGCTGGCAGGGCGACGACGCCCAGCGGCAGCGCCCAAGCGAATTTGTCGGCTTCGATCAGGAACGCAGATCCAACCCACCAAAGACTGGCGACGAAATAGCCGAAACCCCAAAACCAGCCCGCGTATGCCGCGGAGGAGAGGGCGTTCAATCGCGAGGTCCTGCCCGCAGCCGCCCCCGCGGCACCGTCGATAAGCCAGATCGCAAGGGTCATTGAGACAAACATCGCCGGCCAAAAGTTGACGGGCGACATGGCTAGAGCGCCGAATGCCCCCGCAACGAAGGCGATAGCGTTGCGCCGCCAACCCCAAGCGAGAATAACGCTGTCGGCGAACGACTTGAAAATGCCGCCGCGTAGCAGGAAGCGTCGATCAACGAGCGTCAATGGCCTGAATTCCCTGAACAGGATCGATTCGCGAGCGGACACAATAGGAGGAAAAACCGTCCGCCGAAATGGATCGCTCCCGGCGCCGCCAGACCAAAACCTAACTGCGGGGCTCTTGGCCCGTTCGGCGTTTCACCGCTGCGCGCGCAGCGCCGCCAGCGCTTGCATGTATCTTGACCCGTTTGATACGACGTGGGTCGGCGTCGAGAATCTCGAACTCGAGTTCGCCCGGTCCGCCGACGATCTCGCCGCGGCCCGGTACCCGGCCCGCCTTCGCGGTAATAAGGCCGCCAATCGTATCGACGTCTTCAGCGGCCTCAAGTTTGGAAAGATCGACGCCCAAGGCCTCGGAGACTGATTCAAGGCTTGCTCGAGCCTCGACAATTAGCGCGCCGTCGTTTGCCTTGGCGATTTCCGGTTCTTCCTCCTCGTCGTGTTCGTCCTCAATATCGCCGACGATCGATTCGACCACATCTTCGATTGAGACCAGACCGTCAGTGCCACCATACTCGTCAATGACCAACGCCATATGAGTGTGCGACGCCTGCATTTTTACAAGCAGGTCGAGTGCCGGCATAGAGGGTGGAGCGAACAGAACGGGGCGCAGAATTTTCGCTTGCGAAAGCAGGGTCTTCATTCCTGCGGAAGTTTGATCGCCACCCCTAGCAAACGAAGAATCGGAAGCCAGGCCGAATTGCGGCTCGCTGGCAAGATAGTCGACGAAGTCGCGGATATGCACCATGCCGCGTGGATCGTCGAGGCTATCTCCATAGACCGGCAAGCGCGAATGGCCGGCGGTTCGAAATAGCGCGAGCACTTCGCTGAGCGGCGCGTCGATCCCCAATCCGATAATATCGGCTCGCGGCACCATCACGTCTTTGACGCGCACCTCATGCAGTCCCAATACATTCTTCAGAATTGCGCGCTCCTGGGGGGTGAAATCGCCGTTGGTTCGCGGCTCGTCCAACGCGTCCTCGATATCGTCGCGCACCGACGCCGGCGTCACGCCAAACAGAGCGCGCAGTCGATCGAACAGGCTCGCTGACTGCGCCCGTCGCACCTCGATCGACTGTTCCTCAACGCCGATTGGCGGCGTCTTGTTCGCGTCACTCATCGCAAGGGCTCCGCATGGCTCGGCGCGTCATAAGGGTTCGCGATGCCGAGCGCGGCGAGGATGCGTGTCTCCAGCCTCTCCATCGTTTCCGCCTCCGCATCTGTTGCATGATCGAACCCGATCAAGTGCAAGAACCCGTGAATAATCAGATGCACTGCATGGTCGCCGAGCGACTTGCCCTCGTCCTCCGCTTCCCGGCCCACAGTTTCGTATGCCAGCACGATGTCGCCGAGCATCGGCGCAATCGCGAACCCTACTGTCGTGTAGGCGGGGAAGGACAAAACATTGGTCGGCTTGTCCACATTCCGCCACTGATGGTTAAGTTTGCGAACGTGCGCATCGTCGGCAAGCTGGACTCCCACTTCCGCGCCCTCAAGCAACGTGATGCACGCAATTTTGCAACTCGCCTCGATCGCTTTGCGCGCGAGCTCGGAGATTCCCGGCAGCTCGCTCCAGAGACCGCAAAGCTCCGTCACGTCGATCTCGAGTGTCATGATATGCGTCAGACCTGTCGTCCGGCTTGCTCGTAAGCCTCCACAATGCGTCGAACAAGATCGTGCCTCACGACATCGCTATGCCGAAATTCGACATGTCCAATACCGTCGACATCCTTCAGCAACTTGACTGCCTCGATCAGTCCCGAACGTTGCCCGGGCGGTAAATCGACTTGGGTCGGATCGCCATTGACAATCATCCTCGAGCCCTCTCCCAGCCGAGTCAAAAACATCTTCATTTGCACCGGAGTAGCGTTTTGAGCCTCATCCAGCAGCACGACCGCATTCGATAGGGTACGTCCGCGCATGAAGGCGAGAGGGGCGATTTCGATCATGCCGGTCTGGATTGCGCGCTCGACGAACCGAGCCTCCATGAATTCGTTGAGAGAATCGTAAATTGGGCGCAAATATGGATCGATTTTGTCGCGCATGTCGCCCGGTAGAAAGCCCAATCTTTCGCCAGCTTCTACTGCAGGACGTGACAATATAAGGCGCTCGACTTCGCCTTGCTCCAGCAAAGAGACCGCAAACCCGACCGCTAACCAGGTCTTGCCGGTGCCAGCCGGCCCCTCCGCAAAAACCAGCTGATTGGCTCGCAGAGCAGCGAGGTAGTCGTCCTGCGCCGCATTGCGTGCCCTCACAACGCCCTTCCGGCGGGTCCTCAATTCGCTAAATGGCGCCCGAAGACGCTCGATCTCGCTGGGGAACAAAGTGCCTTGGATCGAACTCTCGGCGATGGCGCCATCGACCTCGCCGGGGGTTGCAATCTGACCAAGCTTTGCTCGCGCATAAAGCACTTCGAGAACACGTCGTGCGTGTTCGCAGGATTCACGCGAACCGCGCAAAACAATTTGATTACCATTGGCGGTGGCGGTCACGCCGAGCTCGCGCTCGATTTTCGCGATATTCTGGTCGAACTCGCCAAACACAACGGACGCGAGCCTGTTTTCGTCAAAAGATAGCGTGGTTTCGAAACCGCCAGCCTCCGGCTCGGCCAGCTTGGAATCGCCACTCCGTTGCAAAATCCCGGGATAAAGTCGTTCCTGCATCTTCAATCTGGCAACCCCCTTCAGCGAATATGGCTGCAATCGGCTCAACGGACGCGACCTTGCAAGGAATTAGGCCCGACGCCGATGATTTCCACTTCAACGAGGTTGCCAATCATGTCCGCCTCCCCGGTGGCGTAAACTGATTGCATATAACAAGAGCGGCCTATGAATTGCCCTTCTTGACGACCGGGCTTCTCAAACAAGACGAGGAGCGTCTTGCCCACAAGCGCGCGATTAAAGGATTGACGTTGATCCTCCAGAAGGTTTTGCAAAGCCAAAAGTCTGGCGGCCTTGGTAGGCTCGTCGACGAGAAAATCCATGTTGGCGCCAGGCGTGCCAGGACGCGCGGAATACTTAAATGCATAGGAGGCGGCAAACTTCACCTCGCGCACGAGGTCCATCGTCGCGTCGAAGTCCGCGTCGGTTTCGCCAGGAAATCCGACGATGAAGTCCGACGATAGTGCTATGTCAGGTCGCATCGTGCGAACACGCCGGATGGTCTCGATATAGTTTGCGATTGAATGGCCGCGATTCATCGATTGCAAAATCCGATCTGACCCTGACTGCACCGGAAGATGGAGATAGGGCGCAAGCGTCTCATTGTCGCGATGCGAGCAAATCAGCGCCTCCGTCATGTCGCGTGGGTGGGACGTCGTATAGCGTATCCGCAAAATGCCGTGGATTTTTCTGGTTCGGGTCAGCAACTCCGGTAGATCGACAATGCCTCCGTTCTCGTCAACGCCATGATAGGCGTTGACGTTCTGACCGATCAGGGTGACTTCGCGGACACCCGAGCGCGCCAGATGGGAGACTTCATCGATCACGCTCGCGGCAGAACGCGATTGCTCGGCGCCGCGCGTGTAAGGCACTACGCAGAACGAGCAGAACTTGTCGCATCCCTCCTGCACCGTCACGAATGCGGTCACGCCGCGCGCGCGTACCGAGTCAAGTCCGGGCGCTGGAAGGTGTTTGAACTTGTCCTCGATGGGGAAGGCGGTATCGATGAGGCCGGACTTCGACTTTATATTACGCAGAAGGGTAGGGAGGCGATGATAGCTCTGCGTTCCAACGACGATATCCACTGCTGGCTGCCGCCTTACGATTTCAGATCCTTGCGCCTGCGCGACGCAGCCGGCGACTACGACCGTCGTTTCACGGCCCGACTTGGCGCGCTCTTCCTTCAGCTCGCGAATCTTCCCGAGTTCTGAATAGATCTTTTCCGAGGCGCGCTCTCTGATGTGGCAGGTATTCAAGACGATCAGGTCGGCATCTTCGATCCTGGCGGCTTGCCCAAACCCCTCAGTTTTAACCAGGTCGGCGATCCGCTGGGAATCGTAGACATTCATCTGACAGCCAAAGGATTTTACAAAGGCATGGCGAGCCTGGGAGTCAGTCAATCGCACATCTCCGTGGGCGGCCATATTCGATCAAAGCAGGCTCTCTCCGGCGATGGGCGCCATTCGGGCGGCGCGACCGGGCCTCTCGGCTGGAATCTAGTCCGTCGCTGCCGGACAGCAAGTTCCCTTACACTTGTTTGTGCCCGCAAAGCGACTTCTTTGCGGTTTGATGTTCTGAAAAAACGAATAGGTTTAGCAAGCGCCACCTCACAATCAAACGGCCCGTCGCGCAGAAAGCGAAAAAGATGGCTCATGAATGTCATGTCGCCGTACCATGCTGCGAGAGGTTGCCCTTCGCGGCCGAGCGGCAGCCCGTTTCGCGCGATGTAAGTGATAAACAGCGGCTGCACCAGCACCGGCTCATCTCCGTCGCCCACCGCGCGCAATGCCTCGAAATGCGAAGATCGAAAGCGCAACAGCCGATTTCCGTCGCCGGTTGTGGCCTCTGCAAATAGCACAATCGGCGCTTTGCCAGCTAATTTCGCGGATATTTCTCGATTCACTCCAGGAATACTCCGCCGTCGCTTCCGATCGACAAATATCACGCCCTGCAAATTGACGAGAACGCGGCCTAGCCAGTGGCCTCCCACCTCCTTTTTGGCGAGGAATGTGACCGACTGCAGCCCGCCAAGCACCGGGATATCGAGCCAAGAGACGTGATTGGCGGCAATCAGTGTCTGCGGGGTACGAGGGAATTCTCCAAGTACGCGCACACGCACGCCCAGCGCGGCGCAAAGCGTTCGGTGAAACCAGATCGTGATGCCGTTACAGATTTGCCAATTCGCTCCGCGCGCCACAATGCGCAACACGCCGGCTATCAGCAACATGGGCGCGAGCAACGCAGTCAGCAAGCTGAAGCGAAATCTATTCATGACGGCAGATTGACGGACGCTGGAGTTCAGGTTCGCTCATGCGAAGGTCTTCTTCATAACCACCGCATTGCCGCCGCCTTGCGCCGATCCCTGGTAGTAGCCGCGGCGCGCGCCGACGCGAATAAAACCGAAGCGAGAATAGAGCGCGAGTGCTGGCGCATTGGATTCGCCGACCTCGAGAAACAGCGAGCGGACTCCTGCTGCCGCGAGGTGGGCGCATTGGGTCTGCAATAGCACCGCCCCAATTCCGTGGCGGCGAAACGGTTCTGCCACTGCAATAGTCAATATTTCTGCCTCGTCGGCAGCGCGGCGAGCCAGAGAAAAACCTCGAACAGCATTGGTGCGGGATGCTATCGCGGTTACGGCGAAAATGGATTCGCTCGCGATAAGCGCCTCAAACTCGGATGCTGGCCAAGGATAGGCGAAACTCGCGGCATGAAGCTCCGCGCAGGCTTCCGCGTCGGCGCTGCTCATGCGTCGAAAGACAGAAGGGCTGAGACTGCGTGAGAAAAGCGCCATAGCCGATGGACGCGACCGGGCTCAAGCCCGCGGCGCGCCTCCTCCTTCCGCCATTGGCTGCGCGTTTGGCGCTTTGAGGTAGATCGGGCGCGGCGGCGAACCAGCTGGGCTGGCCGTCAGGCCAATCCGCGCAATTGCGACAATGTCTGGGTAGTCGGCGCCCGCCGAAGCGTCGAAGGCGGTCGCGCCGCGGCCAAATTCCTCTGCCAGCAGGCGCGCAGCATTGCCGGCGAGTCTTGCGGGGCCGGCCCCAATCGCGCGCGCGGCGTCCCGGAGCGTTTCGACCCGGGGCGCAATCAACGGCCTTCCCGCTGCTTCGAACAGTTGAAAATAAACCTGGCCGTGGCGAGCGTCGATCGCCGAGACAATCACACCCGCGCCGGGCTCCAGCAACAACGGTCCCGCAAACGCTACCAGCGTCGACACGCCGACAACCGGAATGTCGAGCGCGAGCCCCATCGCCCGGGCGATGGCGACGCCGATGCGGATTCCAGTGAAAGAACCCGGGCCGTTCGTCACCGCGATCCGGTCGAGGCTGGCAAATCCTCCCGCAACCTGCGCCATCAGCTTTTCAATCAGTGGCGCTAACGCCTCGGCATGGCCCCGCGTCATTGGCTCGCTGCGCCGCGCCAGAGCTTCCTCCGCCCCGTCCTCCCATACGCAAGCCGAAATGGCGCCGCACGAGGCATCGATGGCCAGGATTCGAGCCGGTCGGCGTTCGATCATCGGGTGATCAGCGTGCCGGCGCCGTGGTCGGTCAGCAGTTCGATCAGGACGGCATGCGGAATTTTGCCGTCAAGAATGACAACGCCTTCGACGCCTCTTTCGATTGCATAGATGCAAGTCTCGACTTTGGGAATCATGCCGCCTGTAATCGTCCCGTCAGCGATCAACCCGCGGATTTCATCGACCCTCAATTCCTTGATGAGGTTCTTGTTCTTGTCGAGCACGCCGGGAACGTCAGTCAACAGCAACAACCGTTTGGCATGCAGCGCGCCCGCGATCGCGCCCGCGAACGTGTCGGCGTTAATGTTGTATGTGTCGCCGTTCGCCCCTTGCGCTACGGGGGCCAAAACGGGAATCAATTCGCGTCCAAGGATCTGTTCGAGCACAATCGTGTCGACCTTGTCAGGTTCTCCGACAAACCCAAGATCCACGACGTCCTCGACATCCCCGCCGTTGCCGCTGGCGTTGCGCGTAACTTTCCGCGCCGTGACCATATTTCCATCCTTGCCGCATAGGCCGACCGCACGGCCGCCTTGAGCGTTGATCGTACCGACGATTTGCTTGTTGATGGCGCCGGCCAGCACCATTTCGACGATTTCGACCGTTGCCTTGTCGGTGATGCGGAGCCCTCCCGAAAATTGAGATTTGATGCCGAGCTTTTCCAGCATCGACCCGATTTGCGGACCGCCGCCGTGCACCACAACCGGGTTGACGCCCGATTGCTCGAGAAGCACCATGTCTCGGGCAAAGTCGCGCCCTTTCTCCTCGTCCCCCATGGCGTGACCGCCGTATTTGACGACGATAATCGCTTCGTCATAGCGCAGCATGTAAGGCAGCGCCTTCATCAGAATTTCGGCCAGCTCGTGCGGGTCGGCGGCGCGCGCGTCGGTCATGAATACTCCAGCAGCGAAGTTGTGGGCCTTTTATAGGCTTGGCGCGATAAGCTCAAATGGCGCTCCATGGCATCGCCCCCGGGCTTCGCGATAAATAGATGCGACCATCGACAAATGACAATTTGACGAAAGCTCGTTGACCCCAATAGGCTGGCGCTTAACGCGGCACGCGCTTTTCATACGCTGCGAAAACAGGAGGAATTGTCATGAAAGCATCTCTTGCGCCGCTGGCGGTCTGCGCCAGCCTGTCGCTGGCGGCGACCGGCGCGCTCGCGGGCGATCCGGCCAGCTGCAAAACCGTGAAATTTTCCGATGTCGGCTGGACCGACATTACCGCGACGACTGCCGTCGCCTCGGAAATCCTCAAAGGTCTTGGCTACACACCGAAGACCACCGTGCTTGCCGTGCCGGTCACCTATGCCTCGATGAAGAACAAGGACATCGACGTGTTTCTTGGCAACTGGCAGCCGAGCATGGATAACGATCGCAAGCCTTATATCGAGGACAAATCGGTGGTCGAAGTTGGCGCAAATCTGCCGACCGGCGCCAAATACACGCTGGCGGTGCCGCAGTACACCTACGACAAAGGTCTGAAGGACTTTGCCGACATTGTGAAATTCAAGGACAAGCTGAAAGGCAAGATTTTCGGCATCGAGGCCGGCAACGACGGCAATCGGTTGATCCTCGACCTCGTCAAGGGCGACAAGTTCCACCTGAAGGACTTCACCGTCGTCGAATCGAGCGAGCAGGGCATGCTGGCCGAAGTGCAGCGCGCCACCAGCCACAAGGAGGACGTGGTATTCCTCGGCTGGGCGCCGCATCCGATGAACGTCAATTACAAGATCCAGTACCTCTCTGGCGGCGATGACAGCTTCGGGCCGAATTTTGGCGGCGCTGTCGTCTACACCAACGAGCGCGCCGGCTGGGCCGCCGAATGCCCCAATGCGGCAAAACTCATCGCCAATCTCAAATTCACCGTCGATATTGAGAATGTCATCATGAACAAGATTCTCACCGACGGGAAGGAAGGCGCGAAGGCTGCCGACGAATGGCTGAAGACCAAGCCGAAGGAACTCGACGCCTGGCTGGCCGGCGTGACGACATTTGATGGTGCGCCGGGTCTCCCGGCAGTCAAGAAGTCGCTCGGCATCTAAACATAGCAAATGCCAATATCCCGGGAGCGCGGCCTGAACGCGCTCCCGGGCGACGGCGAACGGATCATCCCGAGGAGCGCATCCTGGAAAGCTGGTTCACGGAGCCAAAGCTGCCGCTAGGCTGGGCGGTCAAGCAGTTCATCACCTGGCTGCAGGACAACGCGACCTGGTTCTTTGACGCCATTACCGCGGCGATCGATTTCCTTGTGGATGGATTGACCGAGTTGCTCCTGCAGGTTCCCGCGGGAGCGCTCATCCTGATCGCGGCGGGCGCGGCCTACTGGATCCACCGCTCGTGGAAACTGTCGCTGTTCGTTATCCTCGCGTTCCTGCTCATCACCAACCTCGGCTACTGGGAAGCGACGATCCAGACGATTTCATTGGTGGGTTTCTCCACCATCACCAGTGTCGTCATCGGCGTTCCCTTGGGCATCGCCACCGCGCACCGGCCGTGGCTTTATGCGGCGCTGCGCCCGGTACTCGATCTGATGCAGACGCTTCCGACGTTCGTCTATTTGATCCCGACGCTTGTGCTATTTCATCTCGGCTCGGCGCCCGGCCTGATCTCTACGGTGATTTTCGCCATCGCGGCGCCGATCCGGCTGACACATCTGGGCGTGGTCTCCGTGCCCTTGGCGCTGAAGGAAGCGGGCGAAGCGTTTGGCGCGACAAAGAGCCAGTTGCTGTGGAAGGTCGAGTTGCCGTTCGCCATGCCGACCATCATGGCTGGCGTCACTCAGTGCATCATGCTGAGCCTGTCGATGGTGGTGATCGCAGCTCTGGTCGGCGCCGCCGGGCTTGGCACGCCGGTGGTGCGGGCCCTCGGCTCAGTGAATATTCCCATGGGTATTGAGGCAGGCGTTTCCATCGTATTGCTGGCGATTGTGCTCGATCGCGTCTGCCGCAGCCCCGACCAGAAAGCGCGGCTCTGATGCCCGCAGTCGCATTCGAAAACCTCGATATCGTATTTGGCAAACGTGTTCGCGAGGCGCTTGCCCTCATCGATCAGGGCAAGACGCGCGATGAAATTCTTGCCGCGACGGGCGCCATCTTGGGTGCGGCAGGGGTCAATCTGGCGATCGACAAGAGCGAGATCTGTGTGCTGATGGGCCTGTCGGGCTCGGGCAAGTCGACGATCCTGCGCGCGGTCAACGGCCTCAACAAGGTTGCGCGCGGCAAGGTGCTGGTCGAGCACGAAGACCGCACGATCGATGTTGCGACCTGCTCGCCGGACGTTCTGCGGATGTTGCGCACGCGGCGCATCGCGATGGTGTTCCAGCAATTCGCGCTGCTGCCGTGGCGGACGGTCGCGGAGAATGTCGGCTTCGGCCTGGAATTGCGAGGGGTTGCGAAGAGCGAGCTCGACAAAATCGTCGCCGACAAACTCGCCATGGTCGGCCTCACGAAGTGGGCCGGCAAGATGGGGCACGAACTGTCCGGCGGCATGCAACAGCGCGTCGGCCTCGCCCGCGCCTTCGCCACCGACGCCGACATTCTGCTGATGGACGAGCCGTTTTCGGCGCTCGATCCGCTTATCCGCGATAAATTGCAGGACGAGTTGCTGCTGCTGCAGAAGGACTTGAAAAAGACGATCATCTTCGTCAGCCACGATCTCGATGAGGCGCTGAAGATCGGCAATCGGATCGCGATTCTGGAAGGCGGGCGCATCGTTCAGTGCGGCACGGCGGAGGATATTCTGCTGCGCCCTGCCGACGCCTATGTCGCCGAATTCGTCAAGCACATGAACCCGCTCAACGTGCTGCGCGGCAGTGCGCTGATGACCCCCGCCGCCTCGCTCAAGCACGCGAACGGCGAAGTGCATCTTGATTTGTCCGGGCGCATTCGCGTGCAGCTCGATGCCGAGGGCAAGCCGGTTGGCTGCACGCTTGACGGAGCGGCCGGCCAATTGTCGCGCGCCGACGCGGAAACCGGCGCGCTCACGGCATCGGGGAGATCCGACATCATCGTCGCGCCGATCAACCTGAAAATGCGGTCGGCGATCGAACTGCGCCGCGCTTCGGGCAATCCGATCGTCCTGATCGACCAGCTCGGGCGGTTGGCGGGGTTGTGCGGCGATGACGAAATTTACCGGGCGCTGCTGCAGGATCGGAAACCGGTCAGCCTATAGGAGCGCCAGCGCCCGCCGGTTCCAAATTTTCTGCAAGTTTTTCCAAGATTTTTTCCTTTTTTGTCAAGCATTTTGCCAAATATCTCCAAGCTTTTGTCAAGTTTTTCCAAGGAATCTGTTGGTCGTTTTGTGCGATATCAAAGGGTTGCAACGCCAAAAGCCAAAAAGAATTTTCCTTGCCTCAGCACTCCTCGCCTGCCGTCAAAAAAAGCCAACCGACCGCCGACGCGAAGTAACGCGCGAGCAGAACTCGACCGGTCGTAACGCTACCATGCTTTCTGATATATAGAAAGAAATTGCTGGCTCTTATAGCGTTAGCTGTTGGTATGGGCCCATTCCGATGGCGCCGAGGAGCCAGTTTTGGGGGGGTGGCTTGGTCGCCCCATGCTTCAAGAGCTCGTTTCCATCCCAGATAGTTCG
>Ga0075030_100000801_pt1 | contig 28086 bp, 19 predicted proteins | sample LitLauG_LLR_2012_FD_71393 | JGI IMG/M metagenome (GOLD analysis project Ga0075030, IMG submission 71393) | Freshwater sediment microbial communities from Pennsylvania, USA - Little Laurel Run_MetaG_LLR_2012 | ecosystem: Environmental > Aquatic > Freshwater > Creek > Sediment | place: USA...
ATTCTTTCCCTGGGAAACCCTTTGAACAGAAATCGTTGCAGAAGGCTCGCAAAGTTCTTGATGGTTTTGCTTCTGGCGGCACGGCTTGCAAGTGCGCAGGGCGGGCATCCGCAGCCTCCACCGCCGCCGCCGGGAGCGAAGGCCACAAAGTGCACCGGGCGACTGATCCCGCAACTCGAGGACATCACCTCAAAAGCGGGAATCACCTTTAAGCACACCGCCGATCCCGCTAAGAAATACATCGTTGAGTCCATGAGTGGCGGCGTGATCCTCATCGATTACGATCGCGATGGGTGGCTGGACATCTATTTCACGAATGCGCCAACCGTGGAAATGGCAGTCAAGGGGCAGAAAAGCAGAGGCGCACTCTATCGCAACAATCACGATGGAACGTTTACCGATGTCACGGAAAAAGCCGGATTGAACTCCCCGTGCTTTGCCATGGGTGGAGCGGTCGGCGACTACGACAACGACGGCTGGCCCGACCTGTACGTGACTTGCCTCGGCGGCAACGTTCTCTATCACAACAACGGCGACGGCACCTTCACCGACGCGACCGCTAAGGCTGGCGTTGCGGACGGGCGCTGGTCCGCGGGCGCGGCTTTCGGCGATTACGACGGCGACGGCTTTCTCGATCTGATGGTCACGAACTACGTCGATTTTCATCTCAATGACCTACCCGGCTTCGGCAAATCTCCCAATTGCAAGTATCGCGGAATCGACGTGCAGTGCGGCCCGCGCGGATTGAAGGGCGCCGGTGATGCGCTCTTTCACAACAACGGCAACGGCACATTTAAAGATGTAGCGAAAAGCGCGGGGGTGGACGACCCGAATGGCTACTACGGCATGAGCGTGGTCTGGGCGGATTTCAATAATACCGGCCGGCCTGACATTTATATCGCCAACGATTCGACGCCTAAGTTCCTTTACAAGAACTTGGGCAACGGAAAATTCGTAGATATCGGGCTGGAATCCGGGACGGCGGTCAGCGAAGACGGCTCCGAGCAGGCTTCCATGGGCATCGCCATTGGCGATTACCTGCATACCGGCCGGCCATCGATCTACGTCACAAATTTTTCGGACGAAAACGATGTGCTATACCGCAACGACGGCAATTGGAATTTCAGCGATGTCTCCTACGCTTCCGGAGTAGCGCTGCCATCCCTGCCCTACGTGAAATGGGGCACTGCTTTTGCCGACTTGGACAACGATGGATGGCTGGACCTGATTACCGTGACGGGCCACGTCTATCCGCAAGTGGACGCGCTGCCCTCCGGCGCCAGTTATCGCGAACCGAAGTTGCTGCGCATGAACCAAAAGGACGGAACATTTTGTGATGCCAGTGACCAGGCGGGACCAGCGCTGTTGCAGAAGCGTGTTTCGCGCGGCCTGGCGGTAGGCGATCTGTTTAACAACGGGAATGTAGACGTGGTGGTCGGCGATATCGACGGCGCTCCCATGATCTTGAAGAATCAGGGCGTGCCTGGCCGGCACTGGGTCAGTTTCGAATTGGCGGGCACAAAGAGCAATCGCTTGGCGATTGGCGCGCGAATCAAAGTCGTCGCCGGAGGAATGACGCAGACTGACGAGGTCCACAGCGGCGGAAGTTATCTGTCGCAGAACGATCTGCGCTTGCATTTCGGCTTGAACGCTGCCGCAAAAATCGAGTGGGTCGAAATTCGCTGGCCCTCGGGAAGAGTGGACACGCTGGCGGATTTGCCGGCAGACCAGTTCTATTCCGTTCTGGAAGGTAGCGGCGTGGTGCCTTCGGAACGCATTCGACCTTTGCCCGTAAAGTCCAAGCCCGCCGCAGCCCCAACGGCTCCTTAAGGCCAGTTCACCCCTCCCAGCAGGATGCCGAAGCAACGCCTGGCCAAAAGCCCGCATTTGAGGGCTCCAAACATCAAGAATTCAGTTGCTCAGAATAAGGATATTCTATAGATTGTTAACGTTAACGGTCGAGCCCTTTTTGCCATCCAGAATCAGTGATTCGCGACTCCCCGGAGGCTTCATGAACACCCGCAGAGCTCTACGATATGGCCTAGTTTTCTTCCTGCTGACAACGGCTTCCGCTGCTCGCGCAGGTGACGATATCCCTAAAGCCGCGTGGAAGCGCCCCATCGGTGCGCCCCTGGAGCATCCGGGCACCAAAAAACCGGCGCTGGACGCCGGCCACATCGATGATGGCTACTGGCAGGGCGCGCCCGTCGGCGGGTTCGGCTCCGGGACTTTCTCGCGCACATACCGAGGGGATTTCGCGCGCTGGCATATGCAGGGCGGCGTTCACAAGTATCAAATCGTGGATGGGAATCAATTTGCGATGTATCAAAGGTCGGAGGACGGCGGCGAAGGTGTCGCGCAAGTCCTCACCGCGAACCATCCGAAGGATCACTCGCTCAGTTCCTGGAAGTGGGATTATCCCGTCGGCGCGGGAGATTACGCCGCTCTTTATCCCAAAGCTTGGTTTGATTACCGCTGGGATAAATTTCCCGCTCACGTCGTCCTCGAACAGTTTTCCCCTGTTCTTCCAGACAATTATAAGGAATCGAGTTATCCCGTTGCCGTCTATCGCTGGCATGCGGAGAATCCCACCAACAAGCGTGTCACCGTCTCCGTCCTGCTCTCCTGGGAAAACATGCTGGGTTGGTTTCGGACAAATAGCCGCGACCTCAGTGGCGGGATCAACGCTGGCAATTTCAATCGCCAATCCACCGAAGCTCTTGGCGCGCCCGGCACAATGAAAGGCGTTGTCTTCGATCGCAACCACATTGGCCCTGTGCAGGATGCCTGGGACGGCCAGTGGACCATCGCTGCGCTGGAATCGCCCGGCGTCGAAGTTACGTATCAGACCACCTTTGCTCCTGGTGGTGACGGAAGAGAAGTCTGGGATGCGTTCAGCAAAGACGGCCGGCTTGCGAACAGCAAGGATGCCTGGACCAGCACAGGGGAGAATCTGGCCGGTGCCATTGCCGTGCGATTCACGTTGGAGCCCAGAGAGAAGCGCGTTATTCCCATGGTGATCGCCTGGGATCAGCCCGTCGTCCAGTTCGGCGCTGGCCGCAAATGGAACCGCCGCTATTCGGATTTCTACGGCACGTCAGGAACAAATTCCTGGGCCATCGCGCGCGATGGTTTGAAGAATGCCTCTGCTTGGAGCGAGGCGATCAGCGCGTGGCAAGCGCCTTACGTCAATGACGAGTCCAAACCGCTTTGGTACCGCGGCATGCTCTTCAATGAAATTTACATCCTGGCCGACGGTGGCTCCTTCTGGGGCCGCCCCGTCGGATCCGATCCGAAACTGCCTGCCGTATATTCCTTCATGGAATGCTACGACTATCCTTTTTATGAAACCCTGGACGTGCGTTTCTACGGGTCGATGCCGCTGATCAAATTCTGGCCGGACATCGAAAAAAACGTAATGCGGGAATTTGCCGATACCGTTCCGCACGAATACAACGAAAAGATGATTTGGCTTTGGAAATCGCTTCAGACCGGAACCAACAATTTTAAGATTCGTAAATCCAAGGGCGCCGTTCCTCATGACCTCGGCGTGCCTGAGGAAGATCCCTTCATGCAGATCAATCAATTCAGCTGGCAGGACACCAACGGCTGGAAGGATCTGAACCCCAAGTTTGTCCTGATGGTCTACCGCGACTTTGTGCTCACCGGCAGCAAGGACAAGGAGTTTCTGCGCTACACCTGGCCTGCCATTCAGGAAGCACTCGCGTACCTCATGAAATACGACAAAAACGGCGACGGCCTGCCCGAGAACGAAGGCTACCCCGATCAGACCTACGATACCTGGGTCGTTCGCGGAGAGAGCGCCTATTCCGGCGGCCTATGGCTTGCGGCACTGCGTTCCGCGGAAGAAATCGCCAGGCAACTCGGCGATTCCGCTGCAATCAAGCAGTACCATGATCTCTTTGCCAAGGCGCAGGCCAGCTACGTCAAGAAACTCTGGAACGGCGAATACTTTCGCTACGACACGGACAGTGAGTATCGCGACGATATCCAGGCGGATCAGCTGGCGGGGCAGTGGTACGCCAACATGACCGGCTTGGGCGAACTCGTCCCACGTGATATGCAGATCAGTTCGCTGAAGAAAATCTATGCCTTCAACGTCATGAAATTTGCCGACGGTTCCATGGGCGCGGTCAATGGGATTGCTCCCGACGGTTCGCTGGTCAAGACCAACGAGCAAGTGGAAGAAGTATGGACGGGCACGACCTTTGCCGTTGCCGCCCTCATGCTCGGTGACGGATTGAAGGACGAAGCCTACCGCACCGCTTGGGGCCTCTATCACACCAGCTACGAAACGAAGGGCTATTGGTTCCGCACTCCCGAAGCTTGGGACAGCTCCGGAAACTATCGTGCTTCCATGTACATGCGCCCTGCGGCCATCTGGGCCATGGAGATGACCCGGCCTCGGCCTGCCGCCAAATAGGTATCGCAGCAAGCTGCCTTGCCGTGGCTTAAAATGTCAGGGTGTGCATTACATCCCATGAAACGCTCGGTGCACTTTCCTGCCGAAACGCACTTCGGGCGATGTATTGTAAATATGGAGTCCAAAGAAGGGTCTTCGAATCGCCATGAAAAAGTTGCGCATTTTGGTTTCACTGACGACGAACGACAACGACTACCAGATCGAGCAGGCGCAATCCGCTGAGCAAATGGCGCGCAAGCTCGGCGTGGAACTCCAGATTGTCTATGCGGATAACGACGCGATAACGCAGAGCACCCAGATCCTGAAGGCCATCCAGTCCGACGAGAATCAACGGCCCGATGCCATCGTTTTTGAGCCCGTTGGCGGCACTGCGTTGCCTCAGGTAGCCCGGGCGGCCGCAACCGCGGGCATTGGCTGGGCGGTTCTGAATCGCGACGCCAATTACATTCCGGAATTGCGCAGGTCGTCCTCCGCTCCATTTTTCGCAGTGAGCTCTGACCACGTCGAAATTGGCCGCATCCAGGGCCGTCAATTTGCCGCCCTGCTGCCGCATGGCGGCTCGCTCCTCTATATCCAGGGACCGGCGGAGAATTCCGCCGCCAAAGAGCGTACCCTGGGTATGCAAGAAACGAAACCGGCGAATATTCACTGCATCTTGCTGAGAGCGCAATGGACGGAGGAAAGTGCCCAGCGTTCCGTGCGCTCCTGGTTGAAATTGAGTACGTCGCAAAAGGCAGCCATTGACCTGATCGCCGCGCAAGACGATTCCATGGCTATAGGTGGCCGGAAGGCCTTCGAGGAATTACCAAACGAATCGGAACGAGAACGCTGGCTGAAGCTTCCCTTCACGGGGTGTGATGGGCTGCCCAAGACCGGTGAGGCATGGGTCCGCACCGGACTGCTAGCGGCGACTGTCTTCGTTCCACCCAATACCGGCCAAGCCATCGAAATTCTCGTCGACGCCATCCAGAACGGCAAAAAACCTGCCGAACGCGCCCTGACCGTTCCTGTCTCGATCCCCACCCTGGATCAGTTAAAAACTCGCTAACAGTAAGCGCCCCGTCCCTTCCATCTACCGCCCGTCCTTCCTCGGTTCGGCCTTTAGCCAGTAGAAAAACGATTTTCGACACTTGTTTGTGCGTCACAACGTCGTATAATGCGGCGGAAACATTGGTGCCCATTCCCTTGCTGCGTTTGCCGAGGAGACGCGCATGAAGAAATCAAGGAAAGACTCTGCGTTCGACCGGAGACAGTTTCTTGCCGCTACTGGAGGGTTGCTCGCGGCATCCCTGCCCATGGCGGCAAACATCCACAATGACGTGGACTCGACCACCTCATCACCGCTTCCCCCCGCCCCAAAGCCTTCCGGCAACCTGCGCAAAATTCCCATCGGTGTGTTCGATCCCGTCTATGACCATCTCTCCCTCGACGGCATGCTGGATAAAGTCACCGCGCTCGGACTGGAAGCCATGGAGATCGGCACGGGAGGCTATCCGAACAATCCCCACTGTCCATTGGACGAGTTGATCGCCGACCGCGCCAAAGCAAAAGCCTGGCTGAAAAAATTTGAAGACCGCGGGATTCGTGTCGCCACTCTCAGTTGCCATGGCAATCCTGTCCACCCGGATCCCAAGTACGCCCAGAAGGACATAGATACATTTCAGAAAACGGTCCTCCTGGCCGAAATGCTGGAAGTCAAAGTCATCGTAGGCTTTTCCGGTTGTCCGGGCGGTACGCCGCAAGACACCCAGCCCAACTGGATCACTTATCGTTGGCCTCCTGAATATGCGCAGATGCAGGACTGGCAGTGGAAAGAAAAGCTCATTCCATACTGGAAAGGGGCTGCGAAATTCGCGCGCGAGCATGGAGTTAAAAGGCTTGCCCTGGAGATGCACCCGAACTTTTCCGTTTATAATCCGCGCACTTTGATGAAGCTCCGCGAAGCAGTTGGCGAGGAAATCGGCGCCAACAACGACCTGAGCCACCTCTTCTGGCAGGGCTGCGATCCGGTCGAAGTCATCCACTTTCTCGGCAAACAGGGCGCCATTTTCCACGCGCATATGAAGGACACCGTTTTTTTTCCCGAGAACGTCAATAAATATGGCGTTCTGAATTTTGCGTTCGCCACCAGCGAACTGGACTCGGCGTCGGAGACTTTCCGCGCCGTCGGTTACGGCCACAGCGCCAGCCTCTGGAAGTCCATCGTTCAGGCTTACATGGACATCGGCTTCGAAGGCATTATGAGCATTGAAAATGAAGACCCCATTCTCGCAGGAGAGGTTGGCGTCGAGCGCGCTGTCTACGTTTTGAAAAACGTGCGCAAGGAAATTTTGGGCGAATGACGGGCGCCGCCGCGGGAGAGGAATGGGCCCTGCGCGTCCCGGAGAAGAATCATTCGATGAATGCAGTCAGGCAAGGGAGGAACTATGCAGCGGCGTGAAGCGTTGAAAATGCTCTTGGCAGGCGGAGGTTTGTCCGCCCTGCCCACTGATCTTTTTGCTTTTTTCCATGCGGCGTATCCGGCGTCCGGCTACACGCTGCGCACGCTCAATCCGCATCAGAACGACACGGTCGTTGCGATGATCGATCAAATCATTCCGGAGACGGACACGCCCGGCGCCAAAGGCGCGCGCGTGAATGAATTCATCGACCTCATCCTTACCGAATGGGCCTTCGACGACGAACGCAAGAGTTTTCTTGACGGTCTCGCCGGAGTCGACAAACGCAGCAACGAACTTTTCGGCAAGAACTTCGTCGATGCTTCACCCGCGCAGCAATTCACACTGCTCAGTGCCATGGACGATTCTCTCTCTCGCGGACGCGTTCGCCGCGGACGCGCCGGCAACACGGTTCCCGACGACCGCGATAAGCAATTGAAGGGCGAATTCTTCAAAGTCTTTAAGAACATCACCGTTCACGGCTTCTACACTTCCGAGATCGGCTTCAAGCAGGAATTGAAGATGGAAATTATTCCGGGCGCCCAGCATGGCTGCATGCCTTTGCCCGAAGAGAAGAAAGCTTAGGGGAGATTCGAATGGCGACCAATACCTACGACGCGATCATTGTCGGCTCGGGAATTACCGGCGGCTGGGCGGCCAAAGAGCTCACGGAAAAAGGTCTGAACACGCTCATCCTCGAAGCAGGGCGCACTATCGTCCCCGAAAAAGACTACGTCGAGCACGTTCCCGTTTATGATCTCAAGTACCGCGGCTGGGACAACCGCACGGAACGCGAGGGCACTCAGCACATGCAGCGCGAGTGCTTCTACGCTTGCGATGAATACTCAAATAAGTTTTTCGTCAGCGACAAGGAAAACCCTTACTCCTACGATCCCGGCAAAAAATTTACCTGGATTCGCGGCCGCCAGGTCGGCGGAAAATCCCTTACCTGGGGACGCCAAAGCTATCGCTGGAGCGATCTCGACTTTGAAGCCAACTTGAAAGACGGAGTCGCCGTCGATTGGCCCATCCGTTACGCGGACATCGCTCCCTGGTACGACTACGTAGAAGAGTTCGCCGGCATCAGCGGTCAGGCCGAAGGTTTGCCGCAATTGCCGGACGGAAAATTTCTCCCTCCGATGGAAATGACCTGCGTCGAACAGGACTTTCGCGACGCGCTTGCCAAAAACTACGATGATCGCATCATGACCATCGGCCGCTCCGCCGTGCTCACGCGCGTTCACAAGGGACGCGCTCCCTGCCACTACTGCGGCGTTTGCCATCGCGGTTGTATCACGGGCTCGTATTTCAGCAGCCTCAGTTCCACTCTCCCCGCCGCGCAAAAAACCGGCCGCTTCACCCTTCGCCCTTACAGTGTCGTCCACAGCCTGATGTTCGATCCGCAAACGCGCCGGGTTAGCGGCGTTCGCGTCATCGATGCCCAAACCAAGGCCCCGCTCGAATTCAAGGCGCGCGTGTTTTTCCTCTGCGCTTCCACCCTGGAGTCCACGCGCATCCTTCTCAATTCCGCGACTCCGGAATTTTCCGACGGGCTCGCCAACAGCAGCGGCGAACTCGGTCACAACCTCATGGATCACCACATGGGCGCCGGCGCTGGTGGTGAAATGCCCGGTCACGAAGACAAAATGCCTTTCGGCAATCGTCCCAACGGCATCTACATTCCGCGCTTCCGCAACGTAAAAACCAAGCAGAAGGAATTTATCCGTGGCTACGGTTACCAGGGCGGCGGTAGCCGCGACGGCTGGGGCGCCAACTCCGCCAAAGTCGGCATCGGCGTGGATTTCAAAAACTCGATCAAGATGCCCGGTCCGTGGCGCATTGGTTTTGGCGGCTTCGGCGAATGCTTGCCCTATCACAGCAATTACGTCGAGATCGATAAGGACAAGCTCGACGCCTGGGGCATCCCAACACTGAAAATTCACTGCCAGTGGAACGACAACGAGAAAGCCATGTCGAAAGATATCGCGGTTCAGGCTGCCGAAATGCTCGCCGCTGCCGGTGCCAAGGACATTTATGTGTATCAGGACATGTCTCCTCCCGGCCTTGGCATTCACGAGATGGGCACCGCTCGCATGGGCCGTGATCCCAAGACCTCCGTCCTGAATGAACACAACCAGACGCACGACGCAAAAAATCTTTTCGTGCCCGATGGCGCGTGCATGACGTCAGCCGCGTGTGTGAACCCGTCGCTCACTTACATGGCGCTCACGGCGCGCGCTTGCGACTTTGCCGTTTCCGAACTCAAAAAAAACAATCTGTAGGGAGAAGGCGCCGCATGTCCCAGGTCATCCGCTCTCCAAAGCAATACGACGTCTGCATCATCGGCTCCGGCGCGGGCGGAGGCATGGCCGCGAAAACTCTTACGGAGGGCGGCCTGAATTGCGTGCTGTTGGAAGCCGGGCCGAACGTCACACCTGAAAAAGACTTCAAGATGCTGATGTGGCCGTACGAACTGCCTCATCGCGGCGCCGGCGTGGGCGGCAAAGCCGGCGAAAATTTCGGCGAGTTCCTGGCTCCCAATGGCGCGTGGAAAATTGACGGCGAGCCCTACACTTCCGCGCCCGGCTCGAGTTTCCATTGGTTCCGCTCGCGCATCGTTGGCGGCCGCACCAATCACTGGGGCCGCATCGCGCTACGCTTTGCTCCCATCGATTTCAAATCCGCCACCCGCGATAGCCTCGGCGACGATTGGCCCATCACTTACGAAGATCTCGCGCCCTACTACGATAAAGTGGAAGGCTACATCGGCGTTTTCGGCACCAAAGAAAATGTCTCCAGCGCTCCCGACGGCGTGTTTCTGCCTCCTCCCAAGCCGCGCTGCACCGAGCTGATGGTCAAGAAGACCTGCGACAAGCTCGGAATCATCTGCATTCCTTCTCGCCTCGCGGTCATCACGCGTTCGCTCAACGGCCGCCTTCCTTGCCACTACTGCGGCCAGTGCGGCCGCGGCTGCATCACCGCCTCAAATTTTAGTTCCAGCCAGGTGCTGCTGCCCCCCGCGCTGAAAACGGGGAAGCTGACGATGATCACCGGCGCGATGGCCCGCGAAATTCTCGTCAACAGGGAAGGCAAAGCTGAAGGCGTCTCCTACGTGGATAAAGCGATGCGCACCGACAAGCGCGTCTACGCCCACGCCATCGTCGTAGCCGCCAGCGCTTGCGAATCTGCACGTCTCTTGCTGAACTCCAAATCTCCGTCTTATCCGGGCGGCATCGCCAACTCTTCCGGCACGCTCGGCAGATATCTCACCGATTCCGTCGGCAGCGGTGGCTATGGCTACTTCCCGCAGCTGGCGAAAATGCCGCCGCACAATCACGACGGCACCGGCGGCATGCACATGTACATGCCGTGGTGGAAGTTCGACCGCAAGAATGATTTTCCTCGTGGCTACCACATCGAATTCGGCGGCGGCCGCGAGATGCCCGGCGTCGGCATGTTTGATGATGTTTGCGAAGAATTCGAAGGCTACGGCGCTGGCTTAAAGAAACGCGCTCGCGAGTCCTACGGCACCACCATCGACTTCGCCGGACGCGGCGAAATGATTCCCAACCCGGACACCTACTGCGATATCGATCCCGACGTCGTTGATCAGTGGGGCATCCCCGCGTTGCGGTTCCACTTCAAGTGGTCCGATTACGAATTGCTCCAGGCCAAGGACATGCAGGAAACATTCCGCGCCATCGTTGAAACCATGGGCGGCGAGTATCGCACCCGGACCTCCATCCACGGCAAATATCCCTTCGGCATCGAGGAAGGCGGCAAAATCATCCACGAAGTCGGCACTGCCCGCATGGGTGCCGACCCGAAAACCTCCGTCCTCAACGGTTTCTGCCAGTCCCACGACGTAAAAAATCTTTTCGTCACCGATGGCGCTCCGCTAGTCACTAATCCCGACAAAAATCCCACCCTCACCATCATGGCCCTCGCCTGGCGCGCCTCCGACTACCTCCTTGACGAAGCCAAGAAAGGCAACCTCTAACCATGGCTAACGACTCCATCACCCGCCGCGACATCCTCCGCACCCTAGCCTTCGGCGCCGCCGCCGGCTCCGTCCTGCAAATCATTCCCGCCGAAGCCGCCGCCTACATCCACCAAATGGTCCACAAAGAAAAATCCGCCACCCCCGCCGGCGCTTACACACCCAAATATTTCACTCCCGCCCAATATGCCGCGATCCTCTTCCTCTGCGACACCATCATCCCCAAAGACGAAAAATCCGGCGGTGCCGTCGAAGCCGGTGCGCCCGAATTCATCGACCTCCTCACCAGCGAAAATCCCGACTACCAACTAAAACTCGGCGGCGGCCTCTACTGGCTCGATGCCACTTGCACCGACCGCTACAACCACCTCTTCATGGATTGCACCCCAGACCAAAAGAAGGAAATCCTCGACCTCATCGCCTACCGCAAGAACGCCAAAAAAGACCCAGCCCTCAGCCAGGGAGTCGCCTTCTTCGCCTTTCTTCGCAATCTCACCTGCGACGGCTTTTACACCAGCAGAATCGGCATCGCCGACCTTCAATACATCGGCAACACCTCTCTCCACGAATTCCCCGGCTGCCCGCCCTCGCCCGAATCCTGACTCTTGTTGCACAGCCATTCCTGCCTGTGCTCGTCGCGCGTTAGATCGTCCCCGCGATGGCGTCATACGCTACGCCATACACGCTCGCTCTCCCGTGGCACTTTAATCCGGAGCCTGCTTCGGTTACGGCCTCTTGAGGTTCAGCAGCAGTCCAAGCCTCCGTCTGGAGCCGTCTATAGTAGTATGCGAAGCTCGATCAGCCGAATGTTGACGGAATGCGACGAATGATTCGACAGGAGCGACTGCATGACGGCCCCAGTCTCCGCGAAACACATATTGATTACCGGCGCCACCGGCAAAGTGGGCTGCCATTTCCTCGAGCACATCCGGCAATCGGAGGAGCACCACGACGCCCGCATCCGCGCGCTGTGCCATACCCGGCTTCCGAAAGCGCACGCGCAATTGGAGGTCATTCAGGGCAGCATTTCGGATAGAGCGGTAGTCCGCAAAGCCATGGAAGGAATCACTCACGTCCTGCACTTCGCAACTTGCAAGGAAACGCCGGAAGACGTCATGGACGTGGCTGTCAAAGGCCTGTTCTGGCTTCTGGAAGAATGCCGAGCGAGCGCGACCTTCAAGCAGATCGTTGTCAGCGGCGGCGATTGCTCGGTGGGGCATTTCTTTTATCCGCACCCAGTTCCTGTGACCGAACAACAAAAGCTCACGGCCTACCCAGGCTGCTACGCGCTCTCCAAAGTTCTCGAGGAAGTCATGCTCGAGCAGTATTACATCCAATACGACCTCACCGGCTGCTGCCTCCGCGCGCCGTGGATCATGGAGAAGGACGATTTCAAGTACTCGCTCTCTTTCGGTGAAGATGTTTTCGGCGGTCCGCGCTGGCGCGACCTAGTCGGTGCGGCGCGCGCCGACGAATACGTGAAAAGCGGCGCCGTGCCGCTGATGCTCGATCCCAAGGGCAATCCGGTCAAGCGCAATTTCGTGCACGTCAGCGATTATGTGGACGCGGTCCTGCTGGCGCTGGACCATCCTGCCGCGCGCCAGCAAACTTTTAATGTTTGCATGGACGAACCGGTCGATTACCAGGAAGTCGCAAAGTATCTTCGCGTGACGCGCGGTCAGTCCGCCGTCGAGATTCAGACTCCTTATTGTTCGACGTGGTTGGATAACGCCAAAGCAAAGTTCCTGCTCGGATGGCGCCCTCAGTACGACCTCAAGCGCTTGATTGAAGAAGCTTGGGGCTATCACCGCAACCCGGACGAGCCGCGAAAAGTCTGGTATCCCGGCTGAAGGTGCTTGGAATTCGCGCCACACATGCAACCTCACACTGCGTGCCCGGCATCTCTCGTGAGGAGGGGCTGCTAAGTATCCAGGTCATAACAGGGGCGCGCGGGAAAGAGGAGATCATGCTCAGACGGTTTTTTCTAGCGATAGGCGTGTGTCTCGTGCTTGGCGTTGCAGCGCGCGCACAGGATTTTCCCAAGGCGGAAGTCTTTGGAGGCTATTCTTATGGTAACTTCGGGCCGAGCGTTTCCGGGGCGGGCCGAACCAACGTAAACGGATGGAACACGTCTCTGGGCGTGAATCTGAACCGCTGGTTCGGGCTGGTGAGCGATTTCAGCGGCCACTACGGAAGTTTTAATGCTCCGATCAACTTCTTACCAAATCTCTGCGTTCCGGCCGGGTGCGCCAGTGGCACGATCTCGGAGAGCGACAAGTACCACAACTTCCTTTTCGGGCCGCAATTCTCACTGCGAGCCAAAAAGGCGACACCGTTCGTTCACGCTCTGTTTGGCGGTTCGCGTCTGAATCGATCAGGAACAGAGAACATCATTTTCCCTCCCCTAACCACGCCATCCGCGTCCAGTTTCTCCACTTCCACGACGAATTTTGCCTTTGCGGGCGGTGGTGGCGTGGATTATAAACTCACCGAAAAGCTGGCCTGGCGCGTCCAAGCCGATTATCTCGAGATCGGAATCCCCAACCGGACATTGAACAACGTCAGAGTGTCCACAGGCATCGTGTTTCATTTCTAGAAAAACACTGCAAAAAAAGGGACGCCCACCCCAGCGGGCGCCCCTTCCAAGTTCCAAGTGAGACTAAGATTTGATTTGGCTGGAGACTGCGTCCCAGGTGACGGCGCTGCTGCGGAAATAGGATTCGTTGACCATGTGGCAGGCCAGAGCGGCGTTGTGACCGAAGACCGCGTCTTCCGTGAGCGGCTTGCGCGATTTCACGCTGGAGAAATAGGTCCAGAGGTGGGGACGTTCGTCGTCCCAGGAATCGCCACGCCAGGAATAGCTCTGCGAAAGTGGTTCCTGACCCGGGCCAGGATCATGATCCTTGTGCCACTGCTTGAGGTACGCATCACGCAGTGCTTGCGGGTAGCCGCTAGTGTAATAGCTGGGCGCGGAATCTTCGCCGGATTGTGGATAGTGGTTGATGGTGAATTCCGTGACTTCCAAAATTCCGTGCGAACCTTGGAAGCGGTAGACTTCCGGCGTTTCACAGCCCAGATTGAGGCGCAAATAGACGGGGGCGCCAGCGGCTGATGGGTATTCATAGAGCGCAGCCTGAACATCTGGCATGTTGCGTCCATCGGGGAAGCGAATGATGGCGCCGAGAGCCATGACGCGCTTGGGCGGCTCGTTCCAACCGAGCATGTAGTTCATGCCGGAGACGAGATGCACGAGCAAGTCACCGGCGACTCCTGTGCCGTATTCTTTCCAACAGCGCCAACGCGCAAACCACTTGGGCGACATGTCGGGATCCCAAGGGCGAGTGGTGGCGCCGCTTTGCCAGGTGTCCCAATCGAAGTTCTGGAGCGAGAGATCGGGAGGCGGGGGATATTCCCACGCGCCAGTAGGATCGTTGCGGCCGAGCGAGCCCTCTACGAGAGTCAGTTTGCCGATGGCGCCGGCAGCAATCATTGCTTTGGCTTTCGCGCAGATGACGGAGCTGACGCGCTGCGAGCCGACCTGCACGATGCGGCCGGACTTTTGCTGCGCCGCGACCATGGCGACGCCTTCGGCACCGGTGTGCGACATGGGCTTTTCAATGTAGATGTCTTTTCCGGCTGACGTGGCGTCTACCACGACGCGCTTGTGCCAGTGGTCGGGCACCGCGGCGACGATGCAGTCGATGTCTTTCCTGTCCAGCAACTCCTGATACTTCCGCGTTACGAATAGATCTTTATTTCCGGTGAGTTCCTTGGCGAGGGTGTGGCGGCCGTCATAAAGATCGGCCGCGCCCACGCACTGGACACCGGGAAGCGTAAGAGCGTCGTGCAGCAAGCCGGAGCCTTGCATGCCGATGCCGATGATACCGAAACGAACGGTGTCACTCGGAGGAACGTAGGACATGGGCGGAATCGGATTGGGGTCCGTAATCAACTTTGGAGCGATGGTTGCCGCGCCGGCGATTCCAGCGGAGCGTCTGAGGAACTGACGGCGAGAAAGATCTTTTTTCATGGTGCTCTCCTCATGCGGACGTCACAGAAAAAACCTCAGGCCTGAAGGCCTGAGCTACAGCATAGAAACTTTACTTCAGCGACTGCACGCTGACTTCCTTGAAAAAGACGATGTCGTTGTCGCTGTGATTCTGGAGGCCGACATAGCCTTCGAGCGGACGCGTGCCGCGCTGTGGCTCGAAATCGAATTTGCGTTCGGGAACCGGCTGGCCCTCGGTGTAATCAGTGACGGTGACGTCGTTGAGAACCACGATGGTGCGCGGGCCGTCGAGCGTGATCACCATGGTGTTCCACTCGGGGCCGGGCTTGCCGGGTTTGGCCATCGGCTTGGTCAGCGAATAAAGGGCGGCAGTAATGTGGTATTCGTCTTCTTTCGAATCCTCAGGATGATTGTCAATCTGAACTTCGTAGCCGTAGTGGACCGGCATCCACTCTTCGCGCGGCTCGATCGGGATGCGGATGAAGACGCCGGAATTATCGTTGAAGTCGCGCATCTTGTAGACCACGCGGATGCGGCAGTTGCCCAACTTCCCGCCGGTCCAATAGAGCAGTCCCATCCCGCCGTGCGTTCGAATGAGGCCGTCTTCGACGGTCATGTTGCCGGGGCCGACGTGTTTCCAGCCGGTGAGATCCTTGCCGTTGAACAGCGACTTCCAAGCCGGAGTTTGCGGCTGGGCCGCAGCAATGGCAAAGAAAGTCGAGACGGCGGCGAGCAGAAGAGTTGTGATCCATTTGCGCGAGTTCATGGCGTATTACTCCTCGGAAGGTCGAGCCAAGTTGAGGCGCCCACTGCTGCGGACGCCCCCAAGCGAAAGTTAAAATTGGAGTTTGTCTAGATAGTCGTAGCTGATTTTGATGTCGTCGAAGGCCGACTTGGGCTCGTCGTTTTCCACGAAATAGTGCTTGATGCCGGCTTCCTTGGAGTGGGAGAAGATTTTCTTCCAATCGATGGCTCCCTGGCCGACGTCGGCAAGATGGCCCTTGAAATTCACAGACGGGCCGGTAGCGCCGCTAAAGCTGCTGGAAGAGTTGGGATCATTGACGTAGTCCTTGACGTGAACCAGGGGGAAGCGGCCGGGGTATTTCGCAAAATAGGCCAGCGGATCTTTTCCAGCGACGTTGATCCAGCAAAGGTCCATTTCCATGGCGACATTCTTGGGGTCCAGCTCGGCGAGCAAGTAGTCATAAGCCATCTTGCCCCCGATGGCTGGATAGGTTTCGAATTCGAAGGAATGGTTGTGGTAGGCAAACTGGATGCCCGCCTTCTTGGCGGATTCGCCGGCGCGGTTGAAGAGTGCGACAGCCTTTTGCCAGCCGTCGGGAGCGGTGCGCTGGGAGACGTCGATCCACGGACAGACAACGTAGCTGTGGCCGACCGTGTGCGCGGCCTCGAGAGTCTCCGCCCACTTTTTTTCGACGACGTCGTAGCCCACGTGGCACGAAGGCGAAGCCAAGCCGTTCTTGTCTAGGATCGCGCGAACGTCCTTCGGAGAATGATCGAAGTATCCCGCGAATTCGACTTCCTTGTAGCCAGTGGCGGCCACTTTCGCGATGGTGCCTTCGAAGTCGGTTTTCATGGCGTCGCGCACCGTGTAGAGCTGGATGCCAACGCGGTCAATGTGATGCGCGGAGTCCGCAGCCCAGGATGGCTTGGCGGCGGTTGCGAGAGTCGCTGCGATAGAAGTGCCGATAAATGTGCGTCGATTCATGGGCCGCATTTTACTCCTTCTGGGAGGGAAGAGAACAGGGTTTGGTGAAAAAAGAAGGGCGGCCCGACTTGCGCCGGACCGCCCTCCCGGGGTTAGGGGCTAGAAATAGAACCGCAGACCGAACTGCATGCGTCGCGGGTCATGCGTGCTGTTCAAGTGCATGAAGTTGCTGGGTCCAAAGCCCGAGTTAATACCGTTGTACTGGGTATGGTTGAAGAGGTTGTAGTTCTCCCAGCGGAAGTCGAACCCGGCCTTCTCGGTAATCGGGAATTGTTTGAAAACGCCGAAGTCGAAGTTAACGCGGCTGGGCAAATTAAGCGTGTTTCGTCCAACATCGCCGAACGTGAGTCCTTGCGGCGCCACGAAAGCCGCGGGGTTATACGCTAGCGGCCCACGGTTAGTGGGATCCTGGTTTGCAGAGAAGCCCGCCTTGGGATTGCTTGCCAGGTCAGGACGGGCGCCGGTGCCCGTTCCATTGCCGACGCCGGCGTTATCGCCGAAGTTCGACAAACCGTCGGTTACGCTGAATGGCGTTCCAGTCTGGGCTACGGTGATGCCGGAAAGCTGCCAACCACCGAGCACCTTGTGCTCTAGTCCGTTGCCCTTAAAGATTGGCAGGCCGTAGACGTAGCTGATTGACAGGTTATGCCTCAAGTCGAAGTTCGAGCTAGCGCGATTCGAGGCAAAGTTGTAGGCATTAACGAAGGCTGTGTCAGAGCGATCAGAGGAATCATCAATGGAATGGCTATAAGTGTAGGCCACGCTTAACGTGAGATCGCCAACAGTCCGGGTTGCTGAGGTCTGCAGGGAATGGTAGATCGAATTCGCAGCGTCCCTCAGAGTGTTGATGTTGTTAAACCCAGGGTAGGCGGTGCGTACCGCCGCCACACTCGATACCGTTCCGCAAGCAACTGCCAGATTGAGGGCCACCTGCCCGGAAACGGGGGCGCCATTTACTGTGCCCCCACTGAGTGTTGAATCAGGACAAACGGTATTAACGGGTTTACCCGTGCCGTTCGGATCTCCCGCAGTGACAATGGGTTCACCCTTGGTGTAAGGATTCGCTGACGCAAGCGTTGGGAAGAGCTGGTTGGCGTTGCTGAGCAGCGTCAAATGCGTACCCTTGCTTCCGACGTAGGCAACAGAAAGCACGATGTGGGAAGGAAGTTCCTTTTGTACGTTGAGGTTCCACTGCTGCACGTACGGCCATACGGCTTTGTTGGGTATGGAATTGACCGAAAGCGGAAAGAACGGTATTGCTCCGCCATTTGCGCCAATACAGGAATAGCCACCATTCAGCCCAGCGGGGCACCCGTTAAGCCCAACGGCGATGTTCGACTGCGTCGCAGAAAGTACGAGTGGCGCTGAGCCTTCCAGCGATTCGGTATTGCCTTCGTTGCCGTTGGTGTGTTCGTAGAAGATGCCGTAGCCGGCGCGAATGGCCATTTTGCCGTCGCCCTTGGGATCAAACGCGAACCCGATGCGAGGGGCGGGGTTGAAGAGATGTCCCTGCAGGCAACCAGCGTTCGAGGAAGATCCGATGCTGACGGTTGGGAATGCTGACCCTGGAACCAGAGGCAAGCTCCCACCCGCTCCTCCGCACTGGACGAAGCCGTTTAGCGGATTGCCAGTACCCGCTCCAAGGTTGAGCGATCCGTCGCTGTTGAAGCCGGGTTCGTTAGCGGTGTTGAAAGTATTGGGATTGAAGTTAAACGCTTGCTTGTAGCGCTCGCGATAGGTTCCAAAGAGACTCATGCGCAAACCAAGGTTTAGAGTAAGACGCTTGGTGATGCGCCAGTCGTCCTGGAAGTATGGTTCCACGATTCTGTAGCGGTTATAGTATTGGGTCTCTTTGCTCCACTGCTGGTAACTCGAGATATTCCCCAGCAGCAGATCGGCGAAAGAGTTGCCCGTGCTAACGGTGGCGTCGCCAGACGAAAATGTCAGAATCCCCTGAACGTTGGGGGAGTTGGCCTCGTTCTTTTGGGCGAACACAAGGTAGGCGCCGAACTGCATAGTGTGTGTACCCACAACCTTGGTCATGTTGTCCCTATACGTGTACGTGGGGTTGGCGTTATGCCAGGGAAAATATCCTGTATCTTGTCCGAGACTCCCACCGTATGAGGGGTTGCTCGACAGAGCGATAGCTGGAATCTTTCCGCCGAAACCGTTGTTAAAGATCGAGCCCATCGAGAACCCGGCGGGTAAGCCCACGGGTCCACCAGTGGTGAGGAAAATATGGTCGCCAGTATAGCTAGCAACGAACTCATTGAGCAACGTGGGGGAAATGTTGGCGTTCAGGCGAGCTACAAAGCTTGTCCCTGGGCCCACAAAGGTGGTGGTGACATTCTGAAAATTAGACGTGGCGTTGCCCCACAAGGGGTTGGGCACGACGGTCTGCCAGGAATCGTGGATATACCGGAATGTCAGACGATAGTTATTGGTGAGGTTGTGGTCAATGCGAATCAATTGTTCACGCCATTTGGTCGGGGTCGAGATAGTTTGCTGGAATGCGGGCAGGGGAGTGGCAGTCCCGGGATAGACGCCATTTGTAGTATTGGCATGGGGAATCAGCGCCAGGAGGACCGTGCCAGTTGGGGTAGGTATGATCGAGTTGCCCGGAAACGGAAGCCCTGTCGCCGGGTCTTTCGGGCAATCGGGTCCCGGGCAGACGTCCGAAAAGTTTCCCGACCGTTCGGCATCCGAGGGCACATTCGGTGTGGTCGGCTCGCCTGAAGGGGCAGAAGAGGTATTACTTTCCTTACGCCATTCCTGGGAAAAGAAGAAAAACGTTTTTTTCTTGTCGTTATTGTAAAAATGGGGAATGTAAACCGGCCCGCCGATGGTGTACCCGTAATCATTCTTCCTATACGGCGCCTTCTTACATGTCGTGCACTGACCCTCTGCCCAAGATTTCGCCTTAAAGAATTCATTCCGGTTGTATTCGAAGAGGCTGCCATGGAAGGAACTGCCGCCGGACTTCGTTTCGACTTCAATTGTTCCGGAACCATTGCGCCCGTACTGCGCGCCGTAGCTGGAGGTGAGAACTTTAAATTCGGCAATAGCTTCCACATTGGGATAAACGTTGAGCGTGGAGTTGCTGCCGTTATCCATGTTGTCGCCGCCGTCGAGCTCCCAGTTGTTGTACTCGGTGCGTCCGCCATTCATGCTGTAGGCGACGTTACCGTATACCCCGACTACTCCGTCATCGGTTCCGGTTTGGTTGACTACGCCGGGACTCAGGGTGACGAGCTGCGTGAAATTGCGGCCGTTAAGCTCAAGCTGTTCGATTTGTTTGCCGGTGATGGTGGAGCCAATTTCCGAGGACTCGGTTTGCACTTGAGCGATGCTATCGCCGGTGACAACGATTTCCGAACTGATGGTTCCGACGGTTAGCTGGATGTCGATACGGCGCTTCTCAGCCACGTCCAGCACCACTTTCTGAGCGGTGAATTTTTGGAATCCGGTTGCGATCACAACAACATCATACGTGCCGCCCGGTAGACCGGCGACGGTGTATGCGCCATCACCGTTGGTTGAGGTGTTGCGCGTCAGACCGCCAGCGCCCGTAACCGTTACGGCCGCACCAACGACAGCGGCGCCAGACTTATCGGATACGGTGCCACTGATGTAGCCGGTGTCTTGCGCGCGGGAGGCCAGCGGCAGGGCCAAGGCAAGGATCAGCACCCCGAGCCACAACGCCCCTCCCAACAGATTCCTGCGAAAACTCGAAAGGATAGTATTTTCCTTCACGTTAAAACCTCCAAGAAAGATTCGATTTTTGGGGAGACGATGGAAGGCAAGGGCCCGGCGCAGAGGCTATAGCAGCTACCCCTGAAGTCACCTTTCGTAGAAAGCCCCCTGCTTGGATACAGCCTCCACCACTCGACGACCGCAGGCACCGCACCAAACTGTCTATTAAAACGAGTTAATAGTGCATTTAAATGTGAATGTCAAGCAGGAAATTCGGCTTTCAGTGAGATATAGCACCGGCAGGAGGGCCACCGAAGCCTCAGACGCCATTTTACGGGTACAAACCATAGTGCTTCTTGAAATCGCTTGGCGACTGCCGGACACTGAATGCCGATGCGCACGCGATTTCTCTGCCGCCTGACTCTTGCTTGCTGCCTGGCGACGGGCTTGTTTCTGGCCTTTGCCGCGCCCATTTTTGCCAAGTCCGCAACTGAAGCGCGTGAAGAGCGGCAATCCGCGGCCTCGCCCGTCGTTGCCAACACTCCGATCGATCCCCGGGCCTGGTTTGCAAAAGGGCAGGCAGCGCTGCAGGCCGGAGACCTCGACGGAGCAGAGGCTGCTTTTCGAAAGGTGCTCGTGGCCGACCCGCAGGCCGGCTCGGCCTATGCCAATCTCGGCGTGATCGCCATGCGGCGCAAGGATTGGGACCGTGCGTTCACGCTCTTACGCAAGGCCGATAAACTCGAGCCGAAGATGGCGGGAATCCGGCTGAATATCGGAATCGTAGAATACCGGCGCGCCAACTATGCCGCGGCGATTGCGCCGCTTGCTTCCGTCGTTCGGGACCAGCCGGACTCGCAGCAGGCGCGGTACCTTCTGGGACTCTGCCAGGTTTTTACGAAAAAATTTGCGGACGCCGTCACAGCGCTCGAACCTTTATGGTCCGAGAAATCCAATGACGTGTTGTATCTCTACCTCTACGATATCGCCGCGGTGGAATCCGGCCAGAAAGAGCTCGACGAGAAAATTCTCAGCCGCTTGGTTGCTGTTGGCGGCGGTACGCCGGAATTTCACCTCATTATGGGCAAAGCGTTCTTGAACCGTTTCGAAGTGGCGGAAGGCAAGGCGGAACTGGAACGCGCTGCGGAAGGAAACCCTGACCTTCCATTTCTGCACCTCAATCTGGGCATTACTTACATGCGAATGGGGGACAACGAGCGGGCCGAAGCGGAGTTTCGCCGCGATATCGCGCTGGAACCGGACCTCGCCGACAACTATGAGCAACTCGGCATACTTTATTCGCGCATGCAGCGGGACGAAGACGCGGAGAAATCCTTCCGGGAAGCGCTAAAGCGCGATAGCAAAAGTGCCGGGTCGTACCTGGGGCTCGCAAAGCTCTATCAGAAGCAGAATAAACCGGAGCCTGGATTGAAAATGATTGATGATGCGCTGCGTCTCTCTCCGGATATTCACGGCGGGCACTTTCTCCGAGGACGAATCCTCACTCAATTGGGCCGCCGGGAGGAAGCGCGCGCAGAATTCGCGGCGGCACAAAAGGGAATGCAAGGCAAGTTGGACAAGGAACGCGATGCTCAAGACGAGGATCGCGTGCCGAATCCCGAACTCACCAGCCAGCCGCCGCTTTAAGTTGGAGCAGTATTGAGGATCTCAGAGCGGTGGAGCTTGCCATGGGCCGCGAGCCTGCTCGATGGCCTCGGCGACAGCCAAGACCAATTCATCTTCAAATGGCCGGCCGATCACTTGCACACCAATGGGAAGTCCATCCTGCGAATGACCAATCGGGACGGACGCGCCGGGAAAGCCGGTCAGGTTCAACCACTGCGAAAAACGCATGGTGTCGCGGTATCCCGTCCCAGGGAGATAATTTCCTTCGCCATGACGAAACGCGGGACCTGTGGAGACAGGCGAGAGCAAAATCGGCGTATCCTTCATCTGGCGTAAGATTTCGGCACGGAACAAATCCCTTTCGGCGCAGGCCTTTATGAATTCATCGAGCGTAATTGGTCCTCCAGAATTTGCGCAGCCGAGATATTCGCGCAGCATCGGGCTGATTTGCTGCTCCTGTCCGACGATGCTTTGTTGAAATAGATTGCCGATGACGGGGCCGAAGAAGAACCACCAGAGTTCCAACGCACGATCGAGTTTATCCAGGCGAAATGGTTCGATGGTGAAGCCGCGCTCGCTAAGTGATTTTGCAACGCCTTCGACAGTGGCACGCGTTTCCGGAGTTGCTACGCCAAGGGCGTCGCTCTCCAGAATTCCGATGCGCATGCCCTGCTGTTCAGCCTCTCGGTACGTTCGCAAAAGGACAGGAGCAGAGAGCGCATCGCCGGGGTCCGGTCCAGCCATTACTTCGAATAGCAAGCGCACATCCGCAATGGTCCGCGCCATGGGGCCGACAACGCCAATCCAGGAAAATGCGCCGGCGCCCGGCGGAAAATGCCCCGTCGATGGAATGCGGCCCGGTGTGGGCTTCAGTCCGCAGATTCCACAAAAATGCGCGGGCACGCGAATGGAGCCGCCGCCATCGCTGCCAATACCGCCGGCGGAACAGCCCGAAGCAATCGCTGCCGCTTCGCCGCCGCTCGAACCGCCTGCGGAATACGCCAGATTCCAAGGGTTGCTCGTTTTTCCATGGGTTAAATTGTCGGTCTCGTAAGCCATCAGGAATTCTGGAGTGTTCGTATTTCCGAGCAGGATGGCGCCTGCGGCCCTCAATCGTGCCACAAGAGGGGCATCCGTTTTGGGGAAGTAGCCCATTCGAAGAACGGAACCGGCGGGGCACCGCCAACCGGCGACGTCAATGCAACTCTTGACTGTCAGTGGAACGCCGTGGAGCGGCCCAACTGGAGCACCGCGCATGAGGGAAGATTCCGCGGCAAAAGATTGGACGGCGGCTTCGCGGTCCACATGCGCAAAAGCATTGAGCATCGGCTCGCAAGTGCCGATGCGATCGAAATGGGCAATGACGATTTCGACGGGCGAAAATTCTTTAGAACGGATGCCTTCGGCAATTTGTTGGATCGTGAAGTAGGGAGATGTCTGCATGACTGGAAGCGCGAGAGTAAGCGCGCGAGAGGCGCAACGTCAAGCGCCTGCGAAATCCTCCATCCGGCGTGCATAATAGGAGTTGACGATGCGCAGGGCAGCTCGGAGAATTCCAAGCGCGCCCGGATGAACTGATTGCAGTATTCGGGCATCCCGTGGAGACAGGAAAAAACATTTTCATGCGTTCAACTCATCGGCGTTCGGTAGGAGTGTTCTTTGCTTGTTCCTTTTTGATTTGCTGCGTGGCGATCTTGTTGCGTTCCAGCGCCCCGTTCGCGCAGGGGAAAGACGCGCCTGAGAAGAAGTCTGAGAAGTCCGGCGCGGGGATCGCGGACGCTTATCGCTTCAATACGCTGGGTGTTGCCTACATGAATCAGCAGCGTCCGGCGGACGCGCAAAAATATTTTGAGCAGGCACTCGAGGCTGACGCGAATTTTGCGGTTGCCAGGTTGAACCTGGGAGTTTCGTTGCTCGCTCAACAGAAATTGGAGCCAGCGCGCGCGGCGCTGGAAGCGGCTTCCCAGCAGCTTCCGAAAGATGCTTATGCCTGGTACAACCTCGGTCTTGCTTACAAAGATCTCGGCGAGCCCGAAAAGGGCATCGCCGCTTTTGAACACGTCACGCAAATCGTCCCCAACGAAGCGGACGCCTATTATTTCGCCGGATTCCTAAACGCTCAGATTCAGAAATATGACGAAGCCATCACCGCATTTCAGAAAGGGCTGACGCTGAATGCTTTTCACGCGTCTGCGGAATTCGGACTGGCGCGAGCATTGCAGCGCAAGGGCGACGCCGCTGGCGCGCGCGAACACCTGGCGCGCTTTCAGAAAATCACTGCCGAGCATCTCGGAGCGCCGTTCGGCGCGGGCTACGGCGATCAAGGCCGCTACTCGCTCGCGGAGTTGCCGTTGAGCGCGGTTGCCGATGTGCCCGTAGCGATTCCCGTTCATTTCGCGGCGGAAGCGAATCCGTTTGTTGTGAAGAGAAGCGGCGGAAATTCCATGCTGACGATTGGAGCGAGCATGGGCGCCTGCTTTTTTGACTTTGACGGCGATGGCAAGCCCGATCTCTTTTTGGTGAGCGGAGCAGCGGACGATTACGGCAGACTGCTACACAATCTCGGTAATGGCCGATTTGAAGACGTGACTCAAGCCGCAGGAATCCAGATAACGGGTAGCGGCTTCGGATGCGCGGCCGGCGATTTTGACAATGACGGCAAGACCGATTTGGCGGTTTGTCTGAGCGATGGCGTGAAGCTTTTTCATAACAAAGGCGACGGCAAGTTCGAGGATGTGACGCAAACGGTGGGCATCCGCCGAGAAAAAGGCTGCGTGGGAGTGACGTTTGTAGACTACGACCATGATGGCGACCTCGATCTGTATGTTACGACCGCCGTGGATGTAGGTGCTTCCGGTGCACCGCCGCACAATGTTCTCTGGCGGAATAATGGGAACAGCACATTCACGGACGTGTCCGCGGAAACGGCGCTCGGTTTTGCAGCCACGGGAGCTGGTGTCGTCACCACTGATTTTAACAATGATCGTGCGGTGGACTTCGTGATTGCCGGCGGAGCGGCGGGAGCTTCCATTTATCTCAATCCGCGCGAGGGAAAATTCACGGCGCTCGGAGGAATTGATTTTGCCAAGGAAAAGTTGCCGCCGGCTGTCGGCGTGGTGGCTTTTGATTTCGACAAAGATGGCTGGATGGATCTGGCGTTTACGCATGCGGGCGCGCCGGGAATCAGTCTTTGGAGAAATGTGGAAGGGAAGCGGTTGGAGCGCATTGCGCTCCCAGATTTCGGCTGGACCAAGGGATGGGGGATCGCTTCGCTGGATTACGACAATGATGGCTGGCTCGATCTGGTTGCTGCGGGCGAATCGAATGGCGGTGGTGAATTGCGGCTGCTAAGAAATCTAGGTAGCAGAGGCTGGGCCGACGTTACGAAAGATGCGCACCTCGATGCGATCAAGCTGAGTCAGCCACGCGCGATCGCGGTGGCTGACATCGATGGAAAAGGAGCCGCGGGTCTGGTGGTGACGCAACTCGGTGGCGCGCCGATTATTCTGCGCAACGAGGGCGGCAATAAAAACAACTGGATGAGCATCGATCTTAAAGGGCTCAATGACAACAAGAGCGCCATCGGAACAAAGGTCGAGCTTTACGCGGGCACGCTCTATCAAAAGTGGGAAGTCGCCGGCGCGTCGGGCTATCTGGGGCAGAACGCTGCGCCGATTCTTGCGGGGCTTGGCGCGGAGCACGGCGCCGAAGTCGTTCGCTTGCTGTGGCCCATGGGCGTTCCGCAGGATGAAATCAATCTCACCGCGAAGAAAGTGCAAAGCGTCACTGAACTCGACCGGCGCGGAAGCTCCTGCCCGGTTTTGTTTTCCTGGAATGGGCGCGAGTATGAATTTATCGCGGACATGATTGGACCCGGCGTGGTGGGCCACTGGGTTGCGCCCGGAGAGAGGGATGTTCCCGACCCGGACGAGTATTTGAAGGTACCTGCGCGCACCGCGAAGCTGCGAAACGGTCTGCTCAGCTTCCGTTTCATGGAGCCGATGGAAGAGACGGTGTATCTCGACCAGGTGCGCCTGTTGGCCATCGATCATCCGGCGGCGTATGAAGTTTTTCCGAATGAGCGATTTGCGAGCACGCCGCCTTTTCCGGAGTTTCGCGTAATCGCTAGCCGTGATGCGCATCCGCCCGTCGGCGCATGGGACGATCACGGAAATGATGTACTGCCACTGCTCTCACAACGCGATCGCAAGTACGTCACTAATTTCGAAGAATTACCGTTTGCGGGATTCGCGAAGCTGCACTGGATCGAACTGGACCTCGGCGCCTGGGACGCGCAAAAACCGTTGCGATTGATCATCGACGGCTACACAGATTATTTCACGGCAACTTCGATGTACGCCGCGGACCAAGCGGGAATCAAGGTGATTCCGCCGTATGTGGAAGCGCTCGATGCGCAGGGCAAGTGGGTACGCGCCGTGGAGGATATGGGATTTCCGGCGGGGCTTGAGCGGACCATGGTTGCCGATTTGAGCGGCAAGCTTCCCGCGGGAACGCGGCGAATTCGCATCGTCAACAATTTGAAAATTTATTGGGACGCGATTCAGATCGATCAGACGCCGGATACGAAGGAGGTGCGCGTGGCGCAAGTGCCGCTCGCCAAGGCGGCGCTCGAATTTGTCGGCTACCCGCGCGAGACGCGGCTGAAGCCGGCGAGCGACACAACCTATTCGTATGCACACCGGAGCATGACTGGCCCTTATGCGCACGCGGCAGGGAATTACACGCGCTACGGCGATGTGTTCGATTTGCTGCGCGCTTCCGATGATCGCTTCGTTGTTTTTGGATCCGGCGAAGGATTGAAGCTTGATTTCGATCCTAAGGAGCTTCCCGCGCCTCCGGCCGGATGGGTGCGCGATTATTTCTTCTATGCCGACGGTTTTGAAAAGGATCTGGATTTTTATGCGGCGCACGCCTTTACCGTTGAGCCGCTGCCGAGGCATTCACTGCTTCCTTATCCATATCCGGAGGGAAAAGAGTATCCGGCCGATGCGGAACATTTGGGATACCAGTTGGAGTACAACACGCGGGCGCGTTCGGAGCGCCTGCCGCCGAGCCTGCGCTATCAATATCCTCCGGCTGCTTCCGCCAAGCCCTGATTGGATGGGGCGGCTGGCGGCCCTTCGGCGCGATGCTAGTTAACTATAATCGAGCCCCCCACCCCCTGTTTTTGTGTACGTGTTGATTCTAAAGAAGGTTAAAGTCGTTCAGAATCAGCGCGCGCATAAGTGTTGATTCTAAAGATAGTTAGCAGCGTGTTTTTGGCTTCTTTATATATGTGTTGATTTTAAATGGTTTAGGTTTTAGATGGAAGAAAAGCGGGAGCCCTTCGACTTCGCTCAGGACAAGCAAGCTCGCGCACTCCCAAACTCGTCCACGGGGGATTGGCAGGCCACGGTGAAAAATAGAAAGGCGGCAGAAGCCGCCCGAGAACTTGACCTCACACTCCTACCTGACAAGTATGGTATCAAGAAAATTAACAGAGGTCAAGACGAATTTGCCGGTTGGCGGGGCGAGTGGCACGGACGGAAATGCCTGGCGGATGAAGGTTGAGCAGGCGGGAAGTTCAGCGAAGCGGATATAATGTGGGGCATGGTGATCCATACATTTGCGTTTCGGTGGAAGGCGGGAGTGCGTGAGGAGCAGAAGCTTCGCGCCATTGCAGCCATACGAGCGCTGCAGGGGAAGATTCCCGGGCTGCTGGAGACGTGGGTGGGGGCGAACTTTTCACCGCGCTCGCAAGGATACGAGCTGGGCGGCACGATGAAATTCACGGACCGTTCCGCGCTGGAAGCCTACGGAGGTCATCCTGTTCATCAGGAATTGCTGCAATGGCTGATGCCGCTGATTGATCCCGTCGAGGTTGATTTTGAGGCGTAACTATGGGGTTCCCTGCCGCAATTGTTCGCGCAACTGATTGAGGGCTTCCGCATTGCGCTGATAGTCCGAGGAAAGCGCGTCGAATTTCGACTTTGAATCCGAGTAACCCAGGTGGCCTTCGGATTGTGCCTGGGCCAACATGGTTTCTAACAGGGTCATGAGGCGGTTCTCGATGTCGCGGTTCTGCGCCGCGAGTGCGTATAGCTTCTTGAAGCGTTCATCGGTTTGCGTCTTGCCGAAGTCGATGAA
>Ga0075030_100000803_pt1 | contig 28075 bp, 16 predicted proteins | sample LitLauG_LLR_2012_FD_71393 | JGI IMG/M metagenome (GOLD analysis project Ga0075030, IMG submission 71393) | Freshwater sediment microbial communities from Pennsylvania, USA - Little Laurel Run_MetaG_LLR_2012 | ecosystem: Environmental > Aquatic > Freshwater > Creek > Sediment | place: USA...
GTCATCGATTCGAAGAAGATGCTGGCATTGCCGCTGAACGGGCGCAGCTACCTTGACCTGCTCGGCCTGCAAGCGGGCGTGGCGCCGACCGGTTCGGTGACCATCGGTGGCAGCTCTGGAACGGGCGCAAGGCCGGTCTCAGGTTACATTGAAAACGCTGGCAATGTCTCAGTGAATGGCCAGCGAGAGACAGCCAACGCATTTCTGGTGAACGGGGGCGATGTCAGCGAGGGGAGAAATCTGGGCGCGGGACTGGTTCCCAATCTCGATTCGGTTGAGGAGTTTCGCCTGATTACAAACAGCTTTGACGCGGAGTACGGAAAATTCAGCGGTGCGGTGATGAATGCCATCACCAAGTCGGGTACCAACGGCTTCCATGGAGACGTGTTCGAGTTCCTGCGCAACGACAAGATGGATGCGGCGAACTTCTTTACACCCGTCAAATCCGAACTGCGGCGCCATCAATTCGGAGGCGTGGCCGGAGGGCCCTTCTGGAAGGACAGGCTATTCTGGTTCACGGATTATCAAGGAACTCGACAGGTGCAGGGCGCAGAAACTGGCATCGTTACCCTGCCGACTACCAACGAGTTTCAGGGGAACTTTGGACCGGGGACTACGTGTCTTCTTAACGGGACACTTTCACCTTGTACCTTGAGTGGTGCAGTCGATGGCACTGCGGGCGGCACCTGTCCGGCTTGTGGCTGGCCGACGGAGCTCTCACAAAGGCTGGGTTATACAGTCACCAGTGGCGAGCCATACTGGACTCCTGCTTGCCAAACACTGCAGGATGCTCAGAACGGCGTGTGCGTGTTTCCGGGAGGCGTAATTCCGAAGAGTGCGTGGTCACCCGCGGCGACTGGAATCCTCCCCTATATTCCGCAACCGAACATTGATCCCGCGACGGGTACGTACTCTAGCAATAGCCAAAGAAATACGGTTACGGATAATAAGATCGGAGAGCGTGTCGATTTCAATAATCGCAAGACGGGCAACTGGTCGTTCTACTATCACTTCGACGATTCGACGGTTCTCAGCGCGCTGCCCAGCGGCGGCGCTAGCGTTCCGGGCTTCCCCGCGCAGACGCCAACGCGAGCCCAGCAGTTCGTAATGAGTAATACCAAAACGCTCGGGCCCACGGCGGTGAATGAGGCGCGCTTCAGCTTTTTCCGCACCGCCACCCACCTGGACAACCCGAAGGGTGGCCAGGCGAAGCTTTCCTCACTCGGTTTCGTGACCGGCTCGGGTACTCTCGGCATTATCCCCGATGCGTATCCCGGATATCCGGAATATGTGCCGCAAGTCTATTTCAACAACTTCGGCATCGGCGCACCCTCCCTGATCACGTTCCAGCCCAATAACACCTACATGGTATCGGACGGATTTTCCAAGCTTGTGGGCAAGCATACGCTGAAGTTCGGGGGAGAATTCCGCTATCTGCAAGTCAACGAACGTAACTTAGCCAGCCAGGACGGAGCTTTCGTCTTCGACGGCTCCAATACCGGAGTCGATTTCGCCGACTACCTGATTGGGACTCCGAGGGCCCAAGGCGGTTATACCCAGGCTGCTTTGCAGCTCCTGGACTCCCGAACTCGCTACGGCGGCGCGTACGCGGAAGACACGTGGAAGGTAAAGCCAAACCTCACCTTGAACGTCGGTTTGCGCTGGGAAGTAAGCATGCCCTGGTATGACACGCAAGGCAAGATACAGACTTGGGTGCAGGGAGAGCAGTCCGTGGTCTTTCCAGGTTCCCCCGTAGGCCTCGTATTTCCGGGTGATCCGGGCGTTCCCAAGACGCTAGCGCCCACCCGATACAACAACCTCGGGCCGCGCCTCGGCCTTGCCTACTCTCCCGGTTTCCACGACGGAGTGTTGGGTAAAGTCTTCGGCGGTCCAGGCAAGACCAGCATCCGAGCGGCCTACGGGATCTACTACACGTCGGTGGAGGATCTGAACCTGTTTTACGAGGTGGCCGACGCTCCGTTTGGCTTGTACTGGACCAGTCCGGGTCCGGTGTCGTTTGCGGAACCTTTTCGAAATCGGCTGGACGGAGGTACCGACGGCGAGGGACAGCGTTTCCCGTTCACCATACCGACTCCAGGGAGCCCGGCAAACAAGACGCTCAGTTTCGCGGTTTACGAACCGCTGTCCTATTTCCCCGGATACGACATCCACAACAAGCTTGCTTATTCCGAGCATTTCAATTTTTCCATCCAGCGCGAGCTGACCAGGTCGACCGTGCTGACGCTGGCTTATGTTGGAACTGAAGGTCACAGGCTCATAACTCAAGAGGAAGCCAACCCAGGCAATGCGGCTTTCTGCATGCAACTCACTGCGCTGGGCTATACCGACGTCTCGTCGGGCGCCCTCGGATGCGGACCCAATGCCGAGCAGGATACGTTCCAGCTTGGCAGCGGCCCGTTGGTCTACAGCACCAGGAATACTCTGCTCAACCCGAATTACTGTCCCTTGGCGAATGCCTTGTGCATTGGCTATAGCAATACCTTTACCCACCTCACCGCGAATTCGATTTACAACGCAGGGCAGGTCACTGTGGAACGTAAGGCCGGCGATGTGACGCTACTAGCGGCCTATACTTTCGCTAAAGCTCTGGACGACTCCTCCGGGTTTGGCGACCTGGTCAATTTTGCCAACCCACGGTTGAGTCGCGGGCTCTCGTCGACCGACGTGCGCCACAATTTCGTAGCCAGCTATGTTTGGGAGATTCCGTTTCATCGCGCTTTCGGCGGGCCGAAAAGGTTGACGGAAGGCTGGCAGATACAGGGCATAACTCGCTTCGCCACCGGAGTTCCCATCCAGATGAACCAGAGCCTGGGAGACGCCTCGCTTGCCGGCAGTCCGTCCACGGACATGCCCAATCTGGTCGGGCCGATTCACATCCTGAACCCCCGCGCAACAGCCAGCACGGCCGCGTTTACTTATTTCGATCAGAGCGCATTCGCCACCAACAACTGTAGTCTGACTAACGGCGTTTTGGTCGGTTCCTGCGGCACATTCGGGACCGCCAATCGGCGATTCTTCCACGGTCCCGGTATTAACAACACCGATTTCGGGCTGCAAAAGACTATACCCGTCACCGAGTCAAAGGCTTTCGAAATTCGGGGTGAATTCTTTAATATTTTCAACCATGCGCAATTCCTGAATCCAAGCGGGAACATCAGCAGCGGGAACTTCGGCAACGTCACCCTCGCGCGTGATCCCCGCATCGGCCAGGTGAGTGCAAAATTCATCTGGTAGAGGCGGGAAGAAACGTTCTGCGAATGGACGGGGCCAGCTTGCCCTCCATTCCCTACTTTGGGGTAGAGTGTTGGCATGTGGGGCAACCTCGGCGGAAAAACCCATCTGATCCGTCGTCGGCTCTCGGCCGGATTCCTGGTCGGAATCCTTTTTGCCCCGCAGATCAGTGCGCAAACTGCCGCGGATTATCGCCAGCACGCCACGCAATCCGCACAGGCCAAGGCTTGGGACGATGCCATTGCGAACTACCGCAACGCGCTGGCGCTTGAACCGAAAGATGCGCCCACCCACTACGACCTGGCCCGGGCGCTGAAATACAAGGGCGAAACGCGGGACGCTCTCAAGGAGTTCCAGGCGGCCCTGGAAATCCGGCCGAAATGGGCGGAAGCTCACTACGGGCTGGGCTCCGTCTGGTTCGATCTGCAGGATCAGCCGGCGGCTCTGGAAGAACTGCACGCAGCCTTGGCCCTCGATCCGAGCAACGTCCCGGCTCATCGTCTGTTGGCCCGCATTGCTTCCCAGCAGAACAATCTTGCCGACGCCGAGCACGAATTAAGACTGGCTCTCAAGTTGAAACCTTCGGCGGACACCCACCTGGAACTTGGGATAGTCGAAGGGCAACTCGGCAAGCTGAACGACGCCGTCGCCCAGTTTCGTGATGCAATACGCGTCGATGCCGGGCTTGCAGCTGCTCACCTTATGCTGGGTGTGGCGTTACGTCGTCAGGCTGACCACAACGGCGCGCTAGACGAGTTTCGAAAGGCTGTGGCGCTCAATCCTGATGATCCTGAGGCCCAGTGTGACCTAGGCCGAGAGTTGAAGGCAGGGGGCGACACCGCTGGGGCGATCGCCGCTTTTCGCCGCGCGATTGAACTGAAACCGGATTTTGAGCAAGCTCACTACAATCTGGCCCTCGCCTTGCGCGCCCAGGGGGATTCAAGCAGCGCCCAGAAGGAATTCGACGAACTGTCAGGGCTGCACGAGTTCCGCTCCCGTCTGGCGCAATCCAAGCTGCTGATTGTGCAGGGCGTGGACGCGCTCAAGCAGCAAAAACTCGATGACGCCGTGTCGCAATTCCAGAAAGCGGCAGAGCTGACGCCAAACCTTCCCACCAGCTACTACTACCTGGGGGTCGCCTGGGAGGGCAAGAACGAAACGGCGCGCGCCCGGGAGGCGTACGAAAAAGCGCTGGGACTGAAGCCGGACTACGCCCAGGCGCACGCGAGTTTTGGATTGTTTCTGTGGAAGGCTGGAGATCAAACGCGCGGGCTGGAGGAATTCCAGCAGGCGGTGATGAGCGATCCAGATCTGGCGGAGGCTCATTACAACCTCGGGCTGGCTCTGGGACAACTGCAGCGCCCCCAAGAAGCCATTCGCGAGCTGACGGATGCTGTGAGCCTTGATCCGCACAATGTCGATGCGCGAGTGCAGCTGGGCCTGGCCCTCAGCCAAAACCACGATCCCACGGCCGCGGCCAACGTCTTTCGTGATCTCGTGCGCAACGACCCGAAGTTCGCCGAGGGCCACAATAACCTCGGGCTTGTGCTGCTGCAGGCTGGGGATGTACACCAGGCGCAGACAGAGTTCGCCGAAGCGGCGCGCCTTAAGCCACAATATGCCGAGGCGCACTACAATCTCGCCCTGGCGTTTCGCCAGGAAGGCAAGAAGACCGAGGCTCAGCAGGAATTTGAGAGAGCGTATGCGCTCGCACCTGAATTGAAGAGCCTGCCTCTCCCGTAAAAGGGACCCCTCACTTCGCCGTTTTGCCCCGAACCGCAATCAGGGACACCTGCTCCAAATCTGGGTAATGTCCGTCCTGGTCGCCCTTGCGCTCGGTCGGAGCGATCTGTTGAATCGTGGTTCGCGCCGGCATGATTGGGCCAAAATATTGTCCGTAGACGTCATCGAAGGATGACGCGTCCGTCGAGTCGTCAAGATACACGTTCGTTGACACGACCTGGCTGAAGTCCATGCCGGCTTCTTCGAGGTTGTCCAGTTGGTTACGCATGGTCTGGCGGAGTTGATGTTGCGTGGTCGTGGCATACACGCCGCCGTGCAAACCGGGGATGAAGCCGCTTTTCGCGGAGCAATATAAGGTGTCGCCGGCGAAGACACACGGACTGGCTGTGGGACTGGGAGGCATGTTCTTGGGCCGCACAGCTTTGCGTTGCTGCAGGTCGCGAACCGCCACACCGGTGTACTCGATGTGGGCACCGCCGGGGAGACTCGAAACCTCGATGGTGGCGCGCGCCGGAGTATTACCGAACTCAAACCGCCGGGCGTAACGCTCGTTCATGACTCGCATGGGAATCTCGGTCGTCAAGTAAGGATTAACGAACACCATGTTGCGGAGGTCGAGGCCCGCGGCTTTCACGACGGCCTCCAAACGGTCGAGGGCCAGATCGACCTGCGCTGCAGGATCCTCGGGGATTTTGCCGCTTAGCGAATCACTGCCGGACATACTGGATATGAAAAGCCGGTCGTGAGTGAGCATTCCCGGCGCGGCAGCGTCCTCGGATTTGTAGTTCGGCGGATACACCGCCCGCTTGTCTTTGAGACTGCGCACCGCGACCGCACTGATTTGAACAGGCGGCTCGGGAAGCCCGGCAACGCCGAGCACAGCGCGAGCCGGCGGGGTCTTCGGGAAGTACTCGGCAAAAGCTTGGTTCATGTCGCTGTGCTGGTGAATTTCCTTCAGGTAAACCTGCGTGTAGACTACGTGGTCCATGGTCAAACCGGCAGATTCAACGATAGCCTTGACGTTGTCGAGCGCCTGCCGCACTTGCTCATGAAAGGTTAGGGGTAAACTCCCGTCGGGGCGGCGAGGTCCCTGGCCGGAAACATACACGTAGTCTCCCGCGTCCACGGCGGGCGAGTAGAAGCGCGTCGCCCGAGCCTGCGCGGGAACGACGGCGCGCACTTGCCCTTGGGCTGCGAGAGTAGACGAAAGCAGAAATCCAGCCAGCAGCAATCGCATATAAACTTTCAGATCGCGCTTAGGCGGCAGCCGTTTTCTGAGCAGCGCCGAGAATGGCGCGCAATCTCTGTCCGACAATCATTTCCTCTCCTGGTTTGATGGTCATGGAAACCAGTTCGATGTGATCGGGCTGCTTAAGCTCTTTTCGATTGGGATTGCCTTCGCGAACAGCTTTTACCAGGCTTGGGTTATCCAGCCCGAGCACTTCGATAACCGGATCGACCGCGCGCAACTGATCGACACAGTCTGAGATCGTGAATCGCCAAGCTTGCTGATCCCACGAGACTTTCAGCGTCGGGTAACGATTTCCGTCGTCTGGAGTGTAGATATCGGTCTTGACGCCGGGCACCGTCTCCACCAGTTTTCGAATCCGTTCGACCCGGCCATTCCATTCGGCGTAAAGTTTCTTCTCGTCCAGGTTCAGCCAGGTCTCAAGCGCGGTCAAGCAACCGATGACTTCCTCTTTTCCTACTTTCATCGGCCGGCACACGGCTCCTTCCCGCGGGCTGCAATTGAGGAGCGCGGCTTCGATCAGATCTTTTCGACCCAGGAGCAAGCCGCTGCACTGCGGCCCGCGCAGTCCCTTCCCGCCGGAAAAGCAATACATATCGATCCCCATGCGGGCATAAAGCTTGGCGTTGTCGACAGGTGGAATGCCGGCCGCATCATCGAGCAACATGGGGACCTTGTGGTCTTTGGCCACGGCCAATTCTCGCGCCAGTTTTTCTCCCAAATCGGTGGTGTAGATCATCGCCGTCTTGTCGTTGATGGCGTTCGCTATTTCGTCCGGCGAATATGCCAGAACCAGCTTGGCGCCGGTCAGCCGAATCGCACTATCGAAGGCGCTTCGACCTCCCGCCATGATCACTTCGTTCTTCAGGCCGGTGGTATCGGGGAGTTGCCAGATATATTTGTCATCGGTGCCGGCCATACATCCGGCGGCTGCGGCCGCCATTGCTCCCGCTGAGCCCGAAGTGATGATGCCGGACTCGGCGCCTGTGAGTTGCGCCAAACGCCGGCCCACCGCTCGCTGCAACTCAATCATGTTCACGAAATGCTGACCTGCTTCCACCTGCGCCTGGTGCACTTCCGGAAATTCGAGCGAGCCACTCAGGTAAGTCCAAGTGCCCCGGCAGTTGATCACCGTCTTCACTCCCAGGCGGGTATAAACGTTCTGCCGCGGATCTTTGCCGATCGCGGCAGCGGCTTGCGCGTAGAGGTCGCGTGCGGCAATCTGGCCCAGGAGTGGGGCTGCGACCGCCAGCTTAAAGAATGACCGCCTGCTAGAATTCTCAACTTGCATCTCGAAACCTCCCAGGAAAACCTCTCAATCCTGCGTAGCATTCAACCGCAGACGTGCAGCTGGTTCAACCTAGTTTGCATCCTCGGGCAGCGGAATCCGCGATCGCACCGCGAGAATGTGCGCCTTCGCCCCCGGCTTATTCTGGTTGTAGAACCCAACCGTACAGTTCGGCCGGAAGTAATAAGCGTCTCCCGCTTGCGCCGGATAGCGGCCTTCGACGCCATCCATTCCACTCCCTGCCGCCATTTGGCCTTGACCATCGAGGACAAGATAGATCTCTTCCTCGGTTTCATGATGGTGTGGGAAGTTCGTACCCCCGGGCGCAAAGTTCATCCCGAAGAGGCTGGTCACGACGTAAGCGTCATCGATGGCGTCACGTTTCGCGCCTCGTGCACCTACCAGCAGCTTGTATAAAACGGAAGTGGGGTGGCCATCGACCGTCTCCTCTTTGACGTCATCCAGATTGACGATTCTGGGGCGCGCGGACGGCTTGCCGAGCGAGTTTCGGAGCGGGATTTTGAAACCCATCACCAACACTCGCAGGCGCTTGTCAGAACTATTAGCCATCGAGTGCTTCACGCCCGGAGCGAGGTAGGTGAAATCATCGGCGCGCACGGGGTAGGTCTGGTCTCCGTAGTGCAAAATGCCGCTGCCTTCCAACACGAAATAGATCTCTTCCTCATGATCGTAAAGGACACTGAGACAATTACCGTTGCCCTCGAGCGTAACTTCCCCGAACCGGGTCACACTCCGCAGAATTCGATTCTCCGAGTCTCCCTCGCCGAAGATTGGCTCGTACTTGCAAGTTCCGGAAACCAGATCCGCCTTTGCGCGGTCGGAGCTTGGAACGTGGCGATAAAGCCAGGTAGGATCCACCTTCCGGTCCTGCGCCAGCAAGTTCGAAACCATCCACAGCCCCAGCACCACCGTGCTTAAGCTCACCCTCGCATTGCGCCCACACGCGTGGTTCATCGGAGCAGCTGGTATACCACACAATTTGCTTGACGCAAATCCAATTCTTTCGTTTTATTGGGTTTCATTTCGTTCGTGAAAACGACCACGCGTTTTGAGGATTCCGGCGTGCATGCTACCCTCAACCGCGGCAATTCTCAGCACGCAGGCGCAATCATGACAGGACATCTTTCTTTGGCGGACCAGATGCGACGGGTTGTTGAGATCCTGTTGCTGTGTGCAGTCGGGCTGACGGTGACGGCCGCGCAAGCAGTTAGCCAGTCTAGCCGGGTGAAGAATTTGGGGTGCCATGTGGAAGCCGCGGATTATAAGGGCTGGCACGCGCAGCAGATCTCGAATCAATGGGTACAACTCATCGTGGTTCCCCAGAACGGAGGGCGATTAATGCAGGTGGCCTTCGCCGGGCACCCCTACCTTTTCGTCAATCCGAAATTTGCCGGCCAATACCTGCCGCCCAGCACCAGTGACTGGTTCAACTACGGTGGCGACAAGCTTTGGCTCTTGCCCGAAGGAAACAACGACGAACAGCATTGGCCCGGCAACTCCGATATTTTGGATGATGGGCCCTTCACGTTTCGAAACCTTTCGGAGGGACAAAGCTGCGAGGTTGAACTTACCAGCCCTCCCGATCCCCACACGGGGATTCAATTCACCCGGACGATCCGCTTGAATGCCGATTCCCCGCGCATCGCATTTCACGCCAACATGAAAAACGTGACCGGCCACTCCCTCGAATGGTCCATGCAATCCGTTTCGCAATACAACACTTCTCTCCCCAGCTCACCGGGGCCGGATCAGGCGCCACACCTCAATCCCGATTTCCGGACATTCACTCCGGCGAACCCGTCCAGCAGTTATCTCAACCGGTATCATGTTCGCTTCGGTCCGGCCGAAAATCCTGCGGCTTCGGTGAGGGACGACGGCCTCTTCACCGTGCACTATGTGCATATGGCGGCTGAGTTGTGGCTCGATTCGAGAGAAGGATGGCTCGCGGTCGTCGATGGCAGCAGTCAGTACGCCATGGTGGAGCGCTTTCAATACGAAGAGACCAAGCCTTATCCGGGCAAGGCTTCCGTTATTTTCTGGACGAACGGCCCCGAAGTCAGGCTGAACAGGGAAGGCAATCCTTCGATCAGCGCTGATTCAGACGCGAGCCCGTACTACCTCGAAGCCGAACTCAACAGTCCGCTGTGCCGGTTGCGCCCCGGGGAAAGCTGCAATTTCGAGACGGAATGGTTTCCCACTCGATCGGGAAGCGAATTCCACGGCGTGACCGACGCAGGAATCGTGATACGCCCACTTCGTGCTGCGCTTCGGGAGGACGGTAAGGTCAGTCTTTCCGGCTCTTTCGGTGTGTTCTTTCCCGGACATCTGCTGGCCCGCCTCTACGACGAGCACGGACATAGCCTGGGAACAGCACCGGTCGCGGAGGTCAGTCCGACTGCTGCAGTGTCGATCGAGTCAGAGATTGCTGCTCCTTCAACCCCCGCGCGCCTGTCACTTCACCTGGAAGACCAGGACGGGGTTGACCGCGGCGCCCTTCAGGAGGTGCCGGTGGAGAGCCGAGGGAATCGCTGAAATGTTAGAGTCCACGGATCTAGACAATCAGGAGGACGGAATGGACCAATCTCACGCGCACCGGACCCGACGCAGAGTCGTCATCATTATCGCGACTCTGAGCCTGATTTCGGCAACGGCGACGGAAGTTCGGCCGGCAAGAGCACAATCCAGTTCCGCGGCTGCCGCTGTTTCGACCGACAACGAACTCATCGCTCAATTTCGCCGCGTGGAAGTCGCCTCGGTTTCCGATGCCCTCGAGCAAATTACGGGCAAGCGGATGTACATGAGTCACCGCATGCAACCGATTTTTACGGCCAAGTTCGCAGGATTCGCGCGAACCGTACAACTCAAGAAGGACGAGGGCAACAACGATCCCCAAGCCCTAACCGGGATGCTGGAAGCAATTGATCAGGGGGCAACCGATTCGGTGTACGTGATGGCAGTCGAGGATGGAGAAGATATCGCGGGAATGGGCGGATTGATGGGCACGGCGATGGCTGCACGCGGTTATGCGGGAGCGGTGATCGACAGCGGAGTACGGGATGTGGCGTATCTGCGCAAAATCGGCTTCCCCGTATTTGCCACTGGAATCGTACCCTCAACATCAGTGCATCACTACCGCTTTGCGGGAGCACAGATTCCGTTGCTGTGCAATGGAGTGCCGGTAAATCCTGGGGATATCGTCGTGGCAGACAGCGATGGCGTAGCCGTCGTGCCGAGAGCACAGGCGCAAATCGTGCTCACCCTGGCACAACAAATGGACTACAAGGAGCACTCGATGTATGCCGTGATCGAGCAACTGAAGTCCATCGTGCAGGCGGTGAAACAATTCGGTCGTCTCTAGTCAGAGCGGAGTTGCAAATTTCACCCTGAAGCCGGCCAGAAAGAATCATGCCCGGACCGCTGGCGGAGGCACCTTTAGGGGTATTTACAGAAACCGCCCCAGTTCACTTCCGGATCGCAGGCCTAATTACGATCTCCACGCTTGGTTCGGTAGCTACGATATTCAGCACTTTGGTTCCCGCGTCCCAGTTCATAGACGCACCTTTTGCCGACGCAGGCGTTCCGGCCCCGATTTTGAAGCGTTCACTGGAACGCCGATCGTACTTCCGATAAGTGATTCGCCCCGGCTGGTAGGAAATCTCCTGAATCACTGACGAAGTTCGCAGCAGACGGTTCTGATCCTCCGGCGCCAATTCCGGGGCGGAGGCCAGGGCGCGCAGGTAATGGCGTATGTAATCGCCGTAGCCGTCGGTGAGCCAAACATCATCTCGGATATAGCGGTTCTTGCCATCGGTGTCGATGGTGTAGGTTGCCCAGTTCAGCCGCCGGATGGCTTCCTGTTTACTTGCACAGTCACCAGTCTTCTCGCAATAAAGAAGCTCAACCGAAGCATGACGAGAGGTGTGGCTGTTACCCGGAACACGGTAAACGGTCTGCTCGTTGATCACCGTCACGCCCCAGCGTTCGTACTCGTGATTCTGGAGAGTATCGAAACTCCATTTCAGCATCCCACCAGAATCTTCTTTCCAATTCGGATCCCACTGAGAATTCTCCAGAACGAAAGCCGCCATCGTGTCGGCATTGATTTCCGTGTCGGAGTAGTCTGCGGTCTGGACATCTTCAAAAAAGGGGCCCCATTTGTTGGTCCGTATGGGAAACTGCTTCAGCCAGGCGCCGGTCAGGTCGATAGCTTTCTGGTATGCCGCGGTATTCCCCCGCTTGAGTTCCTGCAATGCCATGAACATTTGCAACGTGGAACTCCAGTTCGTGGTGTAACTGGCACGAGTAACTTTGCCGTCTTTCTCCTGGCTGTGAACCACGCCGTCGCTGGCGCGCACGCGGAACGGCCAGGGAGAATTCTCCGCATCGCCCGCTCTAACTTGTTGAGCCATCCGGTCGGCAATCTTCTGGGCGGCCGCCAGATATTTTTCCTGGCCGGTCATTTTGTAAAGCATGATCAACTGGTACCCGAAACTGCCGGCCTTGTCGGGTTGGAGGAAGTCCTTCCCCGCCCGCATATCCCCGTCATATTTGCCGGAGTGCAGATCGGTGTTGTAGGGATACGGCAGATCTCCCCATGGCAAGCGCGAATCCGCGATGCCGTGCTCCAGCCAATAATCGGCAATCTCGATCATGTTCTGCTTCACAGCGGTATCTCCGAGGTACCCATAGAGAAGGTTCCATGAATCGAGCGCCATATTGATCTGGTCACCACCGAGGCCTCTGGGATCATCTTCGTCGGGGGTCCAGACCTGATGCTGCAGATATAACGGCACCCCGTTGGAGCACTTCCGCATGTTGTGCCAGAAATTCCAGAGGATTCGGAGATCGTGGTCGTACGCTTGAGAAGGCAGCGGACTGAACCACGGGACAATGTGGCCAGTAGAGTCGACTTTGGGCTGGTGATATCCGATCGTCGGCGTCGCGGAAGTTTGGCCGTCAGCGCACACCAAGGTGCCGGCCATCAGCATCGGCAAAACGAGGGTTAGGAAATTAGGGCTTCTCACTTGGCTTCCCCTGACGAGAGTGGTGAGGCTCCGGCATCGTGAGAGCACTCCAATCCAGGCAGGCGTGCGTGCCTGGTCGACGAACCTCGGAACGTGGCCGCTGCCTCAACGATCAAACATATGATCTTCTGAGAAATCCCGCTCAGAATGCTCTGTGGTCTTAGTGTTGTCAAGGAAAAACTGCTGAAAAGCTGCTGGTAGAAAAAACTGGCGGCCTTGCGGTCAGCCGAAGCCCGGCGGACAACTTGATCTTCCTTCCGGCCTCATCCTTCCCGCAAGCACTCCGCGTGTCAGGCGAGTTAGGCTGGATGGGCAAGGTACAGCGGGTACGCTCGTGCAGGGAATGACTGCGGCCCCCAGTCTCTCGGATTCTCCCAGGGATTCACCGATTAGGAGTCTTCGGGTCGCGCACGGATAGCGCTTTCCTGATGTCCTTTTGGGTGAAGTTCAGAAGCCGTCGAACCGCCAGCCTGGCTGCGACCGGGTCGTGCAACTGGATCGCTTTCAGGATCTCGAAGTGATGCTTGATCCCGACGTTGAGTTTCTCGGTCAACTGTATCTGTTTGAGGAATACCTCGGTTAGGGGCTCAAGCACAATTTCGAAGAACCGGTTCCCGGAAGCGCGAGCTACCGAGATGTGAAACTGCAAATCTGCAGCGCAAACCGCTTCTGCCACAGTGCCCTCGCGCATACTCTTCAGAGCAGTCTCGATCTCCGCCAGATCGCTTTCGCTGGCTCGCACCGCCGCCAACGCCGCGGCACTCTCCTCGAGAACGCCGCGAAACTCCAGGAGTTGGAGCATTTCCTGCAACATTGGCGTGCCCGAACTGCGAATCAGTCGGTAGAGGGAGGCTTTCACGCGATCCGACTTGGCAGGAACCACGATCGTCCCGCGCCCGGCCCGCACTTCAACCACGCCGCGGTCCTCGAGCATTTTCATCGCTTCTCGAATAACAATGCGGCTGACTCGGAATTGTTCTGCCAGTTCGTCTTCTGTGGGGAGACGTGCGCCCAGCGGAAAGCGCTCGGTGATCATGTTCTCCAGCTGAAGCAGCACCTGCCCGCTGAGCCGGCCGTGACGAAATGTACGTTTGCGCATGGTCTTCAAGATTGCCTGCCCTCGATGCACAAGAATACGCTTTTGCTGCTCGTCCGTCGCGCCAGCCAATCCCGCGGCTCCGAGTTTGAGAACCGGCGGTCACTACCTCGTGCTTCCCTGGGTCGCTGGCGCTTTCCCTTCTCCTCTTATAAGATGCCGAACTTGGAAGATACTGTCCATCTCGGCACGGCGGTTGATGCCAGTCTAACCGGGGTCCATCCCGGCCATCCGCAGCATCCGCGCCGTCGCCTTGACCAGGCGACAGTGCCAAAGATATGATGTTTGCGATTTTAGGGGAAATTCAAGGCTCGCCAGAGGGGATGTTTTGAAACTGCAAGACCGTTTCGCGGTTGTAACCGGGGCTGGCAGCGGAATCGGAAAATCGATTGCTACTGCCTTAGCCGCGGAAGGCGCGTATGTGGTGGCGGTCGACATCGACGCTCCCAGAGCAGAGCAAACCACAAAAGAGATTCAGGGAAAGAACGGGCAGGCGATTGCTTTCGGCGCGGATGTTTCTGACCCTGCTTCGGTCGAAAAGCTCACGAGCTTCGCGGTTGACAAATTCGGACGAATTCACATTCTGGTAAACAACGCGGCGATTCAGATCAGCAAAACGGTAATAGACACTACCGTTGACGAATGGAACCGGCAGATGGCGGTAAATGTGGGTGGCGTCTTCCTGTGTTCTCGCAGTTTCCTTCCGCATCTTCGGCGAACACGCGGTGTAATCATCAATCTTTCCTCCGTGAACGCTTTCTTTGTCGAACCGGCCTGCGCCGGCTACTGCGCCACCAAGGGAGCAATTATCGGCCTGACCAAAGCCATGGCAATCGATCACGGCCGCGAAGGGATACGAGCACATGCCATTTGTCCGGGCTACATCGATGCAGGCTTGGCCGAAAGTTATTTCCAATCTCAAGCCGATCCTGCACGAGCGCGAGCCGATGCAGGCAAGCTCCACGCCCTGGGTCGGATCGGCAGGCCCGAAGAAGTGGCCCGCTTAGCGGTTTTCCTGGCGAGCGACGACTCTTCCTTCATGACAGGCGCCCCGATCATTGTGGATGGCGGGCTCAGTGCCGGTCTTCCGCCCAGAGAGGAGTAAACGTGCAACTAACGGCCGAGGAGATCCGCGTTCTACATCGCACGTTCCTTGACTACAGGTCTACCGAGGACTTCATTCGAAATCCGCTCGTGCTGCAGCGTGCCCAGGGGCTTTACTACTGGGACACGGCCGGCAAGCGCTATTTTGACGCCATTGGCGGAATCTTTGTCGTGACCCTGGGGCATGGACATCCCCGGGTCTTGTCGGCCATGCGGGACCAGATGGAACGCATGACGTTCGCTCCTCCGCTGCATGGAATCGCCGACGTGACCCTGAAATTCGTGGAAAAGCTCGGCTCTGTATGTCCGGGAAACCTGCGCTACGTTAAGCCCTTCAGCGGTGGGTCCGAGGCGGTCGAATCAGCACTCAAGTTTGCGCGACAGTACTTCAAGCAGACGGGGCATCCCGGGAAATACAAGTTCATCAGCCGCTACTCGGCGTATCACGGCGGCACATTTGGCGGTATGTCGGCCAGCGGCACGGGCGAGCGCAAGGCGAAGTTTGAGCCGCAGATGCCTGGCTTTCTAAAGGTTTTTCCTCCGTCCTTCTATCGGGATGAGTTCGGCTCGTGGGAGGATGCCAACCGTTTTGCCGCACGCAGCGTGGAAGACGTAATCGTCGCTGAAGATCCAGAAACCGTTGCCGCCGTAATCGTTGAGCCGGTCGGCAACACTGGCGGAATCATTACTCCGACGCCAGAATATTTTCAGATGTTAAGAGATATCTGCACCCGCCGTAATGTGCTGCTCATTTTTGATGAGATCATCACAGGCATTGCCAAGACCGGAAACATGTTTGCCGCCCAGACCTACGGAGTTACACCCGACATCTTATGTCTCGGCAAGGGCATTTCGAACGGGGCCATACCGCTGGCTGCCATGGTGGCTCGCGAGGACTTTGCAACCTCCTTTGATGGAGAGCAGACCGACGCCAAGTTCTTCGCACACGGTCATACGTTTGCAGGCAATCCACTGGCGAGCGCGGTGGGGATCGCGGTGCTCGAAGAAATCCTGGAAAAAAATCTTTGTCACAAGGCAGCGCGTCTCGGAGCGTACCTGCGACGCAGACTCGAGTGCCTGAAACACACAGGAGTGGTTCGAGAGGTTCGTGGCCACGGCATTCTGTTAGGCGTCGAACTGGTGCGTGATACCAAGACCATGGCGCCGTTCCCAGAGCTCGGAGCTGCGTTGAAGCGAACGGCCTTGCGGAACGGGCTGATTTTGCGAATTGACCCAACCTGGTTCGCGGTTGCTCCGCCCTTGATCGCGGAAGAGAGTGATCTAGATGAACTGTGTGGTCTGATTGAGAAAAGTCTGCAAGAGGCGCTCAACGAAGTGTGAAACCGCGTGCCCCTCACGTTCGGCAACAACGCCTCCGCAAGCAAACAAAACGGACGCGGCGGCACTCAGCCGCTCCCGCGCGACCGGCCCGACTCGGTCGCGCCCAGTAGCATGTCAACAGGTCCGATGAAGCTCGCCGTCCTGGCTACGATGTCAGTGATTCTTTCTCTGCCTGCCTTTGCTGCGCTTGATGCTCAGGAAGTGCTGTTTGAGAATTCTTCGCAGAAGCTCAAGGCCGGCGACTATCCGGGGGCAGAGGCTGGCTTTCTTAAGATTCTCCAGTCGGATCCAAGCAATGTCAGTGCGTTGGGAAACCTGGGCATCGTGTACACCCACACGCAGCGCTATGCCCTTGCGGTTAAGACGTACCAGAAAGCCCTCCGGATAGCTCCCAATCAACACGGAATTCTGCTCAACCTCGGATTGGTCTATCTCAAGCAGGACGACTACGAGCGAGCTCGTCCGTACTTTCGCGAATTGCACACCCTCAATCCGAAGGACGTGCAGGCCGCGAACCTGCTTGCGACCTGCATGATCTATGGCGGTCAGCCTAAGGCAGGCATTGAGGTACTCAAGCCGTTCGTGGGAGATAATCCGGACAACGGTACACTCTATCTGATGGGCGTAGCGTATTCGCGCATGGGGCAGGTCGAAACTGGCGATAAGGTCTTTGCCCAGCTATTTCCGGAGGCAGCGTCCAAGGCACAGTCCAGGTTCCTGCTCGGACAGGCGCATTATGATGCACTGCAATTCGCGGCTGCAGAGCACGATTTCGGGCAAGTGTTGGCGACCGAACCAGCCTTCCCCGGCGTGCATCGGGCGCTCGGAAAAAATTATCTGAGTAACCATCGAGACGACGAGGCTGAAAAAGAGTTCCGCGCGGCGCTGGAGCAAGATCCCAACGATGCGAGTTCGATGTACTTTATGGGCGCGTTGCTGGTCCAGACTGAAAAATACGCCGATAGCCTGCCGTACCTGGAGCGTGCTCGAGAGGCTGACGCCAGTTCCTGGGCCACATTCTTCTATCTGGGCAAGGCCAAGCTGAAACTGAATGACCTGAACGCATCCATCAAAGCCCTCAGTGAGGCGGCGAAGCTCAATCCAAATGAAGCGTCGATCTTTTATCTCCTGGGCACCGCCTGTCGGCGTGCCGGACGTTCCGCCGAGGCCCGAGTAGCGTTGCAGCGTGTATCTGAGTTGCACAGCAGTACACTGAACGCGCAGAAAAAAGCCTTGCAGGATCAGGCCGTTGTAGGGGTCCGCTGAAAAGCTGTCGGCAGCGACATTCGTGGCGGACTTGCTTGTGTATTGAATTCTTCCGGGAAGCCGCACACTTTGAATTCGATCTCGCGACGCCTCGCTCGCTGCCTTTCGTTTCTCCTCGTCCTGGCCCGGCTGTCTCTGCAAGTAGCGCATGCACAGGGCATGGCACAAGGTGGTCCGCCACCTCCCGGTGCAAAAAGCGACAAGTGCCATGACCGTCCCGTGGTCCAGTTCGAGGATGTGACAGAGAAGGCCGGCATCCACTTTGAACATATTTTGGCGCCGGAAGCCCGCTACATTGTCGAATCCATGGGTGGTGGAGTTTTGTTACTGGACTATGACCGCGACGGATGGCAGGACATCTACTTCACCAACTCCCCGACCGTTGCTATGGCCCTCAAAGGCGAGAAAGCGCGAGGTGCGCTTTACCGCAATAATCACGACGGAACCTTTTCTGACGTCACCGATCAGAGCGGAATTGCCACACCCTGTTTTGCCATGGGTGGTGCGGTTGCGGATTACAACAATGACGGTTGGCCCGACCTCTACATCACCTGTCTTGGCGGCAACGTCTTGTATCGCAACAATGGCAATGGCACATTTACGGACGTGACTGCCAAAGCAGGAGTAGCCGACGGCCGTTGGTCGATGGGAGCGGCGTTCGCCGACTTCGACCGCGACGGCTATGTCGACCTCATGGTGGCGAACTATACGCAATTTGATCTTCACCATTTGCCTCAGTTCGGAGGACGTGCCACCTGCGAATTCATGGGCATCGATGTGCAATGCGGTCCCCGCGGCTTGCCAGGGTCCGGCGATTCCCTTTTTCATAACAACGGGGACGGCACGTTTTCGGATGTGTCCAAGTCTGCCGGTGTGAACGATCCCGAGGGATTCTATGGACTGTCGGTGATTTGGGCCGACTTCAACAACGCAGGCCGGCCCGACATTTACGTGGCGAACGATTCGATGGCAAACTTCCTCTATCGAAACAACGGCAATGGAAAGTTCACCGAAATCGGGCTCGAGTCTGGCGCTGCCCTCGCAGAAGACGGCCATGAGCAGGCCTCCATGGGGATCGCGGTAGGCGACTACCTTCACACCGGCTCTCCCAGCCTTTTTGTCACCGACTTTTCCCAGGACAACACTCCTCTCTATCGCAATAACGGCAAATGGGATTTCGAAGATGTCTCCTACCAGTCGGGCGTGGGCCGTCCGTCGTACCCTTGGGTCAAGTGGGGAACCGCGTTCGTCGATTTTGACAATGATGGCTGGCTCGATCTGATCACCGCGACCGGGCACATCTATCCGCAAATTGAATCCGCGGGGAACGGGCAGCACTACAAACAGCCGAAGTTGGTACAGTACAACCTCGCTAACGGCCAATTTTGCGACGCCAGTGATCAGTCCGGGCGCGCAATTCTTGAGCCACGGATCTCTCGGGGTCTTGCGGTCGGCGACCTTTTCAACGACGGGCAGATGGACGTCGTAATCGAAAATCTGGATGGCCGCCCGAACATTTTGCGGAATCCGGGAGTCCGCACCCACCATTGGGTGAGCCTGGAACTCGCGGGAACGACCAGCAATCGATTAGCGATAGGCGCCCGGGTCAAGATAACCGCCGGCCGGGTCACCCAGTCCGCTGAGACCCACAGCGGCGGCAGTTACATTTCACAAAATGATTTGCGTCTTCATTTCGGACTGGGCTCAGCCACCACGGTGGATCGGATCGAGGTGCGCTGGCCCTCTGGAAAGGTCGAGACGTTTGGCCCTCTTTCAGCCGACAATTTCTATGCCGTGCTCGAGGGAAAAGGAGTGGTACCGGCAGATCAAATTCGCCCCGCACTGCGACGCCAAACTCCACATTCGAAATAACCTGACGTCGGCACCAGCGCTCCGGGAGCGGCCGCGGCATAGAGTCCTTTCCCGGCTTCTTTATTCGCGTCTCACAACCCAGTGAAATGATCATTTCTGCTTGACAAGACCCGGCTCACTGACGCATTCTCTCTGAATCTCAAAGATCATATGTTCGCTTTTTCTGCGAGATTGGTTGATGCCCCGCTGGAGGAGACACACTTCATGCCTTCCAAATCGTTCGCTTACGCGATGAATTCTCGGCGCTTTGCCCTGGTAGGGCTGCTGATCTGCAGCTGGAGCTTACTGCAAGCGCAAATCAACACCGGCCGTATCACCGGCATCGTGCGCGACTCCAGCGGAAGTGTGATTACCGGGGCTCGCGTGATCGCCACCAATGACGGAACCGGGGTCGCTACGAATGGCGAGAGTTCCGATGTTGGGGAGTACTTTATCAACTTCCTCACGCCGGGCACCTATCGCGTCACAGCCGAAAAACAAGGATTTCAGCGGGAGCTGATTACCAATGTAGTGGTCAATGCGGGCGGAATCGCGCGTTTTGACTTTACGCTAAAGCCGGGCCAAGTGGTCGAGACGATGGAGGTGGCTGCAGACTCTCTGCAAGTTGCGACAGAAACCTCGGAGCTCTCACAAACGTTCTCGAACAAGCAGTTAGACCGCCTCCCGAATCTGGATCGCAACCCGCTGTATCAGGTAAATCTCATGCCCGGATCCAACAATGGCACGGGCAGCGGCAACTACGGACAGAATGGCGGCGAGGACGGGTCCGCGATCGGCCAGACCCGGAATCAGCTTTCCTCCCTAGGTGGAGTGGACGCAAATGCGAACAGTGTTTACATCGAAGGGGTGGCGAACCGCGAGCCCCAGAATGCTTACGTAGGACAAGCGCCACCCATCGACAGCATCCAGGAGTTGCAGGTCTATACCGGGAAGTACAACGCCGAGTTCGGATTCTCCGGCAGCGCGGTGGTAAACGTGGTGACCAAATCGGGTACCAATCAATTTCATGGCACAGCGTTCGAATATCTGCGGAACAACGCCAGCGACGCTTTGCCCCACGACATGCCTACTACCCAAACGAAGTATACGCTGAACCCGTTCCATCGGAATCAGTTCGGCGGATCGTTCGGCGGCCCCATCATGAAAACCAAGTTGTTCTTTTTCGGGGACTACCAGGAAACTCGCCTGAACACGAACTCCCTGGGCACCGATAGTGCCCCAACCCCCAAAATGCAAACGGGCGATTTCTCCGAGCTCTATGACCATACTGGACAGCTGTGTAGCTGGTCAGGAAGCCCGTCCACAACGGACGATTTTGGAAATCCGTGCGGTCAGCTCTACTGGCCCGGTAGTCAAGTCCGAAACAGCAGTGGAACGGTCATTTCTGCGACGGCCATTCCAGGGAACCAAATTCCCAGCATCTACTGGGACCCGGTCTCGGCCAAGATGAACTCTGCGGCGCTCTGGGGCACAGCCAATCGGCCCGGGATTCTGAATAATCTCGCTTACAACTTGTCTAACGTCCAGAGGGCTCGTCAGATGGACGAGCGCGTCGATTGGAACCGGAGGGAATCGGACCATTACTTCTTCCGTTACTCGATGCTCAGAGCGAGGCTCAGTGACTTGAACAACGTCAACCAGAATAATCCGATCACCGGGAATACGCAGTTCTGGAACAACGGCCAGGCCAACTCCAACAGTTTTAACCAGAATATGCAGGTGACGAGCCAGCACAGCTTTACCGGCGTAACCATGAACGAATTCCGGCTGGGTTACAACCGAACGGCAGTGCACACCAGCAATGGTTCGACATCAAAAAACTGGAATAACCTCTTCGGGATCCCGAATGGCAATGTGGGCGGCGATACGACAGGTATTGTGGACTTTGGGCCTGGATGGTGTTGCAGTGGCGTAAATCCTCTACACACAATCAGCGACCCCGATTGGGTGGGGTACGTAATTTCGAACACATTCTCGGCCGTCGATAATTTCACCATGGTGAAAGGCCGGCACACGATTAAGTTCGGCACCATGATCAACCACGTCGAGAGCAGTTCCGCCGATACGATTGGCGGAGACAATCCACGGGGAAGTATATCCTTCGACCCGGCGATGACCTCCTACGACGGCAATAGCAATGGATTCGCGTACGCGGCTTTTCTGTTAGGGTTTGACACCTCGGCGGCCAGAGCCCGTTTCGTGACCGGTACCCCCTATCAGACTTACTACCAAATGGCCTGGTATGGGCAGGACGATTTCAAGGTCACTCCGACACTCACCCTTAATCTTGGATTGCGCTACGAACTTAGCAGTCGCCCTGTGGATGTCTCGAATCGCGAGGCAAACTGGGATACGCGCACGAACCAGTTGGTTCTGGCCAGCCCGAGCAATCGTAGCCCCGCGCTTGGGCTCGACAAAGGCGACATCGGACCACGACTCGGTTTCGCCTGGTCTCCGGACAGGGGTAAAACCAGTTTGCGGGGCGGTTATGGGATCTCATACTGGCAGACGTATTTCAGTGGGCCATTAACCATCCTGGGTCTTGGATACCCCTTCTACTCAAAACAGAACTTGATATCCACGAATAACATCACGCCCGACCTGAGCTTCTCCGGCAATCCTGCACTTACCCAAGCGGTAGCCGGTACTCTGGGCTATACCATGGTGCCATTCACGAACGCGGGCTTGCCACTTGCCAGTCCAGTTTACAATTCCAGCGGACAACTGGTGATTCCACCGAACGCGACCATTCGCGCTAGCGATTATTACTGGAAGAACCAGCGCGTGGATCAAACCTCGTTGAATTTGGAGCGCCAGTTACGCCCTGGCATGATTGTAGATTTTGGCTACCTGCGGGTTATAGGAAAGAACAACAACCTCTATAAGAATATTAACCAGGCACCCCCGAATCCGCTCAACCCCAATAACCAGACCGTGAACCGCCCGTTATATTCGCAGTATCCTCAGTTAGGAGATCTGAACTCGCAATTCTCGATCGGTACCAGTTGGTACAACGCGTTTACCGCCAGACTTGAGGGCAAAGTTGGAAAACTGGTTACTCTCAACCTTAACTACGCTTATGGTCGGACGTTCGCTAACGGAAACAATCCCTCGTGGTTGCTGAACGCTATCAACTACAAGCGTGGTCCGGCGCCGCAAGACATTGAACACACTTTCAACGGGCAGTTCTTGTTTGACGTTCCCGTCGGCAGAGGCAAGATGTACGGCGGCAACATGAACCGGGTTGCCGATACCATTCTCGGCGGCTGGCAGTATTCAGGATACCTGCGTTGGAATAGTGGTCCGCGTTTTACGGTCACCCAATCGTGTGGCTTCTACAACAACGGTTCTGGTCCTTCACCGGATCGGGTGGGCAATGGAAATCTGTCCCGCGGCCAACGTACTTTGTTCCGGTGGTTCGACACGACGGCGTTTGTGCCGCACGGCTGCGATGGAGCAAACCTTGCGGATCCTGCCAACGCGACCGATGGCAATGAAGGAGCCAATCCGATGTTTGCCGACGGCCAAGTCCAGCTCGATTCTTCGTTGTCCAAGTACTTCAAACTGTCCGAGCGGTTCAACCTTGAGTTCCGTGCCGACGTCTTCAACACGCTGAACCACACGAACTGGGGCATTCCTGACGCCAACTACCAGGACTCCAACTACGGGGCGGTCACGTCTGCGTCAACCACAAACCGCCAAATGCAATTCGGTCTGCATTTGACCTTCTAAGTAACCAGAGGCGGCAACCACACTCGCTGGGGCCGCCTCCTTTATCCCTAAGAGCAGTCAAGCGCAGGCTTTTCTCTTGGCTCCTATCCTCACTCTGGCGCTTTTCTTGTGCTCAGTTGGAATAGGTCGCTGTCCCGCAATCCTCACCGCCTGAGGTTTGGCTCAATTCGTATCCTGGACTGCGTGCGTCAGGCCTGCCTTACAAGCGAAATGATGTCCCCGCGCAAGCGGCATCGCGCATAAGTGCAGACTGGAATTGGAAAGGAAGGCTTATGCAAAGGCTATTCTGGTGCGTTTTACTCTTCCTTACTTTGTGCTCCTCGTATGCCCAGGAATTCAACACTCACAAGGTTGTGCTGGATGATAGCGGGAACCTCCTTCCCTGGGTCCAGCCTCAGGACAAAGCCTATGATCGCGTCACGCGCCTGGCATGGGACTTCCTGCTAAATGAAGTCCAGGTTGAACCCAACGGCCTGAAGAGCTACTACACCTATTGCTGCATCGATGGCACGTCCATGAAGGGCGGCGCCTGGCCGCATAATCCGGCCGGACTGTTCTCCATGCTTGCTGATTCCGGCTCGGCCTACTATGCCTACTCGGGTGACCGAAGAGTAGTCGATCTCGTGAAAAGGGTGCTCGACTATCAACTCTCCCACGGAACTACTCCGGCGAACTGGAAGTGGGCGAATATGCCCTATGCCAGCGCCGATCACGGTGGCACGGAGTTTCGTGGAGCGCACGAATCAGATTACGACAAAAAGCGTCTCGGGCGTGGGGATGGAGTTGGCGGTATCGAGCCCGACAAGGCGGCCGAATTGGGCGCCGGGTACCTCAAGTTCTACGAACTCACGGGAGAAACCCGGTATCGCGACGCCGCGGTCGCGATTGCCGACACACTGGCCAAGAACGTCCGGACGGGCACTCCCGAAAAATCTCCGTGGCCCTTTCGCGTCTACGCTGAAACCGGCATCGTGCGCGAAGAATACGCTTCCGACGAAATCGCGATGGTGCGTCTGTTCGACGAGTTGATCCGCCTGAACCTGGGGGGCGCGAAGCAGTACAAGGGTGCGCGTGATCTTGCCTGGCAGTGGTTGCTCGACGTACCTCTCAAGAACAACATGTGGGCCCAGTACTTCGAAGACATCCCGATCATGGACAAGCTATGGAACTTGAATCAATATGCCCCCATGGAGACGGCTCGCTACCTACTGGACCATCCCCAAGCGGATCCCGAATGGCGTACTCATGTTCCTGCTCTGATTGCTTTTGTAGAGAAGACATTCGCAGGAGATATTGAGGGGTACAAGGGCGTCGAATGGGGTGCGAATACGATCTCAGAGCAACTCGACTACATGTTCAAAATGGGGAGTCACACCTCGCGGTATGCGTCGGTCGTGGCCCGCTGGGCAGAAGTCAGCTCTGACCCGGCGTCGAAACAGAAGGCCTTCCGGTCCCTGAATTGGGCGACTTACATGTGCCGGGAAAACGGCGTGGTCAACGATCAACCGAAACTGTCGGGGAACGGCATCTGGTTCAGTGACGGATATGGCGATTACATTCGCCATTTCATGTACGCGATGGGGGCGCAACCCGAATGGTCGCCTTCCGGAGAGAACCACCTGCTACGCTCGACGTCGATTGTGAGCGACATCAAGTATTCGGCATCGACTGTCTCTTATACGACCTTTGATCATCAGGCAACCGAGGTCCTGCGGCTCAGCTTCGTTCCCGAATCCGTGACCACCGGCGACAAGGCGCTAGCCAGGCGAGATGATTTGAACTCCTCAGGATATACCTTTGATTCCGAACACAAGGTGCTTCGCGTGCGGCACGATGAATCGCAATCAATCAAGATCTCGGCCGCTGCAAGGTAGGCTCCATGAATCAGTAACTGGTGTCATATTTCATGATCAACACCGTCGCGACCAGGACGACCGCCGAGCCGACGATGGCAAGCGTGCTCAGCCTCTCGCCCAGCAGAACTGATGCCAGAAGTACTCCGAAGACCGGGACCAGGTAAAGTGAAGCCGAAGCCGTTGTCACGTCGAGATGCTGAAGTGCCCTGAAAAACAAGAGCATGGAAGCGCCATACATGAACAGCGCCAGAAACGCGAAAGCGGCCCAGCTTTGCCAGTCAAATCGCCGGAAGCTCTGAAAGGAAAATGGCTCAACCCAGATCAGAAGCGGAAGACTCGCCAGCGATGCAGTAATGTAGCTGAAAATCAGGATTTCCACTTCCGCAAAACGCTTCATCAGTCCTTTGCAATAGACGTTATAGAAGGACGAACCCAGGCAGCCGCAAAGAATCAGCAAATTACCAACCAGAAAGCGCATCTCACCAAAGGATGCCTGCTTCCAGTCGCTGATCGACATCAGAACAACTCCGGCCAGCCCGATCGTGAGCGCCGCAACCCTCAACAACGTAATCCGTTCATGCAAAAGCAGCGAAGCCAGGACGGCGCTGATTACAGGAATCAGGAGATTCAGGATTGCCCCGTTTGAAGCCAGGGACTTGCTGATGCCCCAGGTCATCCCGAGTTGGGCCAACACCTGTCCTGCAACGCCCGCGATGGCAAACTGGACCCAGTCCCGAGCGGTGAGGCTGGGCGCGCCAGGATTTTCCCGTCGCAGCTTGAGCAGTAGGGGCACGAACAGGAAGGTCGTGATATAGAAAGGAACAAAGGTGATGGCGATGGGTCCTAAGTGACGGTCGAGTATCTTCACGGCCGTCCCTTGCGCGGACCACATCAGTGACGCGAGCGCGAGTAACAAAAAGAAAAATGCCGTTCTACGTTTTGTTACGACCACTGCGGTTGCACTCATGAGTCCGCCCTTTGAAGCTGGATTCCAAAACGATCCGCGCCCATCGAACTGCCCTCGAACACGTAAGGTTCACACCCCCGGACTTCTGCGTACTTGCGAACTGCCCGGTGGAAAGATTCTTCTGCATCCTCGGCTCCCAGCACCGCCACGGTGCCGCCGCCGCCCCCTCCGGTGATCTTGGCGCCGTAAAGTTTCCCTTCCGCGCACTCCGCGCGGACGAGTTCAATCAATTGGTCCGTGGCTTCACAGCCCAGGCCGCACTCCGTATACGACCAATGGGACTGGAACATCAGATCGCCCATCAGGCGAAATGTATTCTCCGAGTGCTCCGTGGCCGCACCCCGGGCGAGTTCCACGAACATTTCGATCCTCTGGTTCTCTTCCACTGCGTAACGGCTGCAGGCTCGCACGCGATAATTCACTTCCGGACGGATCGTTGTGTAAGGGTCAATGTGGGTTTGGCCTGCGGCTTGAATTTCTGCTCCCGTGGTAAGCAGCGGCAAATCGTTTTCATAACGAGAGCGGAATATCGATGGAGCAATGTTCGAGATGTACCCGTTCCATCTCGGCTCAACGAAGCGTGGGATCCGGCCAGTCTTGTCCAACCTGACAGGAAGATGTTCGCGGTCACAGATCATGCGGTATCCGACAAACGCCGCGGCGCGGGAAGCCTCATATTCAATGCCGGTCACCGCGTGACGTACGCCGGAATCAATCCCCCAGCATCGAAGTCCTGCCGGCAATTTCACCAGCGGCTTGGCCGAACAAGGCTGGCACAGGAGAGGCAACACGTAACCTTCGTCTCCCAGCACAGAGGCCGCCTGGTCCATGATTCCGCAGGCTGATTCCGCAATCACGTTCTCCACCCACTGGCATGACTCGGCCAACTCTACTCCGGCCAGCGGAATGCCATAGGCGGCAGAGGCCGCCTTCATTACCGCGACTTCAATCGCGGCGGACGAACTGACGCCCTTGTTAAGCGGAACCTCTGACTCAATGTAAACGCTGGCTCCCGAGACCACCTGCTGGGGATGTTTCAGGCGGAGAAGATAAAAGATGCCGAGCACATAGGCGGTCCATCGAACTTGTGGACTGCTGTTCACGAGCTTGCGCACCGTTTCTTCGTCAGTAAGTGCGGTCAACTCGAACTCGATCTGCTCACACCAGCCCTCCCGCTGCATCTGCGGATTCCAGAACACGATCCGCCTGTCATCACGTGCCTGAGCAGCCGCCCATGTCGCCTCCCGGATCGTCGCCTGAAACACCAAGCCGCCGGTGTAGTCGACATTCCCTCCCATCAAGTCCAGGCGGCCCGGCGCACGGCAGATATACACGGGTTTCGACTGAGAAAAGAAAGTCTTCGACTTCCTCAGTTCGGCAATTCTCTGCTCGAACGGAGTCACGAGAGCTCCCGGATGCTGCTGATCACGTACTGGATCGACTCTTCGGTCAATCGCGGGTGAATCGGGATGCTGACGTACCGATCAAACAGTCCCTCTGCGACCGGGCATTCTCCTTCACTGTGTCCCAGACTCCGATAGATGCTGGTCAGATGGATTGGCATGTAATGAGACCATACTTTGATCTGTTTCCTGGTGTAAAGGTCCCACATGAAATCCTCCTTGCTGACGCGAAACCCCGGCTGCAGGAGGAGAAGATATACGTGAAAAACATGCTTCAGATGAGCGGGCACATTGGGAAGCTCCAAACCGCGGATACCGCCCAATCCGTCCGTATACCTTTTCGCGACCTCGATGCGCCGGGCATTCAGCGAGTCGAGCTTCCGGAGTTGAACCAGTCCCACGGCCGCCTGGATTTCGGTCATACGGTAGTTAAAGCCAATCCCGTCAAACTCAAGATGCCAGTATCGCTTACCCATGGGATGAACTTTTTCGTCAATCGGCAGGTACTTTCCCTTGGGGTCGTAGGTGCGGCAACAGAGCGAGCGATGCGAAAGCATACTCTCGAAAAAGGCCGTACTCTTGGTCGTGATCAATCCCCCTTCGCCCAGGGTGACCATGTTCTTCTGCTGGTGAAAGCTGAAGACCGCGATGTCTCCGAGTGCACCGGACTTGCGTCCTCTATATTCGGCGCCTGCCGCGTGGGCAGCATCTTCAACCACCACAATGCCGCGCGGGCGGGCGAGCGCATTCAGGGCGTCCATATCGCAGCATTGACCGTAGAGATGAACCGGAAGAATCACTTTGGTCCGGCCAGTAATCTTGCTGGCCACCGATTCCGGATCCAGATTCAGGGTGTGTGGG
>Ga0075030_100000806_pt1 | contig 27989 bp, 37 predicted proteins | sample LitLauG_LLR_2012_FD_71393 | JGI IMG/M metagenome (GOLD analysis project Ga0075030, IMG submission 71393) | Freshwater sediment microbial communities from Pennsylvania, USA - Little Laurel Run_MetaG_LLR_2012 | ecosystem: Environmental > Aquatic > Freshwater > Creek > Sediment | place: USA...
TTTATTGTCAGAAGTAGGAGAGGCACTCATGCTTGTTGCCCCTTGCTGAACATCATTTACCAGGGCTGGCCCTGCACTCGCATAAGCTTGATTAAGATTCTGAGCGAACTGACCAGGTATTTCAGAAACGATTTGATTTGTTTGTCCGATCGCTTGTCCGATCGTATTCAATAACCCACCTTCTTGAGAAACAGGCTGCACTGTTGTTGGTGTTGTCCCGTATTTCTGCTGATATTGAGCAGAAGTCATCTGTACTGGCCCCGTTGGTGTCAAAGGAGCAGGCCCAGGAGCCGGAGGAGGTGTCCCATATTGTGCCTGATACTGCGCTGTGGTCATTTGTACTGCCATGTTAGTCAGTGATGATTACTTGAGTTCCGTCGGGAGCCGTAATGATGTTCTGCTGCTGGTTTGTCTGCAATTCTTTTGAAAGAGGTGCGGGAGTGAAATGTGCAGGATCTATTGCCATAAGTGTAGCATTAAGTGTCTGCCTTGTGTTATCCAATTTTGCATTACCCGAAGCAAGAGTATCCGCATTCACGCCAGTGTGAACATCAGGAACGACGGGCAAAGAGCTTTCTGCCAATGTTGCGCTGAAAGGAGTCAATCTTTTTGATCCGGTCGTTTCGTTAAAGGCTGCAATAGCATTTCCTACGTTTGATTTGTATTTAATCAAGTCAGTACCTTTTCCAGTCTTAAAGGCTTCTGAGATTCCATTGGTCAAACCATTTAGAACCGCACTTGGAACTGATTGGGGAGCTACAGCATTCCATGATTGCTGGATATTGTTTACGCGCTGCATGGCAGCATCATAATCCTGTACCGCGCTTACTTGGTCACTATTTAAAGCAGCAAGTCCGTATTCCTTTGCATAGGCATACGCTTGCGTCTGTGCAGAGCCAGAAGGAGAACCTGGAATGTCCTTCACTTTAGACATATCAATGTAACCATTACCAGTGGCGTTTATCCAATTGACTGCCGTTCCGATATTCACTGGAAGCGAAGCCTTGATCTGCTGCACGCCTTTTATTCCAGCCTGGGTATCAAGCGTCTGGCCTGGGGTTGTTGGTGGGGGCGGCACTTTCATTTTAGCAACGATACCTGCTTGATAGTTAAGTCCAGCCTGTGCCGTCGGAAACTTTGCATAGTATCCCCCTTCTGTTTTTGGTCGCGGAGAGCCTTGCGTAATGCCTGCCGAAAGCTGGGCCTGTGAGCCGGTATAAGTCACCCCGCCAAAGTTATTATTAGCAGCGGCAACATTGCTCGTCCCAAAAATGGATTCCTTTTGCAATTGTGCAGCGAAAACTGTTGGGTCAATTCCGGCATTCTTTGCCGCCGAATATGCCATTGTCCCTGTAATTGGACTTGTGGGAGCCATAGTAGAAATCACCGACTGCATTGACTGAGGAGAATTGACGGTTCCTACCATGCTTTGAATGGTAGAAGTTGCTCCCTGAAGAGCAGTAGTGTATGTCGGGTCAGTGGCGTAAGAGGAAAGGTCGTACTGGGAACCATCGGGAGCCGTTACAACACCTGCCGAATTAGGGTCAGTCTGATTTATTGTTTGGGCCGTAGCAGAAACTGCGGAACCATCTTTGAACAAGCCAGTATTCTGGTTATACGGTTCCATTTGCTGCGTATTGGCATTATAAGCAAGGGTATAGCTTCCTGTTGCAGCATACTTTCCTGCAGCTGCAGCAATCTGAGCTGGTGTTCCTCCATTTGCAATCAATTGACCGAGATTATTGATGACATCTTGAGGAGCGCCATTTGTAGTAGCCTGTTTCAGAATATCCATTCCAGTAGTCGCGTTAAGCTGAGAATAGAAAGTCCCTTGCGTATACATCTGTTGCTGGACAGCAAGATTAGCCTGGAAACTCTGCTGTTGCTTCTGAGTCAATTGGTCTTGCGCTTGTGCTAGGAAGTTTTGCTGGAAGCCGATGGTATCTTTCAGTGAACCATATTTAATCTGAATCTGGTGCTGAATCAGACTTTCTGCGTTGTTATAGTCGTTCTGGGCGATAGATTGCTGGATACCGATGTTCGTCAGGTTGTAACCATGCTGCTGCTGCAAGTCATCTATCTTCTGCGCTGATTGTTCCCTGGTAAGCGTAGGGTCGTTGATAATCGAATTGTACTCCGAGTTATAAGTCGCCTGTGCTGCAAGATATTGCTGTGTAAGCTGGTTCGATTGCGTTTGAAGCTGTGGCACGCCTGCGGCAGCCTCCTGATTGAGCTGGTCTTGCCCCATTCCCATATACTGATTTATGAGATTCTGTGTCTGTCCTTTCTGTTGGTCGTAATTGGCCTGCGCCTGAGAAGCGGCAGGGTCAGTCGTATTGAGCAAAGCCTGCTGGCTTGGGCTAAGGGCATTCCCTGCATTCTGATTCATCGCCCCCACATTCGTTATGACTGCCTTCGCATTGCCGCTCGAAGAAGGAGACTGATACGGAGGGACATTTATGGAATTAAGGCTCTGCAGATTCTGGGCCTGCGGGACATTATTTACAGGAGTGTTATTCACGGCATTGCTATTGCTCGACGGAATCTGAGGAGATTGAATTGTCTGGGGGATATTGGGCGCGCTCTGAGACGTTCCTGTCGCGCCTCCTCGCAATTTTCCAAGAAGGGAAAGGTTCTGGTCTGCCGTACCGGTGTAATTGGTTATGCCATTCTGAGCGGCAAGCTGGCTTCTGCTATTGAAATCGCTCGCGGCACCTGTCGAGCCGAGATAGTCTACGATGCTGTTCCCCGTGTAATTTGATGTTGCCATTTTAGTGAGCTGGATTTACGTTTGAGTTTATTATAAGCATCTTCTCTATCTCGTCTTTTCCTGTGAAAATCATGCACACCTTGAACTGAATCCAATTGGTTAAATCCCCCATTCCTTCCTGGTCAAAAGTAACGCCATCGGCCTTAGAATTATTTAGAACGATGCTTCCTATCTTTTTCCATGACTGGAATCGCGCCTTTGCCGTACCCGAAGCAAGGGCGTATGTCTCGTCTACCGTTACGGTATAAGTCCCTGAATTATTCACGATGCCTATTATATGCGAGCATCCGCCGCCTCCGATGCCATTCTGTATCTCGACCTCTCCGCCAGTCCCTGAAGTCCAATATTGGGTTACATCCGTAGTGGTAGTGAAAGTCGCAGAAGAAATCCAGGTGATAGTTGCTTCGATAGGGTCTGCTTCCGATACGCGATACTTGACCACTATCTCATCTGCCGAGTTAAGAAGCTTCTTGTAGAGGACGTAATTATTCTGCCAGATGTTCTGTACCGATGGCAGGCCATTTTCGTCAGCGGCGTATAGCTTGGTGGTGATAAAGTAGCCGCCCTTCTTCAATGTGTCATTCGTATCATCATAGAATATGCCTGATGTTACTGTCGTCGCATCAGAGTAGTAGGAAGCACCGCAAAGAAATGTGCCATTGCGTACCCCAGAGGTGTTAGGAAGATTGAACTCTGACAATGCCCCCGCTCCTGCGATTCTCGGCTGCCCGAAGTCCTGGATAGTCCCCCCGCTCTTCGTCTGTCCGATGGCGTATTTATGAACTAGCCCTCGCGTGTCGTCATACTCCCAGATGCCTGAAGCGATAGTCTCTTCCAGGGTCGAGTTTGAATCATAATTGCGCCCGTCAATCAGTATGTGTATCCGCTTGTTGATGATGGACATGCCATTCGGATGTATGAAGCGGCTATTATTCGAGCCGAGGGCATTTTGCAGAAGCTTATTATTCTTGCGGAAGAAGGAAGTCTGTCGGATGAAAGTACCGCCGTTCCAGACAAGGAGGCTTCCGTTTGAATCGACTACCCATGGCACATCGTCCTTAATGACGCATGCGAGTGCGCCATTTGCTTCCATTCGATACGACTTTGTGACCTCGGCTGCAGTACCGTCCCACTCGTATACATACGCTTTGTTATTCAAGTTCACTACTCCAATCCAAATGCGATTCGATGAGCTTCGGAGAAAAGTGATAGTCTCATTCGTTCCAAGAGTGACGGTATATGTTCCGCTATTGGCAGGGCTGGAAGGGTCAGACCATGAAACCACGGTGTTGCCCCCGGAAGCCATGTACATCCTCCCGGAGTAAGGCGTCATCATTCTGCCGCTTGAACCGGAAGCCCCGATAGAATTGCTTGTCCATGTCAGGCCATCTGCAGTCTTGTAAACATCTGTCGAGTTCGTAGTGACAAAAAGGAAATTGCCGACAGTATTGCTTAGGAAGGCAATGTCAGAAATGGTCGAATCGCAATTGGTAGGCGCGCCAGATACGCCTCCGCTGCCGTTTACAAGCCTCGCAAAAGTTGAAGATGGATAATTATTGCCACTTTGCCAAACATATCCTCCCGCAACAGTGAAGATTCCATTGACGTTAGGAATCGAGGAGAATCCTACCGGATAACTCGTCATATTAGCATCATCTCCTGTTCCCCAATTGAGCAAAAGCCTTTTGCCAACCCTGAGCTTGCCTTCATTCTCTGAAAGGTCTATCCCAAAAGAGGCCCATAGGGAACCATTCACATCAGAGTTATTATTCTGAATCCAAGTAGGAGGCTGATACGGAGAAGGCTGTTTTGGTAGAGAAATCATAGTTGTAGTGAATAAATAGTTCCTGAAGAGCCTGCGTTCCCGTCAGAACCAGCGACTCCGTTAAAATCAGACAGGCCGCATTGGTTTCCGAAAGTTCCTCCTGTTCCTTTCAATCCTCCGCTTACCAAAATCTGTCCGTTATTTACTAATGTCTTGTATCCCAGGATTACCGCTCCTCCATTGCCTCCGTTGCCGCCGCCGCCACCACCTCCGCCTCCTCCTCCAGTTGCAGAGGTCAAGTTGCATGTCCCATTTCCACCCTTGCCTCCATTTCCTCCATTGCCGCCGTTTGCAGAAATAACGCCGGAAGCCCCGATAGTAATAAGCTTTGAAAATAAGAAACATACCCCGCCATTGCTTCCATTGCCACCACCGCCGCCTCCGTGGCCTCCATAATTGCTTACCGAGTTATTGCCACCCCCGCCACCACCTCCTGTCCCAGAAGGGGAGACTGCCGATACGTTATATTGGACTACTCCCTGAGTATCTATGCAGGTCACTGCGCTGACTGCATTTCTTGGAGGATTCGTCGAGGCCGTAAAGGTTCCTGCTGAACCAGTGGTTCCAGCACTTCCACCGCTAAGGCTGGCATTGCCTCCTACTCCTCCTGCCGAGCTTGCCGCCGCAGCCGTTGTACCGATGAGATATGAAAGGCTAGAAGTGGTCGAACCTGCACCGCCATTTGAACCGCCGTTATTGCTTCCGGTGCTTCCGAGTCCCCCAGCAGTTCCTGAAGTTCCGGCAGGGCTTCCGGGCAGAGAACCTGCCGTCTTAGCCGCACCACCTGCGCCTGCTGCGCCTCCTGAACCGCCCGTTCCTGAACCAGCACTTCCGTCTCCTCCATTTGAACCATCGTTTCCATTCCTATGGAATGTTCCGTTTACCGTCGCGGAAGTCTTTGCATATACCCTGAATCCTCCAGCGTCAACAATGACACCCGTGTTTATGGTGAGATTGTCATAAAACATGTCTCTGGTGTAAGTGGTATTCCCCGTGATTACGCCGTTGCCATCAGAAGCGTCTCCAAAGTCATTGAAATTACCATTGGCATCTACATAAGTCTTTGTTGCCTTCTGGGTAGCGATTCTGGTATCAGAGTTTGCAGAAAGAGTGCCGTCAGTATCCAAAACGTTCGTAGCAAAATCAGTAGAAACGATACCGGAAGCGGAAAGGACGCCTGAATTAGCATGAACGACGCCAGTGCTTGTCCCTATTGTTTTAAGTCCAAGCCTCTCTCGAAACGCAGCCTCTACATCAAAGGGAATATCCGAAGACTGGCCGAGTTGGTCAATCCTGGATGCGAGTGCGTCTATTTCTGTCTGTAGATCGGGGTTCATATATTTACATGAACATTAGGAAGCCCGAAGAAGTCACTGGGGTGTTGTTGGTGAAAGTGTCCCAATACCAATTAACAGCCTGATTTCCTGAAGAAAGAGTGATTTTATTTATAGTCGTCCAATTCGATTCAGCTGCCATGTATGAAGTCCACGTTCCCCCGTTTATCCTGGCTCGAATCTGCTGGCCTACTCCATCGAATTGAATCTCCACCTGATACCAGGTATTTGCCGCAACGGTACCGATAGTCACGTCACTCGTTCCTCTCAGGCGATAGGTTGAATCGGAACCTCTGGCGAGCATGGCGAATCTCTCAGTGCTTCCCTCTACGAAGCTGATTATGACAGCGCTCGTACTAGTCACGTTATCGCTGCGAACATAAAAGGACTGAATGCCGCTCGAAGCTGAAATGGCCGTGTTACTTATGAGCAAGCTGCTATTGCTATTGACTGTTGCTGCATGCGTTCCAGCCTGAACGACGCTCGACTCAACTTGCCAGGTAGCATTCCCCGACCAAGAGCCATTGCCGGTCAGGTTTCCGTTGCTGTATGAGTCAAAATTTTCGTTTAGGCATCCCATGATTTTAAGATGAAGCTACGCAAGTCCACTTACTCGTACCGGCGTTGTACATGAAACCCAGAGTTATTGGAATCGTCGTTGACGACCCAGTGTTGGCAGGAACGCTCGTGATAGCTGAATTTTCCGTGTTTACCAGGGTAAGAGTCTGCGCCACTGCGGAAGAAGGCAAGATTTGCACTACACAGGTCTGCATACTGGACGCTCCAGAAGTAGCCAGGGTGATAGTGAGTCCCGAAGCCGAGTTATTCGTTACGATGTTTCGCCCGGAAGTCACGGGAATGGTCGCGGCATTGCTTACTGCCGTTATGGCATTCGCCGTTAAGACGGTATTGGCAAATGTCTGGGTTCCAGTGAAGGTCTGAGCGGCATCGGTTCGCGCAATGGTAGCTGACGTGCTAGGGAAGGTCATCGTCGTCGAATCCGTTCCCGCAAGGGTCAGCGTATTGCTTGCAGAAAGGGTCTTACCGTTCGTGACAGTAAGAGTGCCAGTTGAGGAAGTTATAGTGAGACCGTTTACTGAAGTCGCTGTCGCCGCTCCGATTGTTGGAGTAGTCAGCGTGGGAGAGGTCGCAAGGACAACCGAACCTGAACCAGTGGTCGTCGCAGCCGAAATGGCGGTGCCGTTTCCCTGAAGAACTCCAGTAATCGAAGTGCTGATGGTTATTGCAGGCGTAGTGGTTGCATTCGCTACCGTTCCAGCGAAGCCGTTCGTGCTTACGACCGAAACCGAGGTCACTGTGCCGCCTCCTGCCGGAGTAGCCCATGTGCCATCTCCTCTCCAGAAAGTCGAAGAGGAAGCTGAAGTTCCGCTATTGAGGTTCGTTACAGGCAGGTTTCCCGTTACGCCAGTTGAGAGCGATACGTTCGTTATGGTGTTAGTCGAGCCGCTGATTGACTTGTTCGTAAAGGTATCAGTCGTAGCCTTTCCAACGAGGGTATCCGTCGCCGAAGGCAGCGTAAGAGTTCCGGAAGCTGCTGCGGCAGGCTGGAGGATGGTTGCTCCCGAAGTGTTGCCCTGCAGTGAAATCGTGCCGAGTGTCGTTCCAGCTTTTCCAACTTTTAATCCCGTAGCAGTCCACCTTCCGACCTCATTTGTCGAACCGAAACCTCCTACGGAAAACGGTATTTCCTTTCCAAGCGTATCTGTCGAAATAACCAGATTCCCTCCTGAACCGTACACATAATTATCATTCGCGGAATAAATCGTATTGTCCAAAAGCGAAGTGATATTTACCTTTGCTCCGGTTCCAGTGCCTCCCGTAGTAGCGATTGCGGTTCCTGTCGTGTATCCTGTGCCGTTTGCAGAAAGGGAAAGTGCCTGGATAACGCCCCCGCCTCCAATCGTCGTTACCGTGACTGTTCCATCGCCATTTCCAGAAGAGATGGTAAGAACGTCATTCACTGAATAACCGGTACCGGCTACGTTTATGGAAACGCTCTTTATTTCTCCGTTTGAAATAGGGGAGAAGCCCGAACCGAGGATACCCATGTCGGTATAGTGACCCGTGAGCGTCGTTCCGTCATTATCAGCAGAGGCATACACATCGGTAGTCGCGCTCGCCCCATTGCTCTTGTTCTGTACCGCGATGGCTACATAGTTATTTATAGTTCCTCCTGCCGTGATAAGAGTCTTATTGTCTCCCGTAGCGACAATCGAGCCTCCTATCGAAAGCACGTTATGATTATCGTCCCAATTGAAATTAGCGTTATCCTGGACAATCGTTGTCCCGTTTGAAAAAAGGACTGAACCCGAAGTGAGGGAAGGAAGGGTGAACTTATTGTTGAAAGTAGTCCAATCAGAAGAAGACAGCGGGCCTTGATTCGTTGCCGAAGCCGCTGGAAGATTTGTTCCTATTGTCGCAAAGGTTACTTTCTTTGTCTGACCGGCTCCCAGGTCTACAATAGGCAACACGTCAGTCGGCTGAGGCGTTGCGTAGGCTGTCAGTGCTGATATTTTTGTGTCGCTCATGAGCGGTTTTGATTAGTGTATCCGACTACTGACTGTTCTAGGATAATCTTGTCTCCAGTCTCAAGAAGGAGATAGAAACTACCCTCTGTCTGAAGAAAGTTTGGCGTTGAAACTGCCTTTGCCTGGAATGAGAAAGCGTCCGTACTCTTCGTCTGAGTCGAGAAGCTATCTGCTGATTTAGTCTGTGTGGTAAAGGTTGCCATTATCTGAAATTGTACTTCTTAGCAGACATGGTTATATGCTCGTCCTTATTCCTGAGCGTATAGCTTTCCGCAAGGGAATCCTCCTGCTGATTCACCAAGTCGCTTAGTACCTTTGCATTGGAAAGCTGCTTGACCGCAGCGTAATCCCTCGAAGCTATAAGGGCTACCAAGCGGTGATACATCGAGTTGAATCCAGGGACTTTCGTAGTATCAGAGGTAGTAAAGTATGAAGGCGGCCGCTGGAACCAGACTTTTAAGCCGTTAGTTGCAGTCACTGCAGTTGCCGATGGCTTTGGATAGAGAAAGACCGAGTTGGCAATCTTGTCGTAATACATCGGCAGTCCTGCAGTCTTCAGGAAATCGGTAAGAGATTGGTCATAGATGTCGGACTGGTCAATCGGCTTGAGAAGCTGCCAATTGCCAGCAAAGTCGAGAACTTCGACGCGTGTAATCTTTAGGAAGTTGATAGCGAAAGCGTAATCCTGCTGTTCAGACCCCGGAGTGGTCACAAGGCTAGTCGTGCCGATAGGGAAATCGGTGTTATTGTTATCGTCCCACTGCCAGCGGCCGTCAGCCAGAAGGATGAGAGAGACTACGCGATTCAATCCCTCGTTAATGTAGCGGGTAAAGGTCGCGAGTAGGCTTGGGTCATTTGAAATGCGCCCGTAGGAATTGTCGCCAAAGACCGCTGCCTCGCATTCCTGAATGAGTCCGGCCTTAGAAGCAGAAGTGTCCGAGAATTGAAGTGACATGATAAAAGAATACTCCCTCAATTAAAAGGGAGCATTTTTTTATGCACTTGCCGTAATAATACGGCCTATTATAAAGATTTTAGGGCTTTATCTATTGCATCTGAAAATTGCTTATCATATTGCCAGTTCTCAATCACATGCTTGTGAGCGTTTCTTCCAAGATTTTCCCTCTTATCCTTATTCAAAATCATTTCTTCAATCATTCCAAACCACTCAGAAGGCTTCGCAAGCATTCCCGTTTCATCGTGAGTTATCACTTCCCTGCCGAAACAAGGGACGTAATAAGGATACACGCGCGAGGCAATCGTCGGAATCTTATACATTGCATACTCCATGAACTTGATGTGGCTCTTGCATCGCGTGAAGGCCGTATCGACAAGCGGAGCTATTCCAATATCCCATTTCATCGTCGAAAGGTGCTTTGGGTATTCTCCGAAAGTCCAAGTAGAAGGCATAATGTCGCACCGAAGCTTGGCCTTTTCGCTGAAACAGCTGAATAGCTCGATGTTTTCTTTGCCTATTGCCCCCATGCTCTCGAAATAGACATGCGGATATTTATCCATTATCTTGGCAATCGCCGGGAAGACCATTTTAAGGTCGTCGTAATGGGAATTGGAACCCGAGTAGCCGATAATGAACTTATTTGTGTCTTTAGGAGCGGCAGGAAAGTCCCAATCTTTCCTTTCGTTCATGTTGGGGATAACTATGATTGTTTTTTCCAATCCATAGACCTTCTTCATGTGTTCCGCAATTTTCTGCTTCAGCGGTTCGGTCGAAACGGTTATAACGTCCGCAAAGGACAAAATGGTGGAAGTGAATGCTCTGTCCTTTTTAGTTTCCTTTAGCTTGTCGTATAGAGGATGGCTCTTTGCAACATCCAAATAGTTGTCATCAAGGTCAATGATTACTTTCTTCTTGAACTTATCCCTATGGTAGAACATGGCACTTGCCTCTTCTGGCGAATAGAAATAGGTAGTCCAAAATACATCGTAGTCAGTGAAGATTCGTGACCATTTCTTTTCAGAACTCTCCCCTTTTTTAGACAGGTTTATCCCCACTACATCCACATCATGCCCTTTGGCGTATCGGGAAGGATAGATGATACGGTAAGCCCCTACGCCACCATAGCCGTCTTCCAGCTTGCGGTTCACATTAGCGGCGTAATCATTTCTATAAAAAAGTATCTTCATTTCTTTTCGTTGAAATTACCCTCGAAGTTCTTATGGAAAGTGGTAAGCAGGACATCTCCTATTACGGCAGTACCATTTGGCAAGACTTGCCACATTCTAGGGACAGCGTTGATGATAACTCCTGCCTTGTCCGCTGCTGGCATGAGAGAGAGCTGGTCACGTCGCGAATATCGGCAATAATCAGCCCACCATGCCTCGTTAAACGCCTCTACGCGCTTGTTATGCCTTCGGACGATGAATCCGCCCTGCAAAAGCCCTTTATGCTTTCCATACTCCATGTCTTCATAGTGCTTGGCCTGTTCGATAATCAGCTCTGGGTCATCGAGTCCGAGCTTGGCACAAGTCATCGCCTCGTCATAAATGCAATCTCTCAGGCCGTGAGTGAATAACATCATGTCATAGCCGTCCATATACCGCTTGATTATTTCTTCAGGTGAAACGAGCAGTTTCATATTACCGTCCATGTAAATGGAAAACTCGGTATTTATATATTTATGAGCGAGAATCTTTTGAATGCGAGAATTGCGACGCGGGTCTTTGAACTTATCGTAGGAATCTATGAAACGAGTAATGGGAAAATCCTGCTCCATTATCGGGTCTTTATCATTCGTGATTACGGTGTAGAGAGTGACGTTGCTCATAATTTTATATAATGTCCCCTTTCGGAATACCACTTAGCCTTAGGAGACTGACACTTGCCGCCATACATCGGAAAGGAGGAAAGGGGTTTAAAAAAGGGGCGTGTTTGTACCAATGTTTCAATTCCATCAGTGATAAAACCCCTAACAGGTTCACCTAAATAATCATAGACCCAAACAACATCTCGCTTAGGAAGCGTTGTGCATTCTTTTGGCAAAGTTTCCCGACAAAAAGATTCAAACTTTCGACGACGCCTTAACTCTTTTTTTACTTCTTTCAAAGATTGCAAGGCTAATTTTGCCTGCGAGTTAGGCATTCGATAATTAAAGCCTATTTCCTTGTGGAAGTAATCATGCTTTTCACCAAAAGCCATATTTTTGAGATAAGCGATTCTTTCAGCGTACTTTTTATTATCCGTCGTACAGATACCGCCTTCTTCCGCGTGGATGATTTTGTTTTCATAGAATGAATAGCAGGTTATGTCTGCTTTTGATTTGTAAACGGCTCCCTGGGCCTCGCAAGCGTCCTCAATAACCTTTAGTTTATGCTTCTTCGCAATCCTAATAATCTCCTTCATATTGCAAAGCCTGCCGTAAATGTGTACGGCCATGATTGCCTTCGTCTTCCTGGTTATCTTCTTTTCTATCAAGCGCCAATCCATGCAAAGACTGTCATCGCAATCCACAAATACGGGAGTAGCATTGCAGTAAGATACAGCGAAGCCGCAAACGGCCATCGTGAAGTCAGGGATGATAACCTCATCTCCTTTGCCAACTCCAAGAGCAAGTAGTCCAAGGTGTAAAGCAGCAGTACCGCTATTGCAAGAAACAGCGTGCTTAGCGCCAACAAATGCAGCATATTTTTGTTCTAATTCTTGATAGGGTTGCATAGGTTTGTTTTTGCATATTTACCAAACATTTCTATTGCTTTCTTGTCATAAGCTTTCGCTGCATCGATTTCATCTTTAAATGTTCCGAGTGAATATGTTTTGTAATCTTTATTTATACATGCGTACCATCTCCGGTCTCTTTTAATCCAGCTTACTCCTTTAAACTTTGAACTTGAATTGCGGGATTTACGCTTATTCATCGTATTTTCCTGCTGACTACAAATCCTTAAATTATTTCGCTTGTTATTTAATGGATTTCCATCTATATGGTCAATGCAACCTTTAGGAAAATCGAGAAGCATCCTATGAAGATAAACACTCTTGTTCCTAAGATAGCCGTGGTCTATCCTCCAAACTAAATTATCAACAACAGACTCGTCTTGTTTATCAATCTCAAATTCAACTCCTTTTCTAGTTATTTTTTTCATAGCACCATTTATTTCCATTATCGTGAAAATCTTTTATCGTCTTTTTGAGAGCTTCTCTTAATGAAGTTTTTGGGCGATAGTCGATAACTTTATACAATTTTGTATTATCAGAAAGTAAGCTCCAAATTTCCCACGGCCTCATGCGCTTAGGGTCTACTTCTACCTCGCAATCTACTTCCATAAGCTCGCCGATAAGAGCTGCGAGGTCATACATCTTGATTCCCTCCTCGCTTCCCATGTTATAGACCTCCCCGAATTGGCCTTTTTCCAGTAGTTCTACTGCCATTCGGACGGCATCGCCTGCATACTGGAAGTCCCTAAAGGAATTGTTACCAAGCTTGACCGTAGAACCTCTCGCCAATTGCTCTATAATGACCGGTATGACGTATTCGTGCGTCTCACGCTCTCCTACGCAGTTAAACTGCCTGAGCGCAATGCAGGGCGTCCCAGCCTCTTTAAAGCGAGATTGCACAAGGCAGTCAATCGCAAGCTTTGCCGAGCCATACGTCGAATGAGGACGTGCTGGCCAATTCTCGTCAATCTTATGTTCAGGAGCGTCCCCGTAGATTTCAGCAGAGGATACCTGCAATATGCCTTTTACCCCGGCTGCCTGCGCGGCGTTAATCACTTTCAAGGCTCCCGAAGCGTTTATATCAAAAACATGGAGCGGCCTTTCAAATGAGACAGGAATATAGGGTGAAGCGGCGTAATTGAAAACAAAGTCTATCTCGTATTGCTCGAAAAACTTTCTAAGCTCGCTTTCAGAATGGGTAATATCGCACCATTCAAACTTGGCTTTAGGGTGAATGAACTTGCGATGGCCTGCTATGAGATTGTCCAAGACAAGCACCTTGCAGAATCTATCCTCGATAAGGTGATTTACGAGGTGGCTTCCAAGAAAGCCTGCGCCGCCCACGACTGCGACATTGCACTTTTTTATTTCCATGCTGTTATTGTTATGTCCCTCTCCGGCCTGTTGTGATAGCCTCCGTCAATTCGCTCAATCTTCTTGAAGCCAGTAGCGAGCAAAAGAGGCTCTAGCGTCTCATAACACCATGCCCAAGTATGCCCCTTTGTCTCAGCCCAGCCAAACAATTGCATTACTCCATTAGTGCCGTTTATCTCCTCCGGTTTCTCAGAATAGGCAATGATCTTTGCCACCTTCTTCAAATCGCCTGTCTCAATGACGAGCTTGCCTCCTTCTTTCAGCCACCCGAGCCACCTTTTAAGGAGAATCGGCATCTCAATCGTATCTATGTACATGGCGATATGAGAAGCCAGGATTTCGTCCAAATCTCCACCTTCATATTTCAGCATTTTTAAATCGGCATTCACGTCCACCATGCCCTTCCACATGGAAAGATTATCGACGTTGGTGTAGCCGTCGCGGTAATCTTTTCCTGAACCGAGATTTATTTTCTTAGGAGTTGTTTCCATAGTTTTATATGTTCATTGGTATATGTCTTCCAAGACAAATCCCCAACTTTATTCCTGCTGAGCTTCTTGAAAATTTTGTTCAGTTCTTCCTGTGTATCGAAAACGTAATCCAATCCAATATCCAAGTGGAAGCCTTGTGGTGTCGAAATAGTCTTGAGGCCAGCATTAGCAGCGTCTAGGATGCCCATAGACCCCTCATCCTTTCCAAAATAAAGACAATAATCGGAAGACTCTAAGATGCGCTGGTGATTTTCTGCGTCAAAACTTGGGAAGTAATCCACCTGTAATCCGTCGGCAACAAGAGGGACAAGAATGTCATTCCATCCGCTTCCCATTATTCTAAAAGCCCACTTGTTCTTATCAAGCGTTTTGACCAATTCAGTAAACATTCCCTCTCGCTTGCAGCCGTCAGGATAGACATTTGTTAAGATTGCCACGATCTGAAAGCGTCGTGGTTTGCAATCATGCGCCGGAAGAACATAAGAGAGTTTCTCCTTTGGAATACGTAGCTCTTTTGTAAGAATATCTGGTAGGGAAGAAGACATGCAAATACCCATATCAGCCGTCTCCATTCCTTTGAGCAAATTTTCCTTTTTACTTGGCGTGTCTATATGCGTCACCATCAGAGTATTGATAGTGCTGGAATGACGATATGAAGCGTAGTTTATGTGATGCACGATGTCAGCTTCAGGGTCGGGAACATTCCCAATAGAGACTTCGACGCCTTTAATCTTTTCCAGTTCGTCATACATCCTCCGTGCAAACTTTGAAAGTATGCCATCGTTCCACGCCTGTTCATAATTAACTAAATGTATTTTCATATATTGAAATGGGGTTTTTACACCCCAGCCTTCCTTTCGAGAGCCGATTGGTCTTCGGCTTCTGCAAGCAAGGACTTTTTAATGCCACTGGTGCGCACGACCTTGTAGTCACGAGTAAAGAAGACTTTGCCTCCTTTCTTCTTCATGTACTCGATTTCAGCGTCTTTGGTTGACTGCCATTCACGGGAAAGGCAGTAGACATCCACGTTGTACTTTTCAAGAAGCTTCATGGGAGAGAAATCGTGAGCGGGAACAACCTTGTCCACCCATCGAATCGCCTCAAGAATCTTCTTCTTCTGACTGAAAGGGAGAACTGCATCCCTTCCTTTGTACTTTTTGAGCAGCTTATTGGTATTCAGGGCGACAATAAGCATATCTCCCTGCGCGCGACAGCGTTTGAATACTTGAACGTGACCGGCGTTCAGGATTTCAAATGCTCCCTGCAAAAGAACTACTCGCATGGTTTCTCCTTTCAGTAACCGTTGCGGCCGAAAAACTTATCCGCCTCGTTCGGGTCTTGAATGAGGCCAAGAGTATGCTTCACAAGCATTATCGCCTCTTGCTTCGAGCGGTGCATCATCATTCTCCCGCCTGGGCCTTCAATGGTGTAGCCAGGGTCAGGAAGCTCTCGAATCTCGTAGGCCGGAATAGGGCATATGTCAGTCCCATCCAGCTTGATGTTTGCAATCTTTGGGCGGTTAGGATTAGGGACGATAGTAAGGCGAGGGTCAATCTTTGCCAATTCGTCCGCAAAATCAGGAAAGACACGCGTGATTGGATTTTTATTTTCCATTTTTTTCCTTTGTTAGCTCCTTGTAAGTCTCTTGCGCGTTTATCAAAAGCAAAAGGCAGGCAGCTGAAATAGAAGCCAAGCTTCTTGATTCTGGTTTGACTGCCGTTCCATAATTCTGCCCTTCATATTCAAAGGTATAGCCAATCTTCCCGTTCTTGGCGAGAATGTCGATAACTATTCCATTTGGCAGCTGAAGCGTCGTTACGCTGTTCATGTGCCTTTAATTATAAATAACAAAAAATACCCTGTAAAGGGTATCTTCTGTGCATAACTGCTTCCTTTTTAGAAGGTTGCGGTATTTGCTCCTGCCGTCGAGGTCTTAACTTCAATAACCCAGTTAGAGTTAAGGGTCTTCGTAGCGAATGGCATTTTCCATCCGACAGTCGAGAACATGTTAAGAGGGTTCGAGGTGTCATTTGGCCCAGGATTCTTCACGATAACCGTAGGTGCCGTGATAGAGCCGAGGTTGACGACGCCATAAGCGTTCTTGCCGAAGATGAAGGTCGAGTAGACGTTGGCGACGCCAGCCGAAGCTGCCGTAACCGGAGTACCAGAGAAGCCTCCTGAGAGCGCGACGTACTGGTTGTTAGTCTCTACGAACTCAACTCCGTGAAGCTTGCCGACTACTCCGCGCTCGATAGCGTCCGAAGTCGTATAGCGGTGAGCATCGAGCCATTCCGAGTTGCCGAACAAGTCGTAGCTCGAAGCAGGGCCGATAATGCCGCGATAGAGTCCTGACTCGAAACGCTGCGCCTTGTTGAGCTTGAGCGTTCGGACTGCCTGACGGACTGCTGCGCCGGTGAACACGTCAGTCAAGTGAATGTCCGAAATATTAGGTGCTGCTGGGTTACCAAGAGTACCGGCCACGATCAGTGCTGTTGAGCCACTGTGAAGCTCGGTACGAATAAGCTGGTCGATTGATTCGCCTGCATTCTGGCCGTGAACTTCAATGTGTTCCTTAAGGTCTACGTCAATCTGCGTCATCGAGAAGAGCGAGGAGACGTTCGTGACGTTTCCGTACTCAAGAAGAGTTGCAGATACCTGGGTAGCCGTCATTGCTACTTCTGCAGGGTTTGTCGCTTCTGAAAGGGCCGAGGTGATAATCGCAAGAGGCGAGAAACGCGTCCAGCGAACTACCTGACCGCTATTCAAGGGCACATTTTTGACCTGTGCTCCGAAGTCGTGACGCAACTCAATCTTAGCGCGGTCGAGGAATACCTTGTCGTAGTAGACCTGTACCGGCGTAATCAGAGTTGCTGCTGCTGATGCCATGTAAGTTATTTATTAACGTGAGGGACAAGCTTAGCAATATCTTCCTTCTTCATATTTCTCAAGTCAGCTTCGGTGTATTTGCGTTCGATGTCAGAAAGGCCCGTAGAATCGGTTGCCCGTCCTGCTGCCTCTTCAGCATTGCGCTGCTCCTTTGCCGCCTGTAAGCCAAGCACCAAAGGATTCTTCTTATCATCGAGCAATTTTGCCCCACCGTTGTGCATAATCAAATCTATTTCAGATTCGGTATATCCAGCGCGGTAGAGCTTGAACTCATCTGCCTTGAGAATGTCCGAAGGCTTCTGGTAAGCCTGTGCTTCACTAATCGCAGGTTTCACTTCGGCAGCCTTAGCGCGTGCCTCTTTGGCTTCCGCTTCGGCCTTCTTAGTCCGCTCGTAGAGCTTCCTATTAGTCTCTTCGAGCCTGCTTAGACGTTGTTCAGCAGTTTCAGATGCTGGAGCTGCCTCGTTTGGAGTGTCGAGATTCACGTTTTCTTCTGCCATATATAAGCTATATGTTAGATGGTTTAAAAAGTTTTCCTTCTTATGCGCTGTGCTTTTTATAGGAGGTGGCTGTGCGCTAAGCCCTCACGGGAATCTAGTAAGGATACTTTGAGGTTGCGTTAAGAATCGTCGCGATTGCCGTCTGAACATTTGTCACCTCGGTCGCAGTAATAGGCTGATTGTTCGCACGCTGCTTCCAGCCCTTTTCAAACTGGTCTACAAGGTGTTCGAGTACGTCATTCGCTCGCGTACCTGCATAGACTGACTGGCCTGAGCGTGAAGTTGAAGAAGTTGTTGACATGGTATTTGTTATGAATGGTCATTGTACTGGCCCCGGCCCTTTGCTGGCACGTCCTGGCTTACATTCGGATACTTATACTTCCTTGATAGGTTCTCAGTGCTTGCGGTAGCCATAAGCGTAGTATCTGAATTGCGCACATCTACATTCGAGTTAAGCGAAGGATACATATAGCCTGCCTGTCCCATTCCGCTTCCGTCGAATGTAGGCGTGCCTACGACGCCTGCTGTCTGCTTAGGGTCAAGATTCGTCTGCTTTGCAAACATGTAATCTCCGCTTCCCCTCGTTGGCTCTGGCTGAACGCTTCCCGGAAGACGGATATTGTTATTATCGTCCGGGGTTATGCCTACTTCGTATTTGTTATTGTCTTTCATCGAAATATGCTTGGTTTATTTTCTGATAATTTTGTCTCCCTAACCATTCCTGAACTCCTTATGAATCCTATGAGGCTTTCGTATGACAGCCCTCTCGCAATCACTTCTGCCTTCACATGTTCCGCTGGTTGCTTCGTGTCAATCGTGGACATATCCTTCAGCGGGCTTATGAACTCCATGACCACTTCTTCCACTTGGTACCATTCGGGGTCTTGGAGGAATCTCTTAGGTATGGTTTTCATGGTTTAAATGCTTCCTCCCTGGCTCTCTTCTCCCTCTTCTCCGGCATTCCATTCGCCGCTCGATGGGCTTGGCTGCCTCTGCGTCTTTCGGCTTGCCGCATTATCGTCTGCAGTGTTGCGCGTGGCGTCCTTGTAGACTGATTCTGCACCTGCACGCTTGGCATATTTCACCTGTCCAAGCCTGACATCAGGGCTAGTTGTGCTTGGCGTTACAGGCTGATGCTGATTGTTGATATATCCGTCCATTGCGCTTCCCATCACGAAGTTTCGCATCTGCGGATATGGCTTGCCATTGCTTCCATCCACATCCTTTCTCTCATAAGTTTCTGCAGGATTCGTACGCTCGTCTCCTCGAATGCCTCCTGAATCATTACGGACGTAATTGTTCATTATCGGCATCGGCTTCTTAGGGTTTCCCCCGGTCAATTCATAATTCATGTTATTGGGTTGTTGTTAATTGTTTCTGCTGAACTGGCTGGCTAGGCTGGCCTGGCGGTGCCTGCGGCTGCTGCTGTTGAAGCGTCGGCAATTGACCATTCTGTTGCATCTCGGTAGCCTGGTTATCAGCGAACTCCATCTCGGCCGGGCTGATTCCCAATTGCTCCGCTGCCTGATAAAAGAGCATCTTGAGGCGCGGGTCTTGCAAGACTGCAGGATTCTGCAGGAAGCCGAAGAGCGTCTGAATGCCCTGAAGGATTACGTTAGGGTCGAGCTGCTCATTGTCTATATTGAAATCGAACTCGAACTCTGCATCCTTGTAAAACTCCTCTTTGATTTTTAAGAAACGGTTGGTTCCATTCTTTCTGTACTCCTTGATTGCCTTATCCTTTGCCGCTTGCTGGAGGGCTGGCGTAATCATCTCTCCATTCATCGCCGCGTTGATAATCACCTGATTGGCATGGAGTTCTGCGGCGGCATCATCAAGCTTATCCAGTTCCTGAGAAGTGCCTGCAAAGCGCATGATATGCTCCGGGGTTAAATCCTTCAAAAGATTCGGCAATACTAGGTCATTGAAGAACTCTCGAAGAAAGATGGCCTCGTTCTGACGCTTGAAGCCGTAAACGCCGGTAGCTTGGGCCACGGCGATTTGCGTAGTGCCGAGAGGCGTCGTTGATGGTGGAAGGTCGCCTCTGACTGCTTCGTAGGCGAAAGTAAGCTTATCCACCTGTTCTGCGTAGCTAGCCTCTTCATCCTTGAAAGCAGGTAGATTTCTCTCTTCATTAGCGATAGGCTCAACTCCATTCGGAGAGAAGATAATGTCGCCACTTTCTAGGTCAGTTAGTACGTTCCTTACCAGAGACTTGTCCTTTGTCTGGAACAGATGCAAGGCCGAAAGCTCCATCGAAAGCCTCTTCTGGTTCTTGATTTCATTTACGCGAGTCTGAACGTCAAAGAGCATCTCGACTACTCCCATGCCGAGCCACCTTCCCTTAATCTTGGTGTAGTGGAAATCCTTGAAAGGATATTCCCCTCTCCAAGCTGACTTGAACATCACCACGCCTAGCTCGTTCGTAACCTGCCCGGTCTGATTGCGCTGAAGGAAGTCGGGGCCAGCTACGATGAACAAGGCACGAACCATCTTGTCCGACTTGCCTCCATCGAGCCACCATTGAGGAACTTCGCCATAACGCTTGAATACCTTAATCTGAGGAGTCGAGTGCATTATGTTCAGGTTTCCCGAGTTATCCTCGAAAGCCTGCGCCGCGCGAGTGTTGCCGAACTTCTCGATAGCTTCCTCTACGTTATCCCAGCCGGTAGCACGAAGCTCCACGTCGCTCATGTAATGAATCGTGGTGATGAAACGGGAATCCTTTGCCCTTTCAACCGTAGGGTCAAGCATGAGGCGTCGAATATCGACAACCTTTGCTCCTGTCGTTGTCTTCTCAAGCAAAACCGAACCATAACGAGGCGTTTCCTCCACAATCTCATTGAGGATGCGGCCCATCTCATTCTTCTTCAGCCACTGCTTCAGCTCCTTCTCCAAAAGATAGGTAGGGAAGTAGGATTCAGGATTGGTCGGAATGAGACGAATGTCCTTAGTGTCGATGTTGAGCATCTTCGTCGCCACCTCGACTGCCGGAGTGACAATGTTGAAAAATAGCTTCTCTCGATTCAGGTAGTAAGCTCCGTTCTCATAACGATTGGAAAGGTAGAGAAAGATGCGCTTGAGCGTCTGATACTGATTGAAAGCGTAGCCCGGGACAGGAGAAATGAAATTGTATAGGAATTGGTCGCTCTCATGTCGAATCTGAGCAAAGATGTTCTGAGGTACAGGAAGGGGATTTTGATTCGGAGGCATAGCATAAAAATACCAGTAATGCTCACTGTTTTCCTTTTTTTATGCACTAAATCCTATCAAGTGGCTAACTATATGATACTTTCAGGTTTATTGTATGCACCATTCTTTAAAGACTTTAGCAACTCGTTCATCACATAGGATTCATAATCCCCGAAGATAGAAGTGTTCACATGCACTACGCCCTTTTTAATCAGCGGATGGACGATTGAATACACTTCTGACCTTGCAATCCATCGGTACATAGTCGGGTGCTTTAGATTCCGGGCATATTTAAGGAAAAGATAATCTCGCATGTCTCCGTTGGAATATCCTAAGAGCTTATGCTTGCGATACAGTTCAAGCCAAGTCCCTTTCGGCAAGATATATTCCTTCGAGAACCTCGCGTCAGGGTCTACGGTGAATAGCGTGGATTTGGTGATATTTATTATCATCAGTTATATGACACGTTACGCGCCCTATTCTGCTGGACGCGGCTCTGGGTAAAGATGTCGGGCCTAACAGGCGTCGTAGCCCCGTATACGCTCAAAGCGAGGCTCATTACTCGATCATCGTGCAGTCCTTCTGGGACTTTTACCTTTATCTTTCCGTTTTCAGTCAGGGTGTATTGAAATGCCTCCAATTCTGCTATCAGTCCCTCATCATCAGGAATCTTAATTTTATCCTGTTCAAGCAAGATTGCCAGGTTATTTAAAAGATTCTGCCTTGATATTTCAGTGAACTTAAAGCCTCGACCGTCTTCGCCGCCTATGTTGAGGCCACGGGCTTTCAAGTCTTCTACGATAGGGTCGCCAAGCCCTGTACTATCAGGCCAAATAAGAGCGTTATTGAAACGTCGGGCCATAGCCTCAATCCTTGCTTTCTGCAAGTTCCAGTCAATCTGATTGAAACGCTCCTGGGGATAGACAATGAAGGTATTAAGACTAAAAGGGGTAAGAACAGTCCAGTCATTATATTTTGCTAAGTCCACACCAAGCTGAAAATCACCATTTTCAGGCAATGGATAATCTTTTGGATATTTATTCTGATGTATCCTTTTAAAAAATTGCGAAGCACCTTCTAGAAACTTGCATTCATATTCCTGCTCATATAGAGCTTGTGGCGTATTGCGCCGGATTTCTGCTAATTGCTCATCGGTAAAGACTTTTGTGTCAGAAACGCCCTGAATAGTAACGAACCATTCATTGCTATTATCCTTCGCCATCTGAATCAGCTTCCAAGCATGGTTCTTTCCCTTTGGTGTAAAGATAAAAGTAGACGTACCGCCATTTTCTCGGAGGACTGGCTGGATGATTGCTGTCCATATTTGCTCTGACATTTCAGAAAATTCATCAAACACAACATCAATGGGGTTTATTCCACGATGCTTATCAATGTCTTCGCATCCAGCAAAGCGTTGGATACTGCCATTCTTGTAATACACAGCTAACTCTGAATCATTTATCTTCTCAACAAACTCTAAGGGAATATGCTTTTTAACCAACTCATCCCAACAGACGCTTTTTGCTTGTCGGTATGTTGGTAGGAAATAATAGTAAACGCCTTTCTTTAACTGACTTCTAACAATTTGCTGTACCAATGCCGTCTTGCTCTTCCCCGCGCGTCGATGCATTACTGCAATCTTAAAGCGCTGTGGAGCTTCCAGCAGGGTTAGTTGGTACTGCCTCGGTATGTAGTCCTTCGGGATTGTTACTTTTGGCATAATTGATTACCTCGAAGAGAAGCGGTGAGTCTGGGTCTCCTTGTAATTTCTGCGGCGGTCTTCCTTCCATCATCTGCCATGCTAAGTCTCTGTTCTCTTTAACAAAATGATTCACGAAAGCATCCATGTCATCAGGATGTTCTTCAAGCCAAATACGTACACGATCTTTTATACTTGTTCCTTTTGGTCTTCCATTAGGATTAGCAACATTTCCAGGGCCGAATGTCCCATCAGCTCTCCGATTTGCTCCGATATTTACCGGGTCTTCCATTTCAAATAAGTATATCACACAAAGTTATACACAGGTCAATAAAGGCTTTAGTGCTAGGATTTAAGCATGGATAAAATGATACTCTCGTATGAAGAGTGGCAGTTGGGGAAAATATATTTCCCGCCAGAAAAGATGAGAAAAGCCTTTTATAATAGCAAAGCTGGATTTCTAGGGCTTTATAAAGGAATATGTTGTTATGTCATTACCCAGAAAGCTAGACAAGAGCGTAGAAATGTGTTCGATAAATATAAAGGGGATTTATCCACAGTGTAATTGTTTACAGGTTGGTACTGTTTCTATATAATTTTATTTGTAAGTCTTCGATGACTTGCCGTGAGAGCGAATCCTTGGTAGATTAGAAAAGTAAGTTTCTACCAAAAATGGTTTTCGCCAGGGTGGGAGTCCGTAAAAAAGACTCTTGCTCTCACGAAAGCCTTTTTTCGTGTCTAAAACTCGCGTGTTGAAACTGGTTTTAGGAGATTGCCAGATAAATAACTCCTTGTGCCTCGTATCTTCACAGATGGTGGTGTATCCCACCCTCCAATGAGGATATGAGGAAAGCCCTATAAGGTCTGCCTAGCAACAGACTCAGGGGGACACTGATTCACACGCGACACATATTCCGACGACCTTCGCTCCTCCCGGTCTCATTGGAGCAGGGACGGATTGTAAATAAGTAGCAATAGAAATGTCATTTACAGGACAATATAGAAAAGCAAGGAGAGTTGCCATGTGGATGAAAGATAAGAGATGCCACTGGTGTGGAATTGAGACTGTTGAATATCCCTCTGAGGCAGACTTTCATTTAAAGGGTTTGAAGACACCTGAGAATATGTCTACACTCGATCATTTAATTAGTAGGTTCCACAGAAAGAAAGGTGAAGACGTTGAGAAAGTAATTGCTTGTTGGAAATGCAATCAAAAGCGGGCAAGAGAAGAAAATCATCTTAATAAAGAAAATGGAAATAATATTTGATGTCACTAGGTTTAAACCGCAGACTACTCTGAAGATACGCTCAGAGAGAGACGAGATCATCAATAACATGCTCATAGCTATCAACAGTGAGAGAGTAGGGACAAAGTATAAGCCAATGACTGCGAGGGGAATTGCAATCAAGGTGGCACACTTAAAAGGATTTGAACTTAGTCATTTCTACTGCATGTGTCAGAAAGCAGAAAGCTTCAGTAGGTACTTCTTCGGTAAACTTAAAATAAAACCATTCTTGAAGAAATAGAAAAGGAACTACAGATAGGCCAGGTTGGGCCTATACGGGCCTCAGAGCTGCGTGTAACCCTCTCAGGGCAGTATTCCTTCATTTCAGGTCAATTAGAGGCTGTATTGACCAGAAAGCCTCAAATATGGATGGAAATACGGAAGGACTGCAAAAGCGATAAGAGTGCAGACAGGCAGTGGGATGCAACTGAGATGGGAATAACAGAAATGTCTTGTCGGCTGAGACTGAAGAGAATCGAGAAAGTTATCAGCGCACTTTCGTCGCTTATCAGGGTTGCAGAAGGAGCTGCTAAGAATCAATTTTAATATGAAAAAGGAAAAACTAGAAGATAAAATCATGGCTTTGGAAAAAAGAATAGCTTGGTTAGAAGTTATAGTTAAAAAAGATTTGTCTCCTTACGAAAGACCTAACTATTTTGGGAAACAACCGCATTGGCACGGAAATATACCTTGTTACCAAGATGATTGTGTTTGGTGTTAATTTTGAAATAATATGACTGAAGCAAAACTAAAGGATAAGAAGCAGGCATTTCTTGATAGGAAAATGACAGAGTTTGAAAGGATTTGCCCTATCAATGAACTAACAAATCTTTTTCGTAAGGCAATAATCGAAAGCTTTGAAATAAAATGAACAGAATCGCAGTCAAAGCCCTTTCGATAAACAGAGCCTATCAAGGCCGAAGGTTTTCAACTCCCGAATTGTTCTCGTTTAAGAAGGAGCTTTTCTATTTGCTGCCTAAAGGTATTCAGATACCAGAAGGGAAATTGCAGGTGTCTTATACCTTCGGTGTCTCTTCTAAAGAGTCAGACGGGGATAATCTAATTAAGGCGTTTCAGGATTGCCTCGCCGATCACTATGGGTTTAATGACAAAAAGATTTATAAATGGAATGTAGAGAAGGTTGATGTGGAGAAGGGCCAAGAGTTTATCTGTTTTAAAATAGATGCATTTGCCTAAAGCCTAACGCTAGGGTAAGATACATTTATGAAAGAAAAAGACCAAGCGGCAGTTTCACTCGGAATGAAAAGTGCAGAGAAACGAAAATATGTAATGGGGGCTAAGTATATAGCTTTTATGAAGGAAATGTCCCAGAAGGGAAATGAGGCAAAAAAGAAGAAAAAGGAGTTATCCACATCTGGCTTGACTCCCTAACGGTAGGGTGTATACTGGTACTTGTAAGCGATTGCAGGTACACCCAAGTTTTTGACAACGGCCGGTGAAGGTAGTGCTTCTAGGTTCGACAGTCGAAGGCTTATGTGTGCCGAAAATCTATATCAATTATTGCAACTAAAAATACAACTATGAAAAAAATGATTCTTGATGGTAACGAGATTTACACTGCTTCTGTAAACGACTTGCGACGCGTGAAGCGTGTGAACTGGGGCAAGGTAGCTGATTGGATTTACGTCGTAGCGATAACGCTGGTAGTCATCGGCCTCTACTGTGATTCAGTGATCGTACAGCCTTACCTTAATTCAATAATCAAATGAAAAAGATAATCACGGGCAATTGGGAAGGACAGCCTATCTGGAGAGAGCAAACAGCAGGCGAAGCTTTACTAGAAGAGATTGAGAACAATAAGATTCAAAACCATGAATAGCAACATACCTCCTGGCTACGATAATGAAGGAGAAAGCACAGGGCTAGGCTTTCCATCAGATTGGAGCAACGACGACACTAGCAACTAAACAACAACTACCATGGCAAAGATGAAAACAGCAATAGAGAACGAGAGGAATAATTTTGACGACAGCGGCTACTTCTTTATGAAGCAGTTTCCACCAGCTTCCGTGAACAACAGCAGGGCAATCGTATTCAACAAGCTAGTGAAGATGACAGCGACGCCGAGCGAACGGACAGCACGGCTCTTGGAGAATATGGCAGACGGGCTTGATGTGGATTACCTAGGAGGATATGACGAAGGAGAGGGGCCGAAGGAATAATAAAAACTATAACAACTATCATGCAAGCATATTTAAACGATGAAAAAGTAAAGGGGAAATATTTGGCTCGTGTACAGGCCCATGCCGCAGCGGATAAAATTGTAAAAGGCCAGTATTGGTCGAATGGAAAAGGATGTGCTGTTGGATGCACAATTGAAGGAAGTGACCATGGAAAATACGAAACTGAACTTGGTATACCTCGTGCCATAGCTCGATTAGAAGACAGGATTTTTGAAGGACTACCGAATGCCGAGGCAATGACCTTTCCTTCCCGTTTCCTTGAAGCTGTGAATGTCGGAGCCGACCTTTCTATGGTAGTTCCTAAGTTCTTTGTCTGGCTTCTTGGAGATGAAAAGGATGGAGTTATTAACTTCGTAGGGGAATATAAAAAGTGCGAAAAAGCAATTCGTCAAGTACATGCCCTTTACGTTGAAACGGTTGGTGGAAAGATAGTAGAAAAGCAAACTTGGAAAGACGCCTACGCCGCCTACGACGCCGCCGCCTACGCCGCCGCCGCCGACGCCGCCGCCGCCGCCGCCGCCGCCGCCTACGCCGCCTACGCCGCCGCCTACGCCGACGCCGCCGCCGCCTACGCCGCCGACGCCGCCGCCGCCGCCGCCGCCTACGCCGCCGACGCCGCCGCCTACGCCGCCGACGCCGCCGACGCCGCCGCCGCCGACGCCGCCGCCGACGCCTACGCACAAAAAACCGCTAAAGAGAAATACTACTCAAAGATGGCAAATAAGTTACTAGAAATCCTAAAAGAAACAAAATAATAACAACTAACACAACAACAATGGCAACAACAGCACCAACACCAGAACGAACAAAGATTGAGCCGATTCCAGCAGGAACCCATGTAGCAATCATGTACAAGATTTTGCAGATTGGAACCGTACCAGAGGAGTACAAAGGTGAAAAGAAGAACATGGCTAAGATTTACCTGACCTTTGAGCTTCCAAATGAGACACGAGTGTTTAAGCCAGAGGAAGGGCCAAAGCCACGGGTGATTTCAAAGGAGTTCACCTTCTCAATGGGGCCAAAGGCTAATTTGAGAAAGTTTGTCGAGGGTATCATTGGAGTAAACCTACACGATGATGAAGCATACGCCTTCGATATTGAAACTCTGCTTGGTAAACCGTTCCTTATGTCTATCGTTCATAAGAAAAGTTCAAAAGGAGACACATATGCGAAGATCATGGGAGCACAGCCGATGATGAAAGGAATGGAAGTGCCTAAACAGGTGAATGCAACAGAGATAATGAATTATGCTAACTTCGATGAAGTACGTTTTGATAAGCTCCCTGACTTCCTTAAAGAGAAAATGAAGACTTCGGCAGAGTATCAAATGCTTATGATGAAGAGGGGAAAAGCACAGAGTGAAGTAGATAATTTCGATGTGAATACTATCAAGTATCCTGACGAGGTAGACGCAGATTCCATTCCTTTTTGATCCACTCCAATGACCATTCCTCAAACCATAGTAAAAGCTCTCATTGGCCGCGATTGGGTTTTCGGCGGCGAGCTGGCCCGTGAAGTTGGAGGAGTCTTAAAGAAAAAGGAAAGCAACATTGAAAGACGAATGAGAGAGATGGACAATGAATTGGAACAGAGGTATGTGCAGATAGATGGAAAAGGGCCGCATGTAGTCCAGTACAGATTGAAAAGGAAAGAGCCGATAGTGTTTCATCAAAATCCGAGGAACTTATCACTAGCCTTCTAACCTCCACAGATTCCCCTAAACCACAATTTAGGAGAATCCAATGGGGAAAGGAAACCCAAAGAAACATGAGAAACAGATATAAAGGAATATGTTTTATGTGCGCCAAGCCTGTAGGAATAGGCGATGGTTGGTTTCAAAAGAATTACAAGATACCGCGCACGTCTAATTGGTTACTGAGATGCCTTAGTTGCAAGAATAAGGGAAACAATCCAGCTAAACCTAGAGGAAATTGAAACCCGATAGCTGGGAGGTGGAAGGGGGAGAACGCACTCGCTTAGCGTTCCGTAAGAGTCAAGGAGACTAAAAGCGTTGCACGCTGACGTTTCCTTCTTCCCCTCCTGCCTCTCAGTAGAAAGGACTTTGAAATGAAAATGGATTGATGGGGGCGTTGTAGTAGAAACTACATCACAGCAGGAGTGAAAGCCTGGACGTAATTACCCAGGGGAAACGAGCCATGTGCCGTGGTACCAATGCGGACAGCCCCGCCACCAGTCCGTTTTCAAA
>Ga0075030_100000808_pt1 | contig 27961 bp, 19 predicted proteins | sample LitLauG_LLR_2012_FD_71393 | JGI IMG/M metagenome (GOLD analysis project Ga0075030, IMG submission 71393) | Freshwater sediment microbial communities from Pennsylvania, USA - Little Laurel Run_MetaG_LLR_2012 | ecosystem: Environmental > Aquatic > Freshwater > Creek > Sediment | place: USA...
ACGACTCAATTCCAATACGATGCTCTGGGCCGCTTGACGCAGGTCACCGATGCCGCCAGCCAGATCACGAGCTACGCCTACGACGAAGTCGGCAACCGCATTTCGCAGACCGACGCCAAATCGCATACCACCACGTTTGCGTACGACAAGCTGGGCCGGCGGACGAAGCGGACCCTGCCGCTGGGGATGGCGGAGACCTTCACCTACAATGCGGCCGGGAATCTGGTGAGCAAGACGGACTTTAACGGTAAGACGACGGGCTACACGTACGATTCGGTCAACCGGCTGCTGACGAAGGTGCCGGATGCGAGCCTCGGCGAACCCACCGTCACGTTCACCTACACCACAACCGGCCAGCGGGCGAGCATGGGGGATGTGAGCGGGCCTACCACGTACACCTACGACCTCCGCGATCGGCTGCTGACGAAGGTGAAGCCGCAGGGGACCCTGACGTACACCTGGGACGTCGCGGGCAACCTGCTGGCGATCCGCTCCTCCAACACCGGGGGAACTTCCGTCAACTACGCCTACGACGCGCTCAACCGGCTTTCGACGACCACGGATAACCGGCTCGCCGCGGGCGTGACCACGTACACGTACGATGCGGCGGGCAACCTGTCGAGCTACCTTTACCCGAACGGCGTCCAGCACAGCTACACGTACAACAGCCTGAATCGGCTGACGAACCTGGCCGTCGGTCAGGGTGTCACCGCGTTGGCCAGCTACGCCTACACGCTCGGGCCGAGCGGGAACCGGACCGCCGTCACCGAACTCGGCGGCCGGCAAGTGAACTATACCTACGACGTGCTGTATCGCCTGACTGGGGAAACCATCGCGGGTGGCGCGGTCAACGGCGCGATCGGCTACACCTACGATGCGGTTGGCAACCGCCTCACGCGCACCTCCACCGTCGCGCCGGTCCCAGCGGCGACGTACGCGTACGACAACAACGACCGCCTGACCACCGATACCTACGACAGCAACGGCAACACGATCGCCTCCGGCACGAACACGTATGCCTACGACTTCGAGAATCACCTGAAGTCCATGAACGGCGCCGGCGTGACCATCACTTCCGATGGAGACGGGAATCGGGTGGTGGAAACGGCGGGCGGAAGCACGACAACGTACCTGGTGGATGACCGGAACCTGACTGGGTACGCACAGGTGTTGGAGGAGGTAACGGGAGGTGTTGCCCAACGAGTCTATACCTACGGCCTCAACCGCATCAGCCAGAGCCAGGCTTCCGGTACCAGCTTCTATGGGTATGACGGGCATGGGAACGTCCGGTTGCTAACGGACACCACGGGCGCGGTCACGGATCGGTACGACTACGATGCCTTTGGCAACCTGATCAGCCAGACGGGCAGCACGCCGAACGTTTATCTCTATTCCGGCGAGCAGCTCGATCCAAATGTCGGCTTCTACTATCTACGGGCACGCTACTACAAGACTGACGGCGGGCGGTTTACGAGTGCCGACCCATTCCTGGGGTCGGTTTTCGAGCCAGCATCACTTCACAAGTATGCCTATGCGCAAAATAATCCGGTAGACAATTCCGACCCATCTGGCCGATTGACATTGACGGAAGCTGTAGCCGTTTCAGCAGTAGTAGGCATTCTGTCGAGCTCTATTACGTACGTGGTAACCAAGAGTCTACCGAAGGCGATCGCAGCCGGAGTTGTGGCAACTGCAGCTACATTCTTTTTCGCCGCGCCGTCGCCGGTGCTGTTGTCTACAGCCGGGGCAACAGGGATTTTCCGAGCTGGCCCCTTCATTGTGACTGCTGGACAACTTGAGCACATCTTTGAGCGGCACTCCTTCATTGAAGGTTTCCTGAATAATGCCAGCTACTTCTACCCTGGCGAAGAGGTGTTGTCGCTCATCAAGGCAGCCGACGCGGTTGCCCCCCTTATTAGAGGCGGTCGCTTGGTGTACATTGTTGATGCCGGCACGACAATCGGTTTTGATGCCTATCAGATGGGTCCGACCGTGTTTTACACGGTTGTCACGGATGCGATCGGCCAGGTCATCACCATTTTCCCTGGCATCCCGACCCGACTTATATTCCCCTGAGAACAGGGGCGCAGTCTAGCACGAAGGCATTGGTGGGCAGCGGCGCAGGCTGTCCCCCGATTCGCGCTAGTCGCCTTCGAACCGTATCTCGGCTCCACGTTCACGTGCTCCCTGGACGATTTTCAGCATGTCGGTCAGCAGGTCGCGAAGGAATTCTGTCCGGATCTTTTCCGATTGCCCTTCGTCGATCACGTTTAGCTCTGTGGTCCCTTGTACGTCTGATAGCTGCTGCGCAATTGTTGAGTGCAAGACCTGAAGGCCACTATCCCGAAACCGGGCATGCGCGTAGCAATCAATTTCCTGCCCAGTACGGTGACGGATTTCCTCAAACATCGGCAGCAAGAACGAATAGTACGGACCATAACCCGCAGATAGGTCTTCCAAGGAGAATTTTGAGAGAAGCACTTCCCGATTACCGGGAGCCATGCCCACCACGGTCTTGGAGAGATTCTCACATCGATTCCCAATTCGACGCTCCACGGCAGGGTTTCCAGAGCGGGAGATTGACGGCCCCAGCTTCGTGAAACCTGCATTCAGTTGAATAGGGAAGATTCTACAAATCCGTGACTCAAAGTGGGAAGCGCGCGGAAGACGGCGCTAGCGCGCCGGGCAGAAGGGGTGACACGTCACCCTCCGAGGGTTGGCGTATGCTAACGGCGCGTTAGCATATGCGAACGCCTTTGCTGCCAACTAGTTGCAGGAAAAAACAATCGTTCTCGCCGGCGCGCCGTTTGCAAATGCGAACGTGTTGATTCTGTGGGATGGGCGGAGTTTTGCGCGGTTTTCAAAATCGGTGTAGTATCCCATTAAGCCCACCTGTTGGCGAGCAAGGAAAGCAGGATTTTACCCGGCGGCCCTCGGCAGAGCGGCTGCGGCCGGAAGCAGGACGGTCCCGAGTGGGGCCGGACCTGAAAGAGAACGGCGCGAGCCTTTATGGACGCGACCCAACAAAAGGGTTCGCCGAAGCAGTTGCGTGGCCGTCGCTGGGGACCAAGCTCAGCGAGGCGGAGTATGCGCAATCTGAGAAGTCAGCAGCCCGGCGCGGATAGACGTTGGGCGAGTGGTGCCGCCAGGTCCTGCTGGCCGCGGTCGGGAGTCCCGCTCAAAGACCAGAGTACGAGGCGATACTCAGCAAGATCCTCGCCCTCCGCACCGCCGCGCCACGGCAGGCGCTATGATCTTGTCGCTTAGGCGATGCGGCAGCACCTTCGGCGAGCAAGCTACGCTGTAGAAAAGGCTGAGCGGCCTACCGCAAGCAGGATGGGCTCGGCCTCTATGGCCGTAGCACAGGGGCGGCCTCTTTCCGAGTGGCCATCTCGACGGAACGTTCGCAGGGCCAGCGCACAGCTGGGCGAAAGCGGTGATGCGGCAATCGTTGTCGGGAAGAGGGCCCGCACCTTTGAAAAGCGCTAAACTAGGAAGTCGTTCGGCGGTGGAACAGCCGAGAGACTATGTGGCGTCTCGACATCGCCATAGCCTGGAACCAACAAGGCCCGGGCGGCTCAACTGGATTGAGGTTCAAAACATGGACGCATCGGTCGATATTGGAGTTCTTACAGCCAAGCCGGAGGAATGGGAGCCACTTGTGCGATTGCTGATCGACGGTCTACCCACATCTTCCGGAACCGTTATCGCGGAGGTGCCGAACAAATTCGGCGGCAGCCTAGTAGTTGCTGTTCCCCCTCCAACCGGTGCTGGCTCCGAAGCAGAGAGTGCAGCCCATGATCTAATTCAGAACCATCAGCCCCAGTGGATCGGCGCTGTTGGGATGTGCGGTGCTGTCCCAGACGCCGACTGGACCCTGGGTGACGTCGTACTCGCAACCAGCGTCTACGACTTCAGGAACTATAAGACCTACCCTCAGGGAGAACGGCGATACAGCAACTCGGGTGGTCCGATGGCCGACCCCATTAAGCGCCTAGGCGACAACCTGGGCGGTGTTTTGAAGTCTTCGATGGCAGGCTGGAACGCCAAGCACGGTCTGGCGAAACACCCACCCGTGAGCTTTGCAAAAAGGAAATTTATTCCACCGCCGGAGTGGCAGGAGAAGACACGGAAAGCACTAAAGTCGCACTTTGGAGCTAACGGCCAGTGGGATGGTCCTAAGCTCTTAAAAGGACCGTTTTTCTGCGATAGCGGCATGCATCGAGATCCCGAATATATAAGAGGTTGGCTGCGAAGCGCCGCTGACATGGTCGGCATTGAGATGGAGCTCGGTGGAATCTTGAAAGCAAGCAGACCGAAAGGCTGTGCCGAATACCCGGTGCTTTGCCTCAAAGCCATCAGCGATATTGTGGGTTATGAAAGGGATCCCGATTGGATACGCTTTGCTTGCCAGAGTGCAGCTTCCTGTTTTGTTGCTCTGCTTAAGATCATCCCGCGAGATTTTATAGTCCCTAGGTCTCTCCGTCCGCAAGATCACCCCGCACTCAATCCTGGCGCCATCGCGGTCGCCCCCGAGTCGATAGCTTCGAGGGCGCTAGGCGGCGCGGCGGGTATCGATGGTGGCGCTTTCGAGGTTGCTCCGGACGCCGCCCCGAACGCCTCGGAAACTCTGCCGGCCGGGAACAAGGTGTCAACGTTCTTATACCGGCGTTGGCCCCGGGCGGTTAGACTCGACGTCCCCCGGGCTGTGCCGGTGAAACCGGGTGACGAGTTTCGAAAAGACCTTCCCTTGATTGAGCTCGGCCCGGTTGTTTTGGACGAAGCAGCCTTAATTCTCCCACTGGGCGACGTCGCGCGAAGCGACTCTATATCCTGGACGTTCGCCGGAGAATGGGAACCGCATCCTTTTTGGGAGGATGTCCGCCGAGTTGCAGGAAACACACGGGAGCCTGGCCCGGATGACCGAGAGAGAGGTAAGCACGTTCGATTGGCCTCTGCAGGCTCCGCACGGGAGACGGGAGGAGCGAATTTCGTGTGGCAGAAGATCTCGTGGCAACAAAGCGTGGACACGAATCACAGTGTCAATGAAGTGCAATATGGTGGAGTTCCGGTTAAGTGCTGGTTTGCGGAGCGTGACCTGATTCTTCCACCGCTCGATTCAGACACAGAGCGACACGACCCCCCCTTGGCCAACCGGCTTGCCGTTAACCTCGCTGTCATTCTGAAGACACCTGATAAAGGAAATTGGGTCGTGTTCCAGTACCGGCCGCCGAACAAGACGGATTTTGCGCATCGACTCGAGCCAGGCGCTTCGGAGTCGGTTCATGGTGATCGAGTTTGGCAGCCCCATGAACGGGATATCGTTGACGGACACCCAGACGTGTTCCGGACGGCCGAACGGTGCCTCTGGCAGGAACTCGGGGTCGCAGTGCACGGTTCGACCCCAGGGTCCTTGCCCGGTTTTGAACTCGACCTCCATTTCTTCGCAGTCATTCTCAATAAGAGCGAACTCTCGCCGAGGCTAGTTGGCTGCGCGATCCTGGAAGGCGGGCTCGACGACTTCAAGAGGTCAATCGTAGAGAGCGGGAAGGGAATGATAGAGCACCGGGAATTCTTGACGCGCAGAGTCGGGGACGCCGCCGAATGGGAACATATCCATCTTGCGGAAGCCAATCCAAAAGCACTGGCTGGGGTTCTCAAGAGCAGTCGGGCAACCAGCCGGCATGTCCTGGGCCCCGAAGGCAGGGCACGCCTAATTTACTATTTGAAACACGAATTTCCCGATTGCGCGTCCGCGGAACTCACCAAATACTATAGCCGGGCGCCGCCTGACTGGGTGCGTAGGTACCAGTAGATCGCCTCTGCACGGATTCGGCTTCTGACGACCTGTTGTGGAGGCGGGACTCGAAGGGCGCGAGATCCGAGATCCGACCCGGCGGCTACGAGCGCCCGTCCGTACAATGCCCGCTCCATCGGTTTCATTTCTTCGCCCGCTGCCTACCAGTAAATGTGCCTCCATACGGGTTTGGTCGGATAAACGCGCTACTCGGAAAGAAAGAGGCATCTCCGAGGCCGGTCTGCCGGATTACTCCTGGTGAACGCGCCTTAGGACCGAGGATGTGGATCCAGCGATCCCCCGGACAGACGCCCGTGAGTCCTTCCCCTCAGCCCGTTTTCTGAGCCACATCTGGGCTCCTAGCCTCCCGCGCACCAAGGTAGAGGGCGCACTACCGGGCACAATCGCGAGGCTGGATGGCCGCTGGTACATCGTGGGTGTTCGCGTTGAATCTGGTGGCCCGATCCGACGTCAACTGTGGATCCTCAGTGTCGAAGTTCACTTCTCCGATCACCTGGGCCGGTAGGGCCCCCAATTCTCGGCACCAAGTTCTAAAAGCGTCAATGAAGGGGAGCCAATTCCTTTCGCTCGAACGTCTTGCCCGCAGTTCGTTGACGGCATCACCACGCCTGAAGTGCGCAACTGGCCGACGTTTCGTGCGTTCCCCGTCTCTCTGTTTCGTCGCCGTCCTTTTTGAACTGCCAGCCCAATCCCTATTCCACGTTTACCGAAGACCGTTTCTCCGCGTCTCCAGTTCCGCCCTGGCTCTTGGTTAACTCGCGAGAGAATTTGTCCGATCCGAGCCGGACACTTTTCCAGCAGTTGGCGTATATAGTTAACGGAAGCCCACCAGACAGCGCTTCGACCGCAAGGCGGTAGATCGTTGTGGGTGGTCTCGAAGGAGACCGCTCATGCCCGATCACGATCCGGCGATCGACAACGCCATCCGCGAAATCGCCAATCTTCTCGCCACGGCCTACCTGCGCATCCGGTTTCCGGACCGCACCAGCCAAGTTGACTCTCCGGAGACGGAGAGCCCTCATGTGACTGAAGGTTAACGCCATGAGAGAAGAAGAGACGATCAACACCACGGCGCTGCCGGAGCAGATCGAAGGCCTGCGCCACATGACCGTGGGGCAGCTCAAGGACAGGTACTTCGAAGTCTTCGGTGAGCAGAGCCGGTCCAATCACAAGCAGTTTCTGTTCCGGCGCATCGCCTGGCGCATCCAGGCGAACGCCGAGGGCGGCCTCTCCGAACGCGCCCGCCGGCGAGCGCTGGAGATTGCCAACGACGCCGACCTCCGCATCCGAGCGCCGAAGAACTTTCTGAAGGAAGCGCTGGACGAAACGCGCACTGTCGAGTCGCGCGTTTCGCCGACGACTGACCCGCGTCTTCCCCTGCCGGGCACGCTCCTGGTTCGCCGTCTCCAGGGCAAGGACGTCGTCGTCCGGGTCCGCGAGGACGGTTTCGAGTGCGACGGCAGACTGTACCACTCTCTGAGCGCTGCCGTACGCGTGGCAACGGGCACCCGGTGGAACGGCTTCGCTTTCTTCGGGTTGGGCGACAAGCCGGGGAGGCAACGTGGCGAGTACAAGTAACGGAACACCGAAACCGGTCCGCTGCGCCATCTACACGCGGAAATCCACGGAGGAAGGACTCAACCAGGATTTCAACTCTTTGGACGCCCAGCGCGACGCGGCGGAGGCATACATTCGTAGCCAGGCCGGTGAAGGTTGGACCCCGCTGCTGGCGCAGTACGACGATGGCGGCTACACGGGTGCCAACATGGATCGGCCCGCGCTGCGACGTCTGATGGCCGACTCCCAGGCGGGCAAGGTCGACTGCGTGGTCGTCTACAAAGTGGACCGCCTTAGCCGGTCGATCCGCGACTTCGCCAAGATCATGGAGATCTTCGAGAAGCACGGTACGACCTTCGTCTCCGTCACCCAGCAGTTCAACACGACGACGTCCCTGGGGCGTCTGACGCTCAACATCCTCTTATCCTTCGCACAGTTCGAGCGGGAGATAATCTCGGAGCGCACGCGGGACAAGCAGTCGGCTGCGCGGAAGAGGGGCAAGTGGACCGGGGGCCACCTCATCCTCGGCTACGATCTCGACTCGGCCAGCAGTCGGCTGGTGATCAACGGCGATGAGGCGGAACGGGTGCGCTCCATCTTCCAGTGGTATCTGGCGGGAGAATCGGTGTTCAGCATCACGGCAAAGGCTGCCAAATCAGGCTGGCACAACAAGCAGTGGACCACGCGGGGCGGCAAGACCTACGGCGGCAACCCCTTGCACCGGGCACACATCTACAACCTGCTGGCCAACGTCCTATATACGGGGAGGATTGCGGTCGACGGCGAACTTTACCGGGGCGAGCACGACGCCATCATCGACGAGCAGACCTTCGATCTGGTCCAGGCGCGGCTGAAACAAAACTCCACCAACGGCGACCACCGCCACCGTACCAGAATGGAATCCCTTCTTCGCGGGCTGATTTACTGCGCCGGTTGCGGTTCAGCGATGTACCAGACGTACTCCTCAAGCAAGGAACGGCGCTATCGATACTACGTCTGCTCGCGTGCGCAACAACAGACTGAGAACTACTGCGTGACCCGGTCGGTTTCGGCGCCCGCCGTTGAGGACGCGGTGGTCGAAAGCATCCGCCGCGTCAGCGTGAATGAGCGAGTACTGCAGGAGACCGCCCACGTCATTCGTCACCGCTTGACCGAAGAGATCACACGGCTCCGGGAGGACCTGAACGGCGTGCAGCTTCGCGTGAAAAATCTAAAGTCACAGGTGGCGCGTCTCCGCAAGCCGGACGCCAGTCGCGAGGCCGAATTGAGGGAACAGATCGGTATCGGCGAGGCCCGCGCACGCGAACTCAAGCGCGAAATCTTGGTCCGCGAACGTGGACGCGTCAGCGGAGAGGAACTTCGAAAGACCATGGAGCCCTTCGAGTCCTTGTGGAAAGCCATGAACGTCCAGGAGCAGAGCCTCCTCCTGCGCCAACTGGTCGACAAGGTCGGTTACGACAGCCGCACGGGCAAGGTAACAGTCAGCTTCAAATCGGCCAGCATCAAAGAACTCTGCCAGAGGTGAGAAATCGATGAGCACGGTGGATGTAGAGATCATCATTCAGCCAAAAGGCCGCGGGAAGTCTTGTCGCAACACTCGGGCCGCGCAGGAGGCCCCGACCCCTCGCATTCCCCGTATCACCCACCTGATGGCCCTTGCCATCAAGTTCCAGGACATGGTCGACCGCGGCGTGGTCCGCGATTACGCCGACCTCGCCCGGCTCGGCTACGTCACACGCGCGCGCCTGACTCAGATAATGAATCTGTTGCTGCTGTCCCCTGACATCCAGGCTGAAATCGTCGCCTGGTCGGACCAGGCGGAAGATCATCCTGAAATAGCCGAGCGCCATCTTCGCAGGTTGACGCAGATCCCGGCATGGCGACTGCAACGACAGCTCTGGAACGAACTACGCTCCGCTCCAGTCGCTCAGCGCTGAACGGATGTTCGACACACAGTCGTCGGCATCGCGACAGACGTGCGGGCCCAAAAATCGCAGCACCTGCCAGCCTTCCGTCTGAAGGTAGTTCGACTGCCGCGTATCGTGGATGCGCTGGCGCAGAGCGGAGTGGAACTCCAGGCCATCAGCGTAAATGAGGACCCGGCGCGGCGTCGTGTAGGCGAAATCCGCTCGCGTCACGAGCCTGCCTTGCGCGTTGTAGACCTCGTGCTGTTTCAAAGGTTCAGGGAGGCCGGCCGCCCGAATGGCTTGAAGGAGCCGCAACTCCAGCGGCGATTCGCAGCCTTCGCGGCGCGCCTGGTCCCACTCGGGTCCCTGGCCACGGGGTACCGGAGCCACTGTGGTCAGCGTTTCCATCTCGCTGGCACCAGCTGCCTGCAAGTAAGGCAACGCCAGTCTCCAGTTGAGGATTCCGTGCACTCGCTGGTTGCGGTAGCTCCGTAGGCAGCGGTAACAGGATGCCGGACAATTGTGACCTTCAAGATGCCGGACAGCGGCGGCGGCTACCTGTCCAAACTCCTGGACGAATGAATCAATGATTCCGGAGCCGCCCAGAACCTTATCGACCCAAAGGACCTCGAGCGCACGGCTTCGCCCGTCCGCATCCTTTGCGGTCTGTACGATCACATCGAGATTGTCATCATCTAACTCGAAGTATTTTCGCGCGCCTTCAAGCAAAGCAGTCCCGATCGACCATGCCCATGCGACTCCATCTTCGCCTTGCTCTTCTATTCCCGCTACGACTAGCCGCACGGTATCGGCCGCCGTCTGCTGACCCAGAGAGACCAGGCGCGGCTCACCGTTACAGCGTCGGGCGTGAGGATCCTGATCGGCACGCGGATCGCGCGCCGGGCGGCGGCCGCGTCGGGCATTTTCCTGGGCAGGTGGCTGGACAACCGGCCGGACCATCTCGCCACAGTTCGGGCACATGCGGAAGCCCTCGGGTTGGGTTCCACCCCCGGCACCATCCCCATCGCCGGGTGTTCCAAGTGGACCGTGGTTGATCCACCAGATGTTTTCCTGTCGGCGCACTTCGAGTCGCCATGCCCCGATGGCCCAACTCCGTGCCGGGACGTCACGCTGGGGATGAGGCCGGACATCATAGCTGCCCTGCTGGCGTTCTTCCTCGCTGTCCGGTTCCACTTCTTCAAGCCAGGCCTGGAATGCGGCCGCATCCCACGCTTCTAGATTTGCCGCCGAGAGCTCCGCGTTGCAGCGGCGGCAGTTGTTGTTGGACGACTGCGCCAAGCCACACACTGGACATTCGGTGTAGGTAAACCGTTCGGGTCCTCGTCCGGTTCCCAGCGCGCCGGGACGGTGGAGCGCCAGGCCGCGAACCGCCCACCGGTGACCTCGGGCATAGACTGTCTGCCCAGGACAGAACTCACGCTGTGCTTGGAGGCGCCCTGCAAACACCACATCCGCGTCGAGGCCAAGCGACAACGAACCCGGGTCGCCAGGGAACGCGTAGCCGGGCAATAGCCCCGCCTCGGCCAGCACGCTGGGCAAATAGGCGTACCGGTGGTCTTCGCGCAGTTTTTGGGCCAGGCGACGATAGGAAGATTCGGTGATCTCCTCGGCACGGTTCAATCCGACTCGCTGGCCGAGATCACTCATGCGCTGCACTGCGTCCGCAATTAGTGCACCTCGCTGTCTGAGAGCCGTCCGCACCTTATCGGGGAAAGCCCCGGTAACCTCTTGAAGCCAGCCATCCGATACACCCTCGATGCCACCGAATATGCCTGCCGCATGCTGCCGCGCAGCCGGGGCTGCCTGTTCGAGCCGCCGAATGAGCTGTGCAACATTTGATTCGATCAACTCGCCCCGATCGGTCAACATCGGTTCGAGATTGTTTGCATAGTCGAGGGCCGCTTCCTCCAAGACCAGGCTATTCACGTGCCTTTCGATCGCAGAGAGGTTTTCCAGATTGAATCGTGGCGGTGGAATCGCGCCGGAGATCACCTCGTCGGGATGGTCGAAGAAATAGCCGTCGTGCGGAGTGCCGCGCGCGAATCCCGCGATGATCCCTGTGCGGGTTTCGCGGCCGGTGCGCCCGGCTCGCTGCGCATAATTGGCTGGACTGGGCGGCACATTGCGCATAGCTACGCCTTCCAGGTCTCCGATGTTAACGCCAAGTTCCAGCGTGGGCGTGCATACGAGGACGTTCGGGCGTGGCGGGCTCTGCTTGAACCCTTCTTCCGCCTCGATCCGCGCCTCTTCCGTAACAGCAGCCGAATGTTCGCCAGGAAGCAGTGTGGGCGCGTAAGCCTCGGCAATCAGCCGAGCATTGAGATTGCCGTCCGCTACTGGACCAGCGTAGGGCAGCATCACACCAGCGCAACGGGGCCGTGCGCAACCTGAATTCGGCGTTCCGTTGGCCTCGATGCGCCCGCACACAACACATCTCGCGTAGGCGCGCGCTACGGAAGCCTCGATAGCACCGTCACGCAGGAGAATACCTTCAACCTCCTGGGCATTCCGGCCGATCCGGCCGCGAACCAAAAACCGTCCGCCATCCAGCATCCACTGGATGACCGCGTCGAGCGATAGCTCCGTCGCCTGACTGTCGAGAGTCTGCCGCCAGACGCTCTGTGGTCCCGCCGGCATTCCGGTCCGATTCCAGCAACTGAACAGCTTGTAAGTCTGTTTGAGGTCTGATGCCTGGCCGACCTCGCGGTACGCAACCGGGATGCCGACTTCGCGTCCCGGAGTAATGTTGTACTCGCGCGCCACCGGATCGTTTCCGCGCAGGTACCGCTGCATCGCCTCGTGTGCGACCGCGCGACGGGTGCGGAAGAAATCCAATAGCCGTTTGACACCCAGACATGCTTGGTCGAAATCCAGGCGGCAGTCGCGGGTGATGCGCGCAAACTCCTCACCCCGCAGTTCTTCTTCGAACTGGGAATAGCGAATCTCCACGAGCCCGAGCCGCTCCAAGCTTTGGCGCACGTTGGGGGCGATAACGAACTCGTGCAGGAGGTCGCCATCCAGCTTCCGCCGCCGCCGCTCCCTCTCGTCTCGGGAACAGCGCGCGGAGAAGTCGCCAGCCTCGACATACCTCTGGTAGATCCGTTCCTCCAGCCAGCGCAGATCATGCGGCTCGGGCGACGCCGCCAGCGAAGAGTGGATGAAGCGGCGCAATCGGAGCAGGCGTTCCGCTCCCTCCATGAATCTCGCCTGGTGAGCCGCATCCTGCCGGCTGTCCGTGAATATCAACAATTTTCGGCGCTCCGCAGGCAGTTCGCGCAACAAGGTCCGAGAAACGTGCGTCAGCGCCGACGAGTTCCCTAAACTGACGGGCGTGATGACGTCGAACCGCCCGTACCGGCTGCGGCAAACCGGGCAATTCGTGCCGCGACCTTTCAAGAGGCGCACCGGACGCAGTGCCGTTTCGCAACCGCAGGCGCGCTCGTCCGGATCGGAGGTCAGCAACAAGCACTGCGGGCAGAGCCAGTGTGTCACCCCAGGCGGCTCTACGGCTGGGGGTTCCGCCGCATTGCCGTTCCCTTCGGCACCGTCGCTTTCTTCCCCCTCCTCGGGCGAATCCTCCGGGTCGACCTCCACGACCCCGGGCGGGTCGTAAACGAACGTCGTCTTCGGAGTGGATCTCCGCCCTTGCCAAGGGGCCAACGCCGTGGCCCCGCCAGCATAGTCTTCCTCGCGGCCAACAAAAAAGTCCCACCCGCACGTGCGGCACAGGGCCAGGGGGAGCGACCGGCTCCCGCAGGCATCACACGTGCCCACGCCCGAATCGAGCAACTTCCCGCATAACGTGTTGGTGCAGCGCCAGAACCGCGCTAGGCCGCGCAGGAACCGGTGGACGCGCGGCCGCAGCCGCAATGGATGCGTCCGTTCCAGGCAGGGACCGGCGAGCAGCGCCGCCTGGATTTCGCGTCCCAATGCGTCGCGCGCCACGCCCGCACGTTCCGGCCTCGTTGCGAGTCTCTCCACAACGCCCGACAACGGTAACGGATCCTTCAGCCAATGCAGTAGATGGTAGGGCAGTGCTGTGGAAGCCCAGCATGCCTCCAGACTCGCCGCGTTCGACCCCGTCAGTTTCCGGATCAATGCAAGCACACGCTCCGGCGCATCGGGGGAGAATGTGGACAGATCGTCCGCGGTGATCTCGGGCGCCGGACCAAGAACCAGGCCCGCGGGCAGTTCCGGGGCAGCCGTTTGCTCCCGAATGACCGCGTCCGCCGGCGTCTCCTGTCCCGTCAGATGCGTGAAGAACTCAGCCACGCCAGTGCGCGGATCGCCATCGCCGGATTGGAGCGTAGCCGACGTGCCAATGAACTGGGGGTTGGCGTCGCCCAGGGCTGCCCGGAGGCGGCGCAACAGGCACGCCACGTCAGTGCCAGTGTTCCCTTATACGTGTGGACCTCATCCAGGACCACGAAGCGCACGGCATGATTTCGGAAGATCGCCCTTCCGTCGCCCCGGAGCAACAGGTATTCGAGCATCCGGTAGTTCGTCAACAGGATGTCCGGCGGATGCGCCCGAAACTCGGCGCGCGTCAGCCGTTCGTTCTCCGGAGAGCCTTCGGGCCGTTGTCCCCATTGCCGCGTCTCGCCCGTGTAGACGCCGAAGGCGACCTTCGTCCCGGCGAGCAGCTTGCGGATACGATCACGCTGGTCATTCGCAAGCGCGTTCATCGGGTATACCAGGATGGCCTTGAGCGTGTCCGGTTGAGCCGCACGCAGGCAGTGGTCGACGATCGGCATCAGGAACGCTTCCGTCTTGCCCGATCCGGTTCCAGTGGCGACCACAGTCGGTAAACCGGCCATGATGCGCCGCACCGCCGCGCCTTGATGCGCGTACGGAGTCTCGGCGATCGGACCAAACCGTCCCCGGGCTTCCGGCAGAAGTTCTGTGAGCGCGGCTGCCTGCTGATAAGGAAGAGCCAGCGACACAAACGGTTCTCGGGTGAGAAACCCCTCGCGCTCTACAGCGATCCGGAAATCCCGCTTCAGCCGCTCCTGGCGCGGAGCGAAAGTGGTGGTCAGGAGCTGAAGGTAGTCGGTCCTGAGTTGTTCAGCAATGCGCAGAGGATTCATATACGACGATCACCTACTCATTCGGATTCCTCAGTGTACGGTGTCCTTGGTGCCCCCGAGTTGGTCCAGTTCACGATCAAAGCTCAGGTTCTCCTCGACCGTCACGAACTCGGGGATCTCGGATTTCAGACTTCGGAGTATGCTTTCTCCAAAGACCTGGAATCCATACCACGCCGTGTGCAGCGGCGCTTGCCAGCCTGCGGGAGAAATGAAATGGGTGTGGCTACTTTACGACGACGCACAACTGGCGCAGATTCAGTTACTTCGATGGAAGAGAGGGTGCAATCTGGCTTGGAAAAAGCCGGGATATGAGAATATCCCAGGGTTTAGCTGCGGGAATGCCGCCTGAACCCATCAGGAAAACGACTTTGTGAAGCCGAATTTGTACTCGACGGCGCTTCCGGACGGGATTCTGTCGTGGCCATCTTGAAACAATTATACAAGGACATGTTTCGGAATGCCAGACGGATTTGCGTCGGACTCCGGCCAGCGGCCCGGCTGTTGGCCGACGCTTCGCAACGGTTGACATTCCGTCTCAGTCAGTGGCCAATAGGCGATGTGGACACCAATGCAAGAACGGCAGAAACTCGCACGCCAGGCGATCTGGTTCAAGTTAAGTTGGGAGTGCATGGAATCGCCCGATTTGCGTCGGCACGGTGTCGTCGTAAAGTAGCCACACCCAAATGAAATCCCCAATCTGCTTGAGAGTTCCGAAGTTTCTCCGATAGAGCCATGTGGAGGCGTTGCCACCATGAACATATTGAGCCAACAACCTATAGATGGAATATGTTTGCTTCTGACCAAGATTCTCCAGCATGCCTTCAATACTAGGGCTACCTGGTAATTCGGAATAGCCCGCAGGGAGAAGCCGAGCGACACCGGTCCGGAAATCCCTAATCTGATCATGCTGTTGCCTGAAAACAATGGGATTGCCGCCATATTTGGCGGCGCTTTCCGAAAGAGCTTTGAGAAGTCTCTCCTCCTCGGCAAGGTGAGCCAGCCACCTCACCTCGCGATCAAAGGGGTCATCAGGCCGCACCATCCATGCGGCCTTTAATCCAATTTCGAAGACAGCACGCGCCAGGACATTGGCGGCTGGAAGTAGCACCAAGTCGGTCCGCGCCAGCGCGAGAATTCCTTCAACATCTCGGGTTGCAAGATTGAAAAGCAGAACCGACTCGTCCTCCGACTCATACTTGCCCAGGGGCGGGATCGACTTGCGCGCTTCGAGAAACCGGCCGATGGCTCGCTCAATCGAGTCTGTCAGGCGAAGGATCTCTGGTGTTGGTGGAACTTGAATCGTGGCCATTGGATTCACTCGCTGGAGTCGATTTGGGGTTGATACGGGCCGGCTGGGTCCCACTTCTTGGCCTTGCTCGGGATGTAGGCAATGGCGCCGCGGCGGTAGTGTTCGGCGACGCGGGCTTCCAGGTTACGAAGGGGGCCCATTCGGTAGGGGCAGGATTCGTCGTCGATCATTTTCACTTGAACTTCGTCGCGATACCAGGCGGCCAGATCATCGGGCGGGGCGATGCCGCAGTGGCGGAAGTAAGCCAGTAGCGCGGTGTCGCGGGTGACGTAGGAGCGCGGTTCCGGCTTCGGTTTGCCCTGCTTGTTCCAGCGGACGAACAGGTCGTCCGCGAGCGGCGGCTGGTCGCGGTCGAGGAGCGGGAAGGTGGTCAAGATGTAGCCGAACTCGGCGGGCGAGAGGTCGTAGAGTCCGGCGACGATGGCGTCGATTTCGGCGCGCAGGCGGGCGCGTTCCCGGAGCTCCAGGGCGGGCTCGGCCAGTTGGATCTCGGGGGTGATGGAGACGAGGCGGGCGGCGCGGGTGGCAAGCGAAGAGAACGCCTCTGAGCCCATCAGGGGTCGTGCCAACGGTGACGACTCGACGTAGAAATAGTTGAGGTTCGTCGAGATCTTCTGACGAAGAAGGAAATCAAAAACGAAGGAGCAAGTCCCGGCCAGCCACGCCAACTGAGCGTCAATTCCCGCCGGAACACTTGTCAGGGTCGCCAGCGAATTCCCTGCCGGTGAAGCGGGCGGAATCATTGATGCGAGCATTGAGCGCTCATTTGTCTGGCCGGTCACGCGGCAGAAGGCAGCTCGTAGCTGATACTCGTCTCTGGAACCGGCAACGTAGAAATGCGGCAGAAGCTCTTTCCCGCTGAATTCAAGGTCAGCCCACTTGGCACCGCGGCCTTCTCCACTCTGGTACGCTTTCGCCGCGTGGTCATACTGATGGACCATTCGCCCCTCGTAGAGCGGGAAGTAGAAAGCATCGGGAACAACCGGCATTTCGGTTTCATCCGCAATACGCTCCCGGTGTAGGAACCCCGCAACCGACTGAACCCGCTGACCTCGGCTGCCTTTCTTCTTGTCCTCGTCGAGAGGCTTTACCGACGTGATTCGGTATTTCGTACCATCCGGAACGATGTAGCGGATGCCGGGTACGTAGTCATCGGATGACTTGTACCACTCCGCTGAAGACCCGGAGATCGATGCCTTCGAGGCGATGAAGGTGGTTGAGCAGTTGAGCCTGGCGGAAGTGGACGATGTCGTTCCAGACGGCGACTCCTTCAAGGTCACCCTCCGGGTCCTGGGCGCCACGACCGTGCACCTGCTGAAGATGCCTTCTGCCAAGGACGTGTTCGAGTACCGGCGCGGCTTCGCGCGGCTGCTCGACTTGCCGTTTGGCAGACAGGAGGTGACCATCAACATCGGATCCGCTGCGGCGCTCTACAAGAAGCTCGCTGCCACCACCGAGGGGTACGCAGGCGAAGTGCCCATCATCCACCAGGCGGTAGCGGTGAAGGCCGCCATCGACGCGATGGACACCGCGTTCGCGGAGGACCGGGACGCAAATTTTTAGCCGGGGAGTGGCCGGATGATCCGTCGTTCCGGTTCCTGGTGCATTGGGCGCTGCGCCGGGAGGAACTTTGCGATCCCGGCCTGTGCCCCGACGCGCCGGAGGACGATGGCCAGCGATGCGACCACTGCCCGCTGGACCGCCTGGATGCCGCCCAATGCGCGGAGAAGGGACTCCTCATCCGGCGCGCTCTCGACTTGATAAGCGCGCTGAAACTGGGGGTTCACATCGGCCTCGAAGAGATTTGCGCGGACGAGTTCTCGGCAATGCTGATCATCGCGGAGGAGCGGGACCTGCTGGAGCGCGAGAAGGCGCCCGCATGGCGGGGCAGCCGTCCCGCCTGACCGGACTTGCCTAGCTAGAGGTTGGGCGACTGATTTGGGGCGAGTTGGTGGCTGCGCGCTGGGATTCGATTACTTCCGAATGCCGATGAGTCGGTAGAATCAAGGCCCGCATGGTCGAACGCACCCGCCAGCAAGCGCACGCGTGCCAAGCAACTGCGCTAGAATCGTCGATCTGAAGGTCCGATCCATGAAAGCCGCTCCGACATCAAAGACGATTCTTGTCGTATTCAGCAATCCGGAAGATTCGACCCGCCTGCGTCTTGATCGAGAGCAACGGACACTGGAAGAGCTTCAACGGAAACATGGCTCGACCGCCATATTCCGTATTCTGTCGGCGGCGACGGTTGATGACCTAATTCGCGCACTGCGCGATGATTCCTCCCTGCGAATCGTCCATTTCTCGGGACACGGTTCTCCCGAAGGCATCTACTTAGAGACGTCGCCGGCCTCGGCGACAGGATTTGAGCTATCCGCATCCCATCTCGCTAGTCTGGTCTCGAGTCATTGCCCCCAAATTGAGGCGCTCATCCTTTCCTCTTGTTATTCTGCCGAAAGCAGTGATGCGCTCATTACATCTGCGCCCTTTGTCGTGACGGTCGAGGGCCCCGCAGACGACAACGCCGCCATCGAGTTCACCAGACTTTTCTATGACAATTTCTTGAGCTGCCGATCGGTCGAGCGATCTTTGGCCAGAGCACAAATCGCTCTGAAGGCTCTCAACTATGACAGCGGATTACAGATTTATGTAACGAGGCGAGGCCAAGAGATCTCCAAGGGCAGAAAAACATTACAGTCGATCAAAAGTGAATTACGTGAAGAGACGGTTTTAATCGATATAACAGATGTCGAACTGCAAATCGAAAGTCTCGACATACCTAAAGGGCAGTTTCTCGCGTTACTCGCCAATAAGATCTACATTCATCGATGGCTCTATTTTGAATCGGTCGAGATGGAGTATGCCCTATTTCCGATTGGCAGGTACTTCGCAGTGTTTTCGTGGAAGAATGGCATGGACATACTCACATGTCGGCGGATTCTGCGCCCGAAAGCGGGCGTGACACAAGAGGGCTGCGATGCATGGATGGGGCTGAGCTTTCGGTACAATCAGTTGTTCGCGTTAGGGTACCGGAGAGAACGAGAATCTATCTATCCGGGAATTCAAGAGAAGCTCCAGTATGCAGCGGATGAATACGAGTTGTGTGTAGAAAGGTTCTTCGGTGTTGACGGAAACGCGCGTGATGAAAAGAGTGCAAGAGCGATAAGAGAGGCAATTCCGGATCAGTTCAAATTAGCCTTGCCGCTCATCAGCGAGAATATGACGGCTGCCCGACGATATCTGGCACAAGAAGAATACAGTAGAGTAATCATACATCTCGAAACAACACTCTCTCTAATCCATGGGGTCCTAGATGGGCTGGTGGATGCGTTCGCCGCATGACTCCGATTCGATGTCTTTTCACGTCCGTGACTATTTGGTAGGAGTGAGTTCCCCGCCAGCGAGCTTAACGCCCTCGAATCACAAGAACAGCTTGTGATAGGGATACATATCCATCACCGCCCTTATGGATGATCTCAAATTCATCGCCCTCCCGCAGCGGGATAGACCTGGGACTGAGGGCCGTAAAGATGATGCACCTCACACCCCTAGCCTTGAGTTTACGACAACATCGGAGTCCGGCCACATACGAGCCATCCTCCAGGATTTCCCGCGGTGGCGGTTCCATAGTCGGGGACGGGTCGGTCCACCGTAGCATCATATCGACAACTGCTAACGAGTACGACGGAAAGTCGTCGCTACAGAGTCGTTTGCAGAATTCCGCTTCCGTTGAAATCACGTCGGCACCGGCTCCAAGCTTGGCAAACCGATGTTTCAGGTCGTCTGCCTGAATGAAGTCGTCTTCGATGATCAGTACACCGCCAGTCATTCCGAGCTAACGTCCTTGGGTAAAGCAACGTGCGGCCTCAGCAATTCGGACTCTAGCAAACGGCATAGGAGTCCGCAATCCGTTGGGGCGAGGTGGCCGAATCGTTCTAGCGCTGAGCGCCGCCCACGGCGGTTAGGGTATGGCGCCTCTCGGCTCCTCGCTAACGCTCCGCCGCTCACGTGTTCGCACCGAGGTGACCGTCCAATCCCGATGCGGTCTGAGTTCTCAGATCTGGGCCCAACGTCACTGGCACTCTAAATGGCCGACAACAATAAGCTCGAACTCGTCGTTGAGGTGGACGTCAACAAAGCAAACGCCTCGATCAAGAGCATCAACACCGGTCTCTCCAGCATGGAACAGGCGGCGGGGAAGGCTGCGCGGGGTGCCTCTGCCGGCATCGACGGCCTAACGGTCAGCATGGTCAAGGGCTCGACCGCCGGCAACCTCCTCGCGGACTCGATCAGGAAGGCGCTGGACTGGGCCAAGGAGTGGACCCTCGGCGCGGCGCAGCACGCCGCCCACACCGACAAGATGAGCATGTCGATGGCGGCCCTCGCAAAGGCCCATAGCGTGAGCGCGGAGGCGTCGAACCGGGCCGTTGAAGCCGTCAAGAAGGTCGGCTTCGGCACTCAGGACGCCATCCATGCCGTCGACCGGCTTATGGTCGCGGACATGAACCTGTCGAAAGCGGAGGGACTGGCCAAGGTCGCCAAGGATGCCGCCGCCATCGAAAACATCACACCCGGCGAGGCGCTGGAGAAGCTGCTCATGGCCATCGAGTCGGGGGCATCACGCGGGCTCCGGACCATGGGGATCTTCGTCGATCTCAATAAAGAGGTGGACCGCCAGGAGAAACTTACCGGCAGGACGCTCGACGAAAACGAGGTTCGACAGTTCCGCTACAACGCCGTCATGCGTGAGGCGGCGAAGATCCAGGGTGCGGCCGCCGCGGCCACGGGCAGCGCGGAGGCGCAGTCCGCAGCACTCGCCCGCGAAGTGAACGAACTGAAAGAGGCGGTGGCTTGAGCCGTTGATCGACGCATTGTTCCCAGCAAAAGCAGCCTAACCCGCGGAACGGTGGGCCCTCTGCCCACATCGGTTGGCGCGACACCATCCTCCTACTAGCGGCTGTCGGGCGAGGCGTTCGCTTTCCGGCTTGATCCAAGTTGTTCAATAGACGATACTTGAGGTGACTTTACCGATGGCAAACATTAGGCGACTTTCCGATGATGTGCACCACGCCTTAAACGCCGTCTGTCCCTACTTCACGATGTTCCCGCTTGAGTTTCCGCTTAAGGTGCTCAAGAAACACAAGGATGCGCGGCTAGTGTTCGACCCGTTCTGCGGTCGTGGGACGACGCTTTATGCAGCTCGACTCAAGGGGCTTCAGGCATATGGGATAGACTCCTCACCGATTGCAATTGCCATCGCTCGCGCCAAATTGGCGGAGGCAACAGAGGCCGATGTTGTAGCGCTTGCCGAAAGACTTCTCCGAGAACATCCTGGCTGTACAGTGCCGGAAGGACAGTTTTGGGAGTGGGCCTATGCTCCGGCTACTCTCCGAGACGTATGCACTCTCCGCGAAGGACTTCTGGGGCTCAGGAGTCAGGCGGCAGAAGTTTTGCGGGCGGTCTGTCTCGGTGCTTTGCATGGTCCTCTGACTCAGAGCGCCGAACGCAGAAGCTATTTTTCAAATCAAATGCCGCGTACGTTTGCTTCTAAGCCCGAGTATTCCGTCACGTATTGGCAGGCCCACGATTTGAGTCCAGCGCCAGTAGACGTGCTGAAGATCATCAAACGCAGGGTCGCGCGACTTGCCCTTGACACGTTACCGGAATGCGCTGGCGCGTCCAAAGTTGCTGTCGCTGATGCACGATTAGCGCGCGGTTACCTGTCCATTCCGGCCAAAATTGATTTGGTCATCACTTCGCCGCCTTATTACGGCATGAGAACGTACATCGCGGATCAGTGGTTGCGAAACTGGTTCCTGGGCGGGCCGCCGGCTGTGCCATACGGGGAGAAGAATCCTCTTTCCCACCAGAGCCCCGACGCCTTTGCGGAATCGCTGGCAGAAGTATGGGACCGCATCGGCGATCGGTTGTCGGCACGTGGAAGAATGTTTGTCAGGTTCGGCGCAATTCCTTCTCGAAAGCGCGATCCTCGGCAAATCATGGAGTCTTCATTAGAGCATTCCCGGTTTCCGTGGAAGATTTGTCAGGTACGGTCAGCGGAGTCGTCGGCATCAGGCAAGCGGCAGGCCTGCCACATGGGCCGTAGGATCAAATCAACGGCAATCCAGGAATATGACTACGAGATCTCGCTAGGATGAGGCATGCCACCGAATGGTCAGTTGTCGCTGCTGGCCGTTTTGCGTGATATCCGCCTGAGCGATCTGACGACAGAACTCGGACACATAGGTCTTCACGGCCTTCGAAGTCAGAATGGTCTCCCGGTCGGAAGGCAGATGGTAGGCGAGGTCTTCCGAGATCACCAGAATGCATTTTGCGCGAGCGCGTGAAATCGCTACATTGGTGCGCTCAAGCTGAAGAAGAAAGCTCTCTTCCTGAGAGATTAAATCGGGGTCACCAACGCCAAACGAGATAATGATCGTGTCACGTTGACCACCCTGGAAACGCTCTACCGTGTCTACGGCTGCGTCGATGATTTGAGGGTCGTGGGTTGGGAATACCGCACGCAGTCGGCGGACTATCAGCGCGCGCTGTGCCCGATGCGGCGTCACAATGCCCACGCCGCGACTCCAGAAGTCCTCCCCGCCGAACGCCACGTGGTTCGGCGTGATGGCTTGGCCCACGGGGTCGTTTTCACCGTCGAGGAATTTGGAGAATTTTAGGAAGAGCTGTTGCACCATACTGCAGACCATGTCCGCCTCGAACTCGTTGGCCTGGCCTGCCCTGCCGTCCTGGTACGTGACCGCCACAAGCCGGCGCTCAGGTCTCAAGATCTCATTCAGACCGGAAAACCACGGAACGACGTTTTGCCAATTGGTCGGCTTGGCGGAGCCGGCGGACATTCGGTGAAGACGCAACTCGCCCGAGTGTGCAGAGAGATCGGGGGGATAGCCGATTCGCTTTCCGAATTCGACGAACGCGCCCGCTGACCGGTAATTGATGAGGAGATTCTGCAGTGTAAGGCCATGACGCCTTATCAGGTAACTCTGGATGCTGCCGACCAGCCACTCCGCGCCGCGTGGCGGCTGGGTGGCGATGACGGGCGGCATTTGGAGGTGATCGCCAAAGAGGGCCAGCTCGGCGTCTCCGCCCAGCAGGCACAGTGGAAACAGAGACTTGGCGACGTCCAACTGCGAGCTCTCGTCGATGACCATGAAATCAAACAAGCCGGCCACGGCGGAATGACTTCCCACCTGGGCAATGCGGTAGCATTGGTGGGCAACGGCCCCGACCAGGATTATCGTAGCCGGAGCCGCAAGTTCGTCCCAGAAGGTTTGGAAATCCCCGTCGTTCGATCTGACCTCAACGTCCTGAATATTGTTACTGCTCGCGGGCAACGGCGCCCTGTCAGCGTGGGTCGGCGCGTATACGCGATAGCCCGAAACCCCAGTGATATTCAGATTCTCCAAGAGCTCAACGATTTCTCCGAATAGTTTCTCCCAGGCGGTATAGGTTGGCCCGGTTACGAGTATACGGGTGTTCTGGCCCAATTCCTGCGCCGCCGCTATGCGAGCGGCGACAAGGGAGGCGGCAGTCGTGGTCTTTCCCGTTCCCGGAGGTCCCCAAACGATGGAAAGCCGATGGCTTAGGCAGTAAGTGACCGCGTCCCTCTGCGAGGCGTTCAAGGGCCAGTCCGCATCGGCGACCGCTTGCACAGCACTGTCAATGGACTCTGGCGGAAGTCCCGTATCCTCCACCGCCAGTGCGGCGGCGTCCCACAATACCCGCGCCGCCGGGGTAACTGCATCGTTGCGAGCGGGATTCTGTCCTGGCGGATGACCCAAAGCGGCATAGGTTTCGGGAGCGGCGGACGCGATTGACGGTCTTCCTATCGCGCTAATGCAGTCTCTGACCCTTCTCGCCATTGGCGGTCCGGCGCTCTCCACAAGGCTGACGCCTTCCGAGATGTCGACGCCACCGTCAGAGGCCAGAACGTCTCGAATGTCAGGATAGTTCCGAAAGGTGGAAAGCCGCACCTGGACCGTCAGATTGGCGCGATCGAACGCAACAAGCGAGGCAGAGAAGACTTCCGAGAGTTTGCGGTTCCGATCCTCATACGGTATCGGCTGAAGCGCCGCCGAATCGAGCAGATCGCGTACCCGCAGATCCAGAAAGCCGGGGATGCTCTCATCCTGCAAAGCCAGAAACGATGCGTTGTCGCGGAACTTGCAGTCGCGCGAGGCCGCTTGGACGCCGTAGAGGAGATCCCCGTTTGCCTCGGTACCCTGAAGCTGGGTCAGGCGGAGGATGCTGTAATTGGCTTCCAGTTCCTCCGGCTCGGCAGACCATGCCCGGCGGAGTTCAACCTCGTTGCAGGCTTCTTCGAGCAGAGCCCATCCGTACCACAGGCGCCCGTCCTCACTCATGTTCTGGAAGTTAAACGGAACTCCGATCTTCAGCGGCCTGGCGGCGAAGTTCAGCCTGCCGGCCATATCGGAACCGAACTTCCAGACCACCGAACGCAGGGCCATGACCTGCCTCTTCACGGCATCGCTGTAATCGGCGATGCACTGTGATCGTGCCCGCTGCGTGTTGGCGAGCTGTATCAGCGGCTCCATCGACCAGATTTCATAGATTCTTTCGCGAGGAATCATGTCCGAAAAGGGATCGCGATAGAAGGAACCGGGAATCGAGGGCGTAAACTGATCGCTGTGATAGACCTCTGCGACGTTGAACAGGGTGAGGCAGTGGGCGACCGGAAGCCGGAGATCTCGCTGGATCACCGATTTCATGAAGGTTATGGGATTGGCTAGCGTGATCTCATCTTCTTCCAGCAGCTCTTCGGGAGGGAACAGCCACGCTAGGCCGCGCAGATAGCGCTCGGTTTGCGGCAGCACAATCGAATTCAGGTGCCTGCCGATAGCCTTCGCAAGTTCCTCAAACTGGCGCGGGTCCCAAAAGTACACCTGAACCGTAGTCCTAGACGCGAGCGGCCCGCCCTTGTCGGCAGCGGTATCGTGCACGAACGCAAAAACATCCGCCAGCCTGGAGAGGAAAGAAATTAGGACGTTACGCTCTTCGTCCAGCGTGGACGTTAGCAGCGTCTGCGCTTCGTTCGGCCATGTTTTCTGGACGGTGGATGACTGCCCAAAAGGAACGCGCTGCCGAAAGCGCGCTTCCGAGCCGAGGGCGCATAGCAGCCCGGTGCCCGGGTCGAAATTCACCGTAACGAAGACCTGCAAATCCGCATATTTCGGGAAATCCACCGTTGTCGTGTTCGGTGCCACGGTCACGTCGCCGGTAAGCAGGGCGGTGGCCCGGTGTGAAAGATGGTTGCGGTCAGCCTTCAACGCGTTGTGCAGATCAAAAACCGCGTCGGTCGCAGTGACCGTCGAGACGGCGGTAACGTCTGCATGTCCGGCTTGAAGAAGCGTCTTGCGGCCCCCGCGCGTGACGGTCGCAAGCCTGCTTAGATGCTCCGAATCCTCGGCGGCAGTCACGCAGTAATGGCCGCGGTTGGCGTCCAGCGTGGCGCAGTCGGCGGCACGCAGCCAATTGCGATGCCCGAGGAAATCGCAGGCAGAGCATCGCGAATCGACGTGCCAGTCGAGTTCCGTCCAATCGTCAATCGCGAGAACGCGCGGGAGGTCTTGCCTGAAGAAATGGCTGACCGTCTGAAAGAAGATCTGAAAATCCACGGGCTCAAGATCGCTCAAAAACGCCTGCAGCCTGTCGGTGACACTCGCGCCCGGCTGTGCAGCCAGGAGTAGAGACAGGGCGGAGATTTCCTTCGCGCGGGTCCACAGCCCGAGGCGGTCGGCAACGAAGAAGCGGTCTTCCAGGCCGTTCAGGCAAAGCCAATTCGCGAGCAATACTGCATAGAGGGCGACTTCGGAGCTGTAGCTGGAATTCGCCTCGCCAGCGTGCTTGATGTCGGAAACCAGGAGCGCTTTACGCTGGTCTCCGGGTTGGATGGGGTGCACGTCACCATCAGGCAGAATCTCGATCTCATCGTCGGCCGGCGTTAATATCAGCACGATATCCGGCTCAAACGCTCCGAACTGCGGAATGACCTCCAGCTCTTCCGGCGTCATTCCGATATTCGCCAGGAAGGTGGATCGAAGATCGGCGTGCGTGAAACGCGCCTGGACGATGATCGTGGGGCTGGGCGGATTCGCGTTCAGAATGGGTGCGAGTTCGATCCGCTTGAACTTCCCATCCTGCTTGGCACCGCGGAGTCGCGCGCCAAAAGCGGTTTCCAAATCCTGCATCTTGGCTTGTTCCCACTCTTTGCCGCGATCACGCAAGATTTGAACGGCGGGGCGCGCTTCCAGCGGCACCGGCCAGCCGAGCGCCGCAAGCTCGGGCGGTTTGTACAGTGACAGACCCAACTGCTTATCGCACTTGGTCCGGAGGTACTGCGAGAGCACGTTCTTTCGGAACTGCGCCATGGAATCACCTTCTAGGTCAGGCAGCGCCGCACTGAGGTTGCCGAATCGAGCTCGGCTCGACGGCTGCGGTTTGCCGCCGACAGGACGTTCAGCGCGACCTCGCGTTTGAGCTACTATCATGCAACCGATAGATTTCGCTCACACCCCCGCGCCCAGATGGACGCGAACACCTCGTAACTGGCCCGGTCGGTAAGGCGCTTTATTTCCTGCGTCTTAATCTTATCTGAGCCGGATCAGGATTGCAGGCGTTTCACTGCCCGCGCCATATACTAGCGCCCAGAAAATCTACCAAACCGTATTCACAATCAACGGTTTACCGCCGTCTCTATCCTATTGAAACTCCAGAATTTCCTTCGTGTAGTGCTCGGGGAGCCAATTTAAGGCCTTTCCTTTCAACGTATCCCTTACAGAACACGCCAGTTGCGGCGTCGTGCCCGCGCGACGGCCGGAATCGGGAATTACCCATCCTTACCCGAATTTACCCATCCGTGGACGGCGGGGTCCCCCCAGAATCCCCCCAGCACATGCATGCGTCCCTCGATTTTCCCGTCTTCGGGCCGCACTTCCTGCCCAACGACGCGATCAAGTTGAGGGTGGCCATTTAGGGCTCTCAACCGCCTGCTACGGTTGAGTCGGTTGCCGTCTTCAAAGCTCCATACACTTTGTGGAGCAGGTACTCGACGGCTAGCTTCCTGAATTCGCCCTCGCCCATGAGTTTCCCAAAGATCTCCTCATAGCCTTCCATACGGTCGATCACGAGGCCCTCGAAAGCTTTCTCGAAGACGTAGCGGAAGTCGTCTTTGGAGTTCGTGGCGGCGGCTTTCTTCAACGTCTCGCTTTCCATGGCTTCTTCCTGAATCTGGTCGAAGAAGAGCTGGTCGGCTTGGGTGAAGTCCGTGCCGAAGCGCTCATTCAGGATGTCGATCAGTTCGGAGAGCTTGATCTCCGGGTCTTCCTGGCCGGTGCCCACGTCACTGGGACCTTTGAGCGGTTTTCCGTCGCCTGAGTTGAGGTCGATCTGGCCTTCGCTGATCTTCTGCAGGCGGTAGTATTGCAGCTCCACTTCTTCTTCCAAGTGGTAGCCCGGCCCCGTGTCACGTTTCGGCAGCTTGGTAAGCAGGAAACGCAGGTAGGTGTAGAGCTGCTCGAGATCGGAGTCCTGGTAAGGTATGACCTGCGAGAGGAAGCCGTACATGTTGCGGAAGTTCACGAGTAGCGTCTTCACCGTCTCGCGTTCCTCTTCGTCCCGTTCCTGGAAGCGCTCCACGGCTTGATCGAGGATGCCACTCATTCGCGCCTGGTCGTAAGCGGTCTCTTTGCGGCGTGGTTTGAAATACACAGCGCAGAAGGCCTTCACTTCCTCTTCGTGGATCAATTGCGTCTCTTCAATCTGGTGCTGGATGTCGGTGGCGGCGAAAAAGGGTACCAGTTTGGCGGTCGAGAGGGAGCCAGGTGTGGGGTTACGCGCTGGCCTCCGGTGGGCGCAGGAATAGGGAAGAAGCTGACTGCTTTTTCTTTCAGGCCGGATTGTCCTCGGTTTTGGCCAGAGGGGTGCGGTAAGTCTTGCCTTTGATCTTGAGGATGATCGCTTTTTCGACCAGGCGGTCGAGGAGCGCCATCGCCAGCGGGCCATCGACCAGATACTCCCCCCATTTGTCGAAGTCCACATTGGTCACCAGCGCGGTGGAGCGCTTCTGACTGCGTGAGGCAATGATCTTGTAGAGCAAGTGGGCCGCCTGCGCACACTCGGTCCGTTCGATGCGGTCGAACCCGAATTCGTCGATAATCAAAAAATCCGGCCGCGCGTAATAGCGCAGACGTGCGGGAAGCGTTTTGTCGGCGAGTGAAGCCGT
>Ga0075030_100000809_pt1 | contig 27952 bp, 24 predicted proteins | sample LitLauG_LLR_2012_FD_71393 | JGI IMG/M metagenome (GOLD analysis project Ga0075030, IMG submission 71393) | Freshwater sediment microbial communities from Pennsylvania, USA - Little Laurel Run_MetaG_LLR_2012 | ecosystem: Environmental > Aquatic > Freshwater > Creek > Sediment | place: USA...
GCCCAGCCGCGGTCGGTGTACTGCTGGATCACGCGGCGCAGCACCGAGCGCGGCGTGAACTCGGCCGGACTGCCGTCGCTGCGGAAGGCATCGTGGATCACCTGGGCGGTGGGATCGCTGGCCCAGGGCACCACGCAGACCGTGGTGGGGTCGGGTCGCAGCACCAGGTCATGGTCGATGGCGGCAATGACCGCGCGATAGCCGGGATCGGAACCCGGTCGATCGCCATTGATGGTCATGGCGAGGATGTCCTCGGGCATGCGCATCCCCCGGTCCTCCGTGAATTTTTCCCGGGGCAGGATCTTGCCGCGGGCAACGCCCGCCAGGTCGGGCACCAGGCACTCGATCTCGCTGATGCGGTTCTGGTCGAGCCAGCGCTCCAGGTCCTTCTCGGTGAAGCTGCTGCGTGAAACATTGGGGGTATTCATCGTTCTTCTCCAGGCGGACGGCCGTGAACTGCCACGAGGGCCGGCCGCTGTTTGCCTATCTGCACGGATTTGCCTAGGGGGCCGGGACCTCGTGGCGCTGGCGTGCGCCGGATCGGCGTTCCGATCGGGTCCCCTGCTGCACTGCGCGGGTGGCCAAACCCCGCGGTCCTGCGCGTACGGATGAAAGTACGCTAGCCGGCAGGCCAGGGGCGTCTTCGTCGCATACCGCGATTGCGGCGTACGTGGGCGCCAAAGACACGGTCGTCGGCTGCCAGTCGCCGGGCGTCGACGCACGCATTGGCGCACCGGCTGGGAGCGGCGTCGAGCGGACGGTGCGTTGGGCAAGTACTGGAACGAACGGACGGCATGGTGGAACTCCGGCGCGTGGCCCTGCTCCCTGGTGGGAACAGCCAGCGTGGGTCTAGGCTTCCGGAACCGCGCCTGCCGGCCCCGGATTGCTGCTGTCGTGCCGCCGCGAGCCCGCGGCGTTCGCGCCGACAGAGGCGTGGCGGCAACCCCACACGTGCGGTGCCCGAGTGTAACCTGAATTGGTATTGCCGTCAGATCCAGTATGCTTGTCCTGATGGAACCAGTTTCCACCGCGGTCACACGCCTGTCATGAGACAGGCCACCCCTACTTACGAGCTGTTGCGGGCGGCGTTTGCCGACGCCGACAGCGACCTGCCGCGCTACCGCGTGCTCTACCAGGCGATACGCGAGTCCATACTGGGACACCGGCTGCCGCCGGGAACCCGCCTGCCGTCCACGCGCGAACTGGCACGGGAACTGGGTCTGTCGCGCAATACCGTGCTGTCCACTTTCGAGGGACTGCTTGCGGAAGGTTTCATCAGCGCCCGCGCCGGCAGCGGCACCTTCGTGGCGCAGGCGGCGGCCGCACCCCGGTCGCGCAGCGGGCGTGGCGCACCGGCCGGTGCGGAGCGTCGCGCACCGCACGCCAATGCGCCCCCGCTGTCCCAGCGCGGCATGCGACTAGCCGATTTCCAGGGCGGCAGCCGCTTCGAGATCCAGCCCCTGTGCGGCGGTGAGGGCGACTTCACGCTCTTCCCCATCAAGCAGTGGCAGCGCCTGCAGAGCCGCCAGCTGCGCATGGCACGGCCGGAGCTGCTCGATTACGCAAGCAACGGCGGCTACCTGCCCCTGCGGCATGCCATTGCGGACTACGTGCGGGTGTCGCGCGCCGTGCGGGTGGAGGTCGATCAGGTCATCGTGACGGCGGGCACGCAGCATTCACTGGACCTTTGCGCGCAGCTGCTGGCCGATGCCGGCGACCGGGTCTGGGTGGAGGACCCGTGCTATTGGGGCGCGCGCTGCATCTTCGATTCCTGCGACCTGAAGATGGAGCCCATACCCGTTGACGGGGAGGGAATGAATCCGGCGGCAGCACCCGCGGCCAGCCGGCCCAGGTTGCTCTACCTCACCCCTTCGAACCAGTACCCCACCGGAACGCCCATGAGCCTGGCGCGCCGTCGCGCCGTCCTCGAACTGGCCGCGCGCGAGCGCGCCTGGATACTCGAGGACGACTACGACAGCGAACTGCGCTACAACGGCCGCCCTCTGGCCTCGCTGCAGGGCCTGGATACCGAACAGCGCGTTGTCTACCTGGGCACCTTTTCCAAGGTGCTCTACCCGGGTATCAAGATCGGCTACATGGTGGTGCCAGCGGCGCTGGTGCAGCCCTTTCGCAGCGCCCTGTACGACCTGCAGCGCCCCGGCCAGCTGCCCGTGCAGGCGGCGCTCGCCGAGTTCATGGAGCGCGGCTATTTCGCCACCCACATCCGCCGCGTGCGCCAGGCCTACGCCGAGACGCGTGCGCTGCTCGTCGAGGCACTGCAGCCGGCGCTTGGCGGCTCGGCGAGGGTCTACTCGCAAAGCGCCGGACTGCACCTTGTCATCCGGCTGCCCGAAGGCTTCGACGACCGGCAACTGGCCGAGACGGCGGCGGCGCATGGACTGCGCGTGAGTGCACTGTCGCGCTATTTCATCGGGCCGGCATCGGCCTGGGGACTGGTGGTGGGCTACGGCTACGCCGCCCCCGACAAGGTGGCGCACGCGGGCCGGCTGCTCGCACAGTTGCTCATAAAGGCACTGTGATGTTGCGGTCGGGACGCGCCCGTCAGGCGGCGGGCGCCGCGCGCCGCCGGCACACCGCGCGCAGGGCAAAACTGGATCGAATCGTCGCCACATGCGGCAGGCGCGACAGGTGCTGCTGGTGGAAGCGTTCGTACTCCTGGGTATCGGCCACGGCCACGCGCAGCAGGTAATCCGAACCGCCCGACATCAGGTAACACTCCAGGATCTCGGCGCAGTCGCGCACCGCCTGCTCGAAAGCCGCAAGGGCATCCTCGCGCTGGCTGCTGAGGCTCAGCTCGACGAACACGCTGGTGCCCTGGCCGATGCTCGCAGGGTCGAGCACGGCAACATAACCGGCGATCACGCCGTCGCGCTCGAGCCGCTGCACCCGCCGCAGGCACGCGGATGCCGACAGGTGCACCTGATCGGCCAGGGCCGCATTGGTCAGCCGCCCATCGAACTGCAGCAGGGTGAGGATCTGGCGGTCGATGCGATCGAGTTCCATGGGTCCATTGTGGAAAGTACGCGCCGCAGCGCTCAATGATTCGAAAACATGCCCGGCGGACGCAATGATATTGCACGCGCGGCGTCCGGCAGGCCCGGCTATCGCAGCCTATTCGACGCCACCGCCCGCATAATTCGCGCCGCCGGGCCGCCGAGGCTGGCGCAAACCCGCGGACCGATGCTCCGCCGGCCGGCGCCGCAAGTGCGGCCCGAACCTGTCATTGCCCTGCACCGGCGGAGACGAGCATGCTCATCGGCATACCCAAGGAAATCAAGAACCACGAATATCGCGTCGGCATGACGCCCGCCGCGGTGCGCGAGGCCGTGCATCACGGTCATGCGGTCCTGGTCCAGGCGGGCGCCGGCGCCGGCATCGGCTGCGACAACGAAGCCTACCGCCAGGCCGGTGCCCAGATCACGGGCGACGCCGCGACGGTTTTCGCGCATGCCGACATGGTGGTCAAGGTCAAGGAGCCGCAACCCGACGAATGCCGCATGTTGCGCAAGGGACAGGTGCTCTTCACCTACCTGCACCTGGCGCCGGACCCGGAGCAGGCCGAACTGCTGCTGCGCTCCGGCGCTAGCTGCATCGCCTACGAAACCATCACCGACGACCGCGGCGGCCTGCCGCTGCTGGCCCCGATGAGCGAAGTGGCCGGCCGGATGGCCATACAGGTGGGCGCCGTGGCCCTGCAAAAGGCCAACGGCGGCCGTGGCGTGCTGCTGGGCGGCGTGCCCGGCGTTGCCCCGGGCAAGGTCACCGTAATCGGCGGCGGCGTCGTGGGCCTCAATGCGGCCAAGATGGCCGTCGGCCTGGGCGCCGACGTGACCATCCTGGAGCGCTCGCTGCCGCGGCTGCGCGAGATCGACGACATCTTCCTCGGGCGCGTTCGTACCGAATTCGCCTCTATCGACGCCACCGAACAGGCCGTGTATGACGCCGACCTCGTGATTGGTGCCGTACTGATCCCCGGAGCGGCCGCGCCCAAGCTCATCCGCAGGGACCAGCTGTCGCGCATGAAGCCCGGCGCGGTGATCGTCGACGTGGCGATCGACCAGGGCGGATGCTTCGAGAGCTCGCACGCCACCACCCACGCCGACCCGACCTACGTGGTCGACAACGTAGTGCATTACTGCGTGGCCAACATGCCCGGCGCCGTGGCCCGCACCTCGACCTTTGCGCTCAACAATGCCACGCTACCCTTCACCCTGGCCCTGGCCGACAAGGGCTGGAAGAAGGCGTGCGCCGACGACGCTCACCTGCGTGCCGGGCTGAACGTGCATGCCGGCATGCTGACCTACGAAGCGGTCGCCCGGGCGCTGGGTAAACCCCATACGCCGGTCGCATCGGTGATCGGCTGACAGCGAACACATCCCGCCGCGGTGCGCCACCTAACGCGCGGGCGCGGGCGCCGGGCCGGACAGCATGCCCATCTTCTTCAGCGCATAGGCCAGGGTCTCGGAAAACCGCGACTCCAGGCCCAGCCGCATCTGCAGTTTCTCCACATCCGTGTAGGGCTCCAGGCTGCCGCGGTACGCGAGCGCCTCGGCGCTGTCCTGGCGGCAGGGTTCCGCCCCACCCCACTCCCAGGTCATGCGCCGCTGGGTGGCCACGTCGTAGACCTCCACCGTATACGCGGCGTAAAGACAGCGGTGATTGACGCCGAGCAGCGTCTGCTCGAAGTACCCATAACCGGGCCTGTAGAACGGGAAGTTCTGGTCAACACTGGGCCAGACGGAAACCACGGTGTCGTAACCCTGCTCCCGGGCCAGATCCCAGAGGCGGCGCGCGTGGTCGGCACGCAATTCGGCGCTGCCCAGCTTGCCGCGCGCCAGGACCTTCGCGTCAAAGCGACCGCTCTCCTGCAACAGGCTGGCGGCCTGCGATTCGACGAATTGATCCTCGGCCCAGTCGGCGACCGTCGCGGTGAAGTGCTGCTCGGCCATCGGCGGGGCGACGATCGATATGCCGGTGAAGGTGTCGCCCAGCAAAGAAACGACGGCTACCTTGTGGACCCGGGCCAGTTGCTCGCCGGAGAGCGGCACCTTGAGGTCCACGGCGGCACAGGCGCAAAGCGCCAGGACGGTAGCCGGCAGCAGCACGCGCAAACGCATTGCGATCTCCCTGTAAAGGCGCGCCTTGCGCCGTGGCAGCGCCGCGCATTATCGCGCGCAATGCACCCGGGAATCTACATCCGGACGGTTGCCGGGCTGCGCAGCAGTTGCAGGAACGCGGCGCGGTCGGCCGACCGCAGCAGGGTTCCCAGCGGCAGGCGTGCGCCGGCCGCATGCCCGGCCAGGATCTCGTCGCCCAGCGCACTGAGGGAATCGCTCACCGACCACGTCCGCACGAGGTGGGCGAAGAGCAGATCGCGCCGCTGGGCCAGAGCGCCGGCGAAAGCCGTGCTCATGGCAGCCGGGGGGCCGCCCGGCGCACGGCCCAGAGCACGAAAAGCCGCCGTCCAGCCCACGTTGTACATCAGCCCGGCCAGGAAGGCGTCAAAGGCGTCTACGCGAGCAATGCCGGCCATCTGCATGCACAGGGCGGCGGTGGCTTCGGCGTGCTGCCAGAGCCGGTCGGCGGTTCGGGCCAGCAGCGGATCGGCCTGGGCGTCGAAGATGGGCTTGAGCAGGATGCGCGCGATGGCGCGGCGCAGGCCGTCGGTGCCCAGGCGGCCGATGGCCTGGGTGAGGTCGGCAACGGGCGTGCCGGCACCGTAGCCCACGTTGTTGGCCAGGCGCAGCACCTCCACCACAAGATTGGGATCGCGCGCCACGCGTGCCGTCAGCGCCTGCGCCGACTGGCTTTCATCGCGCAGGCTGTGCATCAGTTGCGGAATGATGGCACGGGCCCGCGGCACGAGCTCCGCGCGCGCTTGCTCGCTGGCGGTGATGCCGTCCAGGTAGGCCAGCAGGCCTTGTTCCGCCGGGGCGAGAGCCCCCTCCAGGGGCGCGTCCCCCGTCAGCCACGTGATGTATTGCAGTTCCGAGGGCGTCGTACCCGCCTGCGCGGCCGTATCCGTATGCGCGGGGCCGCCATCGTGCTGCGGCGTCGCGCCGGCCGGGACCCGCACAGCGGCATCGCCGCCGTCGCGCCCGAGCAGCCACTGCAATACGCGCTTCATCGCAAACGGCCCGGACGGTCTCCCGGCGCCACGGTCAGGCGCGCGCCCCAGACGCAGTGTCCGCGCGGTGTCGTCCGGATAGGTGCCGTTCTAGCCAATGGGCGCCGATGATGGTCTTGACGTCCGTGACGCTACCCTGCTCTATCCATTCGAGCAACTGCCGCCACGGCGCTGTGAACACCTCGAGCACCTCACCGGCCTCGGTGGAGGCGCCGGCAAATACCAGGTCGCGCGCCAGATAGATCTCGATCTTCTCGTTCGAGTAGCCGATGGCGTTGTGGATCTGCCCGAGCCGCTCCCATCGCCCGGCATCGTAGCCGGTCTCTTCGCGCAGTTCGCGCCGCGCGCAGCCAAGCGGATCCTCGCCGGCATCGAGCTTGCCCGCCGGCATCTCGATGAAGCTGCGCCCCAGGGGGTAGCGGAACTGGCGCTCGAGCACCACGGTTTCGTCGTCGAGCAAGGCCACGATCATCACCGCTCCCGGGTGGCGAATGAACTCGCGGACCCCCTCGTGTCCGTCAGGGCAGCGGACGGTGTCGCGGATCACTTCGAAAAAGACGCCACTATAGGCAAGCGCGGTGTCGAGCTGCACTTCCGCCAGCGGATCGGCGGACGGATCAACCGGCGCTGCGGCGCCTGGCAAGGGCTCGTACTCAGCCACGGCCGCGCTGCACATCCGTGCCGTGAAAGCCGCTTCGATGCGCGCGGCCGGGCGCCGGCAGCACCATCAGCCGCCCAGGGCGCGCAGCACGGCGCCGTTGCACAGCGCCAGGAGGCCCTGGGGCAGTATTCCCAGGCCCAACAGGGCAAGGCCATTGGCCGTCAGAACGACGCGCATGTCCTGGCCGCCTTCGAGGGGATGGTCGTCGACCGGTTCGTCGAACCACATGGTCTTGACAACCCGCAGGTAGTAAAACGCCCCTATCACCGAGAACAGGACCGCGACCACCGCAAGCCGGTACATGCCCGCGCTGCCGCCGTCGGAGACCAGGGCCTGCAGGACGACGAACTTGGCGGTAAAACCCACCGTGGGCGGCAGGCCTGCCAGGGAGAGCATCAGCAGGGTCATGACGAAGGCGAACCATGGGCTGCGCCGGCCCAGGCCGCGCAGGTCGGCGATCTGCTCGGCTTCGAAGCCCGCCCGCGACGCGAGCAGGATGATGCCGAAGCAGCCTGCGGTGGCCAGCGAATACGTCACCACGTAGAACATGGCGGCGCCGTAGGCCCCCGCGGTGATGGCGGTATTGCCGCCCACCACGCCGGCCAGCAGCGCCAGCAGCAGGAATCCCATCTGGCCAATCGTGGAATAGCCGAGCATGCGTTTGAGGTTGGTCTGTGCAACGGCCGTTACATTGCCCAGCGCGATCGACGCGACGGCGATGAACCCCAGCATGCGCTGCCAGTCCACGGCCAGCTGCGGCAGGCCCTCGACGAGCAGGCGGAAGGTGATGGCAAATGCCGCCAGCTTGGGTGCCGAGGCCAGCAGCAGGGCCACCGGGGTCGGTGCGCCCTGGTAGACGTCGGGCACCCACATGTGAAAGGGCACGGCGCCGAGCTTGAAGGCGATGCCGGCGACAATGAAGATGGTGCCCAGGATGAGCACGGCATGGATGGTTCGCCCGCCATTGATGCGATGGGCCAGCTCATTGATGTCCAGGGTGCCGGCAGCGCCATAGAGCATCGACATGCCGTAAAGCAGGAAACCCGAGGCCAGCGCGCCCAGCACGAAATATTTCATCGCCGCTTCCGTGGCCTTGCGGTCATCGCGCCGCAGGGCCACCAGTCCGTAAAGCGACAGGGCCTGCAGTTCCAGTCCGAGGTAGATCACGAGCAGGTTATTGGCGGAGATCATCGCCATGACGCCCAGCAGGGTGAACAGGCTCAGCGAGAAGAATTCGCCGCGCCACATGGTGCGGCTTTCGGCATAGGAGCGCGCGTAGACCAGCGTGAGGGCGGTCGCCAGAACGGCAAACAGCTTGAGCACTGCCGACATGGGATCGGTGAGCACCATGCCGCCATAGGCGTACTGGACGACGCCGGTGACCAGCGGCACCGTGGCGGCGGCTGCGACAGCGGCGAGCGCCAGCAGCGTGAGCACATAGCTGAGGTAGCGCTGCCCCTGGCTCACGAACAGGTCCGTGACGAGGATCAGGCAGGCGCTGGCGAGCAGTATCGCTTCCGGGAGGATCGCAGAGGAGGTGAGCAGCGGTTCCATTTACGGGCTTCCGGGAACGAACTTCTGGTGGGCCAGCTGGGAAAGCAGGCCTCCCACCGAGGTGTGCAGGGCGTCCATGACCGGCGCCGGATAGAGGCCCATCCACAGAACCGCGGCGGCCAGCAGGCCAAGGGCCAGGAATTCCCGGCCGTCGATGTCGTGCAGCTTGGCCACCTTGGGCCCCGACACCGCGCCGAAGATGACCCGCTTGTACATCCAGAGGGAATAGGCCGCACCCAGCACCAGGGTGCTCGCGGCAATGACGCCGATCCAGAACTGGTACTGGACGGCGCCCAGGATCACCAGGAACTCGCCCACGAACCCGCTGGTGGCGGGCAGGCCGCAGTTGGCCATGGCAAACAGCATCATGAAGGCAGCAAAGCGCGGCATCACGTATACCACGCCGCCGTAGTCTGCGATGTTGCGCGAGTGCAGGCGGTCGTACAGTACCCCGATGCACAGGAACATGGCGCCGGAGACGAAGCCGTGGGAGATCATCTGCGCGATCGCCCCTTCCATTCCCATGGGACTGAAGATGAAGAAGCCCAGGGTGACGAAGCCCATGTGGGCGATGGACGAATAGGCAACCAGCTTCTTCATGTCGGTCTGCACCAGCGCGACGAAGCCGATGTAGACCACCGCAATCAGCGATATGACGATCACCGGGACCGCCAGCGCATGCGCCGCGTCGGGCGCTATGGGCAGGGAAAACCGCAGGAAGCCGTAGGCGCCGAGCTTGAGCATGATGGCGGCCAGCACCACCGAACCGGCGGTGGGCGCCTCGACGTGCGCATCGGGCAGCCAGGTGTGCACCGGCCACATCGGCACCTTGACCGCGAAGGCCGCGAAGAACGCCAGGAACAGCAGGATCTGCGGATCCAGGGCCAGGGGCAGGCGCTGCCATGCGGCGATCTCGAAGCTGCCCCCGGAGGCCTGGTAGAGGTACACCAGGGCCACCAGCATCAGCAGGGACCCGAGCAGCGTGTAGAGGAAGAACTTGATAGCCGCGTAGACCCGGTTGGGCCCGCCCCAGACGCCGATGATGAGGTACATCGGAATCAGCGTGGCTTCGAAGAACACGTAGAAGAGCAGTCCGTCGGCAGCGCAGAACACGCCGATCATCAGCCCCGAAAGGATCAGGAAGGCAGCGTAGTACTGCGCAACACGCGACTCGATGGCCTTCCAGCCGGCCAGCACGGCGATCACCGTTATGAATGCCGTGAGCGGCACGAACCACAGGGAAATGCCGTCGACGCCAAGCGCGTAATGGGCGTGCAGCGCGGGAATCCATGGCGCGAGTTCGGTCCACTGCAGTCCCGGGCGCACCCGGTCAAAGCCCAGCGCCACGGGCAGCGTGGCCAGCGCCGATATCACGGAACCGGCCAGCGCCATGGCGCGCACGCCGCCCGGATTGTGGTTGCGGCCGGCCGCCAGCAGGTAGAACCCGAAAAGTATCGGGATCCAGATCGAAAGGCTCAACCAGGGGTAGGCGGAACTCATTTCAGCGGCCGGAACGGGTACGGATCATTGACGGTTCGGTTGGCAGGCATGGTGGGCATCAGACGCGCGAATTGAGAGCCGCCATGATCGCCGGCAGGTAGGGCCAGGTGAGAAAGACAAAGAGCATCACGGCAACGCCCACTAGCATGACGAACGCGTAGTGATAGATGAACCCGGACTGGAGACGGCGCACCGCCTGCGCGATGCGGCCCACGAGATGCGCCGTGCCGTTGACCAGCGCCCCGTCGATGAACGCGATGTCGCCCTGCTTCCACAGCGAACCGCCCAGCAGGCGCGCGCCGCCGGCGAAGAAAAAATCGTTGAAGCGGTCGAGGTAGTACTTCTGGACGAGCAATTCGTACAGCCAGGACAGGCGCCTCTGGATGACCGCGGGCAGGTCCGGGCGCCGCAGGTAGAGGAACCAGGCCGTAAGCGTGCCGGCGGCGGCAAGGCCGAAGGGCAGGCCGAGCAAGCCTTCGGCGGCCATGCGCGCCCAGCCGGGAAATTCATGGGCCAGTTCCTCCATGCCCGGATGCGCATGCGAGTCGACGAAAATCGCACCCGCGAAATAGTCTCCGCCGACCATGACGCCGGCCGCCAGTGCGCCGATGAGGACCGATGGAATGGCCAGGAGCACCAGCGGCAGCCAGACGACGGCGCCGGGTTCGTGCGGCGCACCGCCGTGTCCGTGGTCATCGCCGTGGCCGTGGCCGGCGGCGGCGCCATGGTCATGGTCATGACCGTGACCGCTCGCAAGGTGCGCCGCGTGCGCGCCAAAACGCTCCTTGCCGTGGAACACCAGGAAGAACATGCGAAAACTGTAGAGCGCGGTAACGAAGACACCGGCGGTAACGGCAAACTGGGCGAAGGCGCTGGCAAAGTGGTAATGGGTGTGTCCCACGGCCTCGATGATGGCGTCCTTCGAGTAGAAGCCGGCAAAGCCCGGCAGGCCGATGAGGGCCAGCGTGCCGATCAGCGCGGTGATCCACGTGATGGGCATGTGGCGCCAGAGCCCGCCCATGCGGCGGATATCCTGCTCGTGGTGCATGCCCATGATCACCGATCCGGCAGCCAGGAAGAGCAGGGCCTTGAAGAAGGCGTGGGTCATCAGGTGGAAGATGGCGATGGGGTAGGCCGAGGCGCCGAGCGCCACGGTCATGTAGCCCAGCTGCGAAAGCGTGGAGTAGGCGACCACGCGCTTGATGTCGTTCTGCACGATGCCCAGGAAACCCATGAAGAGCGCGGTGATGGCGCCGATGACCATCACGAAGGACAGGGCGGTCTCCGAGAGCTCGAACAGCGGCGAGGTGCGCGCCACCATGAAGATGCCGGCCGTCACCATGGTTGCCGCATGGATGAGGGCGGAAATGGGCGTGGGGCCCTCCATGGAATCGGGCAGCCATACATGCAGCGGGAATTGCGCAGACTTGCCCATTGCGCCGATGAACAGGCAGATGCAGATCGCCGTCAGCGCCGATCCGCCCGTGGCCGGCAGCGCCGTGGCCGCGAGCGCACCCGACCTGGCGAATACGGCGGCGTAATCGAGCGTGCCGCAATAGGCGTAGATCAGCGCTATGCCCAGCACGAAACCCAGGTCGCCGACCCGGTTCACCAGGAAGGCCTTGAGGTTGGCATAGATGGCGGTGGGCCGGTCATACCAGAATCCGATGAGCAGGTACGACACCAGGCCCACGGCCTCCCAGCCGAAGAACAACTGCAGGAAGTTGTTGCTCATCACCAGCATGAGCATGGAGAAGGTGAAGAGCGAGATGTAGGAAAAGAAGCGCTGGTAGCCCGGATCGTCGGCCATGTAGCCGATGGTGTAGATGTGCACCATGAGCGAGACGAAGCTCACGACCAGCATCATGGTCACGGTGAGCGGGTCGACGAGGAAGCCGATCTCCAGATGCAGCCCCCCGGGGAAACCGGGGAAGGCGCCCGCCTGGGCCCAGGTGTAGATGCTGGCGACCACCGTCTGGTGCTCGAAGACCACCGCCTGGAAGATGATGGCCGAGGCGATGGTCGACGCCAGCACGCCGGCGATGGCCACGAGGTGGGAACCGGTCCTGCCCAGCGTGCGGCCGAAGAATCCGGCCGCCAGCGCGCCCGCCAGGGGCGCCAGGGGCACGAGCAGGCAGAGCTTGAGGATGCTGCTCACCGTGGCGCCTCAGCCCTTGAGCGAATCGAGTTCATCGACATTGATCGTGTTCATGTTGCGGAACAGCGCCACCAGGATGGCCAGGCCGATGGCCGATTCGGCCGCGGCTACCGTGAGGATGAAGAAGACAAAAACCTGGCCGTTGAGGTCGCCAAGGAAATGCGAAAACGCGATGAAATTGGTGTTGACCGCCAGCAGCATCAATTCGATGGCCATCAGCAGGACGATGAGGTTCTTGCGGTTGAGGAAGATGCCGATGACGCTGATGGCAAACAGCACCGCGCCGACGAAGAGGTACCAGGGCAGGGAGACGGAGTCCATGGGCTAGGCCTTTGACGCCGGCGGCGCGGATGCGGGGACGGCCGCCGGCGCGGGCGCGGAACCCGGGCGGGACGAGGGATCCATCTTGACCATGCTCACCCGGTCCTGGCGGCGTATGCGTACCTGCTCGCCCGGGTTCTGGTGGCGGGCATCGGCGCGGCGGCGCAGCGTGAGGGCGATGGCCGCCACGATGGCCACCAGCAGGATGGTGCCGGCCAGTTGCAGGGGAAGTATGTATTCGGTGAAGGTGAGCATGCCCAGCGCCTTGGTGTTGCCGATGCGCGAGGGATCGGCTGCCGGCGGCGTGAGGTACTGCCAGTGGCCGTTGGACAGGACCAGCCACAGCTGCAGCGCGATGGAAACCGCGACCACGGCCGCCAGCGGCATGTGCTGCCAGAAGCCGGCCCTGCTGCGGTCGATGTGGATGTCGAGCATCATGACCACGAAGAGGAACAGCACCATGACCGCGCCCACGTAGACCAGTACCAGGGCGATGGCCAGGAACTCGGCCTGCAGCAGCATCCACAGGCAGGCCGCCGAGAAGAACGACAGCACCAGGTAGAGCACGGCGTGTACCGGATTGCGGGCGGTTATGACGCGCACCGCCGCCACCAGCGTGCTGGCGGAAAAAACGGCAAAGAGGATTTGCTGGGCATTCATGGGGTATTCATGGGCCTTGGGCGGGTCGATCAGCGATACCGCGCGTCGCGCTCGCGCGCCGCGGCGATCTGCTTCTCGTAGCGGTCGCCCACCGCCAGCAGCATTTCCTTGGTGAAATTGAGGTCGCCGCGGCGCTCGCCGTGATATTCGCTGTGGTGCGTCTCGACGATGGAGTCGACGGGGCAGCTCTCCTCGCAAAAACCGCAGAAGATGCACTTGGTGAGGTCGATGTCGTAGCGCGTGGTGCGGCGCGTGCCGTCGTCGCGGGCCTCGGACTCGATGGTGATGGCCATCGCCGGGCACACCGCCTCGCACAGTTTGCAGGCGATGCAGCGCTCCTCGCCGTTCTCGTAGCGGCGCAGGGCGTGCAGGCCGCGAAAGCGCGGCGAGGCCGGGGTCTTCTGTTCCGGGTACAGGATGGTTATCTTGCGCTTGAACAGGTAGCGCCCCGTCAGGGCAAATCCCTTGAAGAGCTCGCGCAGCAGCAGGGAGTCGAAGAATTCGACGACGCGTTCCATGGTCAGTGGCCCTCCGCCGCCGGCCGGTGGCTGCCGGGCGTCCAGATGTTGTACGGCGTCTGCATCCAGACGGACAACACCACCACCCAGACGAGGGTGATGGGGATGAAGATCTTCCAGCCCAGGCGCATGATCTGGTCGTAGCGGTAGCGCGGGAACGACGCGCGCATCCAGATGTACATGGACAGGCCGCCGAAGATCTTGGCGAACAGCCAGAACCAGTTGGCCAGGCCGTCGTGCCACCAGGCGGGCGTGTGCAGGCCGGCGATCAGCCCCAGGTCGATGGGCGCCTCCCAGCCACCCAGGAACATGGTGGCAGCCATGGTCGAGAGCAGGATCATGTTGGCGTATTCGCCCAGGAAGAACAGGGCAAAGCCCATGCCCGAATACTCGATCATGTGGCCGGCGACGATCTCGGATTCGCCCTCGACGACGTCGAAGGGATGGCGGTTGGTCTCGGCGGTGGCGGAGATCACGTAGATGCCGAAGAGGGGCAGCATCGGCAGCCAGTTCCACGACAGGAACGTCCAGCCGCGATCGGCGAACCAGCCGGCGTTCTGCACGTTGACGATCGTGCTCATGTTCATCGATCCGGACACCATCAGCACGCAGACCAGCACGAAACCCATGGCGAGTTCGTAGGAGACCATCTGCGCCGAGGCACGCAGCGCGCCCAGGAAGGCGTACTTGGAGTTGGACGCCCAGCCCGCGATTATGACGCCATACACCCCCAGCGAGGTGATGGCCATGACGTAGAGCAGGCCCGCATTGACGTCCGCCAGGACGTAGCCCGGCGCGAAGGGAATCACGGCCCAGGCGGCAAGCGCCGGCATCATGACCACGGCGGGCGCCAGGAAGTACAGGAAACGGTCCGCCTGGGTGGGCGCAATGACTTCCTTGAGCAGCAGCTTGAGTGCGTCGGCGATCGGCTGCAGCAGACCCAGCGGGCCGACGCGGTTGGGCCCCAGGCGGATGTGCATCCACCCGATGAGCTTGCGTTCCCACAAGGTGGTGTAGGCCACCGCGCCCAATATGGGCAGGACGATGGCGAAGATCTTGATGAGGATCCACAGGATGTCCCAAAGCGGCGGCCACCAGGTCAGCGGCAGCAGCGCGCGCATCGCGGACTGGAAGCCGTCCATGGCTAGGCGCGCTCCAGCAGGATGGTGCCGAACATCGGGCCCAGGCCCGCCGTGCTGGCATGTCCGGCGGGCGCGCGCACCACGCGATCGGGCAGCCGGTCATCGACGGCGCACGGCATCAGCGCCACGGAATCGCCCTGGCGCACCCGCACCGTCGTACCGGCGGCCACGCCAAAATGCGCGAGCGTCGCCGAATTGGCCCGCACCGCGGGCGCACGCGCGGCAACCGTCTGCTGCAGGGACTCGGCACGGCGCACCAGGGGATCGCTGAAATACACCGGAACCTCGGCGATGCGCTCGCCGGCGGCCGCGTGGACCCCAGCCTCGAGCGGTACCTGCGCAGCGTTGGATAGGGGCATGCGCGGCGTTGCCGGCAGCGCATCGGCGCGAACCTGTTCGGGCGACTCATAGTCGAAACCAGGCAGGGCCAGTTCATTGCCCAGCACGCGCAGCACTTTCCACCCCGGCCGCGCCTCGCCGGGAGCGGGTACGGCGCCATTGAAAGCCTGCACACGCCCTTCCCCGCTGACGAAGGTTCCGGCGGTCTCGGCAAAGGCTGCAATGGGCAGCACGACATTGGCGGCGGCTTCGAGGTACTGCGAGTGGAAACAGGAAAACGCCACCACGGCCTCGGCGCCCGCCAGCGCCCGGCGCGCCGCGGCCGGATCGGCATAGTCGAGCTCGGGTTCGATGCCCCAGAGCATATAGGCGGCCATGGGCTGCTCGAACATGCTGCGCGCATTGCGGCCGGACGGCCCGGGAATGGCGCCGGCAAGGTAGCCGCCGACGCTGTTGGCCGACTCACCGAGCACGCCGGCCCGGCCGCCCACGGCCCCGGCGATCCATTCGAGCCAGGCCTGCAGGCGCGCGGCCTGGGGATGCTGAACGGCGGCGTTGCCCGCCAGCAGTGCCACGCGGGAGCCGGAACACAGGTCCTGCGCAATGGCCGTTGCCAGGGCATCGGGCTCGATGCCGGCAAGCGGCTCTTGCACGCCGCGCTGTCGCGCCACGGCCGTGCCGATGCGCGCCAGCGCGGCCAGCCACTGCGACGGCGCCAATATGGCCTTGCCGGCCACCGGCATGAGCAGATCATCATCGACCGCATGGAGCACGCTGACCCGGCATCCGGCGCTCGCTGCCTTGCGCACCCGCGCGGCGAGCAGCGGATGGTCTTGGCGCAGGAAGGAACCCACCAGCAGCAGGCGATCGAGTCCGGAGATCTCGGCCACGGGCAGGCCCAGCCATGGCGCGCCGCTGCGCGCGCCGTCCGCGGTGAAGTCGCTCTGGCGCAAGCGAAAATCGATGCTCTCCGAGCCCATGGCGCGCACGAGCCGGGCCAGGAGAAAAAGCTCCTCGGCCGTGGCGCCGCCCGAGGCCAGCGCACCGATGGCATGCGCACCGTGGCGCTGCTGGGCGCCGCGCAGCAGGCTCGCGGCAGCCTGCAGCGCAACCGGCCAGTCGACCTCGACGAGGCGGCCGTCGCGGCGCAGCAGCGGGCGGGTGAGCCGCTGCGGCGAGCGCAGGCCCTCGTAGGAAAAGCGGTCGCGATCGGACAGCCAGCATTCGTTGATGGCCTCGTTCTCCAGCGGAACCACGCGCACGACTTCATCGCGCCGGACCTGCAAGACGAGGTTGGATCCGAGGCTGTCGTGCGGGCTGACCGACCTGCGGCGCGCCAGCTCCCAGGTGCGGGCGCTATAGCGAAACGGCTTGCTGGTCAGCGCCCCGACGGGGCAGACATCGATCATGTTGCCCGAGAGCTCGGAATCGACCGTGCGGCCCACGAAGGGCAGGATCTCGGAGTGCTCGCCGTGGCCGGCCATGCCCAGCTCCATGACGCCGGCGATCTCCTGGCCAAAGCGCACGCAGCGCGTGCAATGGATGCAACGGGCCATCTCCTGCGCCGATACCAGCGGGCCCAGGTTCTTGTGCATGACAACGCGCTTTTCTTCCTGGTAGCGCGATGATCCCCCGCCATAGCCCACGGCGAGGTCCTGCAACTGGCATTCGCCGCCCTGGTCGCAGATGGGGCAGTCCAGCGGGTGGTTGATCAGCAAGAATTCCATCACCGAGCGCTGCGCCTGCTGCGCCCGGGCGCTGGCGGTGCGGACGATCATGCCGGGCGTGGCCGGGGTGGCGCAGGCCGGCATGGGCTTGGGCGCCTTCTCGATGTCGACCAGGCACATGCGGCAATTGGCGGCGATGGACAGCTTGCGGTGGTAGCAAAAGTGCGGAACGTAGATGCCCAGCAGGGAGGCGGCGTCCATCACCGTGCCGCCGTCGCGCACCGCCACCCTGCGTCCGTCGATTTCGAGTTCGATCATCGTGTCACACGTAGTCCGCAACCAGGCAGCGCTTGTGTTCGATATGGTGCTCGAACTCGGCCCGGAAATTCTTGATGAAGGCGCGCACCGGCATGGCGGCTGCGTCGCCCAGGGCGCAGATCGTGCGCCCCTGGATGTTGTCGGCGACCGAGTTGAGCAGGTCCAGGTCCTCGGGCCGGCCCTTGCCGTGCTCGATGCGGTTCACCACGCGATAGAGCCAGCCCGTGCCTTCGCGGCACGGCGTGCACTGGCCGCAGGATTCGGCCTGGTAGAAGTAGGACAGCCGCTCCAGGCTGCGCACCATGCAGCGGGACTCGTTCATGACGATGACCGCGCCCGAGCCGAGCATGGAACCGGCCTTGGCGATGGAGTCGTAATCCATGTCGACCTCCATCATCACCGCGCCGGTCAGCACCGGCATGGACGATCCGCCCGGGATGACGGCCTTGATCGGGCCGCCGCGCATCCCGCCTGCCAGTTCGAGCAGCTTTGCAAACGGCGTACCCAGGGGTACTTCATAGTTGCCCGGCCGGTTCACGTCACCCGACACGGAAAATATCTTGGTGCCGCCGTTGTTGGGCCGCCCGATGGCCAGGAAGGCCTCGCCGCTGTTGCGGAAGATCCACGGCACGGCCGCGAAGGTTTCCGTGTTGTTGATGGTGGTGGGCTTGCCGTAAAGGCCGACGCTGGCCGGAAACGGCGGCTTGAACCGCGGCTGGCCCTTCTTGCCCTCGAGGGACTCGAGCAGCGCCGTTTCCTCGCCGCAGATGTAGGCGCCAAATCCGTGCGCGGTGTACAGGTCGAAGGAGAATGGCGACCCGGCGATATTGCGGCCCAGCAGTCCGGCGGCATAGGCCTCGTCGAGCGCCTCCTGGAAGCGCTCGTATTCGGCCCAGATTTCGCCGTGGATGTAGTTGTAGCCGGCAGTGGCGCCGATGGCATAGGCGCCGATGATCATGCCCTCGATCACCGCGTGCGGGTTGTAGCGGATGATGTCGCGGTCCTTGAAGGTTCCGGGTTCGCCCTCGTCGGAGTTGCACACCAGGTACTTGGTGCCCGGCGCCTTGGGCATGAAGCTCCATTTGAGGCCGGTGGGAAACCCCGCGCCGCCGCGGCCGCGCAGTCCCGACTTCTTGAGTTCTGCCACCACCGCCTCGGGGGCCATGCCCTCGGCGAGGATGCGCCGCAGCGCCCGGTAGCCATCGCGCTTCTCGTAATCGGCGAGCCGCCAGTTGTGGCCGTCCAGACCCGCGAGGATCAGCGGCTGGATGTGGCGTCCGTGGAAACAGGTCTGCGCGCTCATGGGTTCCTCGTCGATTTCATGTCCGCTTCGCGTGCCCGCAGCCTACCGCGCCGGCTTTGCCGTGTCCGCGGCAAGCGTGGCCAGCAACGCATCGATCGCGCTTTCGTCCATGAAACTGCACATCTGCCGGTCGTTGACGATCAGCACGGGCGCGTCCCCGCACGCGCCCATGCATTCACCCTGGGTCAGCGTGAAGGCGCCATCGCCCGTGGTCTGGCCAAAGCCGATGCCCAGCTTCTGCTGCAACCGGCGCGCGGCGGCATTGGCGCCGGAGAGCGCGCAGGGCAGGTTCGTGCAGACGGTGATCTTGTGGCGGCCTACGGGCGACAGGTTGAACATGTGATAGAAGGTCGCCACCTCGTAGACGGCCACCGGCGCCATCTGCAGCACGGCAGCAACCTCCTCCTGCACCACGGCCGGCAGCCAGCCGAGTTGCTCCTGCGCGATGGCCAGCGCGGCCAGCACGGCCGACTGGCGCTGCTCGGCCGGGTACTTGGCGGTCTCCCGCTCGATGCGGCGCAGCGACTCGGCCGACAGGCGGTAGTCGCCGGCCGGCAGGGTCTGGGGAGCAGCGGCGTGCGCGCTCATCGGTCAATCTCGCCAAAGACGATGTCCTGCGAGCCGATGATGGTGACGGCGTCGGCAATCATGTGGCCGCGGCTCATTTCATCGAGGGCCGCCAGATGCGCGAAGCCCGGGGCGCGTATCTTGAGGCGGTAGGGCTTGTTGGCGCCGTCGCTCACCAGATAGATGCCGAACTCGCCCTTGGGATGCTCCACCGCCGCGTAGACCTCGCCACGCGGCACGTGCATGCCCTCGGTGAACAGCTTGAAGTGGTGGATGAGTTCTTCCATGCTGGTCTTCATGTCGACGCGCGACGGCGGCGCCACCTTGTGGTCGGAGGTGATGACGGGGCCGGGATTGGCGCGCAGCCAGTTGACGCACTGGATAATGATGCGGTTGCTCTCGCGCATCTCTTCCATCCGGACCAGGTAGCGGTCGTAGCAGTCGCCATTGTGGCCGATGGGTATGTCGAAATCGAGCCGGTCATAGACCTCGTAGGGCTGCTTCTTGCGCAGGTCCCAGGCCACGCCCGAGCCGCGCAGCATGGGGCCGGTGAAGCCCAGTGCCAGGGCGCGATCGGGGTCGACCACGCCGATTCCCACCAGGCGTTGCTTCCAGATGCGGTTGTCGGTGAGCAGGGTTTCGTATTCGTCCACGCAGGCCGGGAAACGCCGCGTGAAATCCTCGATGAAATCGAGCAGGGAACCCTGGCGGTTCTCGTTGCGCACGCCCAGTTCGCGCGCCGACATGCCGCCGCCGGCCGTGTACTGCGGCATGCTGTCGGGCAGGTCGCGGTAGACGCCGCCAGGCCGGTAATAGGCCGCGTGCATGCGCGCACCCGAGGCGGCCTCGTACATGTCGAAGAGATCCTCGCGCTCGCGAAACGCGTAGAGGAACACCGCCATTGCGCCGACGTCGAGCGCGTGCCCGCCGATCCACAACAGGTGGTTGAGCAGCCGCGTGAGTTCGTCGTACATCACCCGGATGTACTGGGCGCGAACCGGCACTTCGATGCCCAGCAGGCGCTCGATGGCCATGACGTACGCGTGCTCGTTGCACATCATGGAGACGTAGTCGAGCCGGTCCATGTAGGGCACGGACTGGATGAAGGTGCGGGTCTCGGCAAGCTTCTCGGTGGCGCGATGCAGCAGGCCGATGTGCGGGTCGGCGCGCCGGATGACCTCGCCATCGAGCTCGAGCACGAGGCGCAGCACCCCGTGCGCAGCAGGATGCTGCGGGCCAAAATTGAGCGTGTAATTGCGGATATCGGCCACGGCTAGCACCGTCCATTCAGGGCAACAACGTCGGCCACGCGACGGTGGAGCTCGATTTCATTGGAGGCTAACGTGCGCGCAGCGCGCGTTGAGCCCGCGCGCCGGCGCGGGCGGCCGGAAACAAGATTCCCGAAACTGGCGAAAACACCCGTCATATCCCTACCCATTCTTCCCTGTTCCGCGCGCATAGCTCGACTCGCGGATCACGCGGGGCGTGACCTCGCGCGGCTCGATGGACACGGGCTGGTAGATGACACGCCGCAGCTCCGGGTCGTAGCGCATCTCCACGCTGCCGGATATGGGGAAGTCGCGACGAAACGGGTGGCCGACGAAGCCGTAGTCGGTGAGGATGCGGCGCAAGTCCGGATGACCGTCGAAGAGGATGCCGAAAAGGTCGAAGGCCTCGCGTTCGTACCAGCCGGCCGAGGGCCAGACCGGCAGCAGCGACTGCACCAGCGGCATGCCGTCGTCGTCGCAGAACGTGCGCAACCGGAGCCGCCAGTTGTTGCCCAGGGAAAGCAGGTGCGCCACGACGGCAAATCGCGGACCCTGCCATTCTCCCTCGCCATATTGCAGGTAATCGACGCCGCACAGGTCGACGAGCTGGGCAAATCCGAACTGGGGATCGTCGCGCAGGCGCAGCGCGGTTGCGCTCCAGAGGGCGGGTGCCACGCGCAAGGTGAGCTCGCTGCGATCCGCGTCGAGGGCGATGATCGCGCCGCCGAAGGCATCGCGCAGGCGATTTGCCAGTTCGTCCAGGTTTCCGCCGGCTACAGGAGTGGGTGAATCCACGGGATCAGCGGGCTATGGTGTTCGTGCGACGGATCTTGCTCTGCAACTGCACGATGCCGTAGATGAGGGCCTCGGCAGTGGGAGGACAGCCGGGAACGTAGATATCGACCGGCACTATGCGATCGCAACCCCGCACGACCGAGTAGGAATAGTGGTAATAGCCGCCGCCGTTGGCGCAGGAACCCATGGAGATGACCCAGCGCGGCTCGGGCATCTGGTCGTAGACCTTGCGCAGCGCCGGCGCCATCTTGTTGCATAGCGTACCGGCAACGATCATCAGGTCGGACTGCCGCGGACTGGGCCGAAATACCACGCCGAAGCGGTCGAGGTCATAGCGCGCCGCGCCGGCGTGCATCATCTCGACGGCACAGCAGGCGAGGCCGAAGGTCATCGGCCACAGCGAACCGGTCTTTGACCAGTTGATGACGGCGTCAGCGCTGGTGGTTATGAAGCCCTGGCTCAGTTTGCCTTCGATGCCCACGCGATCGTCAATCCTCAGGAAACCACACGAAATCCAACATTCCCACGCACCGACGGGACTGCTACTCCCAGTCGAGCGCGCCCTTCTTCCATTCGTAAAGGAAGCCGACCGTGAGAATGGCCAGGAATAGCATCATCGCCCAAAAACCCTCGCTCCACGGGCCCAGCGCCTGCAGGGAAACGCCCCACGGCACCAGAAACGCCACTTCGAGGTCAAAGAGTATGAAGAGGATGGCCACGAGGTAATAGCGCACGTCGAACTTCATGCGCGCGTCTTCGAAGGCCTCGAAGCCGCATTCGTACGGGGACAGCTTTTCGGGATTGGGCCGGTGCGGTCCGAGCAGCGCTCCCAAAGCAATGGGCGCGACGCCAATGAAGGCGCCCACCGCGACGAAGACCAAGACCGGAACGTAGCTCCCCAGATCCACAATTCCACCCGTGTTTTGTGTCCGGCGCCAGACTGCGAGCGCCCGAACAGCCTGCAGGCGCGAACCACATTCGCGGCGACGCTCGTTATTATTTATTGACTACCGCCCGCACTCGATCGGACCGCAGGCGCCCTACCCAATGCGTGGTGCCGACGGCGAGACTCGAACTCGCACGGCTTTCGCCGCCACCCCCTCAAGATGGTGTGTCTACCAATTTCACCACGTCGGCGAACGGCGCGAATTCTACCGCGATTCGTGAGCGTCTCATGGACCCGGCGATGCCGACACGACGCAGATCAATTTCCACCGCTATCGCTGCCGCCGCGAAACATCCGCGACGCCGGCGAGAAAAGCCTACTTCGGAATATTGGCCGCCTTGCCACTTTCGGCCGGTGCGGCGGCACCGCCGGCTGGCGGCGCCGCGCCAGGGGCCTGCGGAACCTGGTCGCCGGGCGCAGAGGCCGGGGTGCCCGCAGGAGCGCCGGTTACGGGAACGGCCGACTTCATCAGGCCACCACCATGCGAAACGCGAAACTGCGTCGCAGAGTAGGACAGGCCGATGGTGGCGGCAAAGAAAACGCCTGCGATGACAGCCGTGGTTCGCGACAGGAAATTGGCCGAGCCGCTGGCGCCGAAAAGGCTGCCGGAGGCACCGCCGCCGAACGCCGCGCCCATGTCGGCACCCTTGCCATGCTGCAGCAGAACCAGAATGATGATCGCACCGGCGCACAGGACCTGCACAACCATCAACAGGGTAACGATCCAACCCATAGCTTCAACTCCCGGAGAACCTTGCTTATTAACGCTTCATCGGCACATCAATGCGCGGCAGCCGCGCATATCGCCAGAAAATCCGCCGCAACCAGCGAGGCCCCGCCAATGAGCCCGCCGTCGATGTCCGGCTGGGAAAACAATTCCGCCGCATTTGCCGGCTTGACGCTGCCGCCGTAGAGCAGCCGCGTTGCCGCCGCCGCCGGCGCATCGTGCGCGGCAATGCGCCCCCGTATGGCAGCGTGCACTTCCTGTGCCTCGGCCGGCGTTGCCGTGCGCCCGGTGCCGATGGCCCAAACCGGCTCGTAGGCGATGGCGCCGCCTGCCAGGCGGGCCGCCGGAACACGCTGCAGAACAGCATCGATCTGCGCCGCAACCACCGCCATCGTGAGTCCCTGCTCGCGCTGGTGCAGGGTCTCGCCGATGCACAATATGGGTCGCAGACCCGCGGCCACCGCCCGCTCCACCTTGGCTGCAACGATGGCGTCGGAGTGGCCGAACGAGGCGCGCCGTTCCGAATGCCCCAGGATCACCCACGCAGCGCCGCAATCAAGCAGCATTTCCGCGGCAACTTCCCCGGTCCAGGCGCCAAGCGCCCGGTCCGATACGTCCTGACCGCCGACACCGGCCGCGGTGCCGGCCAGGCCGGCCGCCACCTGCTGCAGATAGACGAAAGGCGGGCAGACAACGGCTTCGCAGCGCGGCGGCGCGGCGCGAAACGCCTGCAGCCAGCGAGAATTGTCCGGCTGGCTGCCGTTCATCTTCCAGTTGGCGGCGACGAGTTTCGCGCGTGGGACCATGCCGGCTCTCCGGGCAGTGCCGTACTCAGGCCGCCGCCGGTGCTTCGCTGCCGACTGCCTTCATCGACAGCCGGACGCGGCCCTTTTCATCGGCCTCGATGACCTTGACCTTTACGGACTGGCCTTCCTTGAGGTAGTCGGACACCTGGTTGACCCGCTCGTTGGCGATCTGCGAGATGTGCAGCAGGCCGTCGCGGCCGGGCAGCAGCTGGACGATGGCGCCGAAATCGAGCAGGCGAAGCACCGTACCTTCGTAGACCTTGCCCACTTCGACTTCCGCGGTCAGCTCCAGGATGCGACGCTCGGCCTCGCGGCCCTTGTCCTGGTCGACGCTGGCAATGGTGATGCTGCCATCGTCCTCGATGTCGATCTGGGTGCCGGTTTCCTCGGTAAGCGCGCGAATGACCGCGCCGCCCTTGCCGATGACGTCGCGGATCTTCTCGGGATTGATCTTGATGCGGATCATGCGCGGCGCGAACGCGGAGAGCTCGCCCCGCGAGACCGTGATGGCGTCCTGCATCCTCTGCAAGATGTGGGTGCGGCCTTCACGCGCCTGCGCCAGCGCCACCTGCATGATTTCCTTGGTGATGCCCTCGATCTTGATGTCCATCTGCAGCGCGGTGATGCCGTTGACCGTTCCCGCCACCTTGAAGTCCATGTCGCCGAGGTGGTCCTCGTCGCCCAGGATGTCGGTGAGCACGGCAAAGCGCCCGCCTTCCTTGATGAGACCCATGGCAACGCCCGCCACGTGCGCCTTGATGGGTACGCCCGCGTCCATCAGCGCCAGGCAGCCGCCGCAGACGGAGGCCATCGAGGAGGAACCATTGGATTCGGTGATTTCCGAAACAATGCGGATGGAATACTGGAACTCTTCGGGCGAAGGCAGCACCGCGACCAGGGCGCGCTTGGCGAGGCGGCCGTGGCCGATTTCGCGGCGCTTGGGCGTGCCCACGCGGCCGGTTTCGCCGGTGGCGAAGGGCGGCATGTTGTAGTGCATCATGAAGCGGTCGCGGTACTCGCCCATCAGGGCGTCGATGATCTGTTCGTCCTGCTTGGTTCCCAGGGTGGCCGTGACCAGCGCCTGGGTTTCGCCGCGGGTGAACAGGGACGAACCGTGGGTGCGGGGCAGCACGCCCAGGCGCACCTCGATGGGACGAACCGTGCGCGTATCGCGGCCGTCGATGCGCGGCTCGCCAGCCAGGATCTGGTTGCGCACCAGCTTGGCCTGCATGTCGAACAGGATCTGGTCGACTTCGCGGTCGTCGGCTGCCGGCGCGCCGGCAGCCGTTTCGGCCGCGAGCTGTTCCCGCACGTGGGCTTCGACCTGCTTGAGTTTTTGCGTGCGCGCCTGCTTGCTGCGGATCTGGTAGGCGTCGTTGTAGCCCGGGCCGGCGATGGCGGCAAGGCGGGCCTGCAGGGCTTCATTCTTGGCCGGGGGCGTCCAGTCCCAGGCGGGCTTGCCGGCGTCGCGTACCAGCGCGTCGATGGCGCCGATCACCGCCTGCATCTGCTCGTGGCCATAGACCACGGCGCCCAGCATGACGTCCTCGGAAAGCTGGTCGGCTTCGGACTCGACCATGAGAACGGCGCGCTCGGTACCGGCAACCACGAGGTTGAGCCGCGAAGTCTTGAGTTCGGTGGCCGACGGGTTGAGAACGTACTTGCCGTCGATGTAGCCGACGCGGGCGGCGCCCACGGGTCCGCTGAAGGGAATCCCCGAGATCGACAGCGCCGCCGAGGCGCCGATGATGGCCGGGATGTCCGGATCGATTTCCGGGTTCACGGACAGGACATGGATGACAACCTGTACTTCATTGAAGAAACCTTCGGGGAACAGCGGCCGGACGGGCCGGTCGATCAGGCGGGAGGTGAGGGTTTCCTTCTCGGAGGGACGCCCCTCGCGCTTGAAGAAACCGCCGGGAATCTTGCCCGCGGCGTAGGTCTTTTCGATGTAGTCGACCGTCAGGGGAAAGAAATCCTGGCCCGGCTTGGCTTTGCTCGCGCCAACCACCGTGGCCAGTACGACGGTGTCATCGACCGAAACCAGAACCGCACCGCCGGCCTGGCGGGCAATTTCGCCGGTTTCCAGGTGCACCGTATGGGAACCGTACTGAAATGTCTTCGTCACTTTGTCAAACACGAGGGTTTCCTTTCACGAATTCCGTTACGGCTGCGCACGCGCCTGCCACCATTGCCGCGGCTGCATAAGAAGGCACTGCACTGCCGGTGTTACCCGGCTGAGCAACTGCGCCGCCGGCATTGCGAAGGTGATTTACTTGTAAATAGCTCTCGACTTTGGCGCGCGCGCGGCGCGGCGCCGCGTGGGCAAGGCCCGGCGCAATGCCCGAAGCTGCCCACGTTGCGAGATCCATCCGATCGCGCCCCGGTGCCTACTTGCGCAGACCGAGACGGTCGATGAGACCCTTGTAGGAGTCGGGGTTCCTGCCCTTGAGATAATCGAGCAGCTTGCGGCGGCGGCTGACCATCTTGAGCAGGCCGCGGCGCGAGTGGTGATCCTTGACGTGGGTCTTGAAGTGCTCGGTCAGCTCATTGATGCGAGCGGTGAGCAGCGCGACCTGGACTTCCGGGGACCCGGTGTCATTGCCGGCGCGTTGATACTTGGCGACGATGTCGCCCTTCTTGATGTCGGACACTGCCATGATTTTCCCTTGAATGGTTCGACTGGCGGACATGGAAGGAATGCCATGCCGTGAACCTGACAGTATATCCGAAACGAAGAAAGCCCGGTTCAAGGGCACCCCGGGGGGAAACACCCAAAAAAACGACCCATGAACCGCGAGGCCCGGCCGCCCGGCGTGCGCAGCGGCCCCCGGATCGCGGCGACGATGGGTTGAGGCCTGCTGCAAAACGCCGGCTCGCAGCAGTCGACTGTGGTTGGACGGGTCTTTACGGTTGCAAGGTTCCGGTGGTGGCAGCGAGTGGCGGCTGCGCCCCGCCGGCACTGCCGGGTGGGCACCCATCACGTCGACAGGTCGTGATTAGGAGGCCCTAAATCGCCTCCGACGTCTGCGGATTGAGCCGCTCCGCCGTCGAGTGCAGCTTGTTCAACGCGCTGATGTACGCCTTGGCCGAGGCCACCACGATGTCCGGGTCGGCCCCCACGCCGTTGACGATGCGCCCTCCCCTGGACAGTCGCACGGTCACCTCGCCCTGGGACTCGGTGCCGGTGGTGATGGCGTTTACCGAGTAGAGGAGCAGCTCGGCACCGCTGGCGACGCGGCTTTCGATGGCCTTGAAGACGGCGTCGACCGGTCCGTTGCCCTCCGAGCCGGCCTTCTGCTCCGTGTCGGCGACCGCGAACACGACCTCGGCGCTGGGGCGGCCTCCCGTCTGCGAGCGCTGCGCCATGGACACGAGGCGGAAGTGCTCCTTGTTGTGGCCGATCTCCTCCTCCGAGAAAAGCGCCTGGATATCCTCGTCGAAGATCTCGGCCTTGCGGTCGGCCAGCTCCTTGAAGCGCACGAAAGCCGCCTGCAATTCGGCTTCGTTCTGCACCGGTATGCCCAGTTCCTGGACGCGCTGCTTGAAGGCGTTGCGGCCCGAAAGCTTGCCCAGGACGATGCGGTTCGCGCTCCAGCCCACGTCTTCGGCGCGCATGATTTCGTAGGTGTTGCGCGCCTTGAGCACGCCGTCCTGGTGGATGCCGGAGGCGTGGGCAAAGGCGTTGGCGCCCACCACGGCCTTGTTGGGCTGCACCGGAAAGCCGGTGATATTGGAGACCAGGCGCGAGGTGGCGACGATCTGGGTGGTGTCGATGCGCGTCTCCACGCCGAAGACGTCGCGCCGCGTGCGCAGCGCCATGACGACCTCTTCAAGGGCGGTATTGCCGGCGCGTTCGCCCAGGCCGTTGATGGTGCATTCGATCTGGCGCACGCCGTTTTGCACGCCCGAGAGCGAATTGGCAACCGCCATGCCCAGGTCGTTGTGGCAATGCACGGACCAGACGGCACGATGCGAATTGGGCACGCGCTCGCGCAACGAACGCAGCAACTGGCCGTACTGCTCCGGTACCGCGTAACCGACGGTGTCCGGGATGTTGATGGTGGTGGCGCCCTCCGTGATGACCGCCTCGATGACCCGGCACAGGAAGTCCAGGTCCGACCGGCTGCCATCCTCGGCGGAAAATTCGATGTCATCGGTGAACTTGCGGGCGAAGCGCACCGCCAGGCGCGCCTGCTCGAACACCTGCTCCGGGCTCATGCGCAGCTTCTTTTCCATGTGCAAAGCGGAGGTGGCGATGAAGGTATGGATGCGCTTGGAGGCAGCCGGAGCCAGCGCCTCGGCTGCGCGGGCGATGTCCTTGTCGTTGGCTCGCGACAGGGAGCAGACGGTGGATTCCCTGACGATGCTCGCGATGGACTTGACCGCCTCGAAGTCGCCGTTGCTGGCCGCCGCGAACCCGGCCTCGATCACGTCGACCCGCAGCCGCTCCAGCTGCCGGGCGATGCGCAGTTTTTCATCGCGGGTCATCGAAGCGCCCGGGCTCTGCTCGCCGTCGCGCAAGGTGGTATCGAAAATGATCAAGCGGTCCAT
>Ga0075030_100000810_pt1 | contig 27943 bp, 23 predicted proteins | sample LitLauG_LLR_2012_FD_71393 | JGI IMG/M metagenome (GOLD analysis project Ga0075030, IMG submission 71393) | Freshwater sediment microbial communities from Pennsylvania, USA - Little Laurel Run_MetaG_LLR_2012 | ecosystem: Environmental > Aquatic > Freshwater > Creek > Sediment | place: USA...
GGCGGCATGCATGCCGCCCGTCTTGCGCAACTGCTTGAGGCTGTCGGCCTCGGTCGCCAGCAGGGCATGGACCGCGCCCAGCTCGCGTGCCAGCGCCAGCTTGCTTTCGCTCACGTCGAGCGCGTAGACCGCGGCGCCCATCGCTTGCGCCAGCTGTACCGCGAGGTGGCCCAGGCCGCCGACGCCGAACACGGCGACGCGCTGTCCGGGCCCGACTCCGGCTTTCTTGAGCGCGCGGTAGCTGGTGACCCCGGCGCAAAGAAGCGGCGCCGCCTCGGCATCGTCGAGGCCGTCGGGGATCGGCACGACGTAATCGGCCGCCGCGCACAGGAACTGGGCGTAGCCGCCGTTGACCGTCATGCCGGTGACCGCGGCGTTGTCGCGGCACAGGTTCTCGTTGCCTTCGCGGCACATCTCGCACGTGCCGCAGGCCCGGTACAGCCACGGCACGCCGACCCGGTCGCCGGGTTCGAGAGCGCTGACCGCCGCGCCACGGCGCACGACGCGGCCCACGACCTCGTGCCCGGGAACCAGACGCTCGCGCGTCGCCGCGCGAAAGCCCGGCAGGTCGCCGTCGACGATGTGCAGGTCGGAGTGGCACACGCCGCAGGCGTGCACCTCGATCAGCACCTCATCGGGCAGGGGTTCGGGTACCGGCAGCTCCTCGAGCGAGAGCGGCGCCTGGAAGGCGGTCAGGACGGCGGCTTGCATGGCGGCTCCTCGGCGTGGCGCGGCGGATCATCGCCCGGCGGGCGGCACGCCGATTCTCGCGGATTTCGGCGCGCTGCGGGTCGGCCCGGGGCGAGCAACCGGCCCACAATTTGCGGGGGAAGGCGTACATTCGCCGCCATGCGGGGCCACGGGAGGGTCGGCAGTTGAGCGCGAAGATTCCGGTCAATGCGCGAAGCGCGCGGCTGCGCGCTCCGGCGGCTGGCGTCGGCCGGGTCACGCCGGTGCGTGGCCAGCCCGCCACGGCGCACGCGTCGGGCGGCAAGACCGTCACGGGGCGATCCGGCCGGTCGCTCGCCGCTGCCGCGCCGCCGAAGGTCCGGCCGGCCGGGCACGGTGCGGGCGGCGCTGCGGGCGGCCGCGGCGCCGCGCGTGCCCCGGCCGCTGCGCTGCGGCGCAAGGTCACGGCCGCCGCGACAGTGACCGCGGCCGCGGCCGCGCCCGGCCGGCGCGAAGCGCCCGCGCCCGCCGCCGCCAAGGACGACCGCCACTTCGTCACGGCGCTGGCCCGCGGCCTCGAGGTGCTGGCCTGTTTTCGTACCGGCGAGAGCACCCTGAGCAACCAGGAACTGGCGCTGCGCTGCCGGCTGCCCAAGTCGACCGTATCGCGCCTCACGCTCACGCTGACTCGCCTGGGCTACCTGATCCACGTGCCGGAGAACGGCCGCTACCGGCTGGGCACCGCCTGCCTCGCCCTGGGCAGCGCCTTGCTCACGCGGCTCGACGTGCGCAAGATCGCCCGGCCGCTGATGCAGGAGCTGGCCGGCTACGCGCATGCCACGGTCGCGCTGGGCGTGCGCGACAAGCTCTCGATGATCTACGTCGAGAACTGCCGCAGCGCGGCCGCGCTCACCCTCACCCTCGACGTGGGTTCGCGCATCCCGGTGGCCACCTCGGCGATCGGCCGCGCCTGGCTCGCCGCGATCGGCGAGCGCGAGCGCACCGAGTTCCTCGACCTGGTGCGCGAGCTCGACGACGTGGCCTGGCCGCGCATCGCCGAGGGCGTGGCGCGGTCGCTCGAAGAGTACCGCACGCTGGGCGTGACCTGCTCGTTCGGCGAATGGCAACCCGACGTCAACGGCATCGCCTGCGCCGTGCACCCGGGCAACGGCTTGCCGCTCATGGCGATCAATGTCGGCGGACCGTCTTTCCACCTGTCGCGCGAATTCCTGCTCGCCGAGGTGCGGCCGCGGCTCATCAGCCTGGTCGCCCGGATCGAAGAGGCGTTGCCGCGATGAGCGCGGACGCGGCGGCAGCGCGCTTTACAGGTGCCGGGCGGAACTCTATGATCGAACGGATTTGGAATCGCGTTCTGCATTGCAGAACCAACGCAAGAGCGCGGCGCCACCTGGCGCCCGCGTTCACGCCCCGGCGCGCGGCGCAGCGGCGGGCGGGCGGGCCGGCGCGCCGAACCGCAAGCCTGCTCGCACCGCGATCACCCTTCACCACGGGAACGCCCTGACATGGAAAAGCTCCGCTACGCCGTACACGGCGACGTCGCCGTCCTGACCCTGCACAATCCGCCGGTCAATGGCCTGGGCTTCGATCTGCGCCGTGAATTGCTCGGCGCACTCGATACCGCCTTGCTCGACGGCAAGGTCAAGGCCATCGTCCTGTACGGCGGCGAGCAGGCCTTCTCCGGCGGCGCCGACGTGCGCGAGTTTGGCTCGCCCAAGTCGTACGCCGAACCCAACCTGCTCACGCTCATCCGCGCCGTCGAATCCTCGACCAAGCCGGTGGTGGCGGCCATCGCCGGGCATTGCCTGGGCGGCGGTCTCGAACTCGCCCTGGGTTGCAACGCCCGGGTCGCGCGGGCCGACGCCATGCTGGGCCTGCCGGAGATCAAGCTCGGCCTGCTGCCGGGCGCCGGCGGCACGCAGCGCCTGCCGCGTGCCATCGGGCTCGAGCCCGCGCTCAACATGATCCTGGCCGGCGAGCCGCGCAAGGCCGCAAGCTTCCAGGGCACGGCCTTGCTCGACGCGGTGGTCGAAGCCGACGTGCTGCCCGCGGCCGTCGCCCTGGCGCAGAAGATCGCCGCGGACGGCCAGCCGCTGCGCCGCGTGCGCGATCTCGCGGTGGCCGCGCCCGATGCCGATGCCTTCCTGCAGTTCGCGCGCAACAGCGCGCGCGCCGCCTTCCCGCACCTGCCGGCGCCCTTGCGCTGCATCGACGCGGTCGCGGCGGCGGTCGACAAACCCTTCGAAGAGGGCATGCTGATCGAGCGCAGCTTCTTCATCGAGCTCATGAACACGCCGCAGAGCCGTGCCCTGCGCCACGTGTTCGGCGCCGAGCGCGCGGTCGGCAAGGTCGATGGCCTGCCCGCGGACACCCCGGTGCGCAAGATCGAGCGGGTCGGCGTGATCGGCGCCGGCACCATGGGCGGCGGCATCACCATGGCCTTCGCCAACGCCGGCATCCCGGTCACCTTGGTCGAGACTGCGCAGGCCGCGCTAGACCGCGGTGTCGCCACCATCCGGCGCAACTACGAGAACACCCTGGGCAAGGGCAAGATCACTGCGCAGCAGTACGAGCAGCGCATGGCGCTCATCAAGCCCTCCCTCGCCCTGGAAGACCTGCGCGATGCCGATCTCATCATCGAAGCGGTGTTCGAGGAGATGGACGTCAAACAGAAGGTATTCGAGCGGCTCGACCAGCTCGCCAAGCCCGGCGCGATCCTGGCCTCGAACACCTCGGCGCTCGACCTGAACCGCATCGCGGCCTTCACGCGCCGGCCGCAGGACGTCATCGGCCTGCACTTCTTCAGCCCGGCCAATGTCATGCGCCTGCTCGAGGTCGTGCGCGGCGCCAAGACCGCGCCCGACGTGCTCGCCACGGCCATGCAGCTGGCCAAGAAGATCAAGAAGGTCGCGGTGGTCTCGGGCGTATGCGACGGCTTCATCGGCAACCGCATGCTGGCGCGCTACGTCTCGGCCTCGATGGGCCTGATCAACCTGGGCGCCTCGCCGCAGCAGGTCGACCGCGCACTGGAGAAGTTCGGCTTCGCCATGGGCCTGTTCCGCGTCAGCGATCTCGCCGGGCTGGACATCGGCTGGGCGGCGCGCAAGCGCCGCGCGCTCGAGCATCCCGAGATGGATTTCGCCAGCGTCGCCGACCCCATCTGCGAGGCCGGACGCTTCGGCCAGAAGACCGGCGCCGGCTTCTATCGCTACGAGCCGGGCAAGCGCGATGCGCTGCCCGACCCGGTGGTCGACCAGATCATCGCGCAGTGGCGCAAGGACCGCGGCTACACGCCGCGGCGCATCGACGAGCAGGAGATCGTCGAGCGCTGCATCTTCGCCCTGGTCAACGAAGGCGCGCGCATCCTCGAGGACAAGACCGCGCAGCGCGCCTCGGACATCGATGTCGTCTACCTCAATGGCTACGGCTTCCCAGCCTTCCGCGGCGGGCCGATGCGCTATGCCGACGAGGTCGGGCTGCCCAACGTGGTGCGGGCCCTGCGCCGCTTCGAGGCCGAGTCGCCCAATGACCTTGCGGCCTGGAGCCCGGCGCCCCTGCTGGTGCGCCTGGCCGAAGAGGGCAATACCTTCACCTGAGCCCTGGTTCGGCCCGCACCGTCCTTCCGACCGTATCCGCAGCCGATTGCCGCAGCAGGAGCCCGCGCCATGATCGACGCCGTCATCGTCTCCACCGCCCGCACCGCCTTTGCCAAGAGCTGGCGGGGCGCCTTCAACATGACCTACGGCCCGACCCTGGCCGGACACGCCGTGCAGCACGCGGTGGCGCGCGCCGGCATCGATCCGGCCGAGGTCGAGGACGTGCTGCTGGGCGTCGCCCTGGGCGAGGGCAATACCGGCGGCAACATCGCGCGGCTCGCCGCGCTGCGGGCCGGCCTGCCGGTGACGGTGGGCGGCGCGACGGTCAACCGCTTCTGCTCCTCGGGCCTGCAGACCATCGCCATGGCGGCGCAGCGCATCCTGGTCGACGGCGCGCCGGTGATGGTCGCGGGCGGCGTCGAGAGCATCTCCACGGTGCAGAACGAGTCCAATCCGCACATGCGGCGCGATCCCTGGCTGATCGAGCACAAGCCCGAAATCTACTGGAGCATGCTGCAGACCGCGGAGCAGGTGGCCAAGCGCTACGGCATCAGCAAGCAGGCCCAGGACGAATACGGCGTGCGCAGCCAGCAGCGCGCGGCGGCGGCGCTCGAGGCCGGGCGTTTTCGCGAAGAGATCGCGCCGCTCACCACCACCATGGGCGTGGTCGACAAGGCGACCCTGCGCATCACCCGCAAGGAAGTCACCGTCGGCGCCGACGAGGGCATCCGCGCCGACACCACGCTCGAGGGCGTGGCCAAGATCCGCTCGGCGATGCCCGGCGGGGTCATCACGGCGGGCAACGCCAGCCAGTTCTCCGATGGCGCGGCGGCCTGCGTGCTGATGAGCAGCCGGCTGGCCGAACAGCGCGGCATCCGGCCCCTGGGCATCTTCCGCGGCTTTGCCGTGGCCGGTTGCGAGCCCGACGAGATGGGCATCGGGCCGGTGTTCGCCGTGCCGCGCCTGCTGCAGCGCGCCGGCCTGAAGGTCGACGACATCGGCCTGTGGGAACTGAACGAAGCCTTCGCCGTGCAGGTCATCTACTGCCGCGACAAGCTCGGCATCCCCGACGACCGGCTCAATGTCGACGGCGGCGCGATCGCCGTCGGCCATCCGTACGGCGTGAGCGGGGCGCGGCTGGTCGGCCATGCGCTGATCGAGGGCCGGCGCCGCGGCGTAAAGTACGTCGTCGTGACCATGTGCATCGGCGGTGGCCAGGGCGCGGCCGGGCTGTTCGAGGTTGCCTGAGCGCAGCTTCGCTGATCCGGCGCCGGCCGCTGCTGCGGTGGTAGAAGATACGGTGACAGAAGATCCAGGAGAGGGCAGATGACGATCGCGCGCATGTTCGAGCTCAAGGGCCAGGTCGCGCTCATCACCGGCGGCTCGCGCGGCCTGGGGCTGCAGATGGCCGAGGCGCTCGGCGAGATGGGCTGCGCCGTGGCGCTGACCGCGCGCAAGGCCGACGAGCTCCAGGAAGCCCGGGACCACCTCGAGGCGCGCGGCGTGCGCGTGCTCACCTGCGTCGGCGACCTGCAGCAGGCCGAGCGCGTGCCGGCCCTGGTCGAAGAGGTGGTGAAGAACCTGGGCGAGATCGACATCCTGGTCAACAACGCCGGCGCCACCTGGGGCGCGCCGGCCGAGAGCTACCCGGACGAGGCCTGGCACAAGGTCATGAACCTGAATGTCAACGCGCCGTTCTTCCTGGCGCGGGAGGTGGCGCGGCGCTGCATGATCCCGCGGCGGCGCGGCAAGATCATCACCGTGGCGTCGATCGCCGGGCTCAAGGCGAACGGCCCGGGCATGTACACCGTGGCCTACAACACGTCGAAGGCCGCGGCCATCCACCTGACCCGCGTGCTGGCCGCCGAGTGGGGCCGCTACAACATCAATGTCAACGCGATCTGCCCCGGCTTCTTCCCGACCAAGATGTCCGCCGGCCTGCTCGACAAGATCACGCCCATGGTGCTCGAGCGCACCCCGCTGGGCCGGCTGGGCGGCGACGAGGATCTCAAGGGTGCGGTGGTGTTCCTGGCCAGCGAGGCCTCGCGCCATGTCACCGGCGTGGCCCTGCCGGTCGACGGAGGCTCGTCGATCACCTGAGGGTGCTCGATGACGCCGCAGCGGCAGCCCATCTTGAGCACCAGCGCCCAGGAGACCTTTACCGGCACCCGGCCGGTGCCGCCGCAGCACGCCTTCGACACCGAGCGGCTGGCCGCGTATCTGCGCCAGCATGTCGACGGCGCGATCGGCACCCTGCGCGTCGAGCAGTTCAAGGGCGGGCAGTCCAACCCGACCTTCCTGCTCGACGACGGTCAGCGCCGCTACGTGCTGCGGCGCAAGCCGCCGGGCGCCCTGCTGGCCTCGGCGCACGCGGTCGACCGCGAATTCCGCGTCATCCGCGCGCTCGCCGCCACCGAGGTGCCCGTGGCGCGCGCGTTCGTCCTGTGCGAAGACCTCGAAGTGCTGGGCACGGCGTTCTACGTCATGGAGTACGTCGATGGCCGGGTGCTCTGGGAGCCGACCCTGCCCGGATACGCCAACGCCGAGCGCGCCGCCATCTACGACGAGCTCAACCGCGTCATCGCGGCGCTGCACCGGGTCGACCCGGCGGCGATCGGCCTGGCCGATTACGGCCGGCCGGGGGCCTACATCGAGCGCCAGGTGGCGCGCTGGACCAAGCAGTACCGCGCCGCCGAGACCGAGCGGATCGAGGCCGCCGACCAGCTCATCGACTGGCTGCCGCGGCACGTGCCGGCCGAAGGCGAATCGCGCATCGTGCACGGCGACTACCGCCTGGACAACGTGATCTTCGCCAGGAACGAGCCGCGCATCGTCGCCGTGCTCGACTGGGAACTCTCGACACTGGGCGATCCGCTGGTCGACTTCGCCTACCACTGCCTGAGCTGGCGCCTGCCCGCCGAAACCCTGCGCGGCATGGGTGGCGTCGACCTGGCGCCGCTGGGCATACCGCTCGAAGCGCAATACGTCCAGCGCTACCTCGAGCGGGTCGGCAGCGCGCGGCGGGTCAGCCCGCAGGACTGGTCGTATTACCTCGTGTTCAACATGTTCCGCCTGGTCGGCATCCTGCAGGGCGTGGTGGCGCGCGCCCTGCAGGGCAACGCCTCGAGCGCCGTGGCGCTCGAGCACGGGCAGCGCGTACGGCCCCTGGCCGAGCAGGCCTGGGCGCTGGCGCAGAGCCTGGCCTAGCCTGGGTCAGCCTGGTCGCGGCCCGGCCCGCAGCACCCCGCATCAACCGCAAAGGACCGATCGTGGACTTCGAACATTCGCCCCGCGTCAAGGATCTGCAAGCCCGGCTCCAGGCCTTCATGGATGCCCACGTGTATCCGGCCGAGCACGTCTTCGAGGAACAGATGCGCGCCTTTCGGGCCGCCGGCAATCCCTGGCAGCCGACACCAGTGATGGAGGAACTCAAGAAGAAGGCGCGCGCCGCCGGGCTGTGGAACCTCTTCCTGCCCGAATCGCAGTTCGGCGCGGGCCTGAGCAACGTCGAATACGCGCCGCTGGCCGAGATCATGGGCCGCTCCGACATCGGCTCCGAACCCTTCAACTGCTCGGCGCCCGACACCGGCAACATGGAGACCCTGGTGCGCTATGCCACGCCCGAACAGCAGGAGACCTGGCTCAAGCCGCTGCTCGACGGCACGATACGCTCGGCCTTCGCCATGACCGAGCCGGCGGTCGCCTCGTCCGATGCCACGAACATCGAGGCGCGCATCGAGCGCGTGGGCGACCAGTACCGGATCAACGGGCGCAAGTGGTGGACCTCCGGGGCCAACGATCCGCGCTGCAAGATCCTCATCTTCATGGGCAAGACCGATCCGCAGAATCCGGACCGGCACCGCCAGCAGTCGATGATCCTGGTGCCGATGGACACGCCCGGGGTGAAGGTGCTGCGCCACCTGCCGGTCTTCGGCTACGACGATGCGCCGCACGGCCACGCCGAGGTCGATTTCCACGATGTCATGGTGCCGGCCGGCAATATCCTGATGGGCGAAGGGCGCGGCTTCGAGATCGCCCAGGGCCGCCTCGGGCCGGGCCGCATCCACCACTGCATGCGCACCATCGGCCGCGCCGAGCGTGCGCTCGAGGACATGTGCAAGCGCGCGCTGGGCCGCGTGGCCTTCGGCCGCAAGCTCGCCGACCAGGGCGTGACGCGCGAGCGCATCGCCAATGCGCGCATCCTCATCGACCAGGCCCGCCTGCTCGTGCTGCACGCCGCCTGGAAGATGGACAAGGCCGGCAACAAGGGTGCCAAGCAGGAGATCGCCATGATCAAGGTGGTTGCGCCGACCATGGCCCTGCAGGTGATCGACTGGGCCATGCAGGTGCACGGCGGCGCCGGGGTGAGCGAGGATTTCGGCCTGGCCAGTTCCTACGCCGGCATCCGCACGCTGCGCTTTGCCGACGGCCCGGACGAGGTCCATCGCAACGCCATCGCCAAGGAAGAGCTCGGGCGGCACGGCCCCGCGCACTGATCGGGCCGCCGCCGAACCGCCGAGCCGCCCAATCGCCAATCCGCCCAACCGCCGCCTCGCCATGGCCGATCGCCACATGGCCCATTGGCCGCCCGGCGTGCCGCTGCACCTGGACATGCCGCAGACCAGCCTGTGGGGCAACGTCGAGGCGGCGGCGGCGCGCCAGCCCGACAAGCCCTTCATCCTGTACTACGACACGCCGCTCAGCTTCGCCGCGTTCCGCGACGAGGCCGAGCGCATCGCCGGCTACCTGCAGGCCGAGTGCGGCGTGCGCGCCGGCGACCGGGTGCTGCTCTACCTGCAGAACAGCCCGCAATGGATCCTCGGCTACTACGGCATCCTGCGCGCCGACGCGGTGGTCGTGCCGGTCAATCCGATGAACGTCGGCGCCGAGCTGCGCCATGTCATCGACGACGCGGGGGCGCAGGTTGCCATCGTCGCCCAGGACCTGCTGGCCCACATCGGGCCGCTGCTCGAGGGCGATCGCGCCGCCGGGGCCGGGCTGCAGCACGCCATCGTCGCCACCTACCGCGACTACCTGCTCCGGCCTACCGACCTGCCGGTGCCGCCCTTCGTCGGCGCGCCGCGCGCCGACGTGCGCGCCCCCGGCCTGCACGCCTGGGCCGACGTGCTGGCCGCCGGGCACCGCCCGGGGCCGCATGGCGCCGGACCCGATGACCTGTGCGTCATGCCGTATACCTCCGGCACCACCGGCCAGCCCAAGGGCTGCATGCACTCGCACCGCAACGTGATGACCACCGCGGTCGGCGGCGTGGTCTGGTTCGGCAACCGCCCGGACACGGTGTCGCTTTCGGTGCTGCCTTTTTTCCACGTCACCGGGATGACCGGCGGCATGAATTCGCCGCTGGTCATCGGCTCGACCATCGTGCTGTTGCCGCGCTGGGACCGCGACGCCGCGGCCGCCTGCATCGCGCGCTACCGCGTCCAGACCTGGCAGGCGATCTCGACCATGGTGGTCGATTTCCTGGCCAATCCGCGGCTGGACGAGTTCGACCTGCGCAGCCTGAAAAACATGCGCGGCGGCGGTGCCGCCATGCCCGAGGCGGTGTACACCAAGCTCAAGGCCGTGACCGGCGTCGACTACGTCGAGGGCTACGGCATGAGCGAGACCATCGCCGCGACGCACATCAACCCGCCGCAGCGGCCCAAGAAGCAATGCCTGGGCATCCCCGTGTTCGATGTCGACTCGCGGGTGGTCGATCCGGATACGCTGCAGGAACTCGGCCCCGGACAGAGCGGCGAGATCGTCGTGCATGCGCCGCAGGTGATGCAGGGCTACTGGCGCAATCCGGAGGCGACCCGCGCCGCCTTCGTGCAGATCGACGGCAAGCGCTTCTTGCGCACCGGCGATCTGGGCCAGGTCGACGAGGACGGCTACTTCTTCATGACCGACCGGCTCAAGCGCATGATCAATGCCGCGGGCTTCAAGGTCTGGCCGGCCGAGGTCGAAGCCATCCTGTACCGCCATCCGGCAGTGCACGAGGCCTGCGTGATCGCGGCCCGCGACGAGCGGCGCGGCGAAACGGTCAAGGCGCTTGTCGTGCTGCGGCCCGAGCATGTCGGGCGGGTGCAGGCCCAGGACATCCGCGACTGGGCGCAGCACGAGATGGCGGCCTACAAGATTCCGCGTATCGTCGAATTCGTCGACTCGCTGCCCAAGTCGGGCTCGGGAAAACTGCTCTGGCGCCAGCTGCAGGACCGCGAGCTGCGCGCGCCGGCCAACCAGGAGGAAGCAGGCATGACAGGACAGGTGCGAGCCGGCGAGGCGGCGCGATGAAGGCGCTGGTCTGCAAGGCCTTCGGGCCGATCACCGACCTGCGGGTCGAGGATCTGCCCGTGCCGGAACCCGGCGCTGGCCAGGTGCGGGTCGAGGTCCATGCGGCGTCGATCAACTTTCCCGATGCCTTGATGGTGCAGGGCCTGTACCAGGTCAAGCCGCCGCTGCCCTTCGTGCCCGGTGCGGAACTGGCGGGCGTGGTGGCCGCGGTCGGGCCCGATGTCACGCGCCTGAAGGTCGGCGACCGGGTCATCTCGATGACCGGCACCGGGGCCTTCGCCGAGCAATGCCTGGCCGATGCGGCGCGCACCGTGCCGCTGCCGGCGCACATGCCGTTCGACGTCGGGGCTTCGTTCACGCTGGCCTACGGCACCTCGATCCACGCGCTGCAGACCATCGGCCGCCTGCAGGCCGGCGAAACCCTGCTGGTGCTGGGCGCGGGCGGCGGCGTGGGCATCGCCGCGGTCGAGATCGCCAAGGCGCTGGGCGCGCGCGTGCTCGCCGCGGCCTCGAGCGCGGAGAAGCTCGCGCTGGCGCGCCAGGCCGGCGCCGACGAGATCATCGACTACACCCAGCCCGAATGGCGCAAGCAGGTCGAGGCGCTGACCGCCGGCAAGGGCGCCGACGTCGTCTACGACGCGGTCGGCGGGCCCTACAGCGAGCCCGCGCTGCGTGCCACGGCGTGGCGCGGGCGCTACCTCATCATCGGCTTTGCCGCGGGCGATATCCCGAGGCTGCCGCTCAACCTCGCCTTGCTCAAGGAGCGCGCCCTGCTCGGCGTGTTCTGGGGCGAGGCCATGCGCCGCGATCCGCCCCAGCTCATCGCCGACCTGCGCCAGCTGAGCGCCTGGTACGCCGCGGGCAAGGTGCGCCCGCCGGTGACCGAGCGCGTGCCCCTGGAAGGCGCGGCCGACGCGATGGCGCGCCTGGCCGGCCGCCGTGCCATGGGCAAGCTGGTCGTGCTGCCGCAGGGTGCGCCGTGAGCGCGCGCGACGTCGCGTTCGAGGAATTGCCGCGCCTGGTCGGCCAGGCGCTCGGTGCCAGCGACTGGATCGTGGTCGACCAGCCGATGATCGACGCCTTTGCGGCGGCCACCGGCGATCACCAGTGGATCCATGTCGACGTGGCGCGCGCCGCGGCCGGGCCATTCGGCTCGACCGTGGCGCATGGCTACCTCACCTTATCCTTGCTGCCGGCATTCGCCGGGACGGCATTCAACGTCAGCGGCAGCCGGATGGGCGTGAACTACGGCCTGGACCGCGTGCGCTTTCCGGCGCCGGTGCCGGCGGGCAGCCGCCTGCGCGCCCATTTTTCGCTGAAGAACTGCGAGGCGGTGGAGGGCGGGGTGCAGCTCACCATCGAGGCCACCGTGGAGCGTGAAGGATCGGCCAAGCCGGTCTGCGTGGCGCAGATGATCGCGCGGCGTTACGCCTGAACACGGACCGCGGCCGGCGCCCGCGGCGCGGCGGCCACGGCAGGCCGCCGCGCTCCGGCGGCCTGCCGCGACAACCGGTCTGGGCTCAAGCCAAGCTCAGGCGTACGTCGATATTGCCGCGCGTCGCATTCGAGTACGGGCAGACAATGTGCGCCTTGTTGACCAGATCCATGGCCTTTTCGCGGTCCATTCCCGGCAGATGCACCTTGAGGTCAACCTCGATGCCGAAGCCGTTGGGAATGGGGCCGATGCCGACGCTGGCATCGATCGACACTTCGCCGGGCAGGGCGATCTTGTCGCGGCCGGCGACGAACTTCATGGCGCCGATGAAGCAGGCGCTGTAGCCGGCGGCAAAGAGCTGCTCGGGGTTGGTGCCCTCGCCGCCGGGGCCGCCCATTTCCTTGGGCACCGTGAGCTTCAGGTCGAGATGGGCGTCGGGGATGGTGGATCGGCCATCGCGGCCGCCGGTCGAGGTGGCATGCGAGCGGTAAACGACTTTTTCAAGGGACATGGCGTTTCTCCTGGGTGGACATGACGGGATCTTCCGGCGACTTGGATCACGCGTCCGGTGCGCCGCGGCGGACGGATCAGGCTTTCGGGGTCGCCAGGGCGGCGTTGCGGAACAGGCGTTCGCGCAGCGGCAGCAGGCTGTCGCGCAGCGCGGCAATCTGCTGCGGGGCGCATTCCGTGGCGCAGAACACGCCGGCCACCACGCCGCGCGCGCGCCGCTTCATGGCCTGGCCCTTGCGCGTGAGGGCGACGATGACCTGGCGTTCGTCGTCGCGCGCGCGCCGGCGCCCGAGGACACCCAGCGCTTCCATGCGCTTGAGCAACGGCGTGAGCGTCGGCGTGTCGAGAAAGAGCCGATCGCCGATTTGCGAGACGCGCAGCCGATCTTTTTCCCAGAGCACGAGCAGGACCAGGTACTGCGGATAGGTGAGACCCAGCTCGCCCAGCAGCGCGCGGTAGACCTTGTTCATGGCCAGGTTCGTCGAGTAGAGCGCGAAGCACAGTTGCTCGCCCAGCTGCAGCGGCAGCCGGGCCGGCAGGGCATCCGTGGCGGCGGCGCCGCTGGCGGCGGATCGGGAGTCCATGCGAGCATTTTATATCGCACACGATCTAATCGCAAGCGATACCAGAGGACTGCTCCGGATGCTCGCGGTGCGCCGCCGTTGCGGGCGCGGATCGGGCCCGGGCGCGCCGCCGGCGCGGGCGCGCAACCCGGTACGACGGGTCCCGTTTGCGTTCGCGGCAGGCGCGCAGGTTGTCGCCGCGCGATTTGTCCGCGGCGGTGTTTTCCCGTAGATTCTGCAGTGCAGATCGCGGTTCTGCATGTACGGCAAAGGGCCCGCCGCGCGGCGCCGCAGGCGCTGCCGAACCACGCCACGCTTGCGATCGAGGACGCCATGGACCTACGCTTCAGCCCGGACGAAGAGCGCTTCCGCACCCTGGTGCGCGAATTCCTGGCGCAGGAGCTGCCCGCCGCGCTCGCCGCCAAGGTGCGCGAGGGCGAGCACCTGGCGCGTGCCGACATGGCGCAATGGCATGCCATCCTCAACGGCCGCGGCTGGCTCGCCACGCACTGGCCGGTCGAGTACGGCGGCCCTGGCTGGAGCGCGGTGCAGCGCTTCATCTTCGACACCGAATGCGCCCTGGCTCATGCGCCGCGCGTCGTGCCGTTCGGCGTGAGCATGCTCGGGCCGGTCCTCATGAAGTTCGGCACCGAGGCGCAGAAGCGCCACTGGCTGCCGCGCATCCTCGATGGCCGCGACTGGTGGTGCCAGGGCTACTCGGAGCCGGGCGCCGGGTCCGACCTGGCCGGCCTCAAGACCAGCGCGGTGCGCGACGGCGAGCACTACATCGTCAACGGGCAGAAGACCTGGACCACCCTGGGCCAGTACGCCAACATGATCTTCTGCCTGGTGCGCACCGATCGCGAGGCCAAGAAGCAGGAAGGCATCAGCTTCCTGCTGGTCGACATGTCTGCGCCGGGCATCGAGGTGCGGCCCATCATCACCCTGGACGGCGCGCACGAGGTCAACGAGGTGTTCTTCACCGATGTGCGCGTGCCGGCGGCCAACCTGGTCGGACAGGAGAACCGCGGCTGGACCTGCGCCAAGTACCTGCTGACGTACGAGCGCACGAATATCGCCGGCATCGGCCATTCGATGGCGGCGCTCGCTGAGCTCAAGGAGCTTGCGTCGCGCACCGGCCGTCGCGGCCGGCCGCTCGCCGCCGACCCGCTGTTCGCCGCGCGCCTGGCGCGGGTCGAGATCGACCTCGAGAACATGAAGACCACCAACCTGCGCGTGCTGGCCGCCGCGGCGGCGGCCGAGGGTGGGCACGGCGCGCCCGGCGCGGAGAGCTCGATGCTGAAGATCCGCGGCACCGAGATCCGCCAGGAGATCTCGGCGCTCTACCGCCGTGCCATGGGCGTCCATGCACGGCCGTGGCCGCGCGGCGCCGAGCGCTCCGGCGCGGCGCCCGCGGGCGACGGCGAGCTGGAAGCCGCCGACGCCGCCAACCGGTACTTCAACAACCGCAAGCTGTCGATCTTCGGCGGCTCCAACGAGATCCAGCGCAACATCATCGCCAAGATGATCCTGGACCTGTAACGCCAGACCCGCGCCGAGGAGCCGAACATGAACTTCGAGCCGACCGATGACCGGCGCATGCTCGCCGACAGCCTCGGGCGCTTCCTGCGCGAGCAATACGCCTTCCCGGTGCGCCAGCGCATCGCCGCGTCGGCGCAGGGCTGCGACCGCCGGATGTGGCAGCGCTTCGCCGAACTGGGCGTGCAGGCCGCGCTGTTCACCGAGGAGCAGGGCGGCTATGGCGGCAGCGGCTTCGACATCGCCCTGGTCTTCGAGGCGCTTGGGCGCGCGCTGGTGATCGAACCCTGCGCCGGCGCGCTCATGGCCGGGCAGGCCCTTGCCGCGGCGGCCACGCCGGCGGCGCGCGGCGCACTCGAACAGCTGATCGCCGGGCAGCGCATCGTGCTGCTGGCGCTCGAAGAGGGCGATACAGGCGCCGATCCGCGGCGCGTCGCGCTGGCCGCCACAACCGCCGCGGGCGGTGGCTGGCGGCTGAACGGCCGCAAGAGCGTTCTGGCCCAGGCCGAGGCGGCCGACGATTTCGTCGTCGCCGCGCGCACCTCGGGGCAGCCCGGCGATGACGCAGGACTTTCCCTGTACCTCGTGTCGGCGGCGGCGGCGGGCCTCGGGCGGCGCGGCGTGGCGCTGGTCGACGGCGGCCGCGGCGCCGAGCTTGTCTTCGACCAGGTGAGCGTGCCGGCCGATGCCCTGCTCGGGCCCGCCGGAGCCGCCTTGCCGGTGCTCGAGCGCGCGGTCGGCTGCGGCCTGCTGGCTCTGGCCGCGGAGTCGCTCGGCGCGATGGAATCGGCCAAGCAGGCCACGCTCGAATACCTGCAGACGCGCAAGCAGTTCGGCGTGCCGATCGGCAGCTTCCAGGCGCTGCAGCACCGCATGGCCGACCTGCTGCTCGAGGTCGAGCAGGCCCGGTCGAGCGTCATCAACGCCGCCGCGGCGCTCGACGGCATGGCCGTCGGCGGCGAAGCCCTCGACGCCCGGCGCCGCGAGCAGTTGCTCTCGGCGGCCAAGTTTACCGTGGGCTGGGTCGGCATCCGCGTGGCCGAGGAAGGCATACAGCTGCACGGCGGCATCGGCATGAGCTGGGAGCTGCCGCTGCCGCACTATGCCAAGCGCCTCGTGCTGATCGACCACGAACTGGGCGACGAGGACGAACACCTGGCACGTTATCTGGCACTGGGCTGAGCGTCTGGACGGGCAGGGCGGGGCAAGAGCTCGCGCGCCGCATGGACTCCCCTCTCCCGCATGGCGGGAAAAAGACGAAGTCCCGCGCGCCGCATGAGCTCCCCTCTCCCGCATCGCGGGAAAAGGAAGAAGGCCCGCCCGCCGCATGAACTCCCCTCTCCCGCATCGCGGGAGAAGGGCCGGGGGTGAGGGCGCGTGCGGTCGGTTACGCTCCCTATCCCATGACGCACTGGAAACCGCTGCTGCTCAACGTCGTCCTCTTCCAGGCCGGCTGGTTCGCCTGCGTGGTGGGCGCAGCGCACGAGCGCGAGGCGCCGGCCGTGCTGCTGTCCGCCGTGATCGTCGCCTGGCACATCGCTCGGGCGAAAAACTGGCGCGGCGAGCTGGCGCTGGTCGCGCTGGTCACGCTGGCCGGCGGCCTCTGGGACAGCTTCATGGGACTGGCCGGCGGTCTGGCCTTGCGCACGGCCTGGCCGGCCGATTGGCCGGCGCTGCTCGCCCCGGCCTGGATCCTCGCCCTGTGGGCGCTTTTTGCCACCACGCTCAACGTATCCTTGGGCTGGCTGCACGGCCGCTTCCTTGCGGCGGCGGCGCTCGGTGCGCTCTTTGGCCCACTCACCTACCTCGCCGGGGCGCGGCTGGGTGCGGCGTCGATTGCCCGGCCGCTGCCGACACTCGCGCTCATCGCGCTGGGCTGGGCCGTGCTGCTGCCGGCGCTGCTGCGCCTGGCGCAGGCCTTGCGTCCGGCGGCGCCAGTGCGCGAGCCACCGGCGCCCGCGGCGGCCGGCTCGCCGCCAACCATGCCTTCGAGGAAACCGACATGCTGACCGTGCATCACCTGAACAACTCGCGCTCGCAGCGCATCCTCTGGCTGCTCGAAGAGCTCGAGCTGCCCTACGAGGTCAAGCGCTACCAGCGCGATGCCCGGACCATGCTGGCGCCGCCCGAGCTGATCGCCGTACACCCGCTGGGCAAGTCGCCGGTGCTCACCGATGACGGCCTGACCATCGCCGAATCGGGCGCCATCATCGAGTACCTCGTCGAGCGCTACGGCCACGGCCGTCTGGTTCCGCCCGCCGGCAGCCCGGATCGCCTGCGCTACACCTACTGGCTGCATTTTGCCGAGGGCTCGGCGATGCCGCCCCTGCTGCTCAAGCTGATCTGCGACCGCCTGACCACCGGCCCGATGCCGTTCTTCGTCAAGCCGATCGCCCGCGGCATTGCCGGCAACATCCGCAAGGTCCTGGTCGATCCGAATCTCAAGCGCCAGCTCGACTTCATGGAGAGCGAGCTCGGCCAGCGTGCATGGTTCGCCGGCGCGGAATTTTCCGCCGCCGACATCCAGATGAGCTTCCCGATCGAGGCGGCACAGGCCCGCGCCGGGCTCGACGCGAGCCGGCCCAAGCTCATCGAATTCCTCGCGCGCATCCGCGCGCGCCCGGCCTACCGGCGCGCGCTCGAAAAAGGCGGGCCGTTCAAGCTCGGCTGAGGGCCGCCGGCCGGCTCAGAACTGGTACCGCGCGCCCACGCCGCCCAGGAACTGCCGGCCGGGCGCCGGCTCGAAGAAGCGCAGGTTGGTCTCGTCGACGATCACCGAGCCGGCATATTGCCGGTTGAACAGGTTGTCGACGCGCACGAAGGCGTTGAGCTCCAGCCCGCCGAGGCCCAGGCGATAGCCGCTGCGCAAGCTGGTCACCGCGTAGCCCGGTGCCGCCTGCGAATTGACGTCGTCGACGAACATCTGCGACGCCAGCCGCTCTTCGATGCCGCCTTGCCATCCGCTGGCGGGTTGCCAGGCGAGCGCCGCAAAGGCCGTCGACCGGGCGATCGACGGCAGCGCGTTGCCCTGGCCGACCAGTTGGTTGGGCGCCGCGCAGGGCGTGGTGCTGCAGGTGAAGTAGGCGTCCTTGTAACGCGCGTTCAGGTAGGTGTACGCAGCTTGCGCCTGGACGTCGCGCGCGAGTTCCTTGCGCCACGACAGTTCCAGGCCGTCGCGCTGCGTGCCGCCCGCGTTCTGGTAGACCGCCCGGCCGCCCGTGTTGCTTTGCGTGACGATCTCATCGGACGTGCGGATGTGGAACAAGGTGGCTTCCCAGCGACCCAGCCAGTGGTGCCGACCGGCGATGCCCAGCTCCAGGTTGGTGCTGTGGTCGGCCTGCAGGGCGGTGTTGATGCCCGGCAGTCCGCTGGGCCGGTAGGCCAGCTCGTTGAGCGTGGGCGTCTCGAAGCCGCGGCCGATGTTGGCGTAGAGCCGCAGGTCGGTCGACAGACTGTAGCCCAGGCCGGCGACCGGCAGCGTGGCCGAGTAGTTGACCGAATTGTTGCCGCCGGCCGCGCCACCGGGCACGGCGATGTCGGTCGAATTGAAGCGCACCGCGCTGTGGCGCAGGCCCAGGGTCGCGTTCCAGGCCGGCTGGAACTGCCAGAGCGCCTGCAGGTACTGGTCGAACGCGCCCACCCGGTTGGCCTCGTTGCGGCGCAAGGCGCCGCTCACGCCGTAGGTCGGGTTGCTCGCCGGGCCGACGTAGTTCAGGAAGCCCTTGCGCGCCTCGTCGAGCGTGTCGTACGACAGGCCGGCGGTCAGCGTCAGCGGCTCGCCGACCAGCGTCGCGTGGCGCTGCACATGCAGGTCGGCGCCGTCGTAGTCGCGCCCCAGATCGATCACCCCGCCCGGGCTGGTCGGCGCCAGCTCGGTCGTGCGCGGGATGGCCTGGAATTGCTCGGCATTGCGGTGTCCGCCGTAGACGCGGATCTGGATCGTGTCGGCTTCGTCGAGCCGGCCGTCGTAGACCGCGCCGGCCTGGGTCTGGTCGAAGGTCTTGCGCGTGTTGTACTGCAGCGCCGCCGGGTCGACGCTGCGCGGATTGGCCTCGAACTGGGCGCGCTTGAGGCCAAGAGGATCCTGCGCGGTCGGCGAGGCGGCGCTGTTGACGACGAAGGTCCAGTGGCTGGCCGGGTCGAGCGAGACGTCGAAGCGCACATTGGCGAAATTGCGATTGGCCGCGCTATGCGGACGGTATCCGTCGGTGGCGAAATGGGTCAGGTCGGCGTCATAGCCCACCAGCCCGCTCGTCCCGCTCAGGCGCAGGGCCTCGCGCACCTGGCCGTTGCTGCCGGCGGCAAAGTCGGCCGAGACCGCGTCGGGGCTGCTGCCCGGCTGGGTGTAGACCTGGATCACGCCGCCGGAGGAATTGCCGTACAGCGCCGAGTAGGGCCCGCGCAGCACCTCGATGCGCTCGACCGAATTCAGATCGATGTTCGAAACCCAGCCTTGGCCATCGGGCAGCGTCGACGGGATGCCGTCGACATACACCCGGACGCCGCGCAGGCCGAAGGACGAGCGGGCGCCGAAGCCGCGGATCTGGACCTGCTCGTCCTGGGCATAGTTCTGCCGGTCGCGCGCCACGAGGCCAGGCACCGCGCCGACGCTCTCTGAAAAATTGACACCCAGGTGGCTGTCGCGCACGGCCTCGCCGTCGACCACGGAGATCGATGCCGGAACTTCGAACAAGGGCGTGGGGCTGCGCGTGGCGCTCACCACGACCGGCTCGATCGTAGCGCTGGGCAGCTCCGGTGCCGCCTGGGCCAGCGCGGCGGCGGGCAGCACCAGGGCGGGCAAGGTCGCGCCCAGCGTCGACCAGCGGCGGCGCGCCAAGTCGCGAGTTCGATCCACAGCGCACATGCGTGTTCTCCTGGGCAAGCGCGGCAAGCAGGGGCCGCGCCTCATTTCTTCTTGTCCGGCCGCGGCCTGCACGGAACGCCTGGGCCTGGTCGCGGCCGCTTCCCGTCTGTTTCGGCGCGTCGTGCGACCTGCCGAACCGCGGGATGGTACACCGGCGGCTCGCCGGCCGCCGTTGCGAAGGACCCGCTCAGCGCAGATCGGCGATGTAATGCGTCAGGTTGAGGATGTCGTCGTCGCTCAGCGTCTGCGCCACGCTTTGCATGTTGCCGCCGTCATTGCTGCGCTCGCGCGCCTTGAAGGCGCGCAGCTGCTTGAGCACGTACTCGGGCTGCTGCCCGGCCAGGCGCGGGATCTCGTTCTGGCCCTTGAGCCCGCCCAGGTGGCACATGGGGCAAAGCGTCTCGTCGGACTTCTTCGCCCCCTTGAGCACACGGGCCCGGTCGGTCTCGAATTCCGCGCCGACCGGCGCCTGGGCCGAGAAATAATCGGCCAGGCCGAGCATCTCGTCGCGGCTCAGGGTCTCGGCGATCGGCGACATGATGGGATCGTTGCGCCGGCCGGCCTTGAAGTCGCGCAATTCGACGTAGAGGTAGCGCGCCGTCTGGCCGGCCAGGATGGGAATCTGCGGTGCAAGCGGATTGCCGTGCGCACCATGGCAGCTGCTGCAGACCTGCTCGGCCTTGGTGCGGATCGCGTCGGGCTCGGCCTGCGCCCAGGCCGATGCGGTGCCCAGGAAGCCGGCGAAGGCAAGGGCGGCCAGGAGGGCACGCTGGCGCGGAACACGGAACGCAACAGGGCGCGGAACCGCGCACGGAACCGCGCACGGAATATCGCGTGGAACTTCGCGCGGAACATCAAGAAGAGCGGATCGGGTCGGACGGGGCATGGCGGGCGGCGGGCGCGGCAAAGGCCGCGCGCGGATAATTCGGCGAAGCCGCCATTTTGCCTGGCAATGGAGACCTGAAAAAACGGTCGGCCGCACAGGCCAGCAGGAGCCTCGCGGTACCCTCGCGGGCCCGCCTGCGGCGGGCCCGCGAGGCCGTGCGTCCTCAGTCGACCGAGAACACGAACACGCTGTTGCCGCGCTTGAAGTCAAGCTGGGTATTGCCGCCCGCGGCCACCGCGACGTACTGCTTGCCATTGACCATGAACGACACCGGCGGCGCATTGACGCCTGCGCCGCACTGGTATTTCCACAGCAGCTTGCCGGAGTTCGCGTCATAGGCCTTGAACCAGCCGTTGCCCTCACCGGCGAAGACCAGGTTGCCCGCCGTCGCCAGCGCGCCGCCGATCATCGGCTGGTCGGTCTTGGCCTGCCAGGCGATCTTGCCCGTGTTGTAGTCGACCGCCGTCACATTGCCCGACTGTTCCTCGCCGGCGATGCTCTTGAACGCGCCGCCCAGCCAGAGCTTGCCGCCCGGGTACTTCGAGGCCTCGACGTGGTAGGTCATGGGCTGGTGCAGGTTCACCGCGTAGGCCAGGTGCGCTTCCGGATTGATCGCCATCGGCGACCACTCGACCCCGCCGTTGGCGCCCGGCAGCATGCGCGCGCCCGAGGCGGTCGGCAGCACCCACATGTTCTCCTGCGGCACCATGGCCTCGGAGTAGCGGATCAGGTGACCGTCGCGCCGGTCGTGGACGTAGATGTGCCCTGTCTTGCCGCCATGCATGGCGCCCGGAACCGTCTTGCCGTCCTTGTCCTTCACGTCGACCAGGATGACCGGGCTCACCGAATCGAGATCCCAGAGGTCGTGCGCGATGTATTGGTAGTGCCACTTGTACTTGCCCGTGTCGAGGTCGATGGCCACCATCGAGTCGGTGTACAGGTTGTCGCCGGGGCGCTCGGCACCGTACAGGTCGGGCGAAGGATTGCCGACCACGAAAAACACCGTGCGCGTGGCCTTGTCGACCGCCGGCGTCATCCAGACGCCGCCGCCCAGTTCCTTGTAGAAATCGCTGCGCTTGGCCAGGGCGGTCTTCTCGGCCGCGATGTCGCGATGCATGTCGCGGCCCGTGGCATCGTTCTTGGCCCAGACGCCTTCGTGGCCCTTTTCCGGGATGGTGTAGAAGGTCCAGAGCGGCTTGCCGTTCTGGGCGTCGAAGGCCTTGACGAAGCCGCGGATGCCGTACTCGCCGCCATTGGTGCCGATGATCACCTTGCCATCGACCACCGTGGGCGCCATGGTCTCGCTGTAGCCCTGGTCGGGGTCGCCGACGTCGGCGCTCCACAGTGGTTTGCCGGTCTTGGCGTCGAGCGCGACCAGCTTGCCGTCGAGCGTGCCCATGAAAAGCCGGCCATCGACCGAGGCCACGCCGCGATTGTTCGGTCCGCAGCAGAAGGTGGTGATGGGGCCCATCTTGTGCTTGTAGTGCCAGAATTCCTCGCCGGTGGCGGCGTCGATCGCGTAGACGTGATTGAACGACGTGGTCAGGAACATGACCCCGTTGACCACCAGCGGAGCGGTTTCCATCGACTCGACCACGCCGGTCTGGAACACGTAGGCCGGGCGCAGGCGCGCGACGTTGCCCGTGTTGATCTGCGTCTCATTGGCGTAGCGCGTCTGGCTGTAGCCGCCGTTGGGCAGCAGCCAGTCGGTGGAGGCTTCGGCCTTGTCGAGCATGCCCTGGGTGATCGGCCCCAGGTTTGCCGACATCTTCATCGGCTTGATGCCGGCGCCGGAGGGGACCTCCTGTGCCAGCGCGCTGCCGCACATGCCGGCACCCAGCGCAGCAGCCAATGCCACGCCGCAAACACCGAACCGCGCGCCATGCCGCATCGGCGCGCGCGCGGTCCTGCCCTTGCTAAACGAGTAAGCCATTTTCTCTCCTTTTGGCGCTCGGCGTCGGGCGGACCGGGGTCCGGCGGACGGGTCCGCGGGATCTCGCGCCGATGAGCGACGAGCGGCGTTCTTCTGGTTGGGAATCGACGGCGCCGGGGCACCGTGATGCTGCGCGGCCTTGCCCGCGCGCGCTGCGAATTTCCTGCAGCGTTCTTCTTGTAATGGCCGGCTCAGTATACTCAGGGACGCGGTCGCTGCAATGCTTTGCAAGCGCCACGCGTTCGCTGCATGCATGCGGCGACGGAAACGCGGTAGGTTGGCCTCACCCCCTGTGCGGCGCGGCCCCGCCGGTACGAAACATGGACCTTGCGGAAAAAATGGAACCACGCCTCGCAACGCTCGCGGCACGATCGAAGGCGCCGGCCGGCGGGCCGACCAAGGTGGGCGGCGCCACGCCGGCGCGGCCTGTCGCAATCCGATTGCCCGCCTCACGCCTGGCCGCCGCCGCGCTGTTGCTCGCCGCAGCATCCGCGCTGGGGCTCGCGGCGCCGGCCGGCGCGCAGACCGTGGGGCAAAGACCCGAAGCGGCGCAACTCATCATCGAAGCGACGGCTTCGGCGCGCGCCGGCGACATCGAGCAGTTGCAGCGCGCGCTCAAGGCCGGCGCGTCGATCAATTCGCGCAACCGGATCGGCGACACCCTGCTCATGATCGCCATCAAGGGCAAGCACACGGCCTACGCACTCGAGGCGCTACGCAGCGGTGCCGATCCGCAGCTGGCCAACTCGGCCGGCGTGACGCCGCTCATGGCGGCCTGCTTCCAGGGCGATCTGGCCGTGCTCAAGGTGTTGCTCGACAAGCACGTGGCGCTCGATGCCGTCGACCAGACCCAGAAGCCGGCGATGGTCTACGCCGCCGGCGCCGGGCACGCCGGCGCGGTGGCGGCGCTGCTCGACGCGGGGGCGCCGGTCAACGCGCGCTACGACGCCCAGCTCACGGCCTTGATGTGGGCTGCAGGCATGGGCCAGGCCGACGTGGTGCGGCTGCTGTTGCAGCGCGGCGCGAGCGCCTTGTTGATCGACGAACGGGGCAAGTCCGCAGCGCAGATCGCGCGCGACGCCGGCCACGCCGACCTGGCAGCCCTGATCGATGGCGCGGCGCCCGGCACGGCGCCATCGCCGGCCGCTGGCGATGCGCCCGCCGTGCCGCCCAAGGACGGCGTCCCGGCCAACGTGCCGCCCGCCACCCCGGGCCACTGAGGTGCATCGCCCGGCCGCATCGGCCGCGACATCCCGCGAAATATCGGTCGCCATATCGAAATGAACGCCATCCAAATCTTCCTCGTCCTGTTGCTGTGCGTCATCACCTACCCCTTCGTCATCGCCTTTGATGCGGCCGGCAGGGCCTGGCGGATCAAGAAGGTCTATGCGGTCGACGTGACCGACGAGCAGCTGCGCCGCGAACGGCGCAATTCCTATTTCACGACACCCATCCACCCCGTGACGCTGGCCGCAGCCATGCTGGCCGGCGTGCTGCACGTCGCGCCGGAAACATGGCTGGGCGCCGGGCTGACCTTCATCGCAACGTTCGTTTGGACGGAGGTCTACCACTACCTGCTGCACCGCGCGATCCACCTGCGCAGCCTGCATTTCATCCATCGCGAGCATCACCGCTCGCACATCACCAACACCTGGACGTCGATCTCCTTTTCGTTCTACGAGGAATTCTTCTTCGCGATCGGGGTGATCGGCGGGCTGAGCCTGGTCTCGCAGTGGCTGCCGGTGTCGATGTACGGCATCGTGGCCTATTACCTGCTGTACTTCTTCACCAACACGCTGGGCCATTCGAACCTGGAAGTGAACGCGCCCGGGTACATGGACACGCTGCTGGGCAAGATCTTCACGACCTCGGCCTACCACGCCATGCACCACGCCCGCTACGTCAAGAACTACGGCCTGCTCACCCGGATCATGGATCGCCTGTTCGATTCGGAATGGGCCGACACCAACGAGGTGCAAAGCCGTGCTGCGCGCGGCGAACCCCTGACAGCATTGCGCCAGAAGTTCGGCAGCGAGGCTGTCGGGGACGGCGCGGTCGGTGCGCAATCGAGCCGCCTGGCCTCCTGAGCCCCCGGGCTTTGTAAATTTGTTACATCCCGGTGCCCCAATCCCCGTCCGGTCCGTGCACCGGATTGTCCGCCGCGCCGTTCTAGGGCAATAACCGGCCCGGCCGGCACGTCCACCCGGTCGTCCATCCAAGCAAGAAAGGGAGTTTCTCGATGAAGACCCGCCGCACGATGATCTGCGCGCTGATGCTGGGCGCCGCCGCACCGCTATGCCTGCCGCTCGTGGCGCAGGCTCAGGGCTATGTCCGCCATCCGGACTACCCTGGCGCCGTGCGCGAGTTGCGCGACGCTCACTGGCTGCTCGAACACCGGATCGGCGGCCCGCTCGAGGAGCGCGAACGGCGCGCGCTGTGGGAGATCGAGCGGGCACTCGAGGACGTGGAGCGCGCCGCGCGCATCGACGGCAGCTTCGCGTACGAATGGCCGCGTGACGAGGCCTACCCGGGAGCGGTTCGCCTGCGCCGGGTTTCGGAACTGCTGCGCGCGGTGCATGCCGACCTCGCACAGCCCGAAGACATCTACGAGGCCCGCGAGGGCCAGATGCGGGCGATCGGCCACGTCGACAACGCCATCCGCATCACCGAGGAGGTGATGATCGAGCGCGAACGCTTCGAGCACGAACGCATGGAACGCGAGCGCATGGAGCACGAGCGGATGGAGCGGGAACGCATCGAGCGCGAACGCATGGAGCACGAACGGATGGAGCATGAGCGCATGGAACACGAGCACATGCGGGACCACGATGACGGCGACCGCGACCGTGACCGCGAGTACCGCGACAACGATCGCCGATGAACTCCGGTGCCGGGCCGGGGGCGCGCATGATGGCTTCGCGCGACCCGCCCGGCACGAGCGCGATTCCCTGATAGAAAGGACCACGTCATGAAGTTCCCTGCAACGCAAGCCCGCTATTCCATCGGCATCCTGGCCGTGACCGGGGCGCTGCTCGGCGCCTGCGTCGTCACGCCCGGGCCCTATGGCACGGCCGTCGTTACGGTGGCGCCGCCGCCGCCCCAGGTCGAGGTGGTCGGCGTTGCGCCGTCGCCTGGCTACTTCTGGGTCGGCGGTTACTGGGGCTGGGTGGGCGGCCGGCACGAGTGGGTGCCGGGTCGCTGGGAGGCGCCGCGCCCCGGCTATCGCTACGTGCCCCATGCCTGGGTGCGCGAGGGCGGCGGCTACCGCCTGCACGAGGGACGCTGGGAGGCCGCCGAGCACCATAACAACGAGCGCGAGCACGAGCGCGAGCACGAGCGGCGCTGAGGCAAGAACGGCCCGGCCTGCGCCGGGCCGATTTCCCGACTATCGTGCTCGACTATCCGCCGGCGCGGCGCGCCGTACGGGCGGTCGAGCCGGCGCGGCCGGCGATCCATCCCCGGTTCGCAGCGCGCTGCGACCCCCGGTCGTAAGGTTAGGGTAAGGGCGTATTCTTACGTTCGGGCCTTGCGGCGCCGCACACGAGAACAAGACCACACGGCGGGCTGCGCTCGAGTAACCTGCCCGAGGGGGAGACCTGGATATGGCCAGCATCGAATCGAATTCGTCCGAGAAGCGCGTGTTCCTGCCGGGCGCCCATGCCGTCAAGGATGCCGCCATTTCGGGCATGGACGCCTACCGCGCCCTGGTCGCCGAGGCGCAGAAGAACCCGGACGCCTACTGGCGCCGCCTGGCCCTGGAAAACGTGCTCTGGCACAAGCCCTTCACCCAGGTGCTCGATGAATCGAAGGCGCCGTTTTACAAATGGTTTGCCGACGGCCAGCTGAACGCCTCGTACAACTGCCTCGACCGCAACCTCGAGAACGGCAATGCCGACAAGACCGCGATCATCTTCGAGGCCGACGGCGGCGAGGTGACCCGCATCAGCTACCGCGACCTGCACGCCCGGGTCTGCCAGTTCGCCAATGGCCTGCGCGCCCTCGGCTACAAGAAGGGCGACCGGGCCATCGTCTACATGCCCATGTCGATCGAGGCCGTGATCGCGATGCAGGCCTGCGCCCGCCTGGGCGTGATCCACTCGGTGGTCTTCGGCGGCTTCTCGGCCAAGTCGGTACAGGAGCGCATCGTCGACGTGGGCGCCACGCTGGTCATCTGCTGCGACGAGCAGATGCGCGGCGGCAAGGCCGTGCCGCTCAAGCCGGCCATCGACGAGGCGATCGCCATGGGCGGTTGCGAGGGCGTGCGCAAGGTCATCGTCTACCGGCGCACCGGCGGCAAGATCGGCTGGGACGCCGGCCGCGACCTCGGCATGACCGAGGTGATGTCGGGCCAGCCCATGGCCTGCGAGCCCGAGTGGGTCGACGCCGAGCACCCCCTGTTCGTGCTGTACACGTCGGGGTCGACCGGCAAGCCCAAGGGCGTGCAGCATTCCACCGGGGGCTACCTGCTCTGGTGCATCCTGACCATGAAGTGGACCTTCGACATCAAGCCGGCGGATATCTTCTGGTGCACCGCCGACGTGGGCTGGGTCACCGGCCACTCGTATGTCTGCTACGGCCCGCTGGCCGTCGGCGCGACCGAGATCATCTTCGAGGGCGTGCCCACGTACCCGAATGCCGGGCGCTTCTGGCGCATGTGCCAGGACCACAAGGTCTCCATCTTCTACACCGCGCCGACGGCGATCCGCGCGCTCATCAAGGCCAACGAGGCCGACCGCAGCACCCATCCCTCGTCGTTCGATCTCTCGTCCCTGCGCATACTGGGTTCGGTCGGCGAACCGATCAATCCGGAAGCGTGGATGTGGTACTACAACAACGTCGGCGGCGAACGCTGTCCGATCGTCGACACCTTCTGGCAGACCGAGACCGGCGGCCACATGATCACCCCGCTGCCGGGCGCCACGCCCATGGTGCCGGGTTCGTGCACGCTGCCGCTGCCCGGCATCGAGGCGGCGATCGTCGACGAGACCGGCCATGACGTGCCCAACGGGCAGGGCGGCCTGCTGGTGGTGAAGCGGCCCTGGCCGTCGATGATCCGCACCATCTGGGGCGACCCGGAGCGCTTCGCCAAGAGCTATTACCCGGCGGAACTGGGCGGCCAGCTCTACCTTGCGGGCGACGGCTCGATCCGCGACAAGGAGACCGGCTACTTCACCATCGTCGGCCGGATCGACGACGTGCTCAACGTGTCGGGCCATCGCATGGGCACGATGGAGATCGAATCGGCGCTGGTCTCGCATCCCCTGGTGGCCGAGGCCGCCGTGGTCGGGCGCCCCGACAGCCTGACCGGCGAGGCGGTCTGCGCCTTCGTCGTGCTCAAGCGCTCGCGCCCCGAGGGCGACGAGGCGCTGGCCATCGCCAAGGAGCTGCGCGACTGGGTCGCCAAGGAGATCGGCCCGATCGCCAAGCCCAAGGACATCCGTTTCGGCGACAACCTGCCCAAGACGCGCTCGGGCAAGATCATGCGCCGGCTGCTGCGTTCGCTGGCCAAGGGCGAGGGCATCCAGCAGGACACCTCGACGCTGGAGAATCCGGCCATCCTCGACCAGCTCAAGGTCAACGTCTAGCGGCCGCGCGCCGGCCGCCAGGGTGGCGCGGCCATGAAGAGCGCCCACGCC
>Ga0075030_100000811_pt1 | contig 27937 bp, 19 predicted proteins | sample LitLauG_LLR_2012_FD_71393 | JGI IMG/M metagenome (GOLD analysis project Ga0075030, IMG submission 71393) | Freshwater sediment microbial communities from Pennsylvania, USA - Little Laurel Run_MetaG_LLR_2012 | ecosystem: Environmental > Aquatic > Freshwater > Creek > Sediment | place: USA...
CGCGCCGGCGCGCTATCGCGACATCTTCGTCTGCGCGCAGGAAGACCGCGATTTTTTCCGGGCCCACGACAGCCCGGGGGAGCTCCGGCTGCCGTATATCCGCTGCGGCGTCGATTGCCGCAGCTACATTGCCGCGCCCGGCGCTCGCGAACGCATGCGTGCAGCACTAGGACTGGGTGACGACGATCGCCTGCTGGTGTTCAGCGGCAGCCGCTATGGTCCCAATCTGGAATCGCTGGAGGCGCTCCGGAACTTCTGCCGCGCCGAGACGGCCTTCCTGGAGCGCAACCGCCTGCACCTGCTGGCGCTGGGCTCCATGATGGCGGCGCCGCAGCGCGAGGGCCCTTTTATCGCCACGGGCCCCGTGCCCGACGTGCTGCCGTATTTTGCGGCCGCGGACGCCGGGCTCAATCCAATCACCCGTGGCTCCGGATCGAACATCAAGCTGTTCGAATACCTGGCGGCGCGCCTGCCGGTGATATCGACACCCTTTGGCGTGCGCGGCACCAACCTCGTGCCCGACATCGACTTCCTGCCCTATTCTGCCGATGCACTCCGGCCGGCCCTGCAGCGTTTCCTCGACGAACGGACACCCGCGCAATGGCGCGCCCACGCCGATTCCGTTCTGGCGCGCCACTACTGCTCCTGCGACATCAATGAACTGGTGAAGGACGCCATTGCACAGCGTCCGGAATTCGCGGATTGACGCCCGATCGCCTGGCGGGCCGGGCGACGGTTGCCGGCGCCTAGAAAAGGCTCTCGCGGACGTTGAGAACGTCGTCGGCCAGGATCACGTCGTCGAGCTTGGGCTCAATGACCTGCACGCTCCCGTCGACCCTGCGCCGGTGGATCGTGAGTCCGCGTTGCGTGCCCTTGGGCGTGAGTCCGCCGCCGGTCGCCATTGCCTGCAGCACGGTCATCCCGCGCTCCAGGCGGTACGAACCGGGCTTCTGAACTTCTCCGTAGATATAGAAAGCGGGCGCGCGGCTCACATAGAGCATATCGCCCGCCTGCAGGCGGACGTTGCTGGAAGCATCTCCCACGGCGGCGATGTTCTGCATGTCGATTTCACGGCGTATCGGCTTGCCGTCCCGCGTGCCGGTCAGCACCACTACGTCGGATCCGGTGGGTGATATGCCGCCGGCCAGCGCCAGCAGGTCGGTGAGGCGTGCGTCGGTCGAGTCCAGCGGAAACCGCCCGGGCCGCGCCACCTGGCCCAGCACGGTGACCTGGCTGCCGCGAACCTGCAGTACGACAATGCTTACGTGGGGCGACACCATGAAACCGCCGTCGCGCAGCAGCTTTGCGATCTTTTCTTCGGCGCTGCCCACGCTGGATCCACCGACCGTTACCGCGCCCACCAGGGGGAGGGATATGGCGCCGCCTTCATCGACCCGCGTTTCCAGCGTCAGGTCCGGGCTCTGATAAACCGAGACACGGATAACGTCGCCCGGAGCGATGTGATAGGCAGCAGTGCCGGCGGCGGAGGCGCCAGCCGGTACTTCCTGCGCCGTGCCGAGCGCGGGCAAAAGCGCCAAGAGGGCTGCAACAACGGCGATCGCCCCAAGCCTGCCAAGTGTCATCTTGCGTTCCTGTAATGTGAACCCATTGTAGTCGCCCCGCGCCACGCTTGAATGTCCGATTGCGTGCGCTAACGCACAGAGCGCCGATGCTTGAAGCGCCATTCTCTCGATTGTGCGCGTTGCTGCGATTCGCCGTGGCGCTTTTGCCGGTTTAAATTGGTATTGCTCCGTTCGGCCACCATCACGATTGTCGCTAAAGCGAGCAGAGTAATTTGCATGGATGTAACCAATACCGAGACAACCGATGTCCTGGCCGCCTCGGCGTGGTCGGTCGATGCGAGCTTGGCGATCCCTGGCCCGCGGTCCCCCGCCGATGTCGGCGGCTTCTACCGACCGGAGCTCGACGGACTGCGGTTCCTCGCGTTCATTGCCGTCTACATGCAACACACGATCGGGTTCGGAATCGCGGGAAATCACCAGCATCTGCCCAACTGGCTGGGCGACCTGTTCGGAACGATCGGCCTAGCGGGGACCTTCGGCGTCGACCTCTTCTTCGTCCTCAGCTCCTACCTGATAACCGAACTCCTGCTGCGCGAGCGTGTCATGACGGGTGTGCTGGACGTCAAGGCCTTCTACATCCGCCGCATGCTGCGCATCTGGCCCCTGTATTTCCTGTTCATCGTCTTCGCGTACGGTTTTGCTTTCGCCATACCCGGCGAGGAGCTGACGTGGCGGCATCTGCTGGGCTATTTTCTCTTTGCGGGAAACTGGGTTTATTTCCTGATTCCCGTGACGACCGTGGCGGGGCCCCTCTGGAGCGTGTCGCTCGAGGAGCAGTTCTACCTGGTCTGGCCCTGGTTGATGCGCGGCGCCAGCGAGCGGCGCCTGGTGCAGTTTGCAGGTGCGCTCATGATCTTCGCAATGGCGGCCCGACTCGCCATGGGTATCGTCCACCCCGGCGACGACTGGGTAAGCAAGAATTCCTTTACGCGCGTGGACGGCATCGCCGTCGGCGCCCTGCTCGCGTTGACGCTTAACGGCGGCGTGCCGCAATGGCGTGCCGGTACGCGCGCCGCCTTGGCCGCGGCCTGCGTCCTCGTACTGCTCTGGATCGCGTACACCTTCGGCCTGTTCGAACCACCGGTACGCCTGCCGCAGCTGATGTTCGGCTGGGCCTTTGCCGCCATCGCCTGCGGCGGTCTGCTGCTTTCCGTACTGGGAGACGCCGGGCCCTTCACGGCGCTGCTGCGCAGCCGGCCCTTCATCTACTTGGGGCGGATCTCCTTCGGGCTGTATGTCTATCACGAGCTCCTGCTCACCGTCGGCGCTCCGCTGTTCCCGCTGCACGACAGCTCTGCCTCCCAGATGGCCGCCTACTGGCTGTTCGGGCTCGCCGGGTCCATTGTCATGGCGGCGGCCTCGTACCGCTGGCTCGAATTGCCTTTCCTGCGGCTCAAGCGCCAGCGGTTCACGGTTGTTGAATCGCGCCGTGACTGATATCGATCTCCGTGCAGTCTCGCTGCTGTGCGGCGACGCAGTCGGTTCCGCTGTGGAACCTGCTTCCGGACAGGGGAACGTCTCCATCGCATCTGCACAGAAAGACGGCGCGCTCGTTTTCGAGGCCTTCCAGGGACCACTGGGCCTGGAACGGCTGTCCGCTGAATGGTCGGCAATGGCCGAGTCGCTGCCGGCCATGCGCTTCATGCATCTTCCGCAGTGGTATCGCGCCTATCTGGCTTCGCGCAAGTCCGATCCCGACCTGATCTGGTTCATCGCGGCGCACCGGGGGCCGCGGCTTGCGGCGGTCTTCCCGCTGCAGTTCCAGAAATACCACGTCAGCGCGTGGCGGCCGCGCCTGCTGGGCACGCTCGATGATGGCCAACTGCACCAGGTGCTGCGGCCGCGCCTGCTGGGCACGATCGACGACGGCGAGCTGCAGCTCTCCGATTTCATCTTCGCGCAGACGCACGAAAACCGCTGCCTGTTGCATGAACTCACGCGCTGGCTGCGCGGCCAGGGGCTGCTGGCCTGGGATGAACTGCGGCTGCGCAAGGTGCCGGAGGATTCCGCCATAGCGTTTGCGGTGCGGGCCTGTGCGCCGCTTGCGACGCTGACGTTGCGCCATGACGGCAGTGCGTACTTCGAGACGAGCGGCTCGTACGAACACGCGGTCCATGCCATGTCCGGAACCTTCAAGCGCAACCTCCGACGGCTGTCGCGCCGTGCCGAGGAATCGGCTCCGCTGCGCCACCAGTCGTACCGCCACGAAGGTGAGCTGGCGGCGGCGTTCGACGCTTTCATCGAAATCGAGGCCTCAGGCTGGAAGGGGTCGGCTGGCACCTCGTCGGCCATACGCTGCCAGCCCTCGATGCTCGCCTTCTATCGGGAACTGGTTCGCGAATTTGCGCCGCGCAGCGCGTGCGTGGTCAATCTGCTGTGGCACGGCGATGAACCCGTGGCCGGCCAGTTCTGCCTGCAGATCGGCCGGACCCTGAACATACTCAAGATCGGTTTCAGCGACGCCGCTTCGGGTTTTGCCCCCGGCAACCTGTTGCTCGAGCGCACCATCCGCCAGGCTTGCGAGGACCCGGACATCGATATCGTCAGCCTGGTCAATGAGCCTGCGTGGGCGCGCAATTTCAAACCGCTCATCACCGGCCTGTGGTCCTACAACGCGCCCAACTGGAGTCTGCGGGGAGTGCTGGTCCACATGGGCCTGCACGTCAAGCGCATGCGCGACGAACGGGTCCGCAGGGGGCAGGCCACGCCCGCCGATCGCGCGGACGACGCTGCAGGCAGCGTGGGTGCGCTGCCGCTGGCGCAGCCGCGCGGTTAAAGATCCGACAGGGTCTGGTATCGGCGCTGGGAGATCGTGACGATCAGGAAGGTGCCCAGGAGCAACAGCACCCAGCCCTTGAGCGCACCATTGCCCCCGCGTCCCGGAGCGTCGACAGCCCGAGCAGTCGGGTAGGCGGCAGCGGTCGTCAATATCGCGGCCGGTACGTGCGCAATGGTGTGGCGGCGCGCCATTGCGTGCTCCATGGTGACCTCGTGGGCGGCATCGCGGTTCGTGCGATCGAGTTCAACGGCGACCGTGGCGTTCGCAGCCGCAGTGCCTGCCGCGCCGGAGGATTGGGCATAGGCGAGCATCACGGCAAGGATAAGCGCCGATTCCGCCAGTGCCTTGCCAATGCGTGTGGTTCTCATCGTTGCCCCTTTCGCCGGGTAAAAAACATCAGGCCGAATTTCAAGTTGCTGCATTGCAGCTTACGCGCGGATACCGCAAACGCGGCAAACTTTTCGAGTTTAATTGGCGTGTACACGGCATCTATTGCCCAAAAGTATCGTCCGACTTCTCATTTTTTCGAGGAATTGCCGTTCAATCTTGAAAATTCGTCTGTTTTAGCGAGAGTGGCTCGCTCGCCGAATGCTTCTTGACATCGCTAGCGGGTGCGTCGGGTCTGCTGCGCCGCAAAATGCGGTATCGACGGGTCCGCAAGTGTCAGGAGGCAGATTGCCAGCGGTGACGCCTGCCGTCTGTGCGGCAGCCGACAATTGCGGCGCGCGTGGGCCGCTCCTTGCGGGACGAGGAGGCCCCGATCCGGGAGGGTCAGTAGGCCTTGCGATCGCCCAATACGAGCAGCACCGTTCGGGCCAGGATGAGCAGATCCAGGCCCAGGGTCCACTTGCGCAGGTATTCGAGATCGCTGGAAATCCGCTTGGTCATCGCGGCGAGGTCATCGCCGCCGCGAAACCCGCGCACCTGCGCAAGTCCCGTTATCCCCGGCTTGATCTTGTGGCGCAGCATGTAGCCTGGAATGAGCTTGCGAAATTCTTCGTTCTGCGCCTTGACGTGGGGCCGGGGTCCGACCAGGCTCATGCGTCCCTGCAGGACATTGATGACCTGGGGAAGCTCGTCCAGGGAGGTGCGGCGCAGAAAATTGCCGAATGGCGTAACCCGCGCGTCGCCCTTCGTGACCGCAGTGAAGGTGCGGTCGCCGTCCTCGGCAACGCTCATGGTGCGGAACTTGTAGACCACGATGTCGAGGCCATCGAGTCCATAGCGGCGTTGACGAAACAGCGCCGGCCCGGGCGACGTCCAGCGCACGCCGATGGCAATTGCCAGCAGTATCGGACACAGCAGCACCACGGCGATGGCCGAAATTGCGAGGTCCTCGAGGCGCTTGACCGCACTGTTGACCACGCTGGCGAACGGCGTGTCGCGCACGGCCACGACCGGCATGCCCGCGACGGACTCGAAGCGCCCGTTGATCACGTCGGTGACGAAGATATCGGGCACGAAATAGATCGACGCGGTCGAGTCCTTCAGGTCGTCGAGCATCTTGACGATGCGCGGCTGGGATGCCATCGGCAGCGCGAGGTAGATGCGGTCCACGCGGTTCCTGCGGACGTAGTCTCCCAGGTCGTCGAAGGTACCCAGCAATTCCTGGTCCCCCAGGTCCGCCATGCGCTCGCGCTTGCGGTCATCGAAGAAACCGATGAAATTGACGCCGTAATACGGATTGTCCTGGAACTGCGCCGCCAGCGCCGAGCCGATGTCGTTGACGCCGCATACCACCACCGTGGTTTCGGAACGCGCCCTGGCGAACATGCGCGGCACGAGGAAGCGCGACAGCAGATGCCCCGCAAAGAGCAGCATCGGCAGCATGACCAGCCATGCCATCATCGTGTCGGCATCCCTTCCGTCGAGTCCGCCGGATGCCAGCCACAGCAGCGACAGCCCTGCCAGGACCGCCAGCGAACTGACCAGGCATTTGCGGATCACGACCAGCAGGGTGTCCGAAAATCGCACGTTGCCCGGAAAGGTGAGCGCGAACACGACGACCACCGAAGTGACCACCCGCGCATCGAGCCCCATGCGCAGCGCAGCCGCAAGCCCGACGAGCCACAACACGATGATCACAGGGTCGAGAACGGTCTCGACAAACTTGACCACGGAAAGCGCACTGCGAAGGCCCACGGGCGGCCGCACGATGTGACTGCTCATGGTCGGGCTCGGCGATTGCCTGGGCAAGACCGGCCTCGCGCCGCAGAACATTGCCGTCGGCGGTTGCGATGCCGGGGCTGCCTCGCAAGATCGGGCTTCCTGCGGCTGGATGACGCCGGCGTGCAACCGCACCTGCCCGTTTCCAAGATGTTCCCGTTTCAATGATGCAAGCCGACGGCGCAAGCGCGCTATCTGAAGGTCGCGCCTTGCAGTACCATCAAGGTCGCGCCATGCAGTAACGTAAGGCAGTAAAGCAATGCCGCTCTGTGCGGCAACGCACCATACGTGCCATAACCGGATCGGCAACCCTGCGTGCAAGCTCCGGGAAACCGCAGTCTGTCTGGCTGGAAGTGCAGCCCGGGGAAATATCCGCGAATTTCTCCGCGCCGTGCAAACACAGGCAGAATCCGTGCGGCCGGGTGCCCCGTGTCCTGATCGTGCGGAAGAGGGACGGGGTTTGCCGCCATCGCGCCGGGCCTGCGCGCACTCCTGGCTTGTCGGCCGGAACATGGAACTGCGATTCCTGCGGAACATATGCAATTGACGACGCGCGCGCGAAATTTGCTGCTGGTTGCCGCTGCGCTGGCGGCGATCGGTCTGGTTCTCTTCTGGCGCCTGGGTCCGACTCCGGTGCAGGTGGCGCAACCCGTGCGGGCAACTGCGGTCGAGGCCATCTATGCCACGGGATCCGTGGAACCGGCGGTCATGCTGCCGATCTCCTCGCGGGTCTCCGGCACGCTCGCGGAGCTGTCTGTCGACGAAGGCAGCGTGGTTCGCAAGGGGCAGGTGCTTGCCCGGCTGGGTGACACCGACCTGCGCAGCACCGTGGACGAACAGGCGGCGCGCGCCCGTTACGCGACGGAGAATTTCGAGCGCACGCAGGACCTGCTGCGCCGCGGCTTCATATCCCAAGGCGAACTCGACCGCGCCCGCTCGGACCGCGAGGCGGCCGACGCCGCCCTTTCGCGGGCCCGAACGCTGCGCGATTACACCTCGCTGGTGGCGCCCGCCGACGGCGTGATCATCCGCCGCGATGGCGAGATCGGCCAGTACTTCCCCGCCGGACAGGCGTTGCTCACGATGTCGTGCTGCGCGCCGCTGCGCGTGGCGGTGGAAGTCGACGAGGAGGACATCCTGCGCGTGCGGGTTGGCCAAAGGGCGCTCATGCGCCTCGACGCGCTGCCCGGCGTCACCCTTGAGGGCACCGTTGCGCAGATCACGCCCAAGGGTGATCCGGTCTCGCGCAGCTACCGGGTGCGCATCCGTCTTGCCGACCCCGCTGCGGTGAAGGTTGGCATGACCGTCGATGCCAACCTGATCGTGGCCGAACACCCCAATGCGCTGCTCATCCCCACTGCCGCGGTGCAGGGGGGCAACGTCTGGACCGTGCGCGACGGGCGACTCGCGCGCCTGGCCGTGAAGACCGGCATCGTCGGGACCGAGCGCACGGAAATTCTCGATGGCCTGGACCCATCGGCGCACGTGGTTGCCGTACCGGTGGAAGGGCTGGCGGAGAACCAGCGCGTGCGCGAGACGATGATCGCGCCAGCCGGCACGCCCAACAGCGCCGCGCGATCGGCGCCGGCTGCGGGCGCGGCGGCAGGCGGCAAGTCCAATGTCCCCTGAGCGCAGCCTCACCGCGCGGCCCCCGGTGCGCAATCGCGCGCAACCGGGCGCGCACGCCTGACGGGTGGCCATGGGCATCGCACTGGAGGTGGCTACCACGCACCTGACCAGCCGCCTGCGGCCCACGCTGGTTTCGCTGGGCGGTGTCGTCATGGGCGTCGCGTTCTTCCTCGCCGTCTCCTCGCTCATGCGCGGTTCCGAGAAGGACTTTCTCAAGCGCATGATCGACAACAATCCGCACATCACCGTCTACGACGAATACCGCAATCCGGAGCCGCAGCCGGCCCAGATGCGTTGGGCCGACGGCGCCGTCCGCGTCCTGCATGTCAAGCCGCGCGCCGAACCACGGGGCATCCGCGCCTACCGCCAGAAGCTCGATTTCATCGAGTCGCTGTCGGGCGTGCGCGTCGCGCCCGTGCTGACCGATTCGGCGGTGCTGCTGTTTGCCGGCCACCAGCAGGGCGTGAGCCTGTCGGGCATCGTCCCGGCCAGGATGAAGACCGTGAGCACGCTCCAGGAAAAGATGGTCGAGGGCTCGCTCGACGAGCTAACCGCCGACTCCAATGGCGTGGTGCTGGGAACCGGGCTGGCGCAAAAATTCCACCTGGAGCTGGGCAGCACGATCAGCGTGGTCTCCGCCAGCGGTGCCAGCCACGCGCTGCGCGTCGTGGGCCTGTTCCGCACCGGCAATGCATCGTATGACGAAGGCCAGGTTTTTGTCGTACTCAAGCGCGCGCAGGCGGTCCTGGAGCGTCCCAATCGCGTCAACCGGTTCGTCATACAACTGGAGGATGCAACCCAGGCTCGGTCCGTCGCAGCGCAGATCGAGGCGGTTTCGGGCTATAAGTCGGTGTCGTGGCTGGAAGCCTCCGAGGACATCCTGAGCCTGCTGCTGGTGCGCAACATCATCATGTACAGCGTCGTATCGGCCATCCTGGTCGTTGCCTCGTTCGGCATCTACAACACCCTGTCGACCATCGTCATGGAAAAGACCCGCGACATCGCCATCCTCAAGTCGATGGGATTTCACGCGCGCGACGTGCGCGGCATTTTCCTCCTGGAAGGCCTGATGATCGGCTGCGTGGGCAGCGTGTTCGGTCTGCTGCTGGGTGCCGGCCTCATGCAGGTCCTGGCAAGCGTGGCGCTGCGCCCGCCCGGCGTGAGCGAGGTCGTCCACCTTCCCATCTGGTGGGGACCCGAGCAGTTTGCGCTGGCGGCGTTCTTCGCGCTGGCGTCCTGCCTGGCGGCGGCCTACCTGCCGGCCAAGCGCGCGAGCCGGGTCCACCCCGTCGACATCCTGCGGGGCGCCGCGTGAGCGTGATCCTGCAGGCCGAAAGCGTCGGCAGGCGGCTGCCGGGAGACGTTCCCGTGACGCTCATCGATGACGTCAGCCTCGACATCGCGCTCGGTGAGTTCGTCTGCATCATGGGACCTTCCGGATCCGGCAAATCCTCCCTGCTGTACCTGCTCGGCCTGCTCGATGTTCCCGATACCGGACGCATTCGGCTGGCGGGCGAGGACACATCCGGCTACGGCGAGGATCAGCTTGCCCAGTGCCGGCTCGAGCGGCTGGGATACGTGTTCCAGTTCCATTTCCTGCTCGCCGAGTTCACCATACGCGAGAACGTGACGCTGCCGATGCGCCGGCTCGGCCGGCTCGACCGTGACGCCTGCAATGCGCGGGCCGACCAGTTGCTCGACCGCCTGGGCGTACTGGACCAGTCGGCCAAGCGTCCGCACCAGCTGTCGGGAGGGCAGCGCCAGCGGGTGGCCGTGGCGCGCGCCCTGGCCAACGATCCGCTGGTGTTGTTGGCGGATGAACCGACGGGAAACCTGGATTCGGCCTCGGGGGCGAACGTCCGGCAGATCCTGCGGGACCTGACGCGCGAGATGGGCAAGAGCGTGATCGCGGTGACCCACGATGCGTCGTTCGCCGCGGCCGCGGACCGCCGCGTCGAGATCGTCGACGGACGGCTCGTGCACTCCTGACTCCGGGGAATTCACCCCTGCCGGGGAGAGGGCCGGCTTGAAGCAGGCCGGCGGGCCGGGTCGGCGTTGCCGGACTCAGTCCACCAGGGCGGCTTGCTCGCTGCCGTCCATCTTGAAAACCGCAACGGCCGCCGAGAGCTTCTCGGCGTGCTGGCTGAGCGACTGCGCGGCCGCCGCCGACTGCTCGGCCAGCGCCGCGTTCTGCTGCGTCATGGAATCGAGCTTCGCGACGGACTGGTTCACGGCGCCCGCGTCATTGCTCTGCACCAGCGTATCGGCGGTGATTTCGGCGATGAGCTCGGTGACCTTTTGCACCTGCTCCACGATCTCGCTCATGGTGTCGCCGGCATTGTTCACCAGCCGGCTGCCCGAGGCTACCTTGTCCACCGAGTGGGAAATCAGCCCCTTGATCTCGCGCGCGGCCACCGCGCTGCGCTGGGCCAGGTTGCGGACCTCGCCGGCAACCACGGCGAAGCCCCGGCCCTGGTCCCCGGCGCGCGCCGCTTCAACCGCGGCATTGAGTGCCAGGATATTGGTCTGGAAGGCGATGCCGTCGATGACGCCGATGATCTCGGCGATCTTGCGGCTCGAGTCCTGGATCTCGCTCATCTGCTGTACTACCTCGCCGACGACGGAGCCGCCGCGCGCGGCGACGGCGGATGCCGAGTTGACCAGGGTCTCGGCCTGGCGCGCATGGCCGGCACTGCGTTCGATGGCGCTGGCCATCTTGGCCATGGATTCGGCGGTGGCGTCCAGGTTCACTGCCTGTTGTTCCGTGCGGCGGCTCAGGTCGTCGTTGCCCTGGGCGATCTCGCGCGTGGCGCTGCTCATCGATTCGACCCCGTTGCGCACCTGGCCCACGACGGCGCGCAGCGCCGTCTTCATCCCTTCCAGGTTGCACAGGAGCGCACCCATTTCGTCGGTGTGCGCGCGCACGTCCGATGCGGCAAGCTCGCCGCGCGCGACGCTGTCGGCCAGCGCGGCGCACTTGCCGATGTCCGCAGTGATCTTGCGCATCGACAGCAGCGTGAGTACAAGCGCCAGCACGGTTGCCGCCACCATGACGACGACGTCGATGGCGGCCATCCGGCCCCGCGCGCTGGCGATGGACGCGAACGCCGCCAGAACGTCGGCGTTGCCGGCGTTGACGATCTTGTCCAGGTTTTCGGCATTGCGGTGGAAAATGTCGTCGGCGCTGTGCATGCTGGCGATCCCGGTGTTGGGATCCACCGTTGCCAGGTCGACCGCCTGGTCGGCCGTGCGCGCGTACTTTTGCAGATCGTCCAGTATGGCCTTGAGGGCGTTGCTGCTGGCGCCGTTGGCGGCAACGGCCGGCTGCAGGGCTTCGAGCGCCTGGCGCTGCGTTTCAACGTCGCCGGCGATCATCGCCCGGGCACGCTTGATCTCGTCGTTGCTGAGGCTGCCCGCAACGGTCACCTCGCGGTACACGTATGCCTGCAGCTCGCCCAGCGCGGCCTTGATCTTCAGGGCCTGGGTGTAGGTTGCCAGTTCGTTGTCGGCACTGGCCTGCAGCATGGCGCCGATGCGCTGCATGGCCATTATGCCGGTGGCGCCGACGGCAATCGTCGCCAGCAGGCTCACGCCCGCAGGAATCAGCATCCACGCCTTGATCTTCATCCGGTAGTCCGCCTTGGCCAAGGGGCCGCAGTTTGCTGCAAGTGTCCAACGGTGCCCGCGGGACGCAGCGCGCCCCCTTCATGACAGCATGCGGCCACCACTATTTGTAGATCCCTCCGCACAGCACGTTCTTGTCAACGCGCTCGCAGTAGGACTGCTTGGGTTCGATCTTCTTGGTGACCGGATCGGTGAACTTGTAGTCCTGCCAGAAGCTGGACTGCTTCTGCGCCATTTCGACGCGCTCCTTGACGAACGCCTTGCCGTCGACGTCGGTCATTTCCATGAGGTTGCGCCCGACCATCTTCTCGTTGGCGCCGTGGGCGTGCACCACGCCGTCGAGGCCGTAGACCACGAGATACAGGTCGCGGTCCGTGAACGGCCCCTTCTTGTCCGTGATCGCAGCGAAGGTCTTCTCGTCGCCGTTGGCCTTCCAGAATGCAGCGGCTTTCTTGACCATGGCCACGGCCTCATCGCGCGTGGCGTGTTCGGCCGCGGCATGGGCGGCGAAGGCGATCGTTGCGCATGCGGCGGCAAGGCCGGTCGCGAGCAGGCTTGTTAGTTTCATTTGCACCTCTTTGGGTTGGGTAGGGTGGACGGAGATCCCCTATCCGGTCTCCTGGATTTGTATTGCGACGTTACGCCCGCGGCGCAGGTGGCGAGTCCCCGAAAAGCCATGATTTCGTCCGGGAATACCGCATATCTGCCCATCGACCCGGCCTTCCCGGCGCCCGGCACTGCGGCGCCGCCGCCGGGGCGATGTCCGGTCACGAACAGTCGAAGTCGGGTCCTGCCCGCAACAGGCTCAGGCCCCGATCAAGGAGCGCATCGAACTCCTCGCACGGCAATGGTCGGGAGAACAGGTAACCCTGGGCGCTGTCGCAGCCGGCGCCGATGAGGAAGTCGCGCTGCTCGGCGGTCTCGACGCCTTCGGCAACGACCGTGAGCCCCAGCTTGTGGCCCATGACGATGATCGATTCCGAAAGCGCGTTGGCGCCCGGCTCGGTGAGCAGGTTGCGCACGAACGACTGGTCGATCTTGAGCGCATCGAGCTGGAACTTGTGCAGGTAGGAAAGCGAGGAATAGCCGGTGCCGAAATCGTCGATCGATACCCGGATGCCGCTTGCGCGCAGCCGCCGCAGCACGCTGGTGGTGCCGGCATCGGCCTCCAGCAGCAGCCCCTCGGTGATTTCGATCGTCATGTTGCTGCCCGCAAGCTGCAGTTCCTCCAGGTACTGTGGCCAGGCCAGCAGCAGGCCGGGATCGCGGAACTGCACGGGCGAGTTGTTCACGCTGACCTGGAACTGCGGCCCGTGGCGCTGGGCCCAGCGCTTGGCCCACTTTGCCGCCTCGCGAAATACCCAGTCGCCGATGCCCAGAATCAGCCCGGTGTCCTCGGCCAGGGGAATGAACTCGGCGGGCGATACCAGTCCGCGCTTGGGGTGCTGCCAGCGCAGCAGCGCTTCGGCGCCGCAGATGCGCTGGGTCGTCAGGTCCACCACCGGCTGGAAATACAGGCGGAACTGCCCGGCCTCGAGCGCGCCGCGCAGGTCGTTTATCGTGCGCAGCCGGTTCTGCGCCTCGTCCTGCAGCATGGCCGTGAAAAAGGCCGCGCGGTTGCGTCCCTGGCGCTTGGCCACGTACAGCGCCTGGTCGGCGTTCTTGAGCAGGCCGTCGACGGTCTTGGCGTCGGACGGGAAATAGGTGATGCCGATGCTTGCGGAAAGCACGATGGACTCGCCGCGGATGGTGAAGGCCTCGCCCAGGCGCGTGATGATGTTCTGCGCCGACAGCTCTGCAGGCGCGGCATCGGCCAGCATCGGCAGTATTACCGTGAACTCGTCGCCGCCCAGGCGGGCAACGGTGTCGGACTCGCGCACGCAGGCGCTGATGCGTTGGGCAACCGCGATCAGCAGCGCGTCGCCGGTTTCGTGGCCGAGGGTGTCGTTGACTTCCTTGAAGTAGTCCAGGTCGATGAACAGCAGCCCCACCAGGGACCCGCCGCGATGCGCCTTCTTGATTTCCTGCGCCAGGCGGTCCTGGAACATGTAGCGGTTGGGCAGGCCCGTGAGCAGGTCGAAGTTGGCCTGCCGCCAGATCAGCTCCGCCGAATGCTTCTTGTCGGATATGTCGCGCACGATCCCCAGCAGTGCGCTGATGCGATCCATCCCGTCGCGCAGCGGGGTGGCGTGCATTTCCAGCCACCGTATCGTCCCGTCGCCGGCGCGCGCCTGGAACTCGAGTACGCCCTTGCCGCCCCTGCAGACTCGCGCATGCAGGTCCAGGAAGGCGCGGCGGTATTTGGGCAGCAGGCAGCCGATCAGCCCGCTTTCGCGCATCTCGTCTATCGTGCGCACGGCGAACATGTTCAGGCCGGCCTCGTTCATCTGGACCAGTGCGCCATCCTTGTCCACCACCGTGACGCATTCGGGCTCGTTGCGCAGGATCGATTCGAGGAAGGCGTTCTTCTCCAGCAGAGCCTGCGCCGTGCGCCGCGGTTCGCTCGTGTCCTTGACGATGAGCACGACGTAACCCGGATCGCCGGCGCCGCCACGCACCAGGCGGCCCGCGATGCGTGCATGCACGGTATGGCCATTCTTGTGCAGGTAGCGCGTTTCGGCATCGAACTCCCCGCAGCGGTCCGCGCACATCTCGTCCCAGCTTGCCCGCGCCTGTGCCAGGTCGTCCGGATGCGTCAGGTCCAGCAGGGTGCGCGCCATCAGCTCGTCGCGTGCATAGCCGAACATCGCGCACAGCGCGTCGTTGACCTCGATCCACCCCCGCTGCAGGTTCGTCGCTGCCATTCCCACCATCGACCGCTCGAAATAGGCGCGGAAATGCTGCGCGCTGCTGCGCAGATCGCGCAGTGCCGCGTCGCGCTCCCGGGTGCGATCCATGCCGTCCAGCGCATATCCAAGGTCCCGGGCGGTCTGGCGCAGCAGGTTGATGACCTCGCTGTCGAAGCAGTCCTTGCGCTCGCTGTACACGATCATGATGGCAAAGACGGTGTCCGCGCGCCGGATGGGGAAGCAGCCCGTGGAGCGGAAGCCGAAGCGGGCCGCAAGCTGCTGCCACGGACCGGTGCTCACATTCAGTTCGAAATCGTTGACGATCACGCTCTCGCCGCTGCGATACGCACGCCCTGCCGGACCGCGCCCCTCGGGCGTGTCGTCCGTGGCGGCGATATTGGCCTCGTCGACGTATTCCACGCCCTCGCCATACCGGGCCAAGGGCTCCATGCGCTGCGTGCCGGGATCGGGGCTGCCGATCCAGGCCATGCGCATGCCGCCGGAATCAACGCACACGCGGCATACTGCCGCGAGCAGCGCGTCCTGGGCGGTCTCCCTGGCGATGTAATGGCTGATCTCGCTGCGCGCCCGGTACAGCCGGGTAAGGCGCGCGATGCGTTCGTCGCTGCGCTTGCGCTCGATCGCAATGCTCGCCAGGTTGGCCGCCTCGGTGATGGCGAGGATTTCGGCTTCGCGCGGGTGGCGAACGGTCCGGTAGTACATGGCCAGGGTTCCCAGCACCTGGCCGTTCGTGGCATTGATGGGTTGCGACCAGCAAGCGCGCAGCCCGTGGCGCAGCGCCAGGTCGCGGTACTCGCGCCAGAGCGGATCTTCAGCGATATCGCTCACGATGACGCGTTCACCCCAGTAAGCCGCGCTGCCACAGCAGCCGACGTTGGGTCCGATCGCAATCCCCTCAAGAGCGAGGCTGTACTCGCGCGGCAGGCTGGGGGCGCTGGCGCAGTGCAGGCGGGCAATGCCATCGCTGTCGCGCAGCAGCATGATGGAGGCCTGCATGGTCACGTCGTGGTGCTCGATCTCCCGGGCAAGCAGTTCCAGAATCTCTTCCAGCGGCGCATTGCGGGCGAGCCGCTCCAGGACGACGCTGCGCACCTGGAAGGAAATCTCCTCGCCACGCTGCTCGCCGCGGTTGGCCGGCGCGGCGGCCGGCTCCGGTGCGGGGCACAAGTCGGGTACGGTTTCCGGGAACGGGGTGTCGCTCTCCGGTCCGGATGCCTGCCCGGGGAGGATGGTCAAAGGGGCTCGAAGCGGGGCGCCCATGGGTCGCGGTCAGAAAGAAAATTGCACGATGTCTGGCCTGTCCTGTCTGGAGAACGTATTTGGCCGGGCACGGGACCCCCGTGCACGGGTTCCCTTGCCCACGGACGAGCATGGTCACTCAAAACCGGCCTTTCCTAAGCAGGACTAAGGGGGGGATTCCGCGACCATTCGGCAGAATTGACCGCCGCACAGCAGCGCGTCCCCGCCGATCCACATCTTCCAGATGCCTGAACCCGCCCCATTGCGGGCGCGAGGATCCTGATCAGTGGCGCCGCGGCAGCTGGTGGGCCATTTCGTCAGCGGACATGGGCTTGCCGATGAAGTGCCCCTGCCCGTGCTTGCACGAGAGCTGCTGCAAGGCATCGAGCTGCTGCTGCGTCTCTATGCCCTCGGCGACGACCGACAGGCTGAGCTTGTCGGCCATCGCCAGGATGGCCTGCGTGATTGCGCGGTCATCGGGATTGGAGCCCACTTCGTCGACGAAACTGCGGTCGATCTTGAGCTCGTCGATGGGATAGCGCCGCAGCGAGGACAGGGACGAGAAGCCGGTTCCGAAGTCATCGACGCTCAGCTTGACGCCCAGCGCCTTGAGGTCGCGCAGCTGGCGCAGGCACTGCTCGGGATCGAGCATCAGCGCGGTTTCGGTTAGCTCGATGGTAAGCAGCTGCGGCTCCAGCCGGTAGCGGGTCATCAGGCGGGCAATCGCGGACGGAATATGGTGGCGCCGGAACTGCTCGGCCGACACATTGATGGATAGTCGCGGCACCTCGTATCCCGTGGCGATCCAGGTGGCCATCTGCCGGCAGGCCGTCTCGCCCACCCACTCGCCCACGTGGTGGATGAGGCCCGCCTTCTCGGCCATCGGTATGAATTTTTCGGGCAGTACCAAGCCTTTTTGCGGATGCTTCCAGCGTACCAGCGCTTCCATGCCGACCAGCCGGCCGCTGCGCAGCTCGACCTGCGGCTGGTACAGGAGGAACAGCTCGTCCTTTTCCAATGCCCGGCGCAGCCCGTTGCCCAGCTGCAGCCGCTCGTCGGCCGCCACCTTGAGGTCGTTGGTGAAGAACTGGTGCGTGCGCTTGCCGTTGTCCTTGGCCTGGTACATGGCGCTGTCGGCGCTCTTGAGCAGCGTCTCTGCGTCCTTGCCGTCGGTGGGGTAGAGGGCAATGCCGATGCTGGCGCTGGCGAAGAAGGACTGGCCGTCGACGCTGATTGACCGGCCCAGCGCATCGGCGATGCGCCGCGCGGTTTCGTCGACCTCGTCTGCCTGGGTTTCCTCCTGCAGCAGCGCGAATTCGTCGCCGCCGAAGCGGGCCACGGTGTCGGTGGCGCGAACGCAGCCGCGCAGCACCTTGGCCACCTCCTTGAGCAGGTCATCACCGGCGGCGTGGCCCAGCGAATCGTTGACGACCTTGAAATTGTCCAGGTCCACGAACATCACTGCAAACCGTGTCTGGTGGCGCTCGGCGCGCGCCGTGGCCTGCCGGATCCGGTCGATGAACAACGCGCGATTGGGCAGCGATGTAAGCTCGTCGTGGGTGGCCAGGAACTCGACACGGCGCTGCGAATCCTTGACCACCGAGATGTCGCTGAAGATGCCCACGTAGTTGCACAGCCGGCCGTCGGAGTCGTGGACGGTATTGATGGTGAGCCATTCCGGATACTCCTCGCCCGACTTGCGCCGGTTCCAGACCTCGCCCTGCCACCAGCCTTTTTCCTTGATTCCGGACCACATTGCGCGGTAGAACTCCTTGTCGTGCCTTCCCGATGCCAGGATCGCCGGGATCTGGCCGATCACTTCGTCGGCCTTGTAGCCGGTGACCTTGGTGAACGCGTCATTGACAGTGACGATGCGCTTCTCGGCGTCGGTGACCATGATGCCCTCGCCGGCACGATCGAACACGCGCGCAGCGAGGCGCAACTGGTCTTCCGCATGCTTGCGCTGGGTGATATCCGTGGACTGGGTACAGACGCCCTGGATGACCTTGTCGGCCGTGAACAGGGGAAAGCGGATCGACAGCATGTAACGGTTGCCGTCGGCGCGCTCGAGCACATCCTCCGTCTCCAGCGGCGCCTGCTGCCGTATCACTTCCAGTTCCTTGTTCCGGAATATCTCGGCATTGCGCCCCGAAAGCACCTGCGCGTCGGTCTGGCCCAGGACAAGCTCGGCCTTGACGCCAAAGGTGTGCTCGAACTGGCGGTTCACGAACTCATAGCGGCCGGCCAGGTCCTTGAGCGAAATGACGGACGTGGAGTTGTCCATGATCGCCAGCAGTCGTTCCCGGCTCTCCAGGATGGCCTTGTCGGCCGCCAGGCGCTCGGTGTAGTCCATGAGGCTGATGACGGCGCCGCGCTGGCCCGGCCGGGTGGTCTCGTAGGGCGCAATGTGCAGCAGGTAGTTGCGCTCGTTGGAGAAGATCGACACTTCGGCGCTCTCGTTGCTGGCAATCGCCCCCTGGACCGCAGTGGCGAACTCCTGCATGCCGGCCGGCAGCCGGATGGTGACCAGCGGGCGGCCAATCGACTTCTCCGACAGAAGGAAGATGGCCGCCGCCGGGCTGTTGAAGCGCACCAGGTCCAGGTCCGCGTTGCAGACGATGATCGGGAAGCCCACGCTGTTCTGGATCTTCTCCATGTCGTTGAGGGCCTCGGCCAGCTCGGTGGAGCGCACCTGCAGTTCCTCGTTGACGGTGGTCAGTTCCTCATTGGTCGACTGCAGCTCCTCGTTGGCCGCCTGCAGTTCCTCGTTGGAGGATTGCAGCTCCTCGTTGGCCGCCTGCACCTCCTCGTTGAGCGCCTGCATTTCCTCGTTGGAGGTCTCCAGCTCCTCGATCACGGTCTGCAGGCGCTCGCGTGTCGAAAGCAGCTCCTCCTCCAGCGCTTTCACATCCAGCGACTCCTGGCCCGCTTCGCTGCGGCCCGTGATCCTTTCGTCGCCGTTGACCGCGGTGGCGTGGAACGCGACGACGAAGTAGGCGTTGGTGGTGCCGCGCTCGACCTGGTGCACGGAAAGAACCACCCGCCGCTTGCCCTCGGCCGTGCTGATGACATGCGCGCGTCCTTCGACGGACTCGAGTTTGTGCTCGACCTGATGCACGAGCAGGTTCAGGTCGGCCCGGAATTCGCGGCGCACCAGTTGCTGCAGGTTGGTCGTGGGCTTGCCCGCGCTGACGGCGAGGAAAGGCGCAACATCGCCATGCATGTGCTGGATCTCGAAGGCGGCATTGATGAGCACCGAGGGTGGCACGAAGGCCTCGATTGCCGCGTCCATCAGGCGCTGCTGCGGATTGGGTGCCGGCGGATTGTTGCGGTCGCGGCTGTCCGGGACGCGGAAGCTCGGCGCCGGCAGCAGGCGCGATTCCCCCGGCCGCCGCCGGAAGATCTTGGCCGAGCGGTCGCCCGAATCGAAGAGCGCCTCCTGGTGGAAAATGCCCTCGGACTTGCCCAGGAACAGGAATCCGCCGGGCCGCAGTCCGTAGTGGAAGGTTGCGAGCACCTTGGCCTGCAGATCGTTCTGGAGGTAGATGAGAACGTTGCGGCAACTCACCAGGTCGAGACGCAGGAAGGGCGGGTCCTGCACGAGGTCCTGGCGCGCGACGACGACCATGTCGCGCAGCGTGCGCGAGACTTCAAAGCGATTGCCGTTGTTGGTGAAGTGCGCGTGCACCAGCGCCGGGTCCATACCGCCGACCGCCGTTTCGGGATACACGCCGCGGCGGGCCACGGCGAGGGCTCCCATGTCTATGTCGGTGGCGAATATCTGCACGCGGAACTGGCTCAGGTTGGGTCCCAGCAGGCCGGCCACCAGGATGGCGATGCTGTAGGCCTCCTCGCCGGTTGCGCATCCCGGTACCCAGATGCGGATCTCGTCACCCAGCTGCTTGGTCGCCAGCAGGGCCTGCAGCGTATTGCGCAAGGCATCGAAGGATTCGGGGTCGCGAAAGAAGGCCGTGACCGAAATCAGGATGTCCTTGCATAGGTTGTGCAGCTCGGACGGATCCGATTCGATCAGGGTAAGGTAGTGATCCAGGTCCGAAACGTGCCGCGCCGCCATGCGCCGCTCGATGCGCCGCCACAGCGTGCCTTCCTTGTACCCGGCGAAGTCGATGCGTGTGTGCTGCTTGACACGCATCAGCAGCTTCTTGAGGGTCGTTGCCGCGGCGTTGGGCTTGACCGCTACCGTGACCGTGCCGTGCGACAGGGCGATCTGCGCGATCTCGCGCGCGATGCCGTCCGCGGGCAGGATCCAGTCTACGCAGCCCGTGTCGATCGCCGCCTGGGGCATGCCGGCGTACTTGGCATTTTGCGGCTCCTGCGCGAAGGTGAAGCCGCCCACGGCCTTGATCTCGCGCAGGCCGACGGCGCCGTCATTGCCGGTGCCGGAGAGCACCACGCCGATGGCATCCTCGCCCTTCTCCGCGGCCAGCGACGAGAAGAAGGCGTTGACCGAGGGGCGCGGGCTGGCGTTGCGCGGTTCTTCCTGCAATACGAAGCGCCCCCCGCGCAGGACCATGTTGCTGCTGGGCGGTGTGACGTAGATGGTGTCCGGTTCGGGCGCCATTCCATCGGTGATCTCCTTGACCGCCATCGAGGTTTCTCGCCCCAGCAATTGCGCCATCATGCTGCGATGTGTGGGCGAAAGGTGCTGTATGACGGCGTAGGCCAACCCCAGACTGGTCGGGAGCGCGGCGATGAGATTGGACAGCGCCTCCAGTCCTCCCGCCGACGCGCCGATGCCCACGAGATAGGGGCGCACGTTTGCCGGCGTTGCAATTGCGGAGCTGGTATCGCTGGCGTTTCGTCGTGTGGCGCGGGGTAGCCGCGGGGTCTCGCTGGCCGCCGCCGTGGATTTTGCGACGGGCTTGCGCGCTCGACTTTCCGGTGCCATGAATCAACCCCCATTTGTTGCGACGCAGCGGTTTAAGTTGAGCCCCAATAGGCCGGGACCCGTCGCGGTTGGCAGCTTATGGGGTCAAAAGGCTACGTAAGTTTTCCCGGCTGGCGCTTGTTGCAAATCAATAAGCGTGTGCTAACAGGCGAGGCAGGTTCTTTGGCAACCGTGTTGGCAATGAACCGGAACTCGACAAACTGGCGTTCGTTTCGCGGCAGGTCCGACCGAGCATTTGTCTGGTATTTATATTGCAGACTTCAGCGAGGCCCTCAGGAAGTTTGCCGTATTGCGGCCGCATGGCGCGCATTGTGCAATTGCCGTCGACTTCATTGGCCGGATGTCGGAAAATGAGAATCACTAAAGGACAATAAGGAGACGCCTAATGAACCCTCTGATCCGTATTTGTGCCTTGGCACTCATGGCCTTGCCGGCCGCCGTCATGGCGCAGGTTTCGGAGCGCACGATAGAAGAACTCAAGGTCGAGACGCAGGCTCGCGCCGAAAAGGGCGCCTATCCGGTCATCGGCATCCTGCCATCGGATGTGCGCGAAGCCTTGGCGATGATCAACACGCGCGACCGCGACGAATGGGCGCGCGCTTTTTCCTCGATCGCCCAGCGCTATCTTGACGACGCTGCCAAGGCTGGTACCGACAAGCAAAAGGACGCCGACTACGTTCGTGCCTGGCGGCTGTTCCACTTCGCGCAGTGGCCGGTGCCCAACTCGGAAGGCAAGAAGGCCGCGTACAAGGCGGCGATTGGCGCGTTTTTGCGCCACGCTGCCTTCATGGACCCGAAGCTCGAAGTTGTCCGCGTGCCCTTCGAAGACAGCGAAATCGTCTGCTATCTGCGCCTGCCCAAGGCCCAGCCGGGCACCAGGGTACCCGTGGTGCTGGCCATTTCGGGCCTGGACTCGCGCAAGGAAACGACCATGGAGAATTACGCCGCGCTGCTGGCGCACGGCGTGGGCGTGCTCACGGTCGACGGTCCCGGAACCGGCCAGGCCCCGCTCAAGGTGGGGCCGCATTCCGAGCGCTATATCCAGAAGCTGATCGACTATCTGCGCTCCCGGCCCGAAGTCGATCCGGCCCGCATAGCGATGCACGGCGTCAGTTTTGGCGCCTACTGGGCGACCAAGCTGGCCATATTGGAGCGCGAGCGGCTGGTGGCGGTCGTGGTGCAGTCGCCGCCTGTCGATCAGTACTTTTCAGAAAAATTCGTCCGCGAAAGCGCGCTGGGCAACCGCGAATATCTTTTCGATCGGGGGCCGGCGTTCATCTCCGTGATCGATGGAGCAAAGTCGATCGACGACCTGTTCACCCTCATGCCGCCGCTTTCGCTCAAAGCGGAGGGTCTTCTGGGCAAGCCGACGCCGCCGATGCTGGTGGTGGGCGGCGTAAAGGATACGCAGGTCCCGTGGGCCGACCTGGTCACGTTATTGTCGACCGGCGATGCGCCCAAGGACGCATGGATCAATCCGGCCGGCGGCCACGTTGGACGCCAGGGTTCGATCTGGCCGGACGCCAGGATCTACGAGACCGTGATCGTTCCCTGGTTGGTGCGCGCGGTGGGTGAGAAGTAGCCTGTAGCGTCCCGGTTCGCGCCTTCGTCAGTCAGGGCGCTAATCTTCTATCCCGCAGGATTCAGCCATGGGCAGGTTTGCCGGCCAGAACCTGGGAATCAAGGGGATCAGCGACGACGTCTGGCTCGCCACCTTCATGAACGACGACCTGGGGTTCTTCGACAGCGCGACCGACCGGATCACTAGCGTTGAAAATCCGTTCGGCGATAAGGTGTTACCCATGTCTCAGGAATAAACCGTTAACGAACCGTCCGGCCCAGACCGGAAGTCTTTGGAGCGGGTGAAGGGAATCGAACCCTCGTATGCAGCTTGGGAAGCTGCCGTTCTACCATTGAACTACACCCGCGACGCTGGCCGGATTCTACGAGATTGCCGGCAATTTGACGAAATGTACTTACAACGTTGGGACAATTCTCGGCACTGCCATCGTATCTGTACTTGGATAAAGAAGTCACAGAGTTCCGCAACCAACTAGAGTCGCCGGTCCGATCGACGAAAGATCACGCAGTTCGTGAAATGACTTCGCACAGCCGAAAGATCTCCTGGTCGAGATTCAAGATGCGTCTTTGGATTTTTTCAATATCCGAATCGATCTTTTTCAATACGCCATCGTTGAATGTTTGAACCTGCTGCGCCGTCAGGCCTGGTTGGAGCATCAAAGCCGTGTCTTGGGTCATCGCAATGACTAGATCGACGACAACATTCGCTTCCTTTGGTAGATTGATTTTTATTTTCTGAAGGAATTGCCTTGCCCGCTGGACATCTCCGGCCAGATTTGCGACTTGTCTAAGATTTGGATCTAAGCTTTTTAGCAAATCTTCCCGAGTTTGGATTTGTCTGCGGCCAAGCGCTTTGAGGACCTTATTGGCTTGAACAACCGCTCGGTCCTGCGCCGAGAAGAGAACTTTTGCTCGACGGTCGAAGGCTGAAGTTCCTACCCGAAGGATATCCGTAGTCATGATGACCGACGCCCAAATTGTTGCGATACCGGCGTAGACGACCGCATCACTTCGATTTTTCTGTACATTTTGCCGCGCCCACTGCATGTCTTCTGCGACGCTCTTAAGCCGGGTTCGCATTCCCGCCAGGGCCACAAGTGGGTTATCGATGCCAGGAGCGTTCATGTTGATTTTCGGAGGCACGTCACTCATATCGTTCCTTTCCTGATCGCGGCAAAGGCGGGCAAATTGGCGCTATCAATGCAAGCTAAATAACGCTACCGCGAGTCGCCCGAACGTTGTAAGTGCATTCCGTCACATCCCCAGGAATCTCGCAGTTCCTGCCAGACTCGCGGGTGTAGTTCAACGGTAGAACGGCAGCTTCCCAAGCTGCGAAGGAGGCCGGCAATTCCCGCCCTCCGCTGTGAAATAGCGCACCTACCATGGCCGGTAGCTACGACTTCTTCGTTGCGCCGCATTCTTGAACTGCTCATGATCCGGCACCGAGAGTGTTCTCTCGCACTTCAGGTGACCTGTCTGGCATGTCAGGCATTCGCCCACTCACGCCCCGCTTGCGTCACGTAACGTTACAAGATACAATCCGAGATGATCCGGAGCTTCCGGCACAAGAGACTGCAGCGTTTCTTCGAGACGGGGACGAATGCGGGTATTCGTGCGATTCACGAACGCCGGCTGCGACTCATGATTTCGCGCCTCGACGATGCCACCAGCCCGAAGGATATGGATGCACCCGGCTGGAAGCTGCATGCCCTGAAGGGCGACCTCAAGGGTCACTGGGCGGTCTGGGTCGACGCAAACTGGCGGCTGACCTTCACTTTTGAAGGCCCGAACGCGATCCTGGTCGACTACCAGGACTATCACTAGGAATTCGCGATGACCCGTATGTTCAACCCTCCGCACCCGGGCGAGCTGCTGCGGGAATACCTGCCCGACGGAATGACGATCGAGGAGGTTGCCCGGCGACTCGGTGTTTCGAGGGTGCAATTGTCAAGGGTGCTCAACGGCCGCTCCGCGGTCTCTGCCGACATGGCAATCCGCATCGGCCTGCTGACGCGGACCTCGGCCGAATCCTGGCTTTCCGGGCAGATGAAATACGACTTATGGCAGGCATCGAAAAAGCCCGTACCCGCGGTGGATCCTTTCCGTCGCGCCGCCTGAGTCCCCGGAAAAACGTCCCGGCGTTGCACATGTTCACGACAACCGACTTCGAAACGATCCAATGGCATGACAATGCCATTCACGGGTTTCGCATCGTCGAGGGTGCAGACGATCAAGGAGGTACGCTCGTGCCACGCAATTCATTCAGGCAAAAGCGCCGTTGATCTTCTCCGAAACGTCATGCACCAGACCGTCGAGCTTGCCGGTAGGCAGCCCGAGGGTTTTCTTGGTGCGATTGACAGCCGACCCTTTCATGCCGTTCATCGAGGGAATGACAAAGCGCGAGTCACGAATGACCGTCGCGGCCTTCTCGAATACCGGCTTTGCCTTGAGTACCATGGCCTCGGTTTCGAACTTCCAGCCGGGCCGGCCGTAGTCGCCCACCGCCAGGTTGATGACGTCGCTCGTATTGGAATTGGCTATGAGGTAGCAGCCCAGCAACGGATTGACGCGGAACAGGGTCAGGTCGAGCGGGCCGCTCTGCAGCAGCTTGTTGGCCTCGTTCATCTCCTGCACATCGCGCGCAAAGACGTAGATTGTCTGCACCAGCAGCGCCAGGGTTTCGGCCGCGCCAAGCACCGGTCCGCTGACCGCTCCGAAATCGGCCGCCGTGAACGCTGCCTTGGCTGCCGCCGACGTGGTGTAAATGCCCGCCGACGCGGCATTCTGGTTGATTTCCCGCTGCTGAATGCGCAGGATCGCCTCAAAGGCGGCGGCAGGATCGCCCGGCGCAAAGGAGCCGGCGCTGCTGGCCAGCGTGGACTTGTCGTAGAGCCCCTTGGCGGCTTGGCTCCACTTGAGGATCGCCATCCCACCGGACTTGATCGCGCCGACAAAAGGCGTCACATTGGCGAGAAACTCGCCGAACAGCGGCCCCAGGGCGGTCTGGGCCTGTGCGGCGGAGGCGGATCCGAAGAGGCTTGCCAGCAGGGTCTGCAACTGCTGGTTCAGGTTCGGCCCCGGAGCCGCGCCCACCGTGGTCAGGCTCTGTACCGCCGACTTGAAATTCGACATGGCGCCCTGCACGTCGGAGGCGGTGCGCGTTGCCCTGGGCGAGAGTCTGGCACCGGCGAAGAGCGTCCGCGTATTGTGCCGGATGTGAATGGCGATAAGCTTGCGCGCCTCCATCTCGGCGGCGTCGACGACGAGCTCACCGCGGCTGTTGAGGCCGCCTGCGCCGACGATCACCGCCCCGAGTTCGCTGTCGAGACGTTCCACCGCCTTGAGCTTGTTGCGTACGCTGCCGCGCCAGTCCTGGCCTTTGGACTTTTGCGCTTGCTTCCAGCGCTCCACAGCCTGCTGCAGGGCGCGCCTCTGCGGTAGCACCGAGCCGCCGGAACTTGCCAGGGCCTGTTCGTATGCCGACAATGCAGCGTCGATGGCCTTGAGCTCGTCGCTGCGCATGCGGCCGATTGCCGCGGTGTCTTTGATCCATTGGGCGTAGCTCATCTTCACGGGCGGTCTCCGGAGAATTTTGATTGGTGCGGTTGCCTGGAAGATGGTTCAGCAAGAGCGGAAATGCCTCGACATCGCGGGGAAATCTTGCCATATACGCGGACCGCTCTCCCATGACCAAAGTAATCCTCGGCATTTGTCGGGCATCGATTCGCCGCAGTTCCTTAAGCACGGCAGGCTCACCATCCAATTCGAGCAATTTTGCGGGAACGAAATTTCTGCATGGCCAATCCGGGTGATTTCCCCAGATCCGCCAAGGACTTTCTTGCGCACACTGTCGGAGATTCGGCAATTGCAGGCATTGGAAGTCTCGGACTTCCGGTGTGAACCCCCTGTGGTGCGACTACCCTTCGGGCGGTATCCATGAATTTTTCTCTCGGCAACGCGTCGATCGGCGCGCGACTGCGCCTAGGCTTCGGGGCCATGGTCCTGCTGGCACTGACGCTGGCGGCGCAGGGCTTCTGGACGGCGCGCTCCGCCAGCGAACAGTTGCGCCAGATCGTCAGCGTCAACAACCACCGCGTCGAGCTGGCCAACGGGTTGCAGGACGAGATCAGCCGCCTGGGTCTGCAGGCACGCAACCTGGCGCTCCTTACGGAAAGCAAGGACGTCGAAGCCGCGCTTGCCGCAATGAACCAGAGCAAGGCGCACTACCTCGCCCTGGAAAAGGAATTGTCCGAAGCACTGGCCGGCGCCGGCGATCAGGAAGTGCAACTGCTTGACGCCATCGCCAAGGCGCGCGCCAAGACGCTGCCGGGTATCGAGATTGCGGCGCTGCAGGGCAAGAGCGGCGCCAACGCCGACGCGGCCCAGACCCTCACGCAGGACGTGGCGCCGGCCGAAAGCCTCTGGCGCCAGAAAATCGGGGAGCTGGCCAGTGTCGAGAAGTCCTTCAACAGCGCGGCGCTTGAGCAAATGCGTGCCGGCCAGAACCGTGCACTGGCCACCGGAGTGCTCCTGGCCATCATCGCGCTGGCGCTGGGCATTGGACTGGCGTGGACCATTCCGCGCAGCGTGACCGGTCCGGTTGACCAGGCCGTGGAATTTGCCGAACGCATCGCGCGCGGCGATCTGTCCGCTGCTGCGGGCGCACACGAGGCGCGAGGCGAATTTGGCCGGCTCAACCATGCCCTCGAAAAAATGCAGCAGCGCCTGCGGGATATCGTCACCGAGATTTCCGGCTCGGCCGAGTCGATCATGGTGGCATCCGCAGAAGTGGCCGGCGGCAACCAGGACCTGAGCCAGCGCACGGAACAGACCGCCCTCAATCTGCAGTCGGCCACCAGCTCGATGGAGCAGCTTACCGACAGCGTGACGCACAGCGCCACCTCGGCCAACCGCGCCACGCAGCTGGCCATGCAGGCCTTTCAGGTGGCCACCAGCGGTGGCGTCGTGGTCACGCAGATGGTCAGCACGATGGAAGAGATCAATGTCTCGTCAAGGCGCATCGTGGATATCATCGGAGTCATCGACGGCATTGCCTTCCAGACCAACATCCTGGCCCTCAATGCGGCGGTTGAAGCGGCGCGTGCCGGCGAGCAGGGTCGCGGCTTCGCGGTCGTGGCCGCCGAGGTGCGCAATCTGGCGCAACGTTCGGCACAGGCTGCCCGGGAGATCAAGTCGCTGATCGACACTTCGGTACACAAGGTCGACATCGGTGCCGGGCTCGTGGGAAACGCGGGCCAGTCAATGGAGGAAATCCTGGGCTCGGTCAAGCGCGTATCGGACATCATCAACGAGATCGCCTCCGTGGCCGCCAGCCAGAGCGATGGCATCGGTTTGATCAATTCCACGGTCGCGCAGCTCGACCAGATGACGCAGCAAAACGCGGCGCTGGTGGAGCAATCCGCGGCTGCCGCCGAAAGCCTCAAGGATCAGGCGGGCAGGCTCACGCAGATGGTCGGCAAGTTCCGCCTGAGCCCCGCCTAGGAGTCTGCGCGGCAGAAGCGGGGTGCTCCCCTCGCCCACGCAGTGGGAGAGGGGCCGGGGGTGAGGGTGGTGGCGCTGGTTTTGTGTAGACGAACGAGGCCGAATCGGCGTTAAT
>Ga0075030_100000815_pt1 | contig 27922 bp, 29 predicted proteins | sample LitLauG_LLR_2012_FD_71393 | JGI IMG/M metagenome (GOLD analysis project Ga0075030, IMG submission 71393) | Freshwater sediment microbial communities from Pennsylvania, USA - Little Laurel Run_MetaG_LLR_2012 | ecosystem: Environmental > Aquatic > Freshwater > Creek > Sediment | place: USA...
ATCCCCTCGGCACCCATGTTCCTCATCATGCAGACGCAGACGGGAGGGGTGGCAGGCACTCCGAACAATTCGCTGCTGCCGGCCACACTCACGACAGATTACGTCAAACTCACGCAACCCTAGCTCGATTGCTTGAGGGAATCGCAGGACAGCGCATCACAATCCTGCATGATGTCTGTTGCGGCTGATCATCTAACCTCCGTCGGCTAAGGATCGGAAATACGCCTGAACATACGCTCGCCTTCTATGAAAAACGTCCGAGACTACGATTGCGTTCTGATCGTTACCGATCATTCTGACTACCATCCCCGCATTGTTCGTGATGCTCACTTGTCGGCTGATACGCGGAACGCCATGCGCGGCATCGACTCGCCCAATCTCGTTCGTTGCTGAGAACTTTAAGATAAGGATTCGGGACCTCCCCCAGAGCACAACGCCAGGCACGACAAGCCGGCTGAATACACGCGCGCAGGAGGCTGATATGAAACTTGTACAGTTGACCGACGAAGGTGACAGGCCAATCGTAGTGAATGCTGACACGGTGTGCTTCTTTCGACGTTCCGAGCCTGACCGTGTTGAAATTCACTTCATGGGCGAAGCGAGCAGCAAAGTCAGAGGAACAGTGGAGTTTGTGAAAAGTACGCTCGAGGGCGTGCTGGGTCTTCCAAGCGGCAGCGCACAGGAGTCCACCATCCATGCTGAGAAGAGTCTCACGCGTCAGAATTGAGCCGCCGAGAAGCTTGAGCGATTCGCTACGCGTCCGGTGGCATTTTCTTTTCCTGGAGGCCAAGGCTCAATAGATGTTTCCTGAGATTCCCGAATCCATGTGTGAAGGATGTGCTTTTATGACTCCAGGTTTCGCTCCGGTCATTGATTCTGAGCTGCTGTCGAGAATTGAGAACCGCATTGCCCAAGGGTCTGGATCATGAAAGATCCCTATTGCGTTTTGCGCGAGAAAGAGAAGGAACTTGAACGGCTCCGCAAAGAGATTCAGGCGCTGCTCACAGTGATTCCGCTCCTTGCAGATCGCCAACCCTCCGATTGTGTGCACGAGCGGGCTTCTTCCCGAAGAACAGGGGATCCTCCCGACAAAGATATGGCCGATCTGGAGCTCTACTATCCCTTCGTCAGGCACTTGCGGACGTCCGAGCGCTCAGAGCGGTGACCGCCCTCTGGGACGTGTCGAGTCTGGAGACGCCTCAATCGGCAGCAACCGCTGACGCCCATTTAAGAGATGAGTTTCCCGTCCGATTCTTCGTTTGGCACTGAGCTGGAGGTCCGCACACCCAAGCGCGTCATGCCTGACGGCTGTTGGGCGGTGGCGTGGACCGCAGCGAGGGCTTCCGACGCAGAACAACGACTGACGATGCAGTGATGCGAGCCATCTCGGAGCCGCTAACTCTCGCAATAGCCGCCATGCAGTTGTTCATGGCAACCTGCGCACAGCGTAATCAGTTCGGAACCTTCGTCGGGGCCCTGCTGACTGCTGGTGATGGACTGTCAAGTTCTGCCTGGAGCCGCAGATTTGGCATCTCCAGTTGTCCCGCTCCATGACCTGCCGGCGAAGTTGCTCGTACGAGCCGGGCTCTAAACGTAAGCGTGGGTGCTTCGGAAGCATCCGCGTCATGAAGCTTTCTGGGACAAGTGGGACAGGAACTGCTGACGTTGCTCGCTGGGCAGGAACTCGAAGAACCGGGTCATCGAACTGAGCAATATCTCTGGATTTCCATTGTCCAGGGCTCCCCCGCCAGAAAGTCCGCGCAGATCACCTCCAGACAATAGCCGCGGGATTTGTCCGTCCCCAACATCAGGCCCGCAGTTTCAGCGCCTGCTCAATGATGGGGATCCGGCTTCTGTAGATCTTGAAATAGATGATTTCGTGCGGCTTTGACTCCCTCCCCGTCAGTTCCTTTTCCACCTCTCGCACGAACTCTTCCCTCGGCATTGAGCGGGCCTTGTGCACCCAGGGTGCACAATCGAAGCGCTCACCCTCCGCCCGCGCCGCTTTGCCAACTCTCTCCCACTTGTCCAGCCGATTTCCTTCAGGCCTTACCTCGCCTGCGGCGACAGGTGCTCGTGAACGGACATCAGGTAGTACGACTTCCTTCTTCATTCCGAGTGCCTTCGCACTTTGCGAAGATTAAACATGATCATATTCTCCTCGCTATCCACCCCATTGTGGCTGCGGAATTCTGTATGATGAATCTGAAGCTGATTCTTTGCGGCCGCAGTGGACAACTCGGTGAGAGTGGTTTCATCTCTGCTCGTCAGCCAACTTGTCCTCCTCTAATCCCGTAACGATGGCCTGAATCATCGCGATCCCAAAGTCTCCGGCAAAAATGCGTTGTACATGAGAAGATGAAATTATAGTCAGGACTTCGATGTGGCACGACTCCTCCCACGATTGATCCTCGCCTTTTTCTGCGTAGTTCCGTCGGCTTGGTCCGCTGACCCACTCGCTCGGCTGGTGACCGTCTACCGCGACAACTTCGGCGTTCCCCACATCGTCGGTGAAAGCGAGCAGGCCGCGTTTTTCGGGTATGGATGTGCCCAGGCGCAGGACCACCTCGAGCGCATGATGCTTCAATACAGGGATGCCCAAGGACGCCGTGCGGAAGTCCTCGGGAGGTCGGCCCTTGGTGAGCTGATGCAATTCGCGAGTCATGATTACCGCTGGGGTGGTGATTATCTGCAGCGGTTGCTGCATGCAAAGCGAGCTGTTGTGGAGAACAGAGGCAGCATCGATCCGAACACGTATCTGGTGCTATCCGCCTTCGCCCGCGGTGTAAATCAATACATCTCGGAGCACCGCTCGCAGATTCCTGATTGGATCGATCCCATTACGCCGGAAGACATTGAAGCGCTGCAACGCAGCAATTACCTGCGCTTCTACAGCGTTCACGATGCGCTACAAAAGATCGAGCCGAAAACCTACAAGTTTCCCGACTTTGGATCCAACCAGTGGGCAATCTCTCCCGCGCGATCCACGAATGGGCGCATTATCCATGTCGAGCATACACACATGCCGTGGGACAATCGCTTTCAGAATTATGAAGCTCACTTGATCGTTCCCGGCAAACTCGACGTTGGAGGAATCAGTTGGTTTGGTAGCCCGTTTTTTCTGGACGGCTTCAACGATCGAATCACGTGGTCCGCCACCTGGAATACCCCCAACATTTCCGATGTCTATATCGAGAAAATCAATCCAAATGGCGGAATGCAATATTTGTTTGAAGGGAAGTGGGAGCCCATTCGCGTCGCCAATGAAGATTTCAATGTAAGAACGGCAACAGGAATGGAAACAATAAGCCTTCCGATGTACTACACGCGTCACGGCCCCATTGTAAAATTCGATCGAAAAACAAATACTGCGTATTCCATCAAGCTGCCGAATGCAGACGGGGTGAACTATTCGACGGGGCTATATCTCCTGATGAAGGCTCGGAACCTTTCTGAGTTCCAATCTGCCCTGGGTCGCCAGCTTATTCCCCGCTGGAATCTTCTCTTCTCAGATGACAAAAATATATTCTGGGTACACAACGCAGTGGTCGCGCGTCGGTCGGGCGGTTACGATTGGACCAAACCCGTGCCTGGTTGGATAAAGGCAACTGATTGGGGGCCCCCTCTCCCTTTCACCGACAATCCGCAACTGCTGAATCCACCTACCGGATTCCTGCAAAACTGTAACAATCCACCGTGGCTTGCCACGAAACATTCGGGCCTGCGGCCACTTGATCCCGTTCCCTACTACCTGCAAGCGACTCCTCGCGCCGACGCGGGAGAAGAAGCCCTGAATATGAGGGGAGAACGAGTGTTTCAAGTCTTGGCCAGCGACACGAAATTCTCGCTCAATGACATGAAGTCACTCGCCCTGGATACCTACGTCCAGTCCGCCGACGTTATCGTGCTGTTACTCGACCGCGCGTACACTCCGCTGTTTTCATTCTGGCACTCGCAACCGGATCCTCGCGTTTCCCGTGCTCTTGAGCAGCTACACACCTGGGACCGGCGCTCGTCGGCGACCTCGGTCGCGTTCACTTACCTGTATTTCTGGGGAAAGGCCTATGAGCATCTCTACTCGTCGGGGAGGTTTCACCGATTTACGAGCTATGACCGCAGGAACATCAAGATCGATTCCTGGCTTGAACAGTACCGTGCTCGTCGTGCCCTGGAGGCAGCGCTGGAGCGAATGCAGAGACTCTTCGGAAAGACCGAGGTCCCCTGGGGCCAGGTAAATGTCACGATTCGCGGTGGAACGTTTCCGATGGACGGCACCGGCCTCTATGACGTTCTGCATCCCGATGACGGACCGGAGCAAAGCAACGGACAGATTCTTGACAACGACGGATGGGGCCACCTGATGATCGTTATGGAAGGCGAGCCGAAGGAAATTTGGAGCCTGCTCCCCTACGGCGAGTCGGAGGACCCTTCTTCGCCGCACTACAACGATCAAACCAAACTGCACAGCCGCCACGAAGTCAAGCAATTCTGGTTCTCGCCACAACAAATCAGAGACCACACAGAATCCGTCTGGGGCGACGCTGGTCGCCTTGGCCGACACTTTCGATTACGGCCAGCCGGCAGGCCCCAAGCACGTGTCCGGTAACCCAACCTGAACCGAGTCGCCTCTCGCGGAACGTCAGAGTACCCGAGCGGCAACTCTTCGCGTTCCGCACTCCTGCCACGCTCTGCGAGAACCAAGGGCGGGACCGAGGCCGCATCTTCGGTTTCGAGAGCGATGCAGCGCGAGCATTTTTAAAGATCGCCGATCACCGGCGCTTGCACGACTGTGTGAACTCGTCCATTTCCTGCCCGCCATGTCCTTGCCGGAGACGGCCGCCGAAGCGTACGGAACGATTCGGGCGCAGTTGGAATCGAAGGGCGAGACGATCAGAAACAACGATCTGTGGATCGCTGCGCATGCAATCGCGGTAGGGCTGACGTTGGTAACAAACAATGTAAGGAAGTTCCGCCGGGTGCGGGGGCTGAAGATTCAGAATTGGGCTGTCTAGCATCCAGCAGGAGCATCCGGAGTGGTCAAGCTCTCCCGAACAGATCCGCAGGCCGTGAAACGAGGCGTGAAACATCGACGCCGCAGCTGCGCGACACCATGACTGATCCCCTCGCGCGGAAAAAGCAGCGACATCCCCCTTGCGTCTCCACCCAATTGGTGTGATCTCCGTCCTTGCGACGTCTGCGCGTCAAATGGTGAACTTTCGAGCGGCGCTCTGCTTGGTGATCCAGGCTGGGTAATGCCACCTGGGCGTCGATGACAAGCGACTCGCATGCCCGGCAGGAGGTTTACTCTCCCATGCCCGAACTAGAAACCAAGTCTCTTCCCGAAAGTGCGTATGAGCCTCTGAAACCTGGCGAGTCGTACCCGCCGATTGTAGCCGCTGACGTGAAGTTGCCGGAGCTTACAGCGCGTTCCGTTGGCTGGGGCATCTTCCTCTGCATCATCTTTACGATCGCAGCCGCTTATTCGGGCCTGAAAGTCGGGCAGGTGATGGAATCGGCTATTCCAATTTCCATCCTCGCAATTGGTTTGGCTCGTCTCTATCGTCGGCGGTCGAGCTTGCTGGAGAACGTGATCATCACGGGAATTGGAGGGGTTGCCGGCCCGGTCGTTGCCGGCGCAGTTTTCACGATTCCGGCGTTGTACATCTTGAAACTGGATCCTCACCCGGTACAGACGATCTTTATTTGCCTTGTCGGCGGGTGTCTCGGTGTTCTCTTCCTGATTCCACTGCGGCGCTATTTCGTACGCGACATGCACGGCAAGCTCCCATACCCGGAAGCCACGGCCATCGCCGAAGTTCTCGTCACCGGAGAGAAGGGCGGATCACAAGCCAAGCTGCTGCTGCAAGCGACCGCCATCGCAGGTGTTTACGATTTGTTCGTTACGACATTTCAAGTTTGGAAGGAATTCGTCGACTTCCGGTTCGTGCCCGTGTTTCGCGCTCTCTCGGAGCGTGCCAGGATGGCGTTCAGATTTGATGCCATCGGCTTCATTCTGGGCCTGGGCTATGTGATGGGTCTGCACAGCTCCATGATTCTTTGCGCGGGCGGCGTCCTTTCAAATTTCGTGCTGGTGCCGGTGATATGGTTCATCGGCAGCCATCTCGACAGTGCAGTCTATCCGGCCACGGCCCCGATTTCGACCATGACTGCAGTGCAGATCTACCGTGCTTACGTGCGATTTATCGGCGTCGGGGCAATCGCGACCGCAGGGATATTCGGCATCGCCAGGTCGCTGAGGATCGTGGCCAGTTCGTTCGGAATTGCGCTGCGGGTTTTCCGGAAGAAGGAGACGTTAGCGACGGAACGCACCGATCGTGACATATCGATGATGGCCATCTTTCTCGGAGTTGTGATTGGAGCAATCGGCGTAGCCATGCTCCTGGGCACTCTGCCGGTATCCTGGAGTGTGGTTGCGATTGGCCTAATACTGACCTTGGTCTTTTCCTTTTTCTTTACATCGGTCGCAGCCAATGCCATCGCGACGACGGCTCGCAATCCTGTTTCCGGGATGACGATGCTGACGATCATCATTTCCTGTGCCGTCTTGCTCAGGTTTGGAGTATCAAGCACCAGCGGCATGTTCTTCGTGATGGTAATTGCTGCGATGGTGTGCACGGCGTTGTCGGTATCCGGCCAGTCGATCACCGACCTCAAAACCGGGTACTGGCTGGGCTCCACGCCCTCGGCGCAGGAGAAAGTGAAGTTCCTGGGCGTAATCGCAGCGGCCGTCGCCGTGGGATTCACGATCGTCCTGCTGGCGCGGACCTTCCAGTTCGGAGAAGCCTTGCCCGGTGATCTGCGGCCCGTCCTGGCTTCACCGCAGGCATCGATCATGAAGGCCCTGGTGGAAGGGTTCATGAGCCACCAGCCCATTGCATATTTGTTGTTCGGAATCGGTGCCATGATTGCATTGATCATGGAGATGCTGGGGCAGCCTTCGCTTATCTTCGCTCTCGGAATGTATTTGCCACTGGAATTGAACACGCCCGCGTTGGTGGGGGGATTCTTGTCGCACTGGCTGAACAGACGATCGGAAAAAACGGGTGGCGAACGAGGCAGAACCATTCGGGAACGTGGTGTAATCATTGCGTCCGGGCTCATGGCAGGCGGTGCGCTGGGGGGCGTCCTGGGCGCAGCTCTGCGCTTGATACCGGGCTATCGCGAAGAGTTGATTAAAACGCCTTTTTACTCCAACGAAGCAGTGTCGCAAACCGTTTCTGCCCTGTTGTTTGTTGGCCTCTGTCTCTATGTTTGGTTCGGCTCCGTAAAGGAACCTCCATTGCAGAGAGATGAATAAATCAAGGAGAGGGTATGGATCAGTTGGGACGATTCGTCGCGGAGGCAGTGCTAGGCATCGACACCCTGTGGGGCGGTGATGTCATGTGTCCGTCGGGCATGGGACGGTTCATCGCAGACTCATGGTTCTCTGACGAGCCTCTTCCGACCGCATATACCGATCCGACGGCAGCGAGTCTGCGGGAAGGCGGCGGTGTCTCAGGCAAGAACGTCAACCGTCCAGCGGTGGAGGATTATCTGCGCCGGATTGACCTTCCCGGAGCAATCGCGGGTATTCGCGATGAGGCACAAAAGATCGCAGGATTGCGTGGCCCCTACCTCCTCGGCCTGTCCCTTACCCTGGAAACGATGTGGGATCTTGCTATGGAGGTTCTAGGGAAAGGCGATCCAGTGCCATACGCGCGCTGTGTTGAAGCGTCGACGGGTCGCCCTCCGGAACCTTCCAAGCCAGAAGCGAAGCGCGAGCGTCTTACTGAATTGATGGGCCGTGCCGGCTACTCCACCGCAGGCTCCGGCGGGCTTGTGGGTTGCGTCGACGCATGGCGCCACGACCGGCTCGTTCCTATGGCGTCGGTCCGTGCTCTTGGCGCGGCAGTCATTGCCCAGTTTGATCGTCTGACCGAAGCTAATTTATTGCCGTGCCTTCCTAAGGAACTGAGCCGAGTGCCGCGAGCGAACATTGAATTCTTGCCGATTAAAGACGCCTGGTTCTCGGGCTCCATGAACTACATCGGGCGGGCGCGAAGGCCGGACGGTACCCCGAAATACGAGGCCACCTACGAGATCAACGCCTCGCTGCGGATGTCTGTTCCCGAGTTCGAGCAATTAGTCAGTCACGAGGTTGTGCCCGGGCACGTCACGACGTTCGCCTATCTACAGGATCTTTGGATCCGCGGCAAGGCGGGTTTTGAGGCGACGGTGCTGACCATGAACACTCGTGCGGCCACGCTATTCGAGGGCATTGCCAACAACGCGATTCTCATCGCGCATGGCGTGACGGAAGTCGAGCAACTGCCCGATGAGGACTTGCAGATCGGTGTCCTGCTTGCGTTATTGCAGGATGATGCCAAGAATCAATCGTCGTATTTAACTTGGGGACAAGGAATGCAGCGCGAGCAAGTGGCGGCGATTCTTCGGCGGGATTTTCTGGTCACCGAAGAGCGTGCGGATAAGCTTTCAGGTGCGTGGGGCAAACACCCTCTTCTCGGCCGAATGTACCTGCCAGCCTACCGGGCTGGTACGGAAACAGTCGCCCAGCTCCGGCGACTGCATCCAGCACATGTAATCTTACCGGCTATTTACGGTTGTTCCGGCCTCGTCGATATTGTGACTATCGATGAGGTGTTGAAGTGCAATGCGGCGGCATAGACGCAAGACGTCTCAGCGAGTCGGAGCTTAAAACCCCAAACCCCGACGAGTGGGCCGGCCCGTGGCACGCCCCTGGGCTCTGAAGCAACTCCCTGATCAGGTAACTCGCGGCGCATGAAAAGTTGCACAGGCCGACTCTATGTCCCCTTGCCCTTCTCAGACTGTCCTAACGTGATCTGGTGAACACACGCCAGCGCAGTGAGAATCACGCCAGCAGCTCTCCTCAGCTGGGCGGTTCGACTGGCCCTGCCGGGGACTGAAAAGCACCACCATTCCCCCGCTGTGCGTTACGGCGCACACGCATAGGTGTGAACTGTGACCGGCTTCGGCGTGGTAAGGCCATGGGCTCCTCTCTTCTTTTTTCTTTCGGCCGTTTTTGGCCTTCTTCCATCATTAGCACACGCGCAGCAGATCGTGGCTGCCCCGTCCGCTTTGGGATTTGGCAATGTGCTTGTGGGGAAGAGTCAAATGCAAACGGTGAGTATCACGAACACCGGGACCTCCAGCCTTAGCGTTTCCAATGTAGGGGCGAGCGGAATTGGCTTTGCGGTCAGCGGACCGACAAGTGCTTTCACCCTTTCGCCCGGACAGAGTGCGCGTCTGGACATTACCTTCACTCCCGTCGCGGTCGGCAGCGAAAGTGGCTCCGTATCGGTGAGCGCTGCGGCGCAAACCTCGAGGCACCACCACAGGCGGGGATACGCTTCCACGACCACGACCGCCAGCGTGGCGTTAACCGGTTCAGGAATTTCGGCTACCGGTCTGATCGCAGCTTCGCCAGCAAGCCTGAGTTTTGGCAATCTCCCACCGAGCAGTTCCGGGACCTTGACCGAGACCCTGACCAACACCGGCACAAGCAGTGTTACGATCTCGCAAGCGGGCGTCTCCAGTGCGGCGTTCAGCGCGAGCGGGTTGTCGTTGCCTGCGAATATTGGAGCGGGCCAGAGCCTAACCTTCAGCGTCGTTTTCATGCCCACTGCATCCGGTTCGGCTTCAGGTAATCTCGCGATCCTGTCCAACGCGTCGAACCCGCAGTTGAACGTCGCCCTCTCCGGAAGCGAGACGGCATCGGGGCAGTTGACCCTGGCACCCACGGCATTGAACTTCGGGGGCGTCAACGCGGGATCAAAAGCTTCCTTGACCGGTACGCTGAGCGCGACCGGTTCACCGGTCACGATTTCTTCAGGTGGGAGCACGAGTGCCGAATTTGTTCTGAGTGGAATCTCGTTTCCCGTGGTCCTCGCTGCTGGCCAGTCGGCCCCCTTCACCGTGACTTTCTTGCCGCAGACCTCCGGCACGGCGGCCGCCAATCTCTCTTTCGTGAGCAACGCCACAAATTCTCTGGCAACAGAGTCGTTAAGCGGAAGTGGAGCGGCCCCGATTCCGCACAGCGTCGACCTCTCCTGGGGTGCGAGTTCCAGCTCGAACGTAGTGGGATACAACGTGTACCGGGCGGGCGTGTCCGGCGGTCCCTACGCCACCGTGGCTTCTGCGAACCCGTTCACGACCTTCGTCGATGGATCCGTTCAATCCGGACAAAGCTACTATTACGTAGTGACAGCTGTCGACACGAGCGGGACCGAAAGCGTGCACTCGAACCAGGTGCAGGCCGTCATCCCGTCTCCCTAAAGATCCGCACCCCCGCAGCAACTCGCAACGCTGCGCACTTTGAGGATGTTTCGATTTCTATCGTTACCCCTGAGTTCGATGAGCTTGCTGTGAAAGAAGTCGCCCCGTCAGCGACTCTCTGTCGCCACGTCTTACATATGGTCCCTGAGACTTCGAAGGCGCGGTCGCACGATGATTCGCCGGACGACCTCCTCCACTGCATGTTGAGTTTCGCTCGAAACACTGGTTCCAAGAGCGAAGCAATGCCCTTCGATCCCGTAGACCTGTAGGTGAGATGGAAGCCGGTTGAGGCAACGAGCGAGTTCAATGGCTTCTGCAATGCCGAGCCCGTGGGTGGAAGCCGACGCCTCGGCGGGGAGCGAAGACCGTAAGCCATCCAGGACGTGAATGGTGCCCGCGGGAGCGCCGGTCACCACCGCATCCACCAGGATCACCTCGTCCGCGGGTTCCCACAGGTCGATGAGGCCCAGGGATTCGCCTGTGTAAACACGTGCGTCTAACCCAAGCTCACGCAGCCTCTGCGCTACGAAAATTCCGGCACCATCGTCGCTTCGCCCGGGATTACCGCAGCCGATGACAAGCATGGTTCAGTCCTGGCGCACTTCATCTTTGTCAATCTCGAGTTTTAGGAAATGAGTGGCGCAGGAAATACATGGATCGTAGCTTCGGATCGCCTGCTCGCATTTCCAGGTGGCTTCTTCGAGCGGCCAGGCCACCAACTGAGAGGCGAATTCTCGCAGATCGTCTTCGATACGCTTTTGGTTTTGCGAAGTGGGCGGTACGATCTTGGCGGCGACGATCAGTCCCTTATCGTCCAATGCATACCGGTGATACAGAATGCCGCGCGGAGCCTCCGTAATAGCCTGACCCACGCCGGTGCGGTTGGGGACCTCGAGTCGCGGGGCCGACGGCGGCTCGTAGGCGTCGATCACGCGCAAGGCTTCCTCGCAAGCAAATACCAGTTCGATCCCGCGTACGACGATGCTGCGAAAGACATTCTTCACCGGCGGGCGCAACCCGGCCCTGAACGCAGCATCACGGGCCACTTCGGGCAGCTTCTCGAAATTCAGATTGAAACGGGCGAGGGGGCCCACCAGGTAGGACCCTCGTCCGCGTACCACGGAGTGCAGCGCGTTCGAGTGTTTGACGTGCATCTCGACAAAATGGTCTTCATATTCGGCTGCATCGATATCCAGGCCGCGATTGGAAGCCAAACGCCCTTCGTTCAAGGGATATTCGTTGGCAGGATGCAGAGCGACAAATTCGTAGTCCTGTTCAAAATCAGGGAACTTCAGACTGGCTGTCCAGCGCACGGTCTCGAGCGACGCCTCACGGGCCCATTCCAGGTCCTCCACCAACTCGCGCAGTTGGTGCTCCGTGGGCACTTTATAGAAACCACCAACCGCCGCTGAGATGGGATGGATCTCGCGTCCGCCGAGCAACTGCACAACCCGGTTGCCGATTTTCTTGAGCCGCAGCGCCCTCTCGACGACCGCCGGATGATCCTTGGCCATCGCGATCACGTCCGGATAGCCCAGGAAATCAGGTGCATGCAGCAGGTAGACATGGAGTGCGTGGCTCTCGATCCACTCACCACAATAGAAGAGGCGGCGAAGGAGACGGATGGCGGGGTCGATCTGGATGCCCAGGGCGCGCTCGATCGCATGCACGGCGCTCATCTGATACGCGACGGGGCAGATGCCACAGATCCGTGCCGTGATGTCCGGCGCTTCGGAAAAATGGCGACCGCGAAGAAAAGCCTCGAAAAACCGCGGCGGCTCATAGATCTTGAGCTTTACATCGGCTACCCGCTCGCCTACCAGTTTGATGTATAGGGCGCCCTCTCCCTCGACGCGAGCCAGGGTGTCGACCCGAATCGTTTTGCGAGCCTGTCCAGTCATTTCCGTTCACACTCCTCGCTCGCCTTGCGGAACTGCCAGGCCCAGGCGTTGAATCCGCGGAAGGCCCGTACGACTTGGTCGTCAGCCTGTCCCAGAATGCGGAACTGGCTGGTCAGCGAGGCTGTGTTGGGGCTCTCCATCGGCCCGTAACATCCGTAGCAGCCACGGTCGTAGCTCGGGCAAAGAGCGCCGCACCCGGCTTGCGTCACAGGTCCCAGGCAAGGGATGCCGCACGCCACCGCCACACACACAGTCGCCTTGCGTTTGCACTCGAGGCACACGCTGTACGCGGGAATGTTTGGCTTTCGTCCCACCAGGGTGGCTGAGATCAGTTCGATTAACTGGTGTTTGTTGATAGGGCAGCCACGTAGCTCGAAATCTACCGGCACGTGCTCCGCGACAGGCGTGGAGAGCTTCAGCGTGCTGATGAACTGGGGGGTTGCGTACACTGCACGAACAAATTCGTCGACATCCTTCCAGTTCCGCAGGGCTTGAATACCGCCTGCAGTCGCGCACGCTCCGATCGTGATCAATACCTTGGACTGCCGTCGCACCTCCTGTACCCGTTGCGCGTCTTGATGGGTAGTGATCGAACCTTCTACTAGCGCAATGTCGTATGGCCCCTTCCGCATGGCGCGCGTGGCTTCGGGGAAATAGGCGATGTCAACCGCCGCGGCCACACCCAACAGTTCATCCTCGGCGTCGAGCAGGCTCAATTGGCAGCCGTCGCAGGAAGCGAACTTGAAGACACCGATCTTCGGCTTGCGTCTTGACTCAGAGCTCATACTTCTCCAGCAACGACCGGACCTGCTCGTAACGGAAGACTGGTCCGTCTTTGCAGACGAAGTGTTTTTCGTACTGGCAATGGCCACAGAATCCAACGCCACACTTCATGTTCCGTTCCATCGAAAGGTAGATATCGTCGCGAGCCAGGCCCTGCGTTTCCAGCTCGCGCGTGACGAAACGCATCATGATCTCGGGTCCGCAGATCGTCGCGACCGAACGCGCCGGCTGAAGCCGGGCATACTTGAATAGCGTCGTGACCACGCCTACATGGCCTCGCCAACCCAGACCGCCATAGTCGACGGTTACCAACACCTGGGTTTCGCGGTGGCGCGCCCAACTCGCCAGCTCCTTGCGATAGAGCAGTTCGCGAGGGCTTCGTGCGCCGTAGAGGACCACCAAGCGCCCGTAATCTTGGCGGTTGCGCAGGACGTGATAGATCAACGGACGCAGCGGCGCCAGGCCAATCCCGCCCGCCACTACGATGACGTCCCGACCACGGGCCGCCTGCGCTGGCCAGCCTGCGCCAAACGGACCGCGCACCCCCACGCTATCGCCCACGTGCTGGCTTACGAGGGCGTGGGTGGCCTGGCCCACCGAGCGCACCGTATAGACCAGACGGTCCGGCAATGCCGGGTCGCCGCTGATCGAGATGGGCAACTCACCCACTCCAAATACCCACAACATGCTGAACTGCCCCGGAAGGAACAAGCCCCCATTGGCCCCGTTCTCGGGGTCGAGTGTCAGCGTAAACGTGTCCGGTGTCTCCTTGCCGACTTCACGTACCAAGTACGGCCGCGGCAGCATCGGGTCGGTTACGGATGTGGTCGCCATGGTCATCGTCGAGCCGAGTAAACGTCGAGCAACTGAAGGCGCGTCGCCTCCAGTCGTTGCTCGATGATCCGGGCAAAGCGCTTCAAGACCTCGTAGCCGAGATCGTGATTCTGCTCGCATTTCGTTCGCAGGCATTTGCCGTCGAGCGCGATGGCGCGCGTGTCTTCAACCACGTGGGCGTGGTTCTTCCAGTGGTAAGGCGGCAGCAGCCACGACCACCCCAGGATTTCCCCTACCCCGAGTGTGGCTACGATGATCGGCTTGTGCTGCGGCGCGAAGACTTCCACCGCAACCCTGCCCTCCCGAATCAGGTAGAAGGTGTTCGCGGGATCGCCCTCTTTGAAGATGTAGTCGCCCGCCTTGAAGCGCACATTGGAGGCGCAGCTGACCATCAGGTTCGTGAAGCCATCATCGAGGCCAACGAAGAAAGGATGCTTCGCGATGATACGTTCAAGGGTTTCCATGCTCCCCTCCTTCCCGGAGAGCCCGGACTTCCGCGGTGATGTCGATTCCCACCGGGCACCAGGTGATGCAGCGTCCGCAGCCAACGCAACCTGACGTGCCAAACTGGTCGATCCACGAGGCGAGTTTGTGAGTCATCCACTGCCGGTAGCGAGCTTTAGCGGAGGTTCGGATACTACCTCCGTGGATATAGGAAAAACTCAGCGTGAAGCAAGAATCCCAGCGACGCCAGCGCTCGGCGTGGTTGCCGGTCACGTCGCTCATGTCTTCCACGGTCGTGCAGAAGCAGGTGGGGCAAACCATCGTGCAATTGGCACACGTCAGGCAGCGCGCAGCGAGTCTGTCCCATTGCGAATGCTCAAAGTTTTCGTAGAGGAGTTCCTTGATCCCGCTGGTGTCAATGCTCCGCACTTGTTGGCTCGCAGCAACCTGCAAGGCCGTTGCCACTGCCTGCACATCTTCCTCACTCGCCGAACTAGTCTCGAGTGCGGTGAGCAGCTCGTCGCCGCGCTCACTTCCCGCCTTCACCACAAAACGGTGACCTTTCGGCCCGAGGAGTTCTGTGAAGACGAGGTCGCAACCACCGCGCGCTCCCGGGCCCGCTCCCATCGACGCGCAGAAACATGTGGCCGCCGCTTGGGTACATTGCATGACGATCGTGAACGCCCCCGCGCGCCGCTGCCCGTAGTTCGGATCGCGGTAGCTTTCATCGAGCAGCACGTGGTCCTGCAGCGCGATGGCCATCAGTTCGCATGCGCGAACTCCCAGAAATGCATACCGCTGCTTCGGCTGCGTGTCATTGTTGAAAATCCGGAATAAACTGCCCTCTCGCTCCGCTGACCAGAGCCGCGCGTCCGCCGGATGCAGATACTTCTTGCAGCTCTGCGGTCCCACCGCGTAGCCGAACAGAGCCTGATCTTGGCGACGCTTCAGCCGATAATGTCCCGGTTCTTGCTCATCGGTCCAGCCCACGGGAAGATCTTCCACCGAGCTAACTCTGTCGTAGACGATCGCGCCGTCGCGCACCGTGGGCCCGATAACCTCGTAGTCGCGGCGCAGCAATTCGTCGATCAGTTTCTGCAGCTGGCTTGCATCCAGGACTCTGAACGCGGGTTGGGACACACCAGGACTGGTTGCTTCCCCGGTCGCCAGCACATGCCCAGCCGTCACAAGAACCTCCGCGCGAAACGGCGTCGCGTTCACCTCAGTTCACGCCGCGGCAACTGCGGGCTCGGCGTTAGGTCCAGCCTTGGGGAGTTCGAACTTCAGCTGGCCCGCCTGTAGTTCAACAACCGCGCTCTCCGGTATCACCTGTGCGGGGAGGTCGATGAACTGGAGGATCTGGTCGGGATACCAGTCGATGTACTCGACTTTCCCGCCCTCAGTTTCGGTTGTATTGATCTGCTTCTTGCCAAGGATCAGGATGCGGTGCGGTTCGACGCTGACTTTGAGCTCATTCTCTTCAAAGCCAAGAACATTGGCGCGGATACTGATCTGATTGGCCGACTCTGATGTGGAGATCGAGACTGGGCGTAGCAGCTCTGACTCGGCTCGGAACCAGTCTTCCCAGTCGTGACCATGTTCGCAGCGACGGGCCTCAAACAACTCATAGGCGCGACGTGCGATCGCAAGCTGCATCTGCTGCATCTCCCAGCGGAGTGCCGCGGGATTGCGCAGGCTCAACAATGTTGGTGGGGGGGCAAGTGGTTGCTGGTGGAACGCCCTTTTGGATTTCATAACACCCTCCTTCGGATGCTGCGTTGAAGGAGCATCGCTCGGCCTTTTGTCGCGGTCGGTAGAGGCGAGGGCGAGCCGTCAGGGATGGTTATGGTATGGAAACAAACACTTTTACATCTTCAATTCTCACCGCGCGTTGCGGGTAGCGCAGTGACATGCGTCACCAAAGGATGGTCTGGCTGGAAGGCGTATGGAACGAGTTGGCGCGGGTCCTTCGTGAGAGAACAGCCCGGACGGCGAAGACGCAGTCGCGCTCTGGAGCGCAGACGAGTCCTTTGGAAATGCAGCACAGGCCTAGAACCGGCGGACCGTTGTGCTATTTCTCGGTCACACAGTACTCGCCGAGTTTCTGGGTCGTCTCGGGGTCCGCGGACTTCGGATAGATGTCGACATTGGCGCAGTCGTACACGCCGTGATTCTTGGGGAGACGGACCATCACGTAGTCCCCCGGCTCCAACACTGTGCACCCAGAGATATCTTTATTGCACTGCAATTCGAACGACGCTCTGCCCGCCTGGGCTGCGACGATGACGACACCATTGTTCACTGCGCTGTTCTTAACAGTAATCTGGGACTTTTCCTGCGCGAGAACTTGGAGTCCAGCGAACAGGGCGACGAGGATAATAGCTGTTCTCATGACGACCTCCGAACGACGCCAGTGAAAGACTCCGTGCAGCGATCCATCCACGGGCAGCGCGTTACTCTGAGGACGTGGACGGGCCACGGGACGGTGCCTTCCACGCACATCGGAGCTCGCGAGCCGACGGAGTTTCGCCTCTTTTATGTTCTCCCTCCGACGATTGGTTTGTCTGTGATGTCTGCACGCCATCTTGCCACCGTTGATGCTGATTTCCATCTTGAGCCGGGTCCGAACTGCGTGTCGGAGCGGGGCGGGTCACACGCCACTGTGCGCGCTGTCCTTTCGCAGCTGTCTTTGTGACGCTGAGAATGGACAATGAATACGTGTTGGCAGGCAATAACAGGGGGTTTTATATGCGAATCGCAGACTTCCTCCTTGCACTGTCTCTTGTCTCCGCTTCGGTTCTGCTTTTGCCCCAGAGCTTACCGGTCCGGCCAGCCCCGGCTCCGGCCCTCTCCACGCTCTCCAACGACGGTGGCAGTGTTGCGCAAATGTCGAGCGATGGGGTTCGGATGTCGCGTCGCGCGGACATCGTCGTGATACCGGTGGAGGTAACCGTGGCGAACCGGGCAGAACTAGCCTCTCTCCGTGACCGCGTCGCTGAGGCCGAAGTAGATATGATCAGGCTTGATCGGTCGGACCCGGCAGATCGTGAGCAACTCTCGCGCCAACTCCAGATTATGCGAGCGTTGCTTCACTATGCAGAACGGCAGGATACCGACCAAGGCAAGGGTCTCGTAGCACTTCAGGTGCAACAGCATTTGAACAAGATCGAGGGCCAAGTGATGTGCGAGGCCTGTCACAGCGGCCCAGCCCGCACAAATACCACGGGAGAATAGGGGCAGCCAGGCGCCCCCAACGAAGTCGAAAACGGCCATGGGAATGCGGTCCTGGGGAACGAGGTTTCTCCGGATCCGGCCTGTAGCCATTTGCCGCCACCGGGACAAGATCTAGAACATGAAAGGGCTCGGTTGGCACGAGAAAAGGAGACACTCGATGTCGCTTCCTCGGCTTAAGGAATTTCTCGACAGTCGCGGCATCAAGTACGTGGTTATCTCTCACTCGGTTGCTTACACCGCGCAAGGGATTGCCGCTCTTGCACACATCCCGGGGCAGGAACTTGCGAAGACAGTGGTTACCAAGATAGACGGCAGGTTCGCGATGGTGGTTGTCCCCGCGTCACGCCTGGTTGATCTTGCGCTCTTAAGAGCGGCAACTCGCTCAAATACCGTGGAGCTTGCCTCCGAGATGGAATTCCAGAACAAGTTCCCCGACTGCGAGAAGGGTGCCATGCCGCCCTTCGGAAATCTGTACGACATGGACGTCTTCGCCGACGAGAGCCTGTCCCAAGACAAGGAGATCGCATTCAACGCGGGATCTCACCGGGAACTTATCCGGCTGGCATGGGACGACTTTGAAAGACTCGTCAAACCTACCGTCGTTAGGCTCGCCAGGGCCCTAAAGGCCGATAAAGCCGCATAGGAGTGGGGACGCCAGTTACACGGTAATCGATATCAGGAAGTAGTCTGTCCTCGGCACCTCAAGCCGCAACCGGAGGAAATTTCCCGTTGGGCGGCGACTCAATATCTTCTATTTTCTGCTGACGATGGAGGAATACGTAAGCCCCGAGCAAAGTCAGCATCAGAAGAGCGAATATCATCATGAACAGCGCGAACCCGGCCATGTTGCGCACCGGGCCGGATGCTTCGCTCACTTCCTGGCTGGCAATCACGATCCATGACAGATTCGGATAGGCCTCTCGCAAACCGGTGTCAGCGAAACCGATGAGATAGGGCACCCCGTGAGACAACGTGCCGTAGATGTATCCGGTCTCACGCCCCCTTAGCGTTCCTAGAGCATCCCGGATCGCAGCGTACTCTTCGGATTGAATCTTCATGGCGGAAGTCACGCCCGGAGCCTGGATCACGGTTCCGTCATCTCGGACCAGGAACAATCTACCCGTGCGCCCGATCTGCTGCTGGCTCAAACGAGTGAACAGCGGCGAAAGATCAACGAGAGCAGTGACCGCACCAATGAAACGCCCAGTCCCCTCCTGGAGGACCGGATAGGCAACGGTGATGTAACAGAGGTGACTCTGCTCGTCGTAGCGCAGATCCGTCAGATGAATTGCTCCCTGGCCTTGTGAGTCAAGTTCCTGCCCGTACTCACGGTCAGCTTGGAAGAAGTGCGACGGTTTGTCGGTCGCGGCCACGGTAGCCCCAGCCTCGTCCGCCACAGTAATGCGCAGCAGCCTCGGATTCAGTTCCCGGTCCCGGCGCAGCATGCGAGCTAGGTCTGAGGTTAGTATGGATTTTGCGAGGGCATCCGTCTCCGAGCTGTTCCATTTCTTCTCGACCGCATCTATCTTGTTGTGAACCGCTTCCGCTTCGAGGCGATCGTATTGCCGATTCGCAGATGCAACTGCCTGCACCAGGTTCGGGTTGTTGGCGATTGCGCTCACATCTCTTACGAGCCCCCCGATGAACTCTGAGGTCAGATCCGCAGAGGTGCGGGTGATCGAACGGAAATGCTCACCGTTCATTTGGCGGATATAGCTGTCGCCCTGCAGGGCAACGTAGAAGCCGAAAACCGTGAGAGGCACGAGAATGAGAATGAGCCCTACCAGCAGTTTCTTAAGGGATGTACGAACTTCCAGAGAATCGAGGGGCATGGAATACCTCCTCTTGTGTCGTCTCGGATGGCCGACACAGAACGGGTTGCACCTGCTGCGCGCGAAGTCATGCGAAACAGGTCGTCCTTGTACTGTGCAATGCTACTGCGCCGAGCCTCCTTTTGTCAGTGACGATCCGCGCATCCAAGGGCCGACGCATGACGATGGCAGAATGGAGTTTGTCGTCTCCAACCGCATGGCAAACGACATCACCGAGTCAGGCTATACACCCGTCGACCCCTACACTCGTAGGCAGCTCGGGGCGCGAGTTGAGAATTGCTGGCCATCAAATTGCCAGCGGAGAGACCTCAGTGGTTTTGTCCGACCAAAGCAACCTCGTTAAGTCTGTGCTCTGGGCGGGCTTCAGGTTTTCGTCCACCAGGGCGCTTGCGAAATTTGGCCTGTAGCTTGTCGAGGTATACGTAGTAGACCGGAGTGATGTAAAGCGTCACCACCTGGGAAAAGAGCAGACCGCCCACCACCGCCAGGCCCAGACCCCGCCGCGAGTCTGCACCCGCGCCAAAGCCAATCGCGATTGGGAGCGTTCCCATCAGTGCCGCCATGGTCGTCATCATGATCGGTCGGAACCGGACCAGCGCGCCCTCATAAATGGATTCTTCTGGGTTTTTCCCTCCCGACCGCTCTGCTTCAAGAGCGAAGTCAATCATCATGATGGCATTCTTCTTGACGATACCGATTAGCATGATGATCCCAACGAACGAGTAGAGATTCAGTTCCTGATGAAACAGGGAGAGAGTCAGGAGCGCGCCAACACCAGCGGAAGGCAGACCGGAAAGAATGGTCAGCGGATGAATGAAGCTCTCGTACAGAATTCCCAGAATGATGTAGATCACCAGAATCGCAGCCAGCAGCAACAGGCCCATGCCGGTGAATGAGTTCTGGAACGCTTGCGCGGTACCCTGGAACGTACCTTGGATGTCCCCGGGGAGCGTTCGATTTGCCTCGCGCTCAACCAGCTTTGTCGCGTCGCCTAGGGCCGTTCCAGGCTTCAGGTTGAAGCTGATGGTAACCGCTGGCAACTGCCCCAAATGATTCACCGTCAAAGGACCGATGGAAGGTACCAGCGTCGCGACAGTGTCGAGCGGAACCAACTTGCCCGCGCTTGAGCGGACGTATAAGAGCGAAAGCTTGTCAGGATTGTTCTGAAAATCCGGCAACAACTCTACGATGACGTAGTACTCATTGTTGGGCGCGTAGATCGTACTGATCTGGCGGGTGCCATAGGCAGAATAGAGAGCATCGGAAACCTGCACTGGCGTTAATCCAAGTGCATAGGCTTTGTCGTGGTCGACTTCCACGGTGAGTTGTGGGTTCCTCACCTGCAGGTCGCTGGTAACATCCTGCAATTGCGGAAGGCCACGGAGAGCACTTTCCAGCTTGGGCGCATCCTGGTACAGCTCCGTCGTGTCGGGGGATTGCAGAGTGTACTGATATTGTGACTTGGTGAGAGAACCGCCGATGCGAATGGTTGGCGGGATTTGCATGAACACATTCAAGCCCGGGATTTGCGATACCTTCGGACGAAGTTCCTGAATAACCTCCATCGCGCTCATATGGTTGACGCGGTCTTTTTTGTCCTTCAGCCGAAAGAAGATACGGCCCTGATTAATAGGACTGCCGATCGAAGACATGGTGTTCATGACGTTGGGATCGAAGCGCACAACGTCGGCCACCTTCTGCTGCAATTGCATCATGTCCTGAAATGCGATTCCCTGTTGCGCTTCGGTGAAAGCGAAGACCAGACCTTGATCCTCATCCGGAATGAATCCGGTTCTCGAGAGCGTGTACAGATAGAACGTCAGCCCAATCACAACGAAGGACACCATCAACGTTGCGAACTTATGCCGCAGGACTGCCTTCAGGCTGCGGTCATAGCCACGCAGCCAGGCAGCGAATACGCGCTCGCTGAAATTGAAGAGCCGTCCGTGACCCGACCGCTCCTGGTGACGCAGAAACCGGCTACAGAGCATCGGGGTCAAAGTGAGCGATACGAACCCTGAAACCAGGATCGCTGCGCCGATCGTCACCGCGAATTCATGCAGCAAACGTCCAATGATTCCGCCCATGAACAACAGGGGAATGAACACGGCGGCCAGCGACAGCGTCATCGAAAGAATGGTGAAGCCGATCTCGCTGGCGCCGTCCATCGCGGCTTGCAGCGGTTCCTTACCCATCTCCATGTGACGAACGATGTTCTCCAGCATGACGATGGCGTCATCCACCACAAATCCGACGGACAGCGTCAGTGCCATCAACGAAAGATTGTCGAGGCTATAGCCCAGCAGGTACATCACCGAGAACGTTCCGATAATGGACATGGGCAAGGCGAGCGACGGGATGATGGTGGCCGAGACGTTTCGCAGGAAGACGAAGATCACCATGATAACCAGAGCAATGGTCAGCAACAAGGTGAACTTCACGTCGTTCACCGATGCGCGTATGGAGACCGAGCGGTCATAGAGCGTGTCAATTCGGACCGCCGCAGGAATGTGGTCTTCCAGTCTGGGCAGAAGTCTCTTGATGCTGTCGACGACCGCAACCGTATTGGTCCCCGGCTGCTTTTGAATCGCCAGCACGATGGCCCGAACTCCATTGAACCAACTCGCGGTCTTGTCATTCTGAACGCTGTCGATCACGCGGCCTAGCTCGTTCAGGCGAACCGGAGAACCATTTCGATAGGCGACCGCCATGGGCCCGAACTGCAGAGCATTCATCCGCTGTCCGTTGGAGAGAATCGTGAACGTGTGGTTCTCTCCATAAAGCGTGCCGGTGGGGAGGTTGGTGTTTCCAGATTGCAGCGCAGCAGTGACTTCGTCGATCCCAATCTGGCGTGACGCCAGAGCACTCGGATCGAGCTGCGCCCGCATTGCGTACTTCTGCGCTCCATACACCTGTACCTGGGCCACGCCGTTCACCATGGAGACGTTCTGGGCAATGGTGGTCTCCGCGGCCTCGTCCACGTCGGACAGTTTCATCGTGGGCGAACTCAACGCCAAATAGAGGATGGGTGAATCCGCGGGATTCACCTTCTGGAAAGTTGGTGGCGTGGGCATCTGCGGAGGCAGTTGGCCTCCGGCTGCCGTGATGGCTGCCTGAACGTCCAAGGCTGCGCCATCGAGGCTCCGGCTGAGGTTGAACTGGATGGTGATGTTGGTCAGCCCGAGGGAATTGGTGGACGTCATCGAATCGATGCCGGCGATCGTCGAAAATTGCTTTTCCAGCGGGGTGGCAACGGAAGAAGCCATCGTGTCCGGACTCGCCCCTGGCAGGGAGGCGCTCACCAAAATCGTGGGGAAGTCCACATTCGGCAAGTCGCTGACGGGCAGCAATTGATACGCGAAGACACCAAAGATCAAAATGGCGGCCATGACCAATGTGGTCATGATGGGCCGTTTGATGAAGAGCTCGGAGAGACTCACAGTCCGCCTCCGGGAGGACCGCTGGCAGCAGCCGTATCTGGCGGAGTTCCGGGCAAGGTGCCTTGCACAACCACTTTTGCGTTCGGGGCCACGCGCATCTGGCCATTCACCACCACATGCTCACCCGACTTCAATCCCTCAGAGATCAGTGTCAGATTCTGATACACCCCTACCGTCTTCACGGGGCGCGATTCAGCGGTGCTATCCGTTCTGACGACGTACACGTACTCGCCTTGTTGTCCGGTTTGAATCGCCTTGGTCGGAACCACGGTGGCATTCCTCTGCGTCGAGAGTTCCAACGCAACATCCACGAACTGCCCTGGCCAGAGCCGCCGATCCCTGTTCTGATACGTGCCCTTCAGCTTGACCATACCGGTCGTTGTGTCGACTCCGTTGTCAATGAACGTCAACCGGCCCGCTGCCGGACCGCCTGACTGTCCTTTGGGATATGACAGAACCTTAAGCTGTCCAGAAGAGAAGCGCTGCCGCACGCGATCAAGACTCGCTTCCGGCACAGAAAAAGTAACGTAGATCGGAGTGACCTGGTTCAATTGCACCAGATATGGCGTGTCGTTCGCCTTCACCAGATTGCCCAGATTGATCATCAATGCCCCAGCACGTGCGTTGATGGGAGCCCCGATGTCTGTGTACTGCAGTTGCACACGGGCTGCCTCGACTGAGGCCTTGTCTGCCTCCACCGCGGATGCATCGGCCTGTGCCTGCGCACGCAACTGCTCGGCCTGTTCATGGGAGCAAATACCTTCTTTTTCCAGGCGGGAGTAGCGCTCGGCCTGAATCCGTGAGTTCTCGGCCTGCGCTTGATCGTGCTTCATCTGACCAGTGGCTTTTTCCAGGTCCGCCTGGAAAGGCCGCTTGTCCAGCTGAAATAGCTGTTGACCTTGGCGTACATCTTCTCCTTCCTTGAAGAATATCTTCTGGATTTGGCCGCTGACTTGGGATCTGATCTGCACCGTCTGGTAAGCTTCAACGTTGCCGATGGCCCGGATCTGAACCGGAATATCGCGCTGCTCCACGCTGGCCACAACCACCGGTGCGGGTGGCCGCGCCCCACCTTGGGCTTGTTCTTTGGTTCCGCATCCGGATATGAAGAGAACAGCCGTCAGATGGAAGAACAACATCGACGATCGCAGCCACTGAACGCCGTGTTTCATTACGGTAGGCTCCGCTAGTAAGACGCACATCATTCTATATTGACGGGCTGGATCGGTTTTGATCAGTGACAGCTATCACGTCGAAATTTGGAGGATTACGGCGGACGAGAGGAGTACGCTTCCCCAAGCGCGCGGCAGGGCCAATCCATCTCATAAGCCATTGCCAGGACTGGACTTGACCTTCGCCCTTGCGAAGTATTCTTGACTGGCCCGTCATCCGCAATCGTAGGCCAGCGCCGTCTTGTTTCAAGGCTCACTGGCAGGTTGTCTAACGGAACCCAAACGCATGAGAAATTGTAGGTTAGCTCACATAGCTGATCCCTGCAGGTCTGTTCGGGTCAATGTAATCATTTGGAAGATAGAAGCGACCGCTGACCTCGGCTCGGCAACAGGAAGGAGGTTTGGCATGTCGCTCGTCGCAAACGCCGTAGATGTTCGCCTGAAGTCAATCCTACTCGCAACTGATTTCTCAGAAGTTCCGGAAAACCTCCCCACCATGCTCTTGCCCTTGCTCGCCGCTACGCGGCGAAATTCTATCTGGCGCACGGGGTCTCCTCGCTGGCCTTTCACGCTCGTGGGTCCAGCGGCATTGAGCGCAGCCGCCGTCTAGACAGTGAAGAAATAAGCGGAAAACACCTGTACGATCCACCCGCACCGGTAAACCCACGCGACGAGCAGCGTTTGTGATGGCCGGAGTAGAACGTCTGCGTTCGTGCTTTCGCGCTCAGGAAATCACTTTTAATCCCTGCGCCATCGACCGGTCCATCCTGTTCTAATCGGCGAAAGATTACTTGCTTCCTGCCCCGTGTAAGTCTGTCGCGGACGCGTGATTGCTGGCCTCACACGGCTAGGACGAGAAGAAGCAGCCCGAAGCCGACCGCCGCTGGAAATCAGGCCGGCTTGGCCCCGTCAGCTCGCCATCGGCCAGGCCCATTCGTCACTCACAGTGTGTGACCATCGACACAACTCCTTGTGACCAGGCACACCGCGCTCCGGCCAAGCCCCCTGTATCCAAAGAGGGGCTGCTTTTTTTATGAATGCCTTCAAAGATGCGGGGCACCTCTTTCGGCTGGCTGCAGTTTTCATTGTCGGCTGCCTCCTGTTTCTGGGGATGCGTCAGTTCCTTGTGCCCAAGAGTTTCGGACAGTATGGGCATTACCGCGGAGCTGCCATCGGCGAGATTGCCTCCCGGCCAGTGAACTTCGCCGGCCATCAGGCCTGCGAAGGCTGCCATGCGGACGTCCTGGAGAAAAAGAAGGTTGGCCGGCATGTGCAGGTGAACTGCGAGGCGTGTCACGGACCACTGGCGAAGCACGCCGATGACCCGTCGGTTCAGCCCGTGAAACTCGACACGGCCGTGCTGTGCGTCCGCTGTCACGAGGCAAACGCCGCCAAGCCGAAAGCCTTTCCGCAGGTCGCCTCCGCGGATCACTCCACCGGTCTACCCTGCGACACCTGCCACCAACCGCACAGCCCGGCCATTATTGCCGGAGGGACAAAATGAACGTTACCCGGCGCCACTTGCTGTTGCTGTTGCCGGCGGCTGCCGTAGCATGGAAACACGTCCTTGCCGGGACCCCGGAAGCCTCTTCCAACTACAGCTTGTCCGAACACTGGTGGGGCATGTTGATCGATCTGCCTAAGTGCATCGGATGCGGGAACTGCGTCCGGGCGTGCCAGGCTGAGAACGACGTACCCGACGGATACTTCCGCACCTGGGTGGAGCGCTACCACGTGTCGGACTACGACATTGAGAATCCTCGCGTGGATTCGCCCGACGGCGGCAAGAAGGGATTTGCTCCTGCCAGGGAAGAAGGAGGAAAGAACTTCTTTGTACCGAAGCTCTGTAACCATTGCGCGGAGTCGCCTTGCACACAGGTTTGCCCGGTAGGCGCGACGTTTGTAAGCCCCGATGGTGTGGTACTGGTAGACCAGAAGTACTGCCTCGGCTGCCGCTACTGCGTGCAGGCCTGCCCTTACGGTTGTCGTTTCATTCACCCCCAGAAGAACGTCGTCGAGAAGTGCACTCTCTGCTATCACCGGATTACAAAGGGCCTGACCACTGCCTGTTGCGAATCTTGCCCGACTGGCGCACGTCAGTTGGTGGACTTGAAGAACCCCAACGATCCGATTCATGATTTTCTGAAGACCCACAGCATTCAGGTACTGAAACCCTCCATGGCGACCCATGCAAAGGTTTTCTACAACGGCCTGGATGGTTCGGTGCGATAAGGAACTGGTGACCGTTATGCCTGGCGTTGAAGGCTTTATGTATCCGAACGAAGTGGAGCTCCAGTGGAGCGTGCTCATTGTTCTGTACCCCTTTCTCACGGGGCTCGTAGCAGGCGCATTTATCCTGGCCTCTCTGGAGCGCGTTTTCCGTGTGCAGGCGGTAAAGCCCACCTACCGGCTGGCGTTGCTGACGGCCCTGTCCTTCCTGCTGATTGCGCCGCTGCCATTGCAACTGCACCTCGGACACCCGGAACGGTCGTACGAGATGTACCTGACGCCCCACCGGACCTCAGCAATGGCCATGTTCGGGTTTATATACCTGTGGTACCTGATGGCCGTCCTGGTGCTTGAAATCTGGCTCGACTACCGGCGGGATATCGTGGTGCTGTCCCAATCCACCACCGGCTGGAAGCGCTGGATATATCGGCTCATGACCTTGGGCTCGAGCAACATCAGCCAGCACGCTCTCGAGATTGATGATCGAGCCGGTTGGCTGGTTACCCTGATCGGCATTCCATCTGCCTTCCTCCTGCATGGTTATGTCGGGTTTATCTTCGGCTCGATCAAGGCGAACCCGTGGTGGTCGACGCCGCTGATGCCGGTGGTGTTCATCTTTTCCGCCATGGTGTCCGGGATCGCTACCGTGATGCTGCTCTACATGCTGATGATGTGGTCCCGCGGAGACACGATCGATATGCGCTGCGTAGACACCGTGGCGCGCTACCTGTTCTACATCTTCATCATCGACTTCAGCCTGGAAATGCTCGACCTGATTCACCGCATCTACGAAGCCGATGAAAGTTTCCGCAGCCTGGATTTTATGGTCCACACCAAGCTGTACATGTCGCATATCGTGGTCCAGATTCTGATTGGCACCGTGACCCCCATCGCGCTTCTTGCCTTAACCCAGGTATTGAAACTCGGCGAAACGGCCCGCAAGCGAGTTTATGCAATGGCCGGATGCTTGACCCTGATCGGCATTTTTGCCATGCGCTGGAACGTCGTAATTGGGGGACAGTTGTTTTCCAAGAGTTTTCTGGGATACACGACATACAAGATGAGCCTGGTGACGCGCGAAGGACTGATCGTGGCCATTGTGCTGACCGTTGTGCCGTTTGTCATTTTGTGGCTGCAGGTGAAGCTCTTACCTCCATGGCCGGAGAGGAATTCGGCCTCGCTCCCGGCGGCTACACCCGTGCACTAAATGTCCCCGGAGCACCGGTTTCTTGATGGGCACTCCTCTCGGACTTGCGAGACAATAGGCGCATCCCTGATATATGCGCTCTCGCCCATTCTTAGCTCCCGTCCTGGCTCTTCTGGTGTCGGTCGCGCATGGCGCGCAAACTCCGGCCCGCCTTTCTGTCGTGGTGCTCGACGAAAACGGGGTCGCCGTCCCCGCCGCCCGCGTCACGCTGCAGCCTCCGTCACCGGCCCAGGCTCTCAGGTGCGAGACTGAAATTTCCGGCCGGTGTCAGCTTCCGCACATTCCCGCCGGACCCTGCCAGCTCCGCGTCGAGAAGGAGGGTTACTATACCGCAAACTCCTCAGTCGAACCCTCCGGTGCCGCCGAACTCGAAATTACTCTCAACCACCTGAAGGAAATCAAGGAAACGGTGGACGTCCGCGAATCGCCACCTATGATCGAGAGCTCCCAAACTGAGTCGCAGGAGCGGCTCACGGGCATCGACATCATCAACGTCCCGTACCCTTCTACCCACGACTACCGCAACGTCCTC